>Ga0105248_10003374_pt1 | contig 17740 bp, 14 predicted proteins | sample KBSS34metaG_FD_81524 | JGI IMG/M metagenome (GOLD analysis project Ga0105248, IMG submission 81524) | Switchgrass rhizosphere microbial communities from Kellogg Biological Station, Michigan, USA - KBS S3-4 metaG | ecosystem: Host-associated > Plants > Roots > Rhizosphere > Soil | place... | reverse complement strand
TGGGAATGGCAACGTGTCGAGGTCGTCGATGGCGGGGCTTTTCACTAAGCCCTGCATCTCTTCTCCGGCGGCTAGCTTAATCGCTGCTGCTTCTGGCTCACCCGAGATCACAAAGTCGCCCGCGTCCGTGAAGAGTTCGGGAAGATGAGTAGCAGGGGTTCCAAAAAAACCAACTCTTACGCCGCGTGATCGGGCAGCTTTGGCCCAGGCGGTTTCCTGCCTGTAGTCGACAAGCGAGGTCAGCACCAGCGCAAGGTCGGCTGCAATCGGTTTGTGATCGTGGGTTACGGTCACCTTGTAACCCGCGCGGGAAAAGATGGTCGCAAGATAGCCAACATGAATGCTCGGCAGGTTCAAGAACACTCGTCGGACGTTCTTGGCAAAGCGTGTGGTAATGGAATCACCGCGAAACCGCGAGCCGTAACCTCCGGCTACCGTGTCCTTACTTACCGATCCACCCTTTGCTCTCAAATCTGCGAGTACGACAAGGGGCATAATGTACTCGGTCCAGGCTGAAGAGCAGCGTTAGACCCACCTCATGATCCACCAATGGTTTGTGGAGACCGGTTTTAAGGTACTAGCCCGAAGATGAACAGAAGATAAATGGGAAAAAGGGAAATTGTGTGTGGTTTATTGGTCGCCGTTCGCTGGGAGCGAGGCGACAAAGGTGCTGCCCCTTGAGTCCGAGTGCTGCAGTTCAAGGCGGCCAAGGTGGGCCTCAGCAGTCCATTTGGCAATGGCCAGACCCAAACCGGCTCCGCCGCCGACGGCGCTCGCCTCGGCGCGTGAACGGGCCTTGTCCACCCGGTAAAAGCGTTCAAAAATATGAGGCTGGGCCTCGAGCGGTATGCCTGTTCCTGTGTCTGAAACAACTACCGCATATGTTGTTGACTTCCTCTCAAGAGCAATTCTAACAACGCCACCGGGCAAAGTGTGTTTGATGGCATTGTCGAGGAGATTTAGGACCATCTGTCGTAGCAAGCCCTCGTCGCCGCGATAGTGGACCTCCGGGATTTCGCCGACCTCAATCGTTATACCTTTGCTAGTTGCGAGCACTTCGGCGGCTAGGGAAGTTTCGCAAAGCAATTTATCAAGGGAGAACAGACTCATCTGCAGGACTCGTTGTCCACCGTCTGCGCGGGCAAGCATGAACATCTCCTCAACGATGTGCGTTAGTCGTCGGGCCTGCACATCGATAATGCTTAAAGCTTCACGATACTCGCTGTCGCTTCGTGACTGCTGCTCGAGCGTAACGCCAGTGGCCGTACGCATGACGGAAAGCGGAGTACGTAATTCGTGCGAAGCGTCCGCCATAAAGCGGTGCTGCTGTTCGAATGCATTATCCAGACGTGTCAGTAGTTCGTTGAAGGTGGACGCGAGCCGGCCCAGTTCATCATTTGAATTTGAAACGGGTAGGCGCTGGTCCAAATTTTCGGCACTGATCCGGCGTGCGCGCTCCGTCATTTGGACCACTGGGGCCAGGCTTCGTCGGGCCAGGAACCATCCGCCGAATCCGGTCAGGGCAAGAGTGCCCAGTACCACAAAAATTAGGATCAGCCTGAGCAGACGAAGCTCCCTGCGCACTACGTCGAAAGGCTGGCTAACAACCAGGATGTAAGACTTGCTTGCCGCGTGAATGCGCTCCACAGCAATCCGGCGCTGATCGACCCTGTCTTGTTGCGTGGTTGGCAGTGTGTACAGTTGTGTGCCAGCGGCCGGCACGAGATCAAGCGAGGGTAGGGAAGCGTGAATGATGCCATCTGCGTCCTCCTCTGCCACTAAGTTGCCACTCGTATCAAAAATGGCTGCGGCTTGTCGAGGGGCGATATGTTCGTCCAGAACACTGGAAGCGCCGGTTTTTTCTTCCCGCTTTTCCACATCGATCGCATGGACGAGCGATAGGCTCGTCTCGTCCATTGTCGCACTCAGTTCTGTGTCGAGGCTGTCGTAAAGGATCGCAGTCACAACCGCATATACACCGATGCTAAACGCCACCAGCACTAACGCGAGAACCCCAACGTACCAAAGGGTTAATCGCGCTCTAACGGAATCAAACATGCGGGCTCTCATCGCTAAGCGCGTATCCTTCGCCACGCCTCGTGTGAAACAGCTTTATCGGGTGCCCGTCATCAATTTTTCTTCGCAGGCGCTGCACGTAAACCTCTATCAGATTTGAAAAGATGTCGAAGTTCTTGTCCCAAACGTGCTCAGCAATATCAGCTCGACCGAGCACGCGGTCGGCATTACGCGCGAAATATTCGACGAGCGCATATTCTTTAGCCGACAGTTGAATTCTGGTTCTGCCTCTCTTGACCCTCCTCGTGCGCGTATTGATCTCCAGGTCGGCAATTCTGAGTATCTCTGATTGCAGAGTCTCACCGCGGCGCAACAGTGCGCGAGTGCGTGCCAATAGTTCGCCGAAATCGAATGGTTTGATCAGGTAATCATCAGCACCTGCGTCGAGGCCGGCGATCCGATCGTCTACGGCGTCCCGCGCGGTGAGCATGAGTACCGGAGTGGATAGGCCCCGGCCACGCATTTCGCGGGATACCTGCAGCCCATCTTTATGAGGAATCATCACGTCGAGGATGACCAGGTCGTAATCATAGACGCTGAGTTGATAGAGGGCGGCTTCGCCGTCGGCGGCAATATCGACGGCGTATGATTGCTCGCGCAAGCCCTTCGCTAACATCAGGGCTGCACTTGGCTCGTCTTCCACCAGGAGAATGCGCATTGTTTAAGTAATCCGTTGGCTCGTGATTATATCAAGGGAACCGAACGTCTGAGTCGACATGGCGTCGAGATTTCGATCAAGCATTGTCGTAAGAACCAAATCGCGAAACATTCTGACGTTTCGGGACTCGCGTCCAACGATTTGTTCGATGGCGGTTTCCTAACAAGTGATCACTACCTATATGCCTTTACGAATGCGCGCGCTTCGTCCTCGGTGGTGAAGATATAGAGTCCTAGGTCATCAAATCGCGCGGCCGAGCCATTCTGGGGAACATCCTTTCGTTCCGCTTGGTTCAGGAAAAATCTAATTGCCCCACTTCCGTCGGGTATTTGAAAGACGCCCCAAGCCGTCACCCATTCGTTTGTTTTCCTTGAGGCGCTTGCCATCTCTTGACCTTGTAAGTAAGCAAGGATTCGCCCACCTCTCGGATTCGCATCAACCATCATGTATCCGTACAAGTACGGCAAGCCGGTAATTGCACCATCAGCGTTTATTCTTTCGCTAGAGACCCGCCCAATAAAGAGAGCGTACTTTCCACTTGAGTCCTGCGGCAGAATAACGTCCTGCAAAAAGTAGCCGCGGTTCCTGACGACGAACCGCGAATTACCATCCCCTGTTTGTTCGACACTGGCAGCGCCATAGGCACGCCAGTCGTTTGCACCAAAGTCGGCATTAGGGTTCTTTAGCAGATTGGCTGATTGCGCATTTCCAAACGAAGTGAATAGCAACAAGCATAGCAAGACCAAACTGCACCGTATGACGAACTTCATAAAACCTCCTTACTGTTGAGAAGCCATCGAACCCCTGAGCTTCAACGGCTCGCCAAAGTTACCCTCGGGACGCATCGGTCAAAGACGAGAATCGCACTGGACTGCAATATCGATCTAATCGTCTTACAAGTTTCAACTAATTTTGTTTGTTAGGTCCATAGGCTTGAAACAGAAGTCATCAAAGGTACTACGATTATTGCTATGGACACTAATTCCGACGAGGCCATCCATCAGCGGCTGGACACGAGAACACTTACATGGCGTGGTCCGACACTGGTGCTGTTTTCCCGTGCAGCTTTTGCTATTGGAGCTCAAGCCCTTGTCGCTGGTGTCTTCGCACTGCGATCTTCGCCAACCCCCTGGCATGAAGCCGAGCCTTGGCTGCCTGTGTATGGAACATTGATCGACGCGGGCTGTCTCGCGCTGTTGTGGTGGCTCACACGCCGCGAAGGCATCCGCCTGTTCGATCTTGTCAGCTTCAAGCGGACACGTCTTGTTCGCGATGTACTGCTCGGCTTCGCGCTTATCCCAGTCAGCCTCGTCTTCATTCTTGGTGGCATCTATGCGGCCGGCTGGCTTTTGTATGGAACGCTCACGCCGCCGTACCTCTTTGGGACCCTGCCGTTGCCGGCCGCGCTCTATGGCGTGCTGGTGTGGCCGTTCATTTGGGGGCTCACTGAGCAGATGACCTATAACGGCTATCTGGTGCCTCGGTTCAAGGTTCTTTGCAGGAGTACGATCCCGGCAATCGCGATTGTCGCGTTTGCCTGGTCGCTACAACATGTTTTCATGCCGTTGACTTTTGATCCCAAGTTCATGGCTTTTCGCTTGTTGTCGTCCGTGCCTAACACGGTCTTCCAAACGCTTTTGTATCTGCGACTGCGGCGGTTGATTCCTTTCGCGATTGCTCATGCCCTGATGGACGGTGCAAGCGTGCTGATCGGCGTACTTCTTCCGCTGTTTACCACATGAGGAGACTTTTCCTCACAACGCCAGTGGCATCGAATGCGTCAACTGCCCAGACACGCCGCCTAACAATTAAATTGACATCTTAATCAGCCCTTAAGAAGCCGTATATGAATCGTAACGTCCGCCATGCAGGCGCGTGCGTTTCGCACGTCGCCTGCATGGCGTTGTTATAAGCTGGCGAACGCAGCGTGGTACTTCACAGTGCCGGTTTTTCCGTCCAGAGCTGCTGGGTGTAGCTCCACCGCCATGAATACTTCGTCGGCAACGTCGTATTCGCTGTCGATTCCAAAGCGCCTAGAGGGGGAAAAGCCAAAGCGCGGGTAGTATTCTGGATGCCCTAAAACAACAACTGCAACGAAGCCAAGTTGCTTGCACCGCTCAAGACCTGCTTCGACAAGTGCGGAGCCGATGCCCTTGCGTTGGTGCTCCGGTGCCACCGCCATAGGAGCAAGTCCCATCACCTTGAGATCAGGATGGCGAGACAGACAAACCGGCGAAAACATGATGTGGCCAACTATGGCCCCATTGTCATCGGCTACAAGCGAGACAACCTGCTCCGCTTGCTCTCGCAGAGCGTCAACTAGATTGGCTTCAGACGAGGTTTCAAACGCTGCCACGTTGACTGCATGCACGGCTGCGCAGTCCTGTTCCTGTTCGGCTCGAATCAACACGTGATTTCTCGAAACGTATCACTATCAATTAGATCAGATTTTGTCGTGTCGTAACATGAGAATTTACAATATAACACTCGAAGGCAGGGCAAAAAGGCCACGAAAGTTGGACTGGAGTGCTGTTATGCGATTTTTCTTCCTGACTGAACCCTTGGAACTTACGAGGAGCTCCTTATTGCAGGAGCAGCATTGCGTTTGAAAACCAGGCTACGCTCAATGTAAGTCACCTTGTTGGAATCGTAAGAAGAAAAAGAAGTGGGGCCAGCACGCGTTAAGTTAGCTCTTCAAATCGAATCTGTAGCCTGGATCCAAATGTTGATGCTTAATTAGAATTTCGTGAATGTTGTACGGATGCGTGGGGCTGCCAGTGAAGTGATTCTTGAGAACCTGAAAGATGTGGCCTAGACCTCCCGCGTCATCAATATCTATATCCGCAACAAACTGATCCCCTTTCCTAAAGAAGCTGAGCTGTAGGTTGCCGTATTGATCGTCAGTCTTGAAACTATCGGCCGGCTCAAATCCCTCAAACTCGGGTGGCAGATGATGAAGGCTTTCATCAACTTTGTGGAAGAGTCCGGAGTTGACGCTATGAATCGTTTCTTCTCTTAACGACTTTTCAACAACCGCGAAGAACCTGTCTCCTCGCAATTCTCTAAGTTCTTTAATCAACGAAAGCACTGAAACACCATTGCTGAATGTAGTGGATAGCGTCTTCGTTGCAATATTCAATGTTCCGGCACGTCGAACATCGTCGAGCGAGTCGTACAGGTCTGCTCCAGTCTTGTTCTCGAAACCAAATACGTTTGCACTGGTAGTCATCAACCTTTTTAGTGCTTTCGTAACCTTCGCAAAGGGAGGGAAAGTTACACTCACTATCTTTGTGATGTCCACCGGAAGGGCAACCGCCTTTTCTGTTACGCCATTCGTCTTGATCATTAGAAAATGGTTCACTGGATTATAAGAAGGCGGATCGACCACAAGTTGATAGTTACCCTGTGGAGCAGTAAATAAATCGCCAATCGTGATTGACTTTGAAGCATCAACATTGCGAAATTGCGGCGCGTGGCCCAGTTGCAAATTACGCAGGGAAATGTCTACTTTCTCCTGGATCCGCTTATCGAAAACGTCTTGGAGATCAAGCTTTAGTTTTCCATTTTGTGCCATTTGATTATTCCTCTCGTTTTCGCATATACGGCCCGCGGGCCGGATATGGAAAGTCAGTGGGTTTGGGGAATCCTGTGATTCGGTGCACTAAACTCACCACCCGACAAATTCGATGATGTCTGTTGAAGGAGGAGAATACAAATGAGATCTAACGTGGTCTATTACCGAGTCTTGCCAGGGGCAGCGGTATTTCTAGCGCTCGTGTTCATCTGTGCCCTCCTCTACGTAAGTTCTAGAGACGCATCTGCTCGGAACCAGCAGAGTCCGATGCCGAGCAGATTTGTTTCCATCGCCTTTTCTAACAAGCGAAACAACGGAGTGTGGGCTGCCGTTTACGGCGAGAGTTACGAAGCCGTTAACGCCGAGGCAATACGAGACTGTGAATCGAAAGGCGGTGTTAAGTGTAGCGCAATGATGATGTGCCCCGTTCGGCCCCCTTTAGATCCGCGGCGGTACCCTTTCGCTGCGTTTGCGAAAGATTCGTTCGTCGGGTTCGGAGGCAACAAGAACCTGGCATGCGGCTTCGCATCTATGAAGGAAGCAGCGGCTAAAGCGATGCAAGGTGCTTGTGACCCGGCTGTGTCGCCGTTGGAGTGGGGCCCTTGTACGATTGTGTGGTCCGCAAAGATCTATCCGTGAAAACTGAGTTCGTGGACTTCATGACACTATCCTTGTAGTCGATTGAAACACTTCTCTTGACGTTTTGATTCCGACCTATAGTCCCCACGTCCTTGCACTTGAATTTGTTTCGCGTCTGAACCAGTAACAATGAATCAGTTCAACTCGAAAACTTCTGTCGCCGTTGGAGACGATTTCCTGGCTGTCTAACCTCGACGATTGAATTGCAACCGTTCCTCGACTCTTTGTGCCTAACCCTATTTGCTTCTCCAAAATCCAAACCCAAGACAGCCTAAAGAACTGGGGAGACAACTTCGCCTCCCCAGTTCGTATTTTGCTCCACAGCGGCAATAAGCGACCGATGGTAGAAAGATGAAAGCCGAAGTTATCCGGCTGGACCAAGGCTCACAAAAATGCGGTGTTGGTTCACCACAGTAGCAGTTTCATTCACAGCCCGCCTTTACCAATCACTATTTACTCTTTACGATTTACCCCACGCCCAAAAGTGATTCGAGTGAAGTCGGAGGTCCATCCTGAATGAACACAAGTTACCGCGGTTTTTTGATCGTTGCTTTGTTCGGAATTACGTTGTTTACATCAGCCGTTAACCCATACGGTTCAATCTATGCGGTGGGTGGTCGAGCCGAGGTCGATGCCCCGAGCGAAGACCTCTTTTCCGGTCTACGTTGGCGCAACATCGGTCCATTTCACGGCGGCCGGGTTTCGGCAGTCACCGGCGCAATTGGGCAACCGGGCGTGTTCTATCTCGGGGCGCCCCTCGGCGGCATGTGGAAAACAACAAACGCAGGTGTGTCGTGGTTCCCGATCTTTGATCAATTCACCACTGTCGACAGCATTGGTGCAATCCAAGTCGCGCCGTCCGATCCCAACATCGTGTATGCCGGTACGGGCGACTCGGTACAAGGATCCTCTGGCGATGGCATGTACAAATCAATCGACGCTGGCAAGACCTGGGTGCACATCGGTCTCGAGGAGACGACGAAGATCAATAAGATGGTAGTCGATCCAAAAGATCCCAACCTCGTAGTCGTATCGACACAAGGTGACGCGCACCATAACGGCCAGGGGATCTATCGAACGACTGATGGTGGCAAGACGTGGGAGAACACGCTGCGACCTGAAAACTCAAACGGCACGCGAGATGTGGAGTATGCGTTCGACATACCCAATGTGATTTTCGCAACGTCACAAGGCGCCGGCGGCGGATTTGGCGGATTCGGTGGCGGAGGTGGTGCACCGCAAGGACCAAACGGCACCGCACTCTACAAATCGACGGACTCTGGCAAGACGTGGACCAAGGTTACAACGCTGCCGCAGTACAACGGTCGCATCAGCGTCGCGATCGCAATGCACACTGGAGGACAAAGAGTGTATGTGATCGGCACTCCACTTCAGGGTGCCTCGGGTCTGTCTCGGTCTGACGACGGTGGCGCGACATGGCAACATATGGCGGGCGACGAAACTCGCATCTCAAACGGCCAGGGAAATTACAGCTCAGGTGTTTGGGTCGACACGCAGAATCCCGACATCATTTACACCATCGCCACTACCGTCTATCGATCGACCGATGGTGGCAAGACTTTTAACGCATTCAAGGGCGCTCCCGGTGGTGAAGATCCGCACGTTGCCTGGTTAGACCCGACAGACAACAAGCGTATCTTCTTTGGTTTCGATCAGGGCCCGGCCATCACGCTCGACGGTGGTCAAACCTGGAGTGGCTATTACCAGATCCCGATCGCTCAGATCTATCACATCGCCACTGATACTCAATATCCGTACTGGGTCATGGGTTCGCAACAAGACACCGGAGCGATCATGACTCGCAGTCGCAGCGATCAGGGTCAGATCACTGTGATGGATTGGTATCCCTTGCCGTCATCGGAGTTTGGCACTGTCGTACCCGACCCGCTCAAGCCAACGACGGTTTATGGTGTCGGCTATGGCATAGGCCAGGGAAACGGGCTAATCAAGATCGATCTCGCGACCGGACAGTGGGGCAACGTCGCGCCAAACTTCGGAACAGATAGGAACCTGTACAACGAAGCTCGTGATTTCTGGAAACGGTTTGACACCGCGTTCGAGCCGAAGGCGATGTATGTGGGTTACAACTGCATTCTCGTAACGCGTGATGGCGCGTTGACATGGAAGGCTTTCAGTCCTGACCTCACCACACCTAAAGGTCAACCGATGGTGCCGTGTGGCGTCACGACGAAGAGCACTCCGGTGCCGACGCCAACTCGCGAAGCTCCGACACCGTCGCCCTCGCCCTCGCCGGCTCCGGGGCGCTTTGCCCAGCAGCCATCGATCTCGGATTTCTCAATCTCGATCGTGAAGCACGGCGTCGTCTGGTCCGGGAGCACTACTGGACAGATCTACAACACGATGGATGGCGGAAGGACTTGGACCAACGTAACTAACTTCACTGACCTGCCCGCGAACGCGAACTTTGTCACAGTCGAGGCCGGACATAACGATATCAACACCGCTTACGTGCTGGCGAACATCGGCCTTGCTCGCGGAGCTACCGCACCTCCGACAGAACAGAACTACATCTATCGTACGCACGACGGCGGCAAGACCTGGACTCGGATTGTGAACGGTCTGCCGACCGATGAACGCACGGGCAGTGAGGTTCACGTCATTCGGGAGGATCCCAAACAGAAAGGCTTGCTCTTTGCCGGGACCGAGACGACAGTGTACGTGTCGTTCGATGATGGCGATCACTGGCAGTCGCTACAACTCAATCTGCCGAGCACATCGATCCGTGACCTGGTTGTTCACTCCGACCACAACATGAACGACCTTGTTATCGGTACGTATGGTCGAGGATTCTGGGTACTCGACGACATGAGTCCGCTGCGCGAGATCACAGCAAGGCGACAACAGATCGCATCTGCGTCGGCATACCTGTTCAAGCCGGGTGACGCCATCCGCGCTCGAGCAAACGCCAATTGGGATCAGCCGATGAACCTGGAGATGCCGCACGCTCCCAATCCACCTTACGGCGCCCTCCTTTACTATCACCTGAGTAAGAAACCGACCGGCGAGATCAAGCTGCAGATTTTTGACTCAGCGAACAAACTCGTTCGGACGATCACGAGCACGCAGCCGTCAATGTATCCTCGGCCACCGTATCCCGATTATTGGCTCATGCCAGCGTCGGAACGTGCCCTCTCGACTGAGGTCGGAACTAATCGCATCAATTGGGATCTTCGCTACGACGATCCGCCTGGATTCAGTCCCGATATTAATAACCAGATGAATTCGTCTCCCGGTTCCGTGACCCCTGCGCCGCACGGGCCGCTCGCCTTGCCGGGTGTGTACACCGTGAAACTAATCGTCGACGGTCAAACCTATTCGCAGTCCCTTGTCGTTCGAAACGATCCGCGCGTTGGCGAGAGTCCGTCGATGATGGCGGCGCTGCGAGCACAGGACAAGCTGGCAATGGCTGCTGTACAGGGAATGAAGGACAGCTATGCTGCAAATAGCGAGGTCGCCGCGGTGCGCGCAGAGCTTGCCGCGATCCCACGCGCCTCGTTACCTGCTGATGTAGCGACGGCTGCGACAGCGCTAGATACGAAGTTGGCAACGATTGGCGGCCCTCAACGAGGAGGACGTGGACCTGGTGGTGGTGGCGGTGGTTTCGGCGCGCCCGCTCGAGCTCCCGGCAGCTTGTTGACTTTCATAGCGGTCAATAATCTTTTCAACACTGTGCTCGGGCCTCTCTCGCAGAATGGCATCGACATGCCTCTCACGAAGGCGGAGGTCGATACGTGGGAATCAGGTTGCAGAGAGTTCACCGCGACGGTGGATGGGTGGAAGACGATGCTCAACGTGGATCTCGTTGGCTTCAATGGCCTGCTTACTAAGAACAATCTGACGACGTTGAAGATCACACCAACAACACTGACAGAGCCATTGTCATGCACGTGGTCCATGGCCACAGCGGGCAAGGGCAAATAAACAGAGACACGTGCGGGATTGCCGATTGTGATGGTCGGGGGTGTAGAAAAATGAATAAAGTTTCAAGAAGACGAGCAATGAAGATTATCAGTGCGGCGGGCGCTGGTGCCGCACTAACTGGTTTGGCAGACGTGAAAGCGAAAGCGTTGACGACCGAGGAGCAGGCGGCAACAGTCATCCCGTCAGCGCGCGCTTTTGGCGGCCAACATTCGCCGAAAGCGTTACCGTTCGATGCCGCAAAACTCAAAGGCCTGTCTGAAAAGCTCATCAAGTCGCACTGGGAAAATAACTACGGAGGTGCTGTTAAAGCTCTCAATGCAGTCGAGCAAAGACTTGCTGCCATGCTCACGGAAAAAGATCTGCCGCCTTATCTCTATGGTGATGTAAAGCGTGAGGAGTTGTTGCGTACAGGTTCCGTCGTACTGCACGAACACTATTTCGGTAATCTTGGTGGCGATGGTAAGTCCAGTGGCAAGGCGTTCGATCTCATCAAGCAATGGTTTGGCAGTTACGAACAATGGGAAGCGGAATTCAAGAAGACGGCGAACGCGTTGGGAGGTGGGTCAGGCTGGACAATTCTCTCCTACAATTTGCACACCGGCGAAGTTCACAATTACTGGGCCTGGGATCATATGCACAATGCGCCGATGGGTTACCCCCTCCTTGTGCTTGATATGTACGAGCATGCTTATCAAATGGATTACGGGGCAGCGGCAGCCAAATACGTTGATGCCTTCATGCAGAACGTGAATTGGGATGAAGTCAATCGCAGAGTCGAAGAAATGCGCGTACTTAAGTAACGCTGCATAGATGGTCGCTGTGCTCGCTTTTGACAATTCGCTTCTTCGCTTTACGTGTCGACGGAAAGCGGCAATATCTCAATCTTCGACCAGCGCGATCGTGAGTACAAAAAGTCTTCGAAGTATTCTTTGTCGCTAATGCCCACACCGTTGCATTGGATTCGCGCACCCGCCGTGTTTACGGGCCGTTGAAAAATGTCGGTGGCAAGCCAGTTCTCCGAATCACTGTGCCTTCTGATAAGCAGTATGACCCAGGGAAGCGTTTCAGTAATCGATTGAAACGCTTCCGGATCGCGGTTGTTTGTTCTCCCCATTTCCCTCGCCATTGAAAGCGTGCCCTTTCAATAAATCGCGAGTGCGACTGTCTGTGGTTCTGCAGACTCGCCCTTGGCCAGAGTCTCTCGTCTCAACACTTTTTCCTGATGAGTGGCTGGTAACTCACGACCGGTCTCTAACCCGGCCGTCCAGATCTCATGAAGGAAATAGGAATCGCCGTAACGATGAAAGACGACTTTTCCGTGATTTGCGATTGCGCCCTGCACAGGGTCTGTTTCAATCGCTATATTCTCATGACGATTATGTATGTTGCTGACTTCAAGTACTTGAGATTCATCGCTAAGCCGCGAGATTTCATATTCGCCGGCAGGAAGCGTTTTTCCCCTGACCTGGAAATCAAACGGAATATTTACGCGCACCGGTATGCCCGGCAATTGTGCAAAAGCTGTCGCGGCCATCAGTCCTAAAACGCAAATACAGACTGCTAAGCTAAAAGCTCTACTGTTCATCTTCTCTCCTTATACTCTTCAACGATCGAAGCGCACCGTTTGCCATTTTCAAGAGTGGGCTATTTATGCTTCGCCACCTTTTGCTGATCGTCGCAATCAGCACGATCCCATCAGCTAAACACTTGAAATCTTCATGCCACGGCGTAACTACTCTTTATTAAAGTGGAACTGCATCAAACTCCGGTGCTGAATAGCCTTTTGGAGTGGCCGCTGTGGCAATCTTTCTTCGATCAAGAAAAAAGGCCACGCAGTCAAAATCTACTCGCGGTGTAATGTGGCTACCGCCTCTTTGAGTGATTGCCGAATGATTGCTTGCTTTCCAAGCCTGTGAAACCGGGAGTTTGACTCCAACTCAAGTTGTTACGTTGCTGGCATGCTCGTTGCGGCACAAGATGAGAGAGTTGAGGATTTGTCTCACTAAACAAATGGACAGCTTAAGAAGCTTAGACCAGGGGAATTGATCGCTGACACTGACATACTTGTCTAAATCTGCGATCAAAGGCGCGTTGTGACTGCTAGCGCCGGATCAATAACGATCTTCTAAGTGCAGCATTTCCTGAATTCACTCAATCGAGACAATGTCAATTCTGTAACACAAAGAAAGAGGAGTAGTACATTGAAGAACGAACACGCCATCACTAACAATCAGAGGAAACCCGAAGGCGGCTCGGCGTCGAACCTTAGTGCGTCTGAAGCGCAAAGAAAGCAAAACGAAAACAAACGAGACGAGAAGGAAAAGAACAAACAGCGTCAAGTCTCGCATTCAGCCGGCGCGGATAAGAACCGCTAAGTACCCACACTGAGCACTGATACGCGGTAGCGTAAGCCGACAACACCATTGGCCTTGCGAGGTGAGCATCGGCCGACGTTACCGCGTATCTGTACTTACCGTATCCAGTTTGACGCCTCACGAGACCAAATGCCCCACTAGCAACGGGACGCTTAATCAGCACATAAAACTTTTATTTCCCTATTCCGATTGGCATGTCTGTTGCTCTGGTTAGCATCGCTCCCGGTGACGTAACTGACGTTCACGAATCGTGAGTGAAGAGAGAGTGCTAGTGGCACTGAAATCGTGACGGTTCGCGCCGGGAGCTTAGCTGAGTAGCAGATTTAGAGACGCAGTTTTAGAGAGGAGGTGCGTCATGGCCAGGATGAAAACGTCCCTAATCTCAATTGTGTTCGCGCTGACGGTCTTAGGAGTTTCAGCTTACTCTGAAAGTGCGGCGACACTGTTGCAGAATTTCGAAGAGCGTGAAGACCGCCAGCCAATCAAAGTAACTATTGCTACCGTTAGTCCATTGTTGGATGCACCAACACAGAGTTATCGCTTTGGGCAGCAAATACCCGTCGCCATCAACCTGACAAACACGACCAACAACCCACTCTATTCTTGTCTATCAGGAGATGTTTATCAGGATCTTCCGCGTCTTAAGCGGAATGGACAGTTGGTCGCTTACACCGATTGGCAAAAGTATCTGTTGCAGACCTCCGCTAAAGATCTAACTTGCGAGAAGGAGGATATTCCAAACCAGGCCTTACTACTGCCGAATCAGCCCAAGTTGGTTGACCTGATGGTTCTAGTTGATGACCGTCTGTACACCACCGGCGCACTTGCATGGTACGACCAATTGCAACCGGGGGAATATGAGTTGTCAGTACAGAGACGCTTTGGTTGTTGCGGCGGACCAATGGTGGAGTCGAATACGGTTCATTTCGAAGTAACGCCTTGAAAGAGATGTTGTTTCTCGCGTCTATGCCGTTGGCGTCTGGAAGTGTGGGCCATGTTCTATTTCTAAGTGATCGGTTTGACCTTCGATCGTTATCGATGAGAACTCCTTAAAGGGGCGGAAACGATCCGGCGCCCTCCAGTATGCCAACGCGAGCTTCCTCTTCCTTCTGCTTTCGTAGTAATCCAGTGCGACCATCGTAAGTTCGAAACTCGGGCAGCGCCAACAGCAACAAGCTTGTTCCCAGAACGCAAAGGATGCCGCCCGAAACTACGGAAGTCCGAATACTGAAAATGCTGGCGACTATGCCCGACTCAGCATTTCCCAGCATTGGACCGGTGTGATAGCTAATCAACTCAATCCCCGCAAGCCGCCCGCGTAAGTGATCGGGGATTGTCTGGTTCCAGATGATCATTCTAAACACGCCACTAATCATGTCTGAAGCGCCCGCGATCGCCAGGCACAACAACGCAAGCCACAATCGTCCGGCAAAACCAAACGCGATGATCGCAATTCCCCAACACGTTGCTGCAATTCCAACAGCCAGTCCGTGCCGGTGGACGTGCCTGGTCCAACCTAGCATCAGGGACACTACAAGTGCGCCCGTTGCTGGCGCCGCATAGAGGAAACCTATTGAAGCACTGCCGTAACTTTCGGCAATTGCCGGAAACAGCGCCATCGGAATTCCAAAGAACATTGCATTCATGTCCACCAGGTATGTGCCCAGCAATTCCTGACGGCTACGCGCGTAACGCAAACCTTCGATGATTGATTTGATACCAGGACGATCCGCGTCGGGCGGTGGCGGCACAGCTTGCATCAGTGTTAGTGCAATCAACGACACGATGAAGGTAAACAGATCGACTGAGAAGGCGAACGCCGCACCAAACGTCACAACCAACACACCACCTAATGCGGGACCACCAATCATCGCGAGACTGCCCCGAAAGGCCTGAAGCGCAGCCACCGCGGGCATCTGATCTGGCTTTACGATGCGAGGGATTAATGCTTCCAATGATGGACGCTGCAACGCGGTCAACGCTGCGAAGAGCGACGCGCAAGCGAAGAGCACCCAGACGTGCGGCTGGAGTAGCAGAGCATTGATTATCAAAACGATCGATCCAATGGCCAATGCTGCTTCAGTCAGCCGGACCATGAGCCGTCGATCGAGGTAGTCAGCAAGCGCGCCACCAACGAATCCCATAAAAAGAACGGCAACGAACTCCAGGACACCTAACATGCCGACCGCAAAAGTAGACTTCGTCAATTGGAACACCTGCCATGGCAAAGCGACGAAAGTCATCATCGAGCCAAAGAACGTAACTAACTGTCCGAGGTAGAGCAGCCGAAACTCACGCGAGTCGCGCAGCGGAGTGAAGTCAAGTGTGAACCAGCGCCGCCCGCCTTCTCCACCGGCAGGAGTTTGGTCTTGCCTGGCTTCGATATGCTGCTCGAGCTGTTGCACAGCCGGATCCGGCGTGAGATGTGTCGTTGGTTGAGGAGAATGTTCGTCCACGATTTGCGTATTATCCGGAAAGTTTAGGTCATTTAGGCTGAGAGCTTAGATTATTAGCTCTGAGAGTCACAGTCACAAGGTGCTTCTGCTCTATCGGCCCAAAGGTACTGCGAACTATGTGACTCATTGCCGATCTGGACATTCACAATTACTGCTACTTATTATCTTTGGTATTCGCTCATAGTTGAGTTTCGTACGTGATGTCTGTCTTAATTGCGCTATCGGATAATGATGGCGCATAGGAGGATTACATGACAAAGTTGGACCGTTCAAAGAGGATCTGTTTCCTCGTCTTTTTGGTGCTGATTCTTGGTGCTGCTTCCTGTTCACAGAAGAGTCCACCCGCTTCTGAACCGACTGCCAAACCATCTGCGGCCGTTCCTGAAAAGACGTCTGCTGCCGTTCGCGAGCAAATCGCCAAAACGTACGGCCTTGATGGATTCGGGCAGGTAGAAGCGATTCGATATACATGGAACGCACAGTTTCCCGGGGTGAATGTCTCTCGTTCCTGGGTTTGGGAACCCAAGACAGGGCGGGTTTCCTATGAAGGAAAAGATAAAGATGGCAAGGTTGTAAAGGCTACTTACGTTCGCTCGCAACTAAACAACCAGCCTGAGAATGTGAAAAACGAAATCGACCCTGCATTCGTCAACGATAACTATTGGCTGCTGTTCCCCCTCCATGCTTACTGGGACTCGAGTGCCGATGTGCAAGATAAAGGCACACAACCATTGCCGCAGGGCACGGGCTCCGCCGACTTGGTTTCCGTGAAGTATCCATCGGATGGAGGTTACACACCCGGGGATACATGGGACCTTTACGTCGGCAAAGACAACCGTGTCGAGCAACTCGTCTATCACCGTGGCGGGACTAAGAAACCAAGCCTCGTCATCGCAACGTGGGAAGTCTACAAGAAAGCTGGCCCTCTCCTTATTTCGATGGACCACAATGGTACGGCAGATGGCAACACGATCCGGATTTTTCTTTCCGATGTGGCGGTTAAAGTGACGGGATCGGAAAAGTGGGTAAACGCGCAATGACCGTAATACGAAGACACGAAGACCCGAAGGCACAAAAGAGCTATCTACACGAAAAGTTTTCTTTGTGTCTTTGTGTCTTCGTGTCTTGGAGACTTCGTGGTTAAGTCTTTGTCTTCTGTAAGTATCCAATGAAGGCTGACGTCAATCTCGACATTGGTGCCAAGACTTTCGAGTCTGGCCTCCTGGCGGAGTTGATCGCCGTGCTGCGCAGCTCTCAGCCGGGCACGTTGGTCGCAGTGGTAGGTGACAAAGCCAGCGTTGGCCCAGAGTTGGAAACGTGGTGCCGTTTCACTGGTAATGCACTGTTAGAAGCTACGACTGAATCGCATCGGATGCGTTGGGTTTTCCGTTGTGGCAATAATGCGACGCTTGGCGAAGACAGTCGGCCAGTCGGCTCGCGACTTTGGCTATACACGAACTTCGACTGTAACTTGCACTGTGATTACTGTTGTGTGCGTTCGTCTCCAACCGCGCCGCGAAGGGAACTAGGACTCGCGCGTGTGAAACAAATCGCCAGCGAGGGAAGAGAACTCGGAGTGAAGGAAATCTTTGTTACCGGAGGCGAGCCATTTCTGTTGGACGACATCGACGAGATTCTAATCGCTTGCGCGGACGCCGCGCCCACCACAGTGCTAACGAACGGAATGTTGTTCACGGGAAGACGCGTGGAAACTTTGAGCGCTTTGCCCCGCGATAGAATAGTCCTGCAAATCAGCTTGGACAGCGCGACGCCAGATCTTCACGACCGCCATCGCGGACCCGGTACATGGGCGCGAACGCAAGAAGGTATTCAACGCGCTCGTGAGCTAGGATTTCGTGTGCGACTGGCAGCAACTGTTTCGAGCGACGATGAGGCGGAAGAATTTCATCATTTCCTGGGCGAAGAGAAGATTGTGAAAGAAGATCGAGTTATCCGCCGCACCGCGTTGAGTGGTGTTGCGCGCGAAGGTGTCGCCGTT
>Ga0105248_10003373_pt1 | contig 17741 bp, 23 predicted proteins | sample KBSS34metaG_FD_81524 | JGI IMG/M metagenome (GOLD analysis project Ga0105248, IMG submission 81524) | Switchgrass rhizosphere microbial communities from Kellogg Biological Station, Michigan, USA - KBS S3-4 metaG | ecosystem: Host-associated > Plants > Roots > Rhizosphere > Soil | place... | reverse complement strand
GTCTCCTCGCCGCCGGGCGTGGTGATCGCGAAGGCGGCGATGTCGCCGGCCTTGAAACCGGGGAGCTGTTCGACCGCCCATTCGATATCCTGCGGCCAGTGATTCTTGCCGTTAATGATGATCATATCCTTGGCGCGGCCGACGATGTAGATTGATCCCCCGCTGATATAGGCCATGTCGCCCGTATCGAGCCAGCCGTCGGCCATGCAGGCGTCGGTCGCCTCCTGATCGCGGAAATAGCCTTGCATGATCGACGGGCCCTTCGCCCATAATTTGCCGATCATCTTTTCGGGGAGCAGCGCACCGTCCTCGTCGCGAATCTCAACCTTCATGTCGCGCACAGGCTTGCCGCAGTTGACAATCGCCCGGAAACGGCGCGGGCGGTCCTGCGGATCGGTTCCGCCGGACAGCTGGGTTTCCTCGACCAGTTCGACGACGATCCCCTCGCCCGGCGGCATGATGGACACCGCGAGCGTCGCCTCGGCGAGGCCGTAGCTCGGCAGGAAGGCTTTGGCGCTGAAGCCGGCTTCGGCAAAGGCATCGACGAAATTCTGCATGACGTCGGGCCGGATCATGTCGGCGCCGTTGCCGGCCAGCCGCCAGCGCGACAGATCGAAGCGGTCGGACGCCTTGGTCTGGCTCGACATGCGGCGCGCGCAGATATCGTAGCCGAAGGTTGGTGAATAACTGATCGACGTGCCTTCGTTGCGGCTGATCATGTCCAGCCAGGCGAGCGGGCGGCGCGCGAAATCCTCGGTCTTCAGATAATCGGTGGATACCTGATTGGCGATTGGCGACAGGAAGCAGCCCACCAGTCCCATGTCATGATACCAGGGCAGCCAGGAAATGCAGCGGTCCTGCGGCTCGAGCGCCATGCCCCAGGCATGGGCTGCGAGATTGTTGAGCAAAGCGCGGTGGGTGACCGCGACGCCGTGGGGAAAGCGGGTCGATCCGCTGGAATATTGAAGATAGGCGATGTCGTCCGGCGAGGCGGCGGGAAGCGGCCCCGCTGCATAGTCGCGGGCGATGAAGCCTTCATAGTCCAGACCTTCGACCGCGCGCTGGGCAGCGGCGGCGGCGGCCATTTCGGCCAGTTCGAGCGGAAAGAAGAAGAGCTTCGGGTCGGAACTGCCGAGCTGGACGACGAGCTGATCGATATAGCTGTCCTTGCCGCCGAAGGAGGTCGGCAGCGGCAACGGCACCGGCCATGCGCCCGCATAGATGGCGCCGAAGAAGATGGCGGCGAAATGCGGGCCGGTTTCCGCAACGAGCGCGATGCGATCGCCTGGAACCACGCCATGGTCGATCAACCGGCGGGCATTGGCGATGGCGTCGGCGCGCAGTGCCGCGAACGGATAAACCTCAGCCAGCTGGCCGCGCGCATCATGGAAATTCAGGCCGCGGTTGCCCGATGCGGCATAGTCCAGCGCAGCGCCCAGCGTCTCGAAATCGGCAAAGCGGCGCGGCAGCGCATCAACTGTCGGCGTCGGCACCAGTGCCATAACTCCCATATTCCCTTCATTCCGTCGAAACGGCATATCCATCGCATAACGCCGCGCGACGTCGCACGCGACTTTCCTGAATGAACGCATAGACTATATGCCGCGTTCAAAATCCGGCCCGACTGTGGCACAATCATGGCGCATGCCCGGTTCCTCCTCCAAATCGGCTTCGAAGCCCTATGACGCCGAGAGGCTGGAACGGTCGGCGCTCCATTATGTCGAACGCTACGCCACGACCCGCGCCAAGCTGACGACCTATCTTCGGCGTAAGCTGCGCGAACGGGGATGGGCGGGTGATGTGCCGGCCGATATTGATTCGCTTGTGCAACGATTTGCCGATCGAGGCTATGTCAATGATGCCGAGTTCGCCCGCGCGAAAACCGATTCGCTGTTGCGGCGGGGCTATGGCGGCAACCGAATCGCGGCCAGTTTGCGCGCGGCGGGTATTGAAGAAAAAGTTATGGAGGCGGCGCGGGAGGGCATCGGCAACGCGGCGGTGCAATCCGCATTGACGTTCGCGCGCCGCCGAAAAATCGGGCCTTTCGCCGAAAAACCCCTGAATCCCGCCGAAAGCCGCCGCGCTTTTGCGGCGATGCTGCGGGCGGGGCATGATTTCGATATAGCCCGCCGAATATTGGCGAGCGGGAGCGATGCCGACTATTTTGAAGGCGCGAACGAGTTCGGGGATGTGGATCGGGCGGAGCCGTAACGTCATAATAATGCAGCTTCGTTTAACAGAGCACATATGATAAAATCTCGTAAGAGCAGCGGGTGTCCTCACGATGAATGAAGAGTTTGTTGCGTCCATGTCGCTGCGCGATTCCGGCCTGGGGGGGCAGGATGATCGCGTGGGGTCGGTCGCCGGAGAGCCGGTTGAAACCGTCGTCGGAGCCGTCAAGTGGTTCGACGCGACGCGCGGCTTCGGTTTCATTACGGCCGATGGCGATCTGGGCGACGTCCTGATTCATTTTTCGGTGCTGCGCGATCACGGTCGGCGCACGCTGCCCGAGGGCGCCCGCATCGCCTGTGAAGTCGTCACCCGCGACCGCGGCCTTCAGGCCCGCCGCATTCTGGCGATCGATCTGTCGACCGCCTGCGGCCCGGATCCCGACCTGATCGCCAAGCGCAATGCCGACCGCGTCGATCCCGCAAGCCTGGCTGACCGCGCGGGCGACCCCGAAGACGTTACCGTCAAATGGTTCAATCGTTTGAAGGGCTATGGCTTTGTCGTGCGGGATAATGATCCCCAGGATATCTTCGTTCATATGGAAACCGTGCGGCGCGCCGGCCTGGCCGACCTCGTTCCTGAGGCGCGCATGAAGGCGCGGATCGCCGAGGGCCGCAAGGGCCCGCTCGCCGTGGAACTGATCGCAGGCTGATCATGAAGATGCATGCCCGGTTCACCGCCTCGCTGATGCTGGGGCTGGCCCTCGGCGCTGTTGCCGCCTGTGCGCCGTCCGGCACGGCCCAGGCCGCGCCGAAGGTGACGGCGGCCCGCCTCATCCCGCTGGATATCGTCACCGCCAAGGGGACGCTGCATTATAAGGTGGAAGTGGCGCTGACGCCGCAGGAGCAGGAACGCGGGCTGATGTTCCGCACCAGCCTGCCCGAACGGGGCGGCATGATCTTCCCGATGAAGCCGTCGCGCTGGGCCACGTTCTGGATGAAGAATACGCTGATTCCGCTCGACATCATCTTCATCCGCGAAGACGGCCATATCGCGCGGATCGCCGCCAATGCGGTCCCGGAAAGCCTGGATATGATCGAGTCCGGCGAACCGATTGCAGCTGTGCTCGAAATCATCGGCGGGGGCGCAGCCGCGGCAGGGATCGCACCGGGCGATGTCGTGCGCTGGCAGGGGCGGCCGGCTTCCTGACCGAACTTTCGCGTGAATCTGTTGCGCTGGCCGGTCTCGCCGCGCTAAGCGGGGAAAATGGCCATGCTCAAGAAAATCTTCACCTGGTGGGACGGCGCGACGATAGGCACGCTGCTGTTCAGCCGTCGCAACGGCACGCGCGTCGGCGCGGACGCCATGGGCAACGTCTATTTTGAAGGCGGCCTGACCACGGACGGCCGCAAACGCCGCTGGGTGATCTATGACGGCCCCAACGACGCCAGTCGGGTGCCGCCCGAATGGCATGGCTGGCTGCATCATAGCGTCGATCAGACGCCCGACCAGTTGCCGCCTGCACGGATATGGCAGAAGCCGGCCGAACCCAATCTGACCGGAACCAACATCGCCTATCGTCCGTCCGGCGCGTTGGAACGTGGCGGCGTTCGGGCCGCGGCGACCGGCGACTATGAGGCGTGGAGCCCCAACTGATCATGAAGAGCTTGTTCCGCGAGAATCTGGGTGAGGCCCTGGTCGGTCTGTTCGTCGTGCTGTTCGCGGTTCTGTTCGTCTGGTTCGCCTGGCAACGCACCGGCGGCGGCACCAAAGCGGGGGCAATCCACGTCACCGCGCTCTTCCCGAACAGCACCGGCGTCAATATCGGCAGCGACGTGCGCGTCGCCGGCATGAAGGTCGGAACCGTCACCAGCGAGGTTCTCGATCCGCAAAGCTTTCAGGTGAAGATGACCCTGGCGCTCGATCCGGCGGTGAAGTTGCCATCCGACAGCAGTGCCGCGATCACGTCCGAGGGCTTGCTTGGCGCAACCTTCATCGCCCTGATCCCGGGCGGCGATCCCGCGCCGCTGAAGGAGGGATCGACGATCGCCGATACGCAGGGCGCGATGGATCTGATGGGCATGGTCGGCCAGTTCATCAACAAGTCGGGCGGCGACAGCAAGCCTGCGGAAAAGACGAAGCCGTGAAACGCATCCTGCTGGGCGTGGCCGCGCTCGGCGGCCTCGCGGCAGTGGCCTGGCAGGCGAATGCCCTGAATTCCGAGCAGGTCGAAACCGTGGCGCCGGACGAAGCGGACGCCCCGGCGACGGCCGCGCCCGAAGGCCCGGCCGAGTCAGCGGATACGGCAGCACCCGAGGCTGCGGCTGTTCCGCGCGCGCCCGAAAAGCCGCTGTCGCGCGACGAAACGCCGATGGCGCAACGGGTCGCGGTACTGGGCTTGCTCAACAAGCGGAGCGGCGAAACCCGTGAAATCACGCTGTCGCCGGGCCATGCGATCCGCATCGGCGACGTGATCGTACGGCTGCGCGCCTGCGAAGCCACGGCGCCCTGGGAAAATCAGAAGCTGACCGGGGCGTTCGTGCAGGTCGACGTGCGCAACCGCGACGGCAGCTGGCATCGCCCCTTTTCGGGATGGCTATATAAGGAATCGCCATCGCTGAACGCTGTCGAAGATCCGATCTACGACGTCTGGCCCAAGAGCTGCACGATGGTGCATCCCGATATCGGCCCGGATACCGTACGGGTTTCGGGCGGCAGCGCATCGATTGCGAAGAAATCGGCGCCGGACCGGAACGCCGCCGCCATCTCACCGGGCACTGCGGTTCCAGTGCCCACGCCAAGCGCCGAATCCAGCAACGCCACATAAGCGTCCCGGCTGACTTCCAGCGCGCCCAGCGAGGCGAGGTGATCGGTGATGAACTGGCAATCGAGCAGCTTGAACCGCCCGACCTTCAGCCGCGCCACGAGATGGGCGAGCGCTACCTTGGATGCATTGCTTTCGCGGCTGAACATGCTTTCGCCGAAAAATGCCCCACCCAGCTTCACGCCATAGAGTCCACCGACCAGTTCGCCTTCGTGCCATGTCTCGATCGAATGTGCATGGCCACGACGGTGGAGATCGGCATAGGCCGTCTCGATGGCCGGATTGATCCAGGTGTCGGGCCGATCGGACGTGCGCTCGGCACAGTGCGCGACAACCGCTGGAAAGGCCTTGTCCGCCGTCATCACGAAACGGTCCGATCGCAGCACCTTGGCAAGCGAGCGCGATAGACGAAAATTGTCGAGGGGCAGGATGCCGCGCTTCTTGGGTTCGACCCAATAGACATCGTCGGCGCCGCGGCTGTCCGCCATCGGAAAGACACCGATCGAATAGGCCCTGAGCAGGAGTTCCGGATCGATCATTTTCATCGGAAATGCCCTCTGACGGTCGGAGCGTAACCGATCCTGAGCGGAGCGCCAAATGTTTCGAGACAAAACTCGGCTACCGTTCGCCCCGAGCATGGTCGAGGGACGTTTCGAGCCCTCGGGAACGTGTCTCGACTATGCTCGACACAAACGAATTGGGGAGGTTTTCGCGTTACGGCTTGTCCGCCGCTTCCTCCGCCTTTTGCGCATTGCGCGCGTCGCGGGCGTCCTGCTGGAATTTGCGGAAGCATCCGCTCTGGCCGCCCGATCCGACGGCGGAGCAACTGTCGGGCAAAACCTTCTGGCTGACCTCGTCCATCGTTCGCGCGCGCGCGGTCCAGCTTTCGGCGGGATGGTTCTGCTTGCGCTTGGCCCGCAATTCCTTGGGGATGCGATAGCGTTCGCTCTCCGGCTGGCGCGCGCAGACGACGATTTCGCCATCCTTGCCGGCCGGGCACGGATCATTGCCATAGACGACCAGATTGGCGATCCGGGATGGCGGGGGCGGCGTTGCCGGCTCGGCCGCACCGATCGGCGTGGCGAAGAGCAGCAGCGACATCAGGGTGGGGATGGCCTTTGCCATCGATATGTCGCGCATTCTTCATTCTCCGCAGGCTACGGGCAGGAACGCCGCACGCGCCGTCCCGATCCGTTGGAGGTCTTAGCTCATCCGGCTTTCGCGGGACTGAACGGCCGAAACAGGGTCAGAATTTCAGGCCGCACTTCTTGCCGTCATCCTTCTTCTCATCGCAGGCCTTGCGCGCGAGTTCCTTGAAGCAGCCGCTGGCGCCGCCCGATCCGGTGGTCGAACAGCTCTGCACGCCGCCCCGGCCGACATATTCGAGGCTGCTGGCACGATCGCCCCAATTTTCATTGCCGCGGTTGGTGGTGTGACGCAGTTCCTCCGGGATGCGATAGCGTTCGCTCTCGGGCTTGCGCGAGCAGACGACGATTTCCTCGCCATTGCTCGTCGGGCATTTGTCGTCGCCATAGATGATGAGCACGCGATCCGCCGCCTGCACGGCGGCGGGGGCGATAAGGAGCGGGGCACCGCCGATGTTCAGCGCGAGCATCAGCACCGGGAGCAATGTTCTGGTCATCTTCATCGGTGCGTCCTGTGTTGGAAAGATAGCTTATATGCGACGCGACAAGCCGATCGCAATGCGACAGCCGAGCCGGATTGCGCCCGACAGCAACGGATAGGCTGGGGCCTGTTCGGCGCCCGCGCCAATCGCCATGTCGTGATGTTCGACTTCCTCGGCGCGAAATTCGGCAATGACCTGCGAAAGTTCGGGGTCGGCGGTGCCGATCTGCTCGAGTTGCTCGCCATAATGGCGATCGATCTCGGTTTCGATCGCGGCGGTGCAGGCCATGGCCGCCTTGGGGCCGATCAACGCGGTTGCCGCGCCCAGCGCGAAGCCGGCGACGTTCCAGATCGGTTGCAACGCCGTCGGGCGTACGCCGCGTCTGGCGACCATCGCATCGAAGATCTTGCGATGGCGGCTTTCCTGGGCGGCCATGCGCGCGATCATGCGGGCTTCCGGCGTGCGGGCTCCCATCACGGCCAGCTGGCCGGCATAGATGCGGGTCGCGCCATATTCGCCGGCCTGATCGACGCGCAGCATATCGGCGCGCTTGTCGGCGTCCGCGGTCATCGCGTTTTCCTTGCCCACAGGCCGATGATGGCGATTCCGCCGAGGATCGAGAAGATCGCGTTGAATCCGGCGAGCGAGATGCCGTGAAACGCCCATTGCGGCTGATCGCACTGGATCATTGGCGTGGCCATGATCTGCGCCAAAATATCGGCGTGCGATCCGCTCGTCACGGTCGCGGCGCAGCGCGTGATGCCCTTCCACCAATGATATTCGACCCCGGCATGAAAGACGCCGATCGCGCCGCTGGTCAGGATCGCCGCGATGGCCAGCGCCACCAACATCCGGCCGACCGGCTTTTCCGGAACAAGGAAGGCGAGCAGAGCCAGCACGATCGCAGTGTAATGCGGCCAGCGCTGCCAGTGGCACATCTCGCACGGGAACAGGTGGCCGATATATTGCGAGCCCAGCGCGCCCGCCATCAGCGCCGCGGGCAGCAGCAAGGCGGCCAGCCGCGCCTTTGCAAAACCGGTCATCGAAAAGGCCTGCCTTTCGTCATTCCTGTCAGCGCGCGCCGCGCTTGGCCCCCGCCAGCGCGGTGCGGAGCGGAGCCTCGCCCATGCGCGCGATCGTCTTGACGGCATAATCGAGCTGGAAGTCCTCGATGCCCTGCTTCTTCAGCGTTTCCGCCGTCAGCTGGAAGCGGGGATCAGGCTTGCCGTCGTCCATCAGAACCTTGTCGTCGACCTTGGCTTCGTTGATCAGATGGCGGCGCAAATCCGCCTCGCGCAAGCGCGGACGATCCTTGTAATCCGGATCGGTCAGCTGCGGCACGATGATGTCGGGCTTGATCCCGCCTTCCTGCACCGAGCGGCCCGACGGCGTGTAATAGCGCGCGGTCGTGAGCTTGAGGGCGGTGTTGTCGGACAGCTCGATCACGGTCTGCACCGATCCCTTGCCGAAGCTGCGTTCGCCCATCACCAAAGCGCGCTTGTCGTCCTGCAGCGCGCCGGCGACGATTTCGGCGGCGGACGCGCTGCCGGCATCGACCAGCACGATGATCGGGAGGCCATGCGCCAGATCGCCCGGCGTTGCATAACGCTGCTCGATATCGCTCTTTTCGCGGCCGCGCTGCGAGACGATCTCGCCATGATCCAGGAAGATGTCGGATACGTCGATCGCCTGATCGAGCAGCCCGCCCGGATTGGAGCGCAGATCGATCACATAGCCCAGCGGATCATGACCGATCGATTTCTGGATTCCCGAAATCGCGCTGCGCACGGCATCGCCGGTGTTGCTGTTGACGAAGGTATTGATGTTGATGATGCCGACCTGGCCCTTCACTTCCCACTTCACGGGCTTGAGCTGGATCAGTTCGCGCGTCAGCGTCACGTCGAATGGCTTGTCGCGGCCAGGGCGCACGATCGTCAGCAATATCTTGCTGCCCGGCTTGCCGCGCATCTGATCGACGGCTTCGTCGAGCGTGCCCCCATAGAGCAGATTGCCGTTGAGATGGGTGATGAAGTCGCCCGATTTCAGGCCGGCGCGCGAAGCGGGCGTGTCTTCCTGCGCGGTCATGATCTTGACCGCGCCATCCTCCTGCGTGACCGACAGGCCCAGGCCGCCATAGGCGCCCTGCGTCTGCGTGCGCATATTGGCCCGGTCCCGCGCATCCAGATAGGAACTGTGCGGATCGAGGCTGGCGAGCATGCCGTCGATCGCGCCCTTGATCAGCGCCCGATCGTCGACCTTGTCGACATAATCGGACCGGACCCGTTCGAACACGGTCATGAACTGATCGAGTTCCTTATAGGTGCCGACATCGACCGCGGCGAACGCGGTCGTAAAGGCGGGGATCAGCGCGACGGCGCCGACAAGGCCAACGGAACGCAACAGGGTCTTGTTCATCAATCTCACGCTCTTTCTCGGATGATGCCAATGCTACGCTTATTTTCCGGGTTAGGAAATAACCCGTATTCATCACCTGAAATGGTTAACGCCGGGTGGCGATCGGGAGGATGTCGATCGGCTGGCCCGCGTGGCGCAGTTCCACGGTGATCCTGGGCGAGGCGCCGTCGGCAACGCCGATCGGGCTTCCCTGGGCCACGGTTTCGCCAGGCTTCACGCTGAGGCCGCGCAGGCCCGTGACCAGAGTCGTCCAGCCATTGTCATGATCGATGATGACGATCGCCGCATAGCCGCGAAACGGCCCGGCAAAGGCGATGCGTCCGTCAGCCGGCGACACCACCTGCGCGTTTCGCGCGGTCTGCAGCGTGATTCCCTTGGCGCGAACGCCCGAATCGGAAATTTCGCCGAGGCCCGCCACCAGTCGACCGACGACCGGCAGGCGGTAGGGAGGCAGGCGATCGGACAGGCCATTATCCGTAGTCACGGGCGACGGCGCCGGCATCTGCCCGGGCACCGCCGGGCGCAGGATCGGACCCGGCAGGGCCGCCAGTCGCGCCCTTATGTTCGCCTGATCGCCCAGATCCGCGATCAGCTGCTGTATATCCTTAGCTTTTTCTCCGAGTGCGATCGTGCGGTCCTGCTCGATCATGGCGTTGTCGACATAATCCTGCGACTTGCGGCGCTGATTCGCCTCCAGTCGCGCGAGCGCCGTCTGGCGTATCTCAAGCTGCCGCTGTTCGAGACGTAGCGCCAGGACGGCCTGATCGGCCTGTCGGCGCAGCGCATCGCCGCTCGCGACCTCGGCCCGCAGGCCTGCGGTGCGGGTGCGGATGACGGGCAGGGTTGCACCGAGCAGCGCGCGGACATGGATCATGTCATTGACCGATCCGGGCTGGACGAGCGCGAGCGCGGTCGGCCGCCGGGCCATGGTTTGCAGGGCGGCGGTCAGGCGGACGATCGGCCCCTGTTTCTCCGCCAGCCTCGCCCTCTGCATTGCCCGGAGCCGATCGATCAGGCGCACCTGTTCGCCTGCCGCGTCGATCCGCGCTTCGGATGCCTGGATGGCGGCGGCGGCGGCGACCTGGTCCGCCTGCGACCGATCGGCGGCGCGTGCCATCGTCCTGGCCTGGGCTTCGAGCGCGGTGGAGCGCCGTTCGGCCAGCAGGGCGGTTTGCCGGGCTGCGGCCAGGGCGCGCTCCTGCTCGGCGATCGATGCGTCGCGAATCGGTCGTGCAGCGTCGCCGGCGATAGGCAAAGTCGTCAGCAGCATAGCCGCAAGGATCGGCCGGACGGGCATCAGCCTTCGCGGTGGTAGGGGTGGTTGGAAATTATGCTGAAGGCGCGCCACAGCTGTTCGGCCAGCATCGCCCGCGCCATCATGTGCGGCCAGGTCGCCTTGCCGAAGGCGAACAGCATATCGGCCTCCTGTCGTTGGGCGTCGTCGAAACCATCGGCGGCGCCGATCAGGAAGCGCGCTTCGCGCCGGCCTTCATCGCGCCACCGGCCAAGCCGGTCGGCAAAGGCGGCGGAGCCGAGCTGTTCGCCCTTTTCGTCGAGCATGATGAGGACGGTGCCGGGTTCGCGCACGGGCATCCTGCCGCCCGTATCGGGCAGTTCGGTGACGCGCGTCGGCCAGCTGACCCGCTTCAGATACCGATCGACCAGCTCAGCCTCGGGGCAGCGGCCGATCTTCCCCCGCGCGACGATGTGCAGCAGCAATTAGCGGCGGGCTCTGATGATCAGATTTCGGCGATCGGCGCTGGCGCGTCGCCGAAATTCCACATCCGTTCCAGATTGTAGAAGCTGCGGACCTCGGGGCGGAACAGATGGACGATGACGTCGCCGGCATCGATCAACACCCAATCGGCGGTCGGCAGGCCCTCGATACGCACGGGGCGCCCGATCTCGGCCTTGATGCGATCGGCAAGCTTCATTGCCATCGACGCCACCTGACGCGTCGAACGGCCGCTGGTGATCACCATATAATCCGCGATCGACGATTTCCCGGCGAGCGGGATAGAGACCGTTTCGACGGCCTGATCGTCGTCGAGCGATTTCAGTATGAGCTCATGGAGCGCACCTGAAGGATCGGCATCTAAAGCGCTGGGCTTGATGCTGCTTTGGGCGGTCAAATTACCTCCTAACGAACCAGCTTGCGCGAAACCTGATCGCGCAATGCCTTGTGGTTATATGTCAAATGCCAGCCGGGCGTCTTGGCCCGGAGCCGTGTTGCGGAACCGCGATCGGGATAAAAGCGCAACAGCACGAGCGCTGGCGGACTCCATTTTGTCCAGTGTTTCGCCTTGGTCCCGGGCCGGACGAAGCGCCGCAACCAACCCATCGCCCTCGATGCGCGGGCACCTGCATCATAACCCGGACGGGCGACGACGGCAATGGTGACCGTGCGGGCGATCTCGCGCCACTGCCGCCAGCGGTGGAACTGCTCCAGATTGTCGGCTCCCATCACCCAGATGAAGCGGCGATTCGGAAAGGCGCGGACCAGTTTCTTCAGTGTATCGGCGGTATAACGGGTGCCCAGCCGCGCCTCGATCGCGGTCGCGCGGATCGGCGCGCGGCGCGCCATCTTGCGGGCAGACGCCAGCCGCGCGGGCAGCGGGGCCATACCGTCGACCGGTTTCAGCGGATTGCCGGGGGAGACCAGCCACCACATCTCGTCGAGTCCTAGCGCCTCGATCGCAAACAGGCTGATATGGCGATGGCTGGCATGGGCGGGATTGAAGCTGCCGCCGAGCAGGCCGGTGGGGATCATCCTTCATACTCTCCGCGTCGCCTCAGCGAAGGCTGGGGCCTATCGCTGTTGCCACAAGCACACCGCTTGGAATGAGAGAAATGGACCCCAGCCTTCGCTGGGGTGACGGATGTTGTCGTCACGGCTTGAAGTGCTGCCGTTCCGCGGTTCTGGTTTCCAGCCAGCACATCACTTCTTCGTGAGGAACAACCCGCCCATTCTCGATGTCGCTTAAGCCCTGCTGTATATATTCGCGGAATTTTTCGCTGTTTTCATCGCTCAATGCCGGGTCAAACGGAGAAACCCAGTCAGGATTAGCTTCAGATCCATTGCGATCCAAGTTCACAGCCGCACTTGCCCCGTGCCTCTCACCAGCCACTTATACGTCGTCAGCCCTTCCAGCGCGACCGGGCCGCGCGCATGCAGCCGTCCGGTCGAGATTCCGATCTCCGCGCCCAGCCCGAATTCGCCGCCATCCGCGAACTGTGTGGAGGCGTTGTGCATCACGATCGCGCTGTCGACGCGGCGCAGGAACAGATCGGCGGTCGGCTGGTCTTCGGTGATGATCGCATCGGTATGGTGCGACGAGTGGGCGGCGATATGCGCCATCGCGCCCTCGACGCCATCGACGAAGGCGACCGACAGGATGCAATCCAGATATTCGGTGTCCCAGTCTTCGGCGGTCGCGCGCAGCACATAAGGGTTGAGCGCGCGCGCTTCATCGTCGCCGCGGACTTCGCAGCCGGCGTCGAGCAGCAAGGCCAGGATCGGCTCAGGATCGGGATAAGCGCGGTCGATCAGCAAGGTCTCGGTCGCACCGCAGACGCCGGTGCGCCGCAGCTTGGCGTTGACGACCAGCGCCTGCGCCTTCGCCGGATCGGCGGCGGCGTCGACATAGAGATGGACGATGCCGTCGAGGTGCGCGAGCACCGGCACGCGCGCTTCATCCTGCACGCGGGCGACCAGGCTCTTGCCGCCGCGCGGCACGATGATGTCGATCAGGCCCTGCGCCTTCAGCATCGCGCCCACGGCCGCGCGATCGGTGGTGGGGATGAGCTGGATCGCATCCTCGGGCAGGCCGGCGGCACGCAGCCCTTCCAACATCGCAGCGTGGATCGCGCGGTTGCTTTCGACGGCCTCGGATCCGCCGCGCAATATGCAGGCATTGCCCGACATGAGCGACAGCGCGCCGGCATCGGCGGTCACATTGGGGCGGCTTTCGAAGATGATTCCGATCACGCCCAGCGGCACGCGGACCCGCTGCAGCACCAGGCCGTTGGGCCGCACGGCCTCGTCAATCTGCTGTCCCACGGGATCGGGCAGGCCGGCAACGGCATCGAGACCGGCGGCGATCCCCTCGATCCGGTCGGGATTGAGGATCAGCCGGTCGATCATCGCTGGCGATAGATCATTGGCCTTGGCGCGGGCGACATCGGCGGCATTGGCGGCGAGGATGGCCGCCTGATTGGTCCGGATCGCTTGCGCGGCGGCCGACAGAGCGGCCGCCTTGCGGTCGGTCGGCGTGCTCGCCAGCAAGGCTGCGGCGGCGCGCGCACGCGCACCCATGTCGGCAATCAAAGCGGTGGCGTCCAAAGGACGGTCGAGGGTGGCGAGTGCGGTCATGCCGCGTCCCCTAGCATATTTGGTATAGGCCCCCAAAGCCTACTCGCGCTTGGACCGGGTCAATGATAGCTATGGACCATGACGGGGGAATTCGAGGCCATCGCGGATGTAGCCACCGGGACGTTCGCCGCCCATGCGGTGCAAGGCGCCGCCGGCGGCGACCATCCCGCGCATGGCGGCAAATGCCTGAATTGCGGCACCGCGCTGGTCGGCCCGCATTGCCACAATTGTGGTCAGCTGGGCCATGTCCACCGCACGGTCATGGCGCTCTTTCACGACATCGCGCACGGCGTGTTCCATTTCGAGGGGCGCACCTGGCACACCCTTCCCCTGCTGTTCTGGCGTCCCGGCGAACTGACCAGACGCTATGCGCATGGCGAACGCGTCCGTTTCGTCTCACCGATGGCGCTGTTCCTGTTTTCGGTCTTCCTGATGGTCGCGACCTTTTCGTTCGTCGGCGGGCCGACCGGCCAGACCAACAGCCACCAAAAGACCGTGGCAAGCGAGCAGGCCGCCCTGACGAAGCTAACGAAGGCCAATGCCAAACTGGCCAGGCTCAAGGCGCGGCAGCAGGCGCTGAAGGCGAAAGGTGAAGATACATCCGACGTGAACGAGGATATCACCGACACATTGTTTGAAATCGCCGGACTTCGGCTGGCGGCGAAGGGGCAGGTCCCCGCAGATACCGCGACGTCTCCCGGTACCGACGATGTCGGCTTCCGGACCGGCCTGCCGGGCGTCGATCAGATCGTCGCCCATGCGGTCAGGAATCCGGAACTGGCCGCCTACAAGCTGCAGAGCAGTGCCTATAAATTCTCCTGGGCACTGATTCCAATCTCGCTGCCCTTCATCTGGCTGCTGTTCGCCTTCCGTCGGGATGTCGGCATGTACGATCATGCCATTTTCGCGACCTATTCGCTGTCGGCGATGACGCTCATGGTGGTGCTGCTCAGCATAGCGTCGGCGATCGGGATCGGTATGGCCGTGATCGGGCTGGTCATGTTGTTCTTCCCGCCCTGGCACATGTACCGGCAGCTGAAGCAGGCCTATGGCCTGAGCCGATTCGGCGCGATGTGGCGGATGGTGGCGCTGATCATCGCTGCCTACACGTCCGCGCTGATCTTCTTCATCTTCCTGTTAACGATGGGGCTTGGCCACTGACGCCACGACCGGAAGGCGGCAGAGCGGCAGCTTGAGCTTGGCCAGATCGGCGCACGGCCGCACCTGGGCGGAACCATCCGGGCCGATATAAACAGCGTAATCGCCACCCTTGGCGCAATGCGCGGTCCACATCACCAGATTCTTGTAAGATCCCTGATAGCTCGTCGCGAGCACCTGCTTGCAATATTGAACGCCGTCGAGGATCGCGCGCCGCATCACGGCCCTCTGCTGGATATCCGACAATTTCAGCAGCCGATCACTATAATCCTGCGCCGGATTGACGGCGGCCGCGGCCGGAACGGCGATCAGGAGCGCGAGGCTGGCCAGCGGAGCAGCGATAACCTTCATGGCACCGTCATATAAGGTTCGGGCCGCGCCGCACAGTCCCTGTGCGACCCGGCCCGGACACGAAAGCTGCCGAAAAGGGAATTCTATAGCGCGTCGCTGATCTTCCTGCCGGCAAACACCGCCAGCAGAGCGAAGATGATGAAGATGGCGATCGCGATGAAGAACAGGATTTTTGCGAGGCCGACGAACGCGCCGCCAATCCCGCCAAAGCCGAGTGCACCCATGACGAGCCCGACGACCAGAAAAATAAGCGCCCATTTCAACATCGCACGTCTCCCTTGCCTGTATGGCGGGGAAACGAGTTCGATGCGCGGCGGTTCCTTGGGCGGCTGACCCGGCCATCGAAAATCGTCAGATCTCGCTGGGTGCGCGCGCCTTGATCGATAGGGCATGGACCTTGTCGCGCAGCAGATCGGCGAGCGCAGCGTTCACCGCGCGCTGTCGGTTGACGCGATTCTGCCCCTCGAAGGCGGCCGCGACGATTTCCACCGTGAAATGGCTTTCGCCCGATCCGTCATGGCCGGCATGGCCGCGATGCTTGTCGCTGTCGTCGATCACGGCAAGATGCGACGGGGCGAGGCTGTCCGTCAGCCGACGGGTGATTTCTGCGGCCACGGGGCCTGTGGTTATGTCTGTCATCGCGCCTATATAGGCCGATCCACGAATAAAGAGGCAAGACTTGAGTGAAGAACCTGCGGCACGCCGGGCGCGAACGCGCTTTCACGGGCGGGTCGACGATACCAACCGGCCCTGCGGGCGCACCGGCTGCGACCAGCCGGGAGAGTTTCGCGCGCCCGCCGACCGTGGCGCCCGGGCCGGATTCGACGGGCCGGGCGCCTGGCAGTGGCTCTGCCTGGATCACGTCCGGGCGTTCAACAGCAGCTATAATTTCTTCGACGGCATGAGCGCGGACGAAATCCATGCCGAGCAGCGCCCCTTCGCGGGGTGGGAACGCGAAACCCGCGCCTTTACGCCCAATCCCCATACCGGGCCGCGTTGGGCCGACTTCATCGATCCGCTCGATGCGATCGGCGCGCGGTTCGCGCATGCGGCCCGGGAGCGCAAGGATGGCAAAGAGCTTTCGGAAAGCGATCGCAAGGCGCTGAAAGTGCTTGGTCTGGGACAGGATACGGATCGGCGCGGGCTGCGCACGCGTTATGCCGAACTGGTCCGCCGCTATCACCCCGACCGCAACGGTGGGGACAGAAGTCACGAGAAGGCGTTGCAGGACGTGATATCCGCCTATACGCAGCTCAAAAGCCGCCCGGCATTTGCTTAGACGAAGGTTCGTGATGACCGATTTGCCCAATACCCAGCCCGACAGCCGTACCGAAACGGTGCTCGACGCTCCCGATCGCGTGGTGAAGATTCGCGAGATGTTCGGGATCGACAGCGATTTGGAGATACCGGCCTTTTCCGAAGCGGACGAGCGCGTGCCCGATCTCGATCCGGCCTATGTGTTCGATCCGGACACGACCCTGGCGATCTGCGCCGGTTTCGCGTTCAACCGGCGCGTCATGGTGCAAGGCTATCACGGCACCGGCAAATCCACCCATATCGAGCAGGTCGCCGCGCGCCTGAAATGGCCGTGCGTGCGGATCAACCTGGATGCGCATATCAGCCGCATCGATCTGGTCGGGCGCGACGCGATCGTGCTGAAGGACGGCCAGCAGATCACCGAATTCCGCGAAGGCCTGCTGCCCTGGGCGCTGCAGACGCCGACCGCGATCGTGTTCGACGAATATGATGCCGGCCGGCCCGACGTGATGTTCGTGATCCAGCGCGTGCTGGAAACCGAGGGCAAGCTGACCCTGCTCGACCAGAATCGGGTGATTCGCCCGAATCCATGGTTCCGCCTGTTCGCGACCGCGAACACCGTCGGCCTGGGCGACACCACCGGCCTGTATCACGGCACGCAGCAGATCAACCAGGGCCAGATGGATCGCTGGAATATCGTCGTGACGCTCAACTATCTGCCCGCGGCAACCGAGGCGCAGATCGTGCTCGCCAAGTCGGGCGAATATGACAAGCCCGACGGCAAGAAGGTCGTCGACAATATGGTCAAGGTCGCGGATCTGACGCGGCGCGGCTTCGTCGCGGGCGACATCTCAACAGTGATGAGCCCGCGGACGGTGATCAGCTGGGCGCAGAATGCCCTGATCTTCGGCGATATCGGTTTCGCCTTCCGCCTCTCCTTCCTCAACAAATGCGATGAGAATGAGCGCACCCTGGTCGCCGAATATTATCAGCGCGTGTTCGGCAAGGACCTGCCGGAAAGCGTGGTGGGGAAGGCGTGACCTTAAATTCATCGTCATCCCGGCCTTGATCCGGGATCCCGCTTTCTCTGGAAGGCGAAAGAAGCCGTGGGACCCCGGAGCAAACCCGGGATGACGAAATCCATATCCGGGTGCGCCGCCCGCACGGGGAGGACCTAAATGGCTGAACAATCTCCGATCGAAGCCTTCCGCCTCGTCCTTGGCGGCGCCGCCCGCGCGATGGCGAATGAGCCCGAGGTGGAGCTGAGCTTCACGTCCGAGGCGCCATCGGCTTCCTATAAGCAGATCCGCGTGCCGATGCCGGCGCGCAACCTGCCGGCGCAGCAGGTCGCGGAGGCGCGGGGCTTCGCGGACGGCTTCGCGTTGCGGATGCGACATCACGACGCGACGGTCCATGAGCGCGGGGCCCCGACGGAACCGGTCGCCCGCGCCGTATATGATGCGGTGGAACAGGCGCGGGTCGAGGCTCTGGGCGCGCGGGCGATGGCCGGCGTGCGCGATAATCTGGGTCATGCGCTCGACGTACGGCTGAAATCCGATCCGCTGGTG
>Ga0105248_10003371_pt1 | contig 17745 bp, 15 predicted proteins | sample KBSS34metaG_FD_81524 | JGI IMG/M metagenome (GOLD analysis project Ga0105248, IMG submission 81524) | Switchgrass rhizosphere microbial communities from Kellogg Biological Station, Michigan, USA - KBS S3-4 metaG | ecosystem: Host-associated > Plants > Roots > Rhizosphere > Soil | place... | reverse complement strand
TATTCTGTTTTTGACTTTTGGCGGCGCAGTGCTGCTCAGACATTAATCTTGATATGAGCTTTTCACACGACACGAAATTAAACGACATCAGCGCCAGGGTTAAGACCGGTGAGCGACTCTCTTTCGAAGACGGCGTCGCGCTTTTCGGCACCGACGATCTGAATGGTCTCGGGAAACTGGCAGACACAGTGCGCCGCCAGAAGCACGGTCGCACCACTTATTTCAACGTCAATCGTCACTTCAATCCGACCAACGTCTGTTACGTTGATTGTAAGTTCTGCGGATTCTTTCGGACGCCGCGGCAACCGGACGCGTACACGCACAACATCCAGGATTCGCTTCGGATTGCGGGTCAGGCCGTCAACGAAGGCGCCACTGAACTGCATATAACCGGCGGCCTTAACACCAAACTGCCGTTCAGCTATTTCACCGATCTGCTGGCAGCTTTGAAGCAACAGTATCCGCAACTCCATCTGAAGGCCTTCACGATGGTTGAACTCGATCACTTTGCGCATTTTTACAAGATGCCGGACGAAGATGTTTTGCGGCAGCTGATTGATGCCGGGCTGGATTCGTGTCCGGGCGGTGGCGCGGAAATTTTTCGCGAGCCGACCCGCTCAATGATCTGCGCGCACAAATGCGACGCCCAGCGTTGGCTGGATCTCGCGGGCAAAGTGCATGCAGCCGGTTTGAAGACGAACGCAACAATGCTCTACGGGCACATCGAGTCGTTTGAGGATCGCGTCGACCACATGGTTCGTCTGCGCGAACAGCAGGACAAATCGGGCGGCTTCCAGTGCTTTATCCCTCTGGCGTTTTATCCGCCGGACACTCAGATGGCCCACCTGCCGGGGCCTTCGGGAATTGATTCGCTGAAGACGATGGCCGTCTCGCGACTGATGCTCGATAACTTTCCGCACATCAAAGCCTACTGGGTAATGCTAGGCAAGCGCCTGGCGCAGGTGGCCCTGCACTTCGGCGCGAATGACGTCGATGGGACAATCACTGAAGGCGGCGAACTGACGGAAAGCTACTCGGTCGAATCGAACAATGAAGTGAAAATGACCAAACCGGAGTTGATTGGTCTGATTGAAGAGGCCGGCTTCGAAGCGGTCGAACGCGACACAGTTTACAATCGGGTGGAACCGGCGGCGGTGGTGTAACCCTCGATCATCAAGGGGCTTCTTATGTCAACAGCAGCAACACAGCAACGAACAATATCTCTCGCGCATTCGCCGGATTCCGACGATGCCTTCATGTTCTATGGTTTGGCGACGCACAAAATCGAAACCGGCCATCTGGATTTCCAGCACGTGCTCAAAGATATTCAGACCCTGAACGAAGAAGCGCGCAAAGGAACTTACGATGTTACCGCGATCAGCTTTCATGCTTACGCATACATCGCAGATAAGTACGCTTTGCTGCCGCACGGCGCGTCAATTGGGGATAAGTACGGACCTGTAATTGTGTCTAATGAAGAGCTCGACCCGTCGGAATTACCTAACATAACCATTGCAGTTCCGGGAATCCTGACGAGCGCCTTTCTGGCGCTGAGCATTCATACGCCGAAGTTCAAATACGAAGTCGTGCCTTTCGATGAAATCACGGATGCGGTCACGGAAGGCCGTTGCGATGCGGGTTTGCTGATCCACGAAGGTCAGCTCTTCTATCACAGCCTGGGTTTGCACAAAGTGCTCGACCTCGGCGAGTGGTGGCATGAACACACCGGCGGATTGCCTCTCCCAATGGGTGGCAACGCCATCCGGCGCGAACTGGGCGAAGAAACGATTCGTGAAGTTTCCGACCTGCTGCGAGAGAGCATTCAGTACTCGCTCGACAATCGTGAGGACGCGCTGGCTTACGCCATGCAGTTTGCCCGCGATATGGATCCGAACCTGGCGGACCGGTTCGTCGCCATGTGGGTCAATGAGTTGACCCTCGATTACACCGACCGTGGCCGGGAAGCCGTGCGCCGATTGCTCACCGAAGGCTACGAGCGCGGAATCATTCCAAATAAAGTTGACGTTCAATTCGTCGGCTGACTCTCAGTCAATCGTCCATGCCAGTTTCACCTGCACGTCGCGCTGCATTTGAGATCCTGCGGCGCGTCGAGCAGGAAAGTGCCTACTCGTCGGCATTATTGGCATCGTTTGGCGACGACCTCAACACCAGGGATCGCGCGCTTACTCACGAACTGGTTCTGGGTATTTTGCGTCGCCGGCTGTGGCTGGACCGCACCATCGAACATTTCGCCGGACGGAGCTTAGCGAAGCTCGACCTGGCCGTGGTCTTAGCTTTGCGCATCGGCCTTTACCAGCTCAGATTTCTTTCGCGAATTCCGCCGTCTGCGGCTGTTAATGAATCTGTCAATCTGGTTCGCGCCGCAAGATTGAAATCGGCAGCCAGCTTTGCGAATGGCGTGCTCAGGCAAGCGACGCGTGAACCTGAATACGATCCGGCGGCTAATGTTGACGATCCGATTGAAACGCTTACGATTGAGACCTCGCATCCGCGCTGGGTGGTCGAACGTTGGATTAACCAATTTGGATTTGCTGAAGCGTCGGCGATCGCTCGCGCTAATAACACTCCAGCGCCTGTCGCATTTCGTTTTACCGCGAAGGCTTACGCTCAAAACCATTCCGAGGACTTGCTTGGTGAATTGCGATCAGCGGGCGCGGAAATTGGGCCCTCGTCAATCGCGCGGAATTCCTGGAGGCTGCTACGCTCAAACAGCACTGAAGATGGTGAAGAAGCAACCGGACCGCACGGCCCGATGCCTGCCCTCCTTCGAAAATTGTCTGATGATGGACTGATCTATTTTCAGGACGAAGGCTCTCAACTGGTGGCGCAATTAGTTGGCGCTCAAACTGGCGAGCGAGTGCTTGACGTTTGTGCCGCGCCCGGCAGCAAATCCACTCTGATGGCTGCTGAGGCGCGAGAGGCAAGGATTTTTGCCGGTGATCTCTACGAGCACAGGGCCGGAACAGTCAAACAATTTGCGAGTCAGCAGGAAGTTCGAAACATTCGGTTAGTCGTTTACGACGCCATGCAAGAACTTCCTTTCGCTAACCATTCGTTCGATCGGGTTCTGGTTGACGCGCCCTGTTCCGGAACGGGCACGTTGCGACACAATCCGGAAATTCGCTGGCGGCTACAAGCGTCAGACATCACGGAGTTATCAGCGAAGCAAAAGCGCATCCTCGCGAATGCTGCCGCGATGGTCCGCCGCCGCGGGATTCTTATTTACTCAACCTGCTCGCTTGAGACCGAGGAGAACGAGGCGATCGTCCATGATTTCCGCGAAACACATTCCGATTTTGCAGTTTCTGAGCTCAATATCCCCGCTATCCTGTCGGCGCGCAATGGCAGCATTCGCACCTGGCCGCACCGTGATGACACTGACGGATTCTTTGTAACGGCGTTTCAGCGGGAAAACTGATTCTTTGCTCCTTTTGCGCCTATCGCTCCCGGCTCAGTACATGTTAGACTGCCCTCTGCTCGCTGGTATGGTCTCCTTTCGAAAACAACCCTGAACTAAAAGTGTCTGGCATCTTTACAATACTCAAGCGAATTCTTATTGTGATCGGCATCGCCGTCGCTTTTACCCTCGGCCTGGCTGGGGCGATCTATCTTTCATTGCGCAGCTCTGAAACGCGGGTCCCGGATATTGTGGGTAAGGACCGGACCTCGGCCGAGAATGCCATTAGCGATGCCGGGTTGAATTTTCGCGTACGGGCGACGCGTTCGACGAGCGAGGCCAAACCTGACACAGTTCTGATTCAACTGCCGCACGCCGGCGAGGTGGTAAAGGTCGGCCAAACTGTCGCGGTTGATATCAGTCGCGGCTCACCTGATGGTCAATATTCGTCGCCCTCTAACTCGAATACTCAAACGTCCGACAAGCAGGACAATAGTTCGTCCGCAAATAGCTCATCGAATTCAAACGCGAACACCGAAAAGAAACCGACAAACCGCAACGCAAACAATTCGAACGCCAATAAGAATGCCAATGCCAATGCGAATCGGCTCACCAATCGCAATCAAAACGCAAATTCCAATCGAGCTGTAAACAGCAATTCAAATGCGAACGCTCCGGGTACACCATCGCGCAACGCAAATTTGCTGGAAACGCAGCCGAGAACGAGTCCCAGTCCTGCCCGGCGGCCGCCAACGGCGGTGCCAACGCCCTAAAATCGACCCAAAATGATCGAAATCGCCCCATCGATTCTTTCGGCAAACTTTTCAAAGCTCGGCGAGGAAATCGCCACCGTCGAGAAGGCCGGTGCTTCCCTGCTTCACGTAGACGTGATGGATGGGCGATTTGTGCCCAATATTACGGTCGGTTTGCCGGTCGTAAAAGCAATTTCCCGTGCAACCCGACTGCCTATTGACGCGCATCTGATGATCGTCGAGCCGGGCCGTTATGCTGAAGAGTTCGTGAAGGCCGGGGCGCGCATGGTTTCGATTCACATCGAAGCCGACCCGCACGCCCACCGGACCTTGGCGGCCATTCGTGCGGCCGGCGGGTTGGCAGGCATTGTGATTAATCCGGCAACTTCGCTGTCTGCGCTGGACGAAGTAATAAAGTTTGCTGATTACGTTTTGGTAATGTCCGTGAATCCCGGCTTTGGCGGCCAGGAATTCATACCCGAATCGCTGGATAAGGTGCGTCGCCTGAGAAAGATGATCGACGAGCGACGGCTAAGCACCCGGATTGAGATTGACGGCGGGATTAACGTTGAAAATATCGCCGAAGTTACGAGCGCCGGCGCTGAAATTATCGTCGCGGGCTCAGCCATTTTTGGAGCCGAAGATCCCTCAGTCGCGCTTCGTGCCCTGCGTGAAGCGACAGTTTTATGGGTCTAGCAACATCGGAAATCAGTTTTCAGCCGGGCCGGAATAATCGACAATCTGAGGCTTATCGTACATACTCGGAAGGTTTTTTTGGAGGTTCTCAAAATGTTGTTTGTTGATTCGCGTCGCGCGCAACGCGCTGTGACTCTCGCCATCACAGTCATGGCTTTGACTGTTGCGACTTCGATTACCGTATTTGCGCAGGGCAACAAAAGCCAAACGCAATCCGGTCTATCCAATGTGCAGCGAATGGACGTGATGCGTTCCAAGCTGGAAACCATGCGCCGATCACTCGATAGCGCAATTTCCAGCATCAATGCCAAGGACGCTGCCGACAAGACCAAGAACCCAGACGATCCACGCGAACGGCTGCGCGGCCTATCCAAGGAAGTTGGTTCCGTTCTCAGCGAGGTCAACGACCTGCACGCGAAGGAAGATCGCGCCGAAAAATACGACTCATCAAAACTCGAGACCCTCGAGGCTTCGGTGGCTGATTTAAATACGAGCGTGGAGGCGGGGCTGCAATCCACTGCCTCGGCCCGTACCGGAGATCAGATTTCTTCTACCTACCAACCAAAGCCACAGAAGGGCAAGCGGAAACTCTTTGGACTGCTGCCGGGTAAGAGCAATGACAAATACACCGAACTGACTGGTTCAGTCGCTCCGGGCCGTGACCGCACTTTGTTCCTCGAAGCTACCAAAGAAGTTCGCAAAGGTAGTCACGACACCGGCCGTTTGTTGTTTACGACGATCATTACGACCTATCCGGATTCGGCTTACCTGCCAATGGCCAAGCTCGCCATCGCCGACTCTTTCTATCTTGAAGGAACGACCAGCGCTTTGATTCAGGCCGGCCAGGCCTATCAGGATTGGCTTACGTTCTTTCCCACCGATCCTCTGGCGGACGCGGCCATGATGAAGGTGGCGGAAACTGAAATGCGTCAGATGGGCTTATCAGATCGCGACATCACTCATGCCCGGAAGGCTGAACAACGATTGAAGGCCCTTTTGCAGCAATACCCGCAGACAAAACTGCGCCCGGAAGTAATGGAGCGCATGCGCCAGGTACAGGACAATCTGGCCATGCACAATTTGCAGATCGCTCGCTTCTATTATGAAACGCGCTACAAGACCAAAAAGGGCGGTCTTAAAGGCTCACAGGATCGGCTGAAAGAGATTGTCGAAAAGTATCCAGGCTTTTGTCTGATGGACGAAGTGCTGTTTCGTCTGGCAACTACCTTCCAGGAAGAGGAGGAACCCGACGAAGCCGCGAAATTCTACCAGCAACTTGTCCGCGATCATCCCAACAGCGAATTCGTTGAAAAGGCGAAAGAACAACTAACCGTTATTGGTGCTGCGATTCCTGAACCGGATCCGATCAAGAAGAACCTGCCAACCTGCGAGAAGCCGTCGTTCATCGAAAACATGAAGCAGCAGGTCACCGGTAGTGCGAACATCACTACCAGCCGTGACGGAATTCTTATCACCAAGCACGGTGAAGGTACGGACCTGATCGATAAAGCGATCGCCAATAATGGGCAACTGCCGGAAGGCGTCCAACCCTATATTCAGCGCGATACGCCCAGGAACAAGACGGCACCGACCGAGACTGCGACTCCTGATTCAACGGCAACTCGCCCGCGTTCGACCCAGACGCCAACCCCAACACCGAAGCCCTAACGGCCACTCGCATGACGCCTACCCCAGGAGGCTTGCCAAATGAACTGTCGCGGCGACATCGGTCTGCGACCATTTTCATTGTCGGCTTCCTGGCTCTTGATCTGGCGCTTTTGGTTATCGCTTATTTCGGCGCGGAAAAACTCTTTCGGCCAAATGATCCGTCACTAATTATGGGAATCTGGATCGCGATTCTGGTCTTGGGGCTGGGCGCTTTCGTGTTGAGGCGAACCAGATTTGCCGCCATGAGGTTGAAGGACATTGCCGCCCTGAAAGGGATGTCTGGCCTGCTGAAGAGCCTGCATGACACTACGATTCAAATCGCCTTCATCGGTGGGGCTATCGCCTTGATGGGGTTTATCGTGACTATCCTTACCGGCGACTGGACGAGCATGCTGCGCGCCGCCGGTGTTTCCGCCATCGTGTTGATTTATGGATATCCGTTCCGCAGCGCGTGGGAACGGGTCGCCCGGCAACTGTCAGATTATTCCCAGGTCAGTTAATGGCCGGACTCGTCAAACGAGTTGCGTTGACAGTTGAATTCGCGAGCTGTTTGCCGCCACTTCTGCGGCGCAGGAAACTCAATCCATCTTCCCTCGAAACCAAACCTCTTTGAATTAGATCCTGCACGCCATTTTCAAAAGTCACCATACCGTGGGCGCGACCCGTCTGCATTACGCTGGCTATCTGATGCGTCTTTCCTTCGCGAATCAGGTTCGCAACCGCCGGAACATTCACAAGGATTTCAACGACCGGCACGCGTCCCTGATGATCAGGCCGCGGCAGCAGTGACTGGGCGACGACCCCGCGCAGACTTTCTGAGAGCATCACCCGAATCTGCGTTTGTTGCGCTTCGGGGAAAACGTCGATCACGCGATCGACTGTCTTGATGGCGCTGTTTGTGTGGAGCGTGCCAAAAACGAGGTGACCTGTTTCTGCCGCAGTGATCGCCAACTGAATTGTTTCCAGGTCGCGCATTTCGCCCACTAGAATAATGTCGGGATCTTCGCGCAGAGCGGCTCGTAATGCAGCGCCGAATGATTTGGTATGGCTCGCCAGTTCGCGCTGACTAATCAAACAATTCTGATTCTCGTGCACAAACTCGATCGGGTCTTCAATCGTAATGATGTGTGCCTGCTGATCGTGGTTGATTGTATGGATCAGGGCCGAGAGAGTCGTACTCTTGCCCGAACCAGTTGGCCCGGTTACCAAAATCAAACCTTCCGAAGCATCGATCAGTTGAGCTAACTGCTCAGGCAGATCCAATTCGCGAATAGTTTTGATCTCTTCGGGAATCAAACGCAGCACAGCGGATATTCCATTACGTTGCATGAAGACGTTTACGCGAAAGCGGCCCACGCCGGCTAACGGATAGCTCAAATCCAGGTCCCACTCTTCATTGAAAAGTGCCTTCTGCTTCTCGTTGAGGATTTCAAAAATTAAGCTCTGACAGGTCTCCGCCGACACAGTCTTGTAGTTCAGCTTAATCATGTCCCCGTGAATGCGCATGTAGGGCGCAGAGCCGGAGGTTAAGTGCAAATCTGATGCACCCTGCTGCTTCATCTGTCTAAGAAGATCATCGAGTCTTGCCATTGTGTTTTTGGTTCCGATCTGTGTCGAGGATTGCCTGAGCGATTACGTCACGCTCGAAGCGTTTGAGGTCGTCTGATGTAAATACGGAGTCTTTCCGGAAAGACAGTACCTGCTGGATTGTCGCAGCCTTCACTTTTTCGCTGCGTGGGCTGAAGAGTGCACCCCTGAGCGTGGCTGCACCCTGACTTGCACTATAGCAAAAACATTCTGAGGGCCGCTAGCCCTTTTTATTTTGCTGAGGCCGGCACTGGAATCACGGTGGAAGGTGCTGCTGTCTGGGGAAAAAGCTTCCCCCGCGTGTCACTGTCGGTAACAGTCAGAAAGCAACAGTCCAGAAAAAAATGCCAATTTAGGCCGATTTATTAGCGTTGGACAATGGCACTGTCGTTGCACAGGACTTGGCGTGGCTCAAAAGAAGGCCGCCCTCAAGGAGATGGTGAAATTGAACAAAATGGAAGATGAACTCGGCGTGGATCAGCATAGCTGGCGATCGCAAGCTGGTCGCTCAATTATTGAAACTCTGATCGTGGCGGCCATTATTGCTTTGCTCACAGCCGCCGCTTTACCTCAGGTGATTTCAGCTCGAAGGCTTATGCGTTCCGCCGCCTTGCCCAGAGAAGTCGCAACCCAGCTTCGCTACGCCAGACAACAAGCTATGTCGCAAAGACAGGCGGTCACTTTTCAATACGATAATTCCACTAAGACAGTCAAAATCTTCGATCACAACAACGTCAACAATGCCACCGCTGCCTGCAATATGACGGGCTTGGCGGTGCTCTCAGCGTCAGGCTATCCGAGCACATCCTGCACGACGACGATACTAACTCTGCCGCTGGCAACAGGCGCAGGTTTACCGGCGTCCGAAGTTTCTTATGGAATCCCGACGGCCATCACTGCGACCACACTCGACGACGGCAATACGATGACCGCCCTATCCGGTACGCCGGCAGCGGTGAACATCACCTTTCAATCGGACGGCACGGTCATGACAGCGGCCGGCGCTTATGCAAGACCGACCCTGTTCTTCTATAACAACCTGGTTCCCACACAAACGGCTTCCGCGATCTCAATACTCGGCGCTGCGGGCAGAATCAAAGTCTGGAGGTACAGCACCAGTGCTAGCAAATTTGCTGAATAATCAATCGACGCGCGCCGCCGAGCGAAAGCTTGATTCAGAAGCCGGGGTTACCATTCTCGAAATCGTAGCCGCCATGATGGTTTTGACCGTTGGGTTGCTGGGCCTGGCCGCCTCGATTGGATACGCGGTCACCGTGAGTAATAGAGGCCGCAACCTTACCAACACGAAGCTCGTGGCTGTATCGCTGCTCGAACAAATGGAAACTCTTCGAAACACCGAACAGTTGACCTTCGGGCAAATCGCGAACGCGGGAGCTGTAGACAACGTCGGTGGAGCCTGGAACTTCAGCGGATTCCCCACGGGCTTTCAACTGCTTTCGAAGAATCCGGGACCGGACGGGATTTTCGGAACCACCGATGACTTCATCAGCCCGGGCGCCGATAACGTTTACGGAACCGGTGATGACTTTACAGATACCTCATTGGCATTGTCCGGCTTTTCACGAGAGATCGTCATTTCCGACTTAAGTCCCAACTTAAAACGAGTTCAGGTGACAGTTCGTTATCCGGACGGCGGCGGCCAGTTACGAAATCTGGTTGCAGTCAGCTACTTGAATAATGACACACGCGCCATCTTCAGATAGTTCGAAAGAAAGGTGCCGGTGGAGCACCGGAGGCAAATCGATGTACCTAGACTCGAAAGCAAAACATCAAGCCGGCTACTCCCTGGTGGAGCTCTTGATCGGCATGGGCGTGATGATCGTTATTGTGGGCGCAACCATGGCGATTATTAATGGCAGCCTGAAGTTTTCGCACTCTATTTTCTATGTAACGGACGCTGAAGAATCTCTGCGCTCGGCCCACGAGTTAATCAACCGCGACCTGGTATCAGCGGGCGACGGCCTCAAGAGTATCGGAACGATAACGGTACCAATTGCGTTCGCCAGCAATTGGCTGACTCGAACTACCGTCGTCGACAGCAGCGACACCACGCACCACCAACTCGGGCTGGTTACATCCGATGACGCGATTCCACTCAATACCGCAGTTCCCTCAGCATCTCCCGCAGTGAACTTCAGGGAGAACACCGACCGAATTTCCATGCTGATCCAGGACAAGGACTTCAACAACGGGAATTCCGTTTCGCTGCTTCCGGGCAAGATTACAGTGTCCGGGAGCGTAACCAACTTACTGGTCGGATCCGCGAATATCGGATTGTTTCAGAACGGCGAGATTTACGCGATTCTCGCGCAGAATAGCGCTGCATTCGGCACGGTCACCGCGGTCAACACAACCACTTACACGATTAGCATGGCCAATGGAGATACCTTTGGCTTGAATCAGACCGGCGCCACCGCACCGTTCACGACGGTTTCCGGAATTGTCGCAGGTGCCAGCACCCAGAACGTCGCGATCATCCGGCTGCGGATTATTCAGTATTACGTAACGGCTACCGGAATGATGATGAGGCGAGTATTTGGAGTGAGGGGCTCAGGCTTCACCGAAACTCCAATCGCTGAGCATGTGACGAACCTGCAGTTCCGTTACGTAACCAACCTTTCAGATGCGAATGGATTCGTGCAGCAGCCGGTGCGAGTCATTAGCACACCCATACAACAGTCGGCGATACGCGAAGTAGAAACGACCATCGAATGCGAGACCGTTCGCGCTGTCAACAAGGTAACAAACGCGAACGCCAACACCAGCGCTAACGGAAAGCAGACAATCTCTATTACTACGGCGACGAGCGTGCGCAATCTCCAATTCGGCAGTAATGCCCGGAGATAAGAGTAACGACGACGAATCTTCACGCTGAGTATCAAGTGGAAGGAAATGGTTATGATTAAGAAGGCCCTGAACGATTCTTTGATTGCGGAACGCCGCCCCCGCGGGAAGAATGAGCGCGGCGCGGCTTTGGCGACCTCGCTCCTCATCATGTCCGCCCTGGCGGCGGTTTCGATGACTGTGCTCGCCGTAGTCACGCACGAAGCTCGCATCGCGGGCAGTGACCTTAAGCGCACCCAGACTTATTACGCGACTGCCGCGGGCATCGAAAAAATGACCAGCGATTTTTCGGACCTCTTTACCCAGACATCGGCTCCGACAACGACGCAAATTAACAACGTAGCCGCTGCCTATCCGTCGGAATTGGTAAGCGACGGCTTTACTTTTGCGAGGTCAGATGGCACTCCGAATCAATCGATCGTTCTCGATCCCAGCGGCGTCAGCCAGAACGTCGGCATTCAGAGTGGGCCATTCGCCGGCCTGAACGCCCAGGTTACGCCTTACGTTTTGACCTCAACTGCCACTCACATTGCCACCGGAACCCAGGTCACGCTGCAACGCACGATTAACAATTTTCTGATCCCAATCTTTCAGTTCGGGATGTTCAGTAACGGGGACATGGAAGTGCATCCGGGGCCGCCTTTCTCGTTCAATGGACGAGTTCATGCCAATGGCAACCTTTACGTGAGCGGCATAATGACTTTCAACTCAAAGGTAACTACGGCCAATGAATTAATCGTCGACGTCCTGCGCAATGGCAGCACCCATGAACGGGACGCGAACGTTAGAGTCGGTGCGATTACGGTGCCGCTGACGATTGGAAGCATGGTCAACGGGCCAAATATCACCACCGCAACCCAAGGAGCACGTGGATACTGGCCGGGTTCGCCGAATGGAACGATAAACACAACCTGGAACACAACGTCGGTGGCGGCAGCACAAACCGGAGTCTCCAATCAGTTTGGTGGCCAGGTGCTGACCGGCTCAACCGGCGCCGGGCCGCTGTTGCTTCCGATGCAGCTCGAAGGCAACCTGACGCGCGAAATCATCAAACGCATCATGCCCAGCGACACGCAGATCCTGCGGGACTCGCGTTATCAGTCAAAATCGCAAATAAGAATCTTGATAGACGACGAAGGTAACTCGGCCGGCGACGCCGCCGGCATCCCTTCGGGCCAGGGTGTGAATCTATCGAGTTTCAATCCGGTTCCGATGCCCAGTGGCGCCACCAATGATGTGCCAAGCACTCATGGCGGCGGCCGAGCCTTGTGGCGAATCTACGACAATAATACCGCCGAAACCAACTCGTATAACGAAGGGACCTCGCCCCGCAGTTGGAACCAGCAGCAGCAAAACGGCACGGCGGTTCAGGCCGATACCGTTCGCGGTATCAAAAAGCCACCTCCGGTGAAGGCCATTACCGGCGCGACCTATGCGAGTCCGATAAAGATCACGGTTCCAAATCATGGATTTTCGACGGGAGACAAGGTGTTCATTGCCAATGTCACTGGCAATACGAACGCGAATGGCGGCTACACAATTACCAAAGTAGACAGCAATAACTTCACCCTGAACAGCCGGGCGGGTAATGCGAGTTATACCGGCGGGGGCACTGTCTATTCGTTTACCGCGATTCCAAAATCCTCGAACGGGTTCGCGATTCCGCCGGGCTCCGGAATCACCGGCCATATTCTGATCCAAATCGTGGATGGCAACGGTGTGGCCCGCGATGTGACCACAGAGATTCTCAGCATGGGCATGACCGAAGGCGAACCGAACGGAATACTTTATTTGCAGCGTCCGTTGTGGGCCGCCTTCACTCAGGGCAGTCGCGATGCGAGCGGCTTGAGTAATGCGGCACTGAATGGCGATCCGGCCTACACGAACTGCCTTACCGACATAATGAACAACACCCGCAAGGGGGCTGATGGCGAGATCAAAATCGCCACCGGCTATCCCACCCAGGATGCCACTTATGGTTTTTTGACCAACCTTGTCGACGATACGGCGTCCGGCTTGCAACCGATTCGGTCGGATATGCCTGGCGGTATTCCGGACGACGGAGTATGCGCCGCCAGCACAAATCCGGTTCAATGTCAGTTGCTTTCCGATTGGGGCACCAGCGACTGGAACAAGAATAGAAACTGGAACGCCATCGTTCCCATCAACGTCTATAACATTCGCGAGGGCCGCATCAACACTTCACTCACAGGCGACGCCGTTTACGAGCGCGGCATCACGAACGTAATCGAAATCAACATGAGAAATTTGGCACGTTGGGTCGATGGAGTATTCGACAACAATCTGTTGCTGGGTTCGGGAGCCGTAAGCACGAATATCGCGAGCCCCGACGGCTACACGGTTTATGTTTCGGATCGCCGGGGTGACGATGTGAAATCAATGACCGTTAACAGTATGACCTTCAACGCCACCAATGGCATGGTCGATAACGAAGACATCTACGGACCAAATAGGACGCTGGACTCTGGCGAAGATGTGCAGCAAACCGGAGTTCTGGTCAAGGACACGAACGAACTCCCCGATCCGGCGCTGCTCACGGCTGTTTCTCCGGGCTATGGAACAGACAGAATCAAACGGGCCATTACGGTGAATGATTGGATCAATCTGGCCTCAAACAACATCGATCACAAGATGTTTCGGAGCTCGGTGCGCCTTTTCAACGGCGAGAATCTTCAGATTAGCGGCGCCACGGGTAAGCTTTCACAGACAAAAGGAATAACAGTCTCAACCGAAAACATGGTTTACATCTGGGGCAATTACAATACGACGGGTATCAATGTTGCCCCGCCCGACGGAGTGTCCTGCCTCAATGATACGAGTGGCGTCTGCCGCTATCTGGGGAACCAGGTTCCAACCTCGATTGTTTCCGACGCATTTTTCGCGCTCTCAAAGACCTTCTTTGATAGCGAGACATCCATGTATCCCGACGACTTCACTAAGCGACGTGCGGATAGTTCGCCAACGGTAACTCAGGAAACCACGGTGCGCACCGCAATCATCGCGGGCAACAACCTGTCTGCCTTGACCGGAACGCCTGATGCCGGCAACAGTTCTGCGGGTGAATCCCGTCTCAATGGCGGCATGCATAACTTCCCGCGCTTTCTTGAGGATTGGAACATGCGCTGGAATTTTGTGGGTTCCCTGATCCCGCTGTATCGCTCGACCCAGGCAGTTGGACAATTCAACGCAAACAGCTCGATTTATCAACCGCCAATTCGTAATTGGGCTTTTGATATTACGTTCACGACGCCTAGTCGACTGCCTCCCGCTACGCCGCTGTTCCAGCACATTGAACCGACTGGTTTCAAGCAGATCCTTTGAGGTTTGACGAGCTGAGCGCTGCCATTCATTTCGGCGGCGATCATACCGCGCTGGTTTCGTTCCCGAGTACGAAGCCGGCGCGGTTTTTTTCTGTTTTGATTAGGCGCCGGCTGCGTTTCTAAAGGTTCGATACCAGCGAGGCGAAAAGGATTGGAGCGAGTACAAGCTTTGAGTCAATTTGTCCGGGAGTGAAGCGCACCTGCTTGATGCGTCTTTTGTCCACTCGCTCGATTCGAAACACACCGCGATCGATTTCGACGGTCTCTCCTTCTGTCAGCACCTTACCCGCATGTGCCATGAGAAACCCGGCCAGCGTCGCATAGTCTTCGTCTTCGCGCAGATCCAGACCTAAATGTTCGTTGGCATTGCGGATTCCCAGCATGCCATCGAGAAGGAACGACTGCTCGTCAGCAACAATCTGATCTCTGACTTCCAGATCGTATTCATCGCTTATCTCGCCCACGATTTCCTCAAGCAAGTCTTCCAGCGTGAGGATTCCTTCCACTCCGCCATGCTCGTTGACGATAAACAGGAAGTGGGTTCGCGACCGCTGAATCAGTTTTAAGGCTTCCCCTGCCGAGGCTGATTCGGGGATAAACGTTGCCGCCCGCATTACCCGTTCCAGGCTGAACGATTCAGCACTGACCTGGCCCATATCGAGATCTTTCCGGTAAACAACACCAACCATATCATCGCTGCGAACGCGGTAGACTGGCAGCCGCGAGAAACCAGTCGTCAGAAAAGTCGAGCGAAGTTGCTCGAGCGTAGCGGCCACCGGCACCGCAACCATCTGCGTGCGTGGGATCATCGCGTCGCGAACGCTAAGATCCGTAAACTCAAATGCGCGATCAAGCAGCCGTCGCTGCTCCGGCAGCAGGTGGCCGCTTCGTTGCGAGATACCAACCAGCAGGCGCAATTCGGCCGGCGTGTAAACTGAGGCGTGCTCTGATGTCGGATGCAACCCGAACAGACGAACCGTTCGCGTCCCGGCCCAGTCCAGGAAACGTATCGGCCAATAGAAGACTCGATAAAAAGTTTCCATCGGCAGCGAGATGGCCAGCGCGACTCGCTCGGTGCGTTCAAGGGCAAAGGTCTTGGGCGCCAGTTCGCCCAGCACAATATGCAAAAAGGTGATCACCGTAAAAGCGGCCGCGAATGAGATCGTGTGCAAGGTGACCTCGGACACCACGCCATTCAGAGGGGCCTCCAACAGATGAGCGAAGACGGGCTCGCCAATCCAACCGAGGGCAAGCGAAGCCATCGTGATTCCCAGCTGAGTCGCCGAAATATAGGCATTCAAATTGTCCAGCAATCGCACCAGCCGCCGCGCGCGCCGGTTACCGTGGGCCGCGAGCGTTTCGATACGCGAGCGTCGCACACCCACCAGAGCAAACTCAGACGCCACGAAGAAACCGTTCGCCAGGACCAGGAGAAGAACAATCGCGAAATAAAAGACTGCAGTCATTAACCTCTATCCTATATTCCTTCTGAGAAGATTTCGAATCAGTTCCGGCGAAAGCCCGGCTTTTCAACCGCATCTTGACGCACTACCAGCCGCATGCTAGTTTTCGATTTACCGTTTTGCATTCAAATTGATCGCTAAAGCAGACTGGCCCAGGTCCGACGACTCCGCATGGCTACACCCGCGCCCGAACTAAAGAAAACCGCGCTCAATGCTGCACACCGCCAACTCGGCGGTCGCATGGTGGAATTCGGCGGTTGGGACATGCCCGTTCAGTATCCGGCCGGCACCATGACTGAACACTTGCGCACTCGCACCCGGGCGGGATTGTTCGACGTCTCGCACATGGGCGAGATCGACGTGCGCGGCGTTGACGCGATCGCTTTCGTGAACCGGATTGCTTCTAATGACGCCACCAAACTGGTGGACGGCCAGGCCCATTACTCCGCGTTAACCACACCCGAAGGCACCGTGATCGACGATTTGCTGGTGTACCGCTTCGCCGAAGATCATTTGCTCCTGGTGGTTAATGCCGGCACTACCGATAAAGATTGGGAGTGGATCAGCTCTCATCGACAGGCCGGCGATAACCTCGAATTGCGAAACGTCAGCGAAGAGTTCTGCCAGATTGCTTTGCAGGGTCCTGAGGCGCTTTCGATTCTTCAGCAACTAACGGAAACGCCGCTGGCTGAGATCAAGTACTACCACTTCCGCGAAGGAAAAGTTGACGGCGTCAATTCGATCATCTCGCGCACCGGTTATACCGGGGAAGACGGCTTTGAAGTTTATGCCGCACCCGACAAGGCCGAGCATCTCTGGAACAAGATGCTCGACGGCGGGAATTTTGGATCAGACGAGGGCGTGCTCCCTTGCGGTCTGGCAGCACGAAACACGCTGCGGCTGGAAGCCGGCATGTGCTTGTATGGTCATGAGATTGATGAGACCACGACCCTGCTGGAAGCCAATCTGGGTTGGATCACCAAATTGAACAAAGGTGATTTCATCGGGCGCGCACGGCTGGCAAAGCAAAAGGAAGAAGGCGTCAAGCGAAAGCTGGTCGGATTTGAAATGAGCGATCGAGGAATTGCTCGCGACGGCCAGGACGTTTTCATCGAGGGACAGCAGCGTGGCATGGTTACTTCCGGAAGCCCTGCCCCATTTCTCAAGAAAAACATTGGCATGGCTTATGTTCCCGTTGAATTTGCCAACGCCGGCCAGGCAATTGAAATCGATGTAAGAGGAAAACGAGTCGGTGCGCAAATTGTGCCACTCCCGTTTTACAAGCGAGCTAAGCAGTAGTAATTTCTGACTTCTGATTTTAACTTCTGACTTCTCTTCTAGGAGCATCATGGCAAACGTTCCTGATAATCTTCATTACAGCAAGGACCACGAGTGGGTCCGGGTCGAAGGCGACACCGCAGTTATCGGTATTACTGATCACGCGCAAGACCAACTGGGCGATGTTGTTTATGTCGAATTGCCTAAGGTCGGCGATGAATTCGCCGCGAATGACTCCTTTGGCTCGGTTGAATCGGTGAAGGCAGTGTCCGAAATCTTCACCCCAATCGCGGGCAAAGTAGCCGAGGTTAACGACTCTCTCTCTGACGAGCCCGAGCGCGTCAATAAGGATCCCTACGGCGACGGCTGGATGATTAAGATGCTGATGAGCAAATCCGGCGAAGTCGACAGCCTTTTGACGGCCGCCGAATACGAAGACTTTACGAAAGCTGAGAGTGAATAGAATTGCGTTACATTCCCAACTCGCCGGACGAACGCGCCGACATGCTACAGCAGATCGGCGTCGCAACTACTGACAGCCTTTTCGATTCGATCCCGGAAGCATTACGCCTACGCGACCATCTGAACGTTCCGGCAGCAATGTCTGAACTCGAACTGTTGAAGCAGTTTGAGGAGATGGGCGCGCGCAACCAGGCGGCCCGGCGCACAAGCTTTCT
>Ga0105248_10003370_pt1 | contig 17750 bp, 13 predicted proteins | sample KBSS34metaG_FD_81524 | JGI IMG/M metagenome (GOLD analysis project Ga0105248, IMG submission 81524) | Switchgrass rhizosphere microbial communities from Kellogg Biological Station, Michigan, USA - KBS S3-4 metaG | ecosystem: Host-associated > Plants > Roots > Rhizosphere > Soil | place... | reverse complement strand
GCAGTAACTGGCTCTGACAATGGTCTTGATGTTTCCGCGGACGTGGAAGTCGCCTTCGATATCAACGCGCAGAGGATCGCAGGCGGCGACGAAGTCTTCCAGGATGATGTTGATCACGTGTTCGTGAAAGATCTTTACGTTCCGGAACGAGTTTATGTAGAGCTTCAAACTCTTCAACTCGATGCAACGTTCGTTGGGAACGTATTCGATGCGGATGGTGGCGAAGTCGGGAAACTCAGAGAACGGACAGATCGCAGTGAACTCTGTGATCTCGAAATTGATCTTGATCTCGCTGCCGGGAAACTCGTACGCAAACGTGTCGAGCGGAAAAAGATTCATCTCGGCGCGCGGCGTAGATTGAATGTCAAGGCACTGCTGGTTTGGTGCTGGTAACGTAGTCATTGCAGCCGCATCTTAACAAATCCGCGGCTAATACGCTGGCTCGGCTTTACGACCTCCAGAGTCGAAAAACTTGATCAATATCAGGCCGGCGAGAAAGCCGCCGATGTGGGCCGCATAAGCGACGCCGCCTTGCTGCGAGCCGCCGCCCAGCATTCCCAATCCGCTAATCAACTGAAACGCGAACCAGATTCCGATCGCAACGTAAGCAGGGACCTGCGTGAGAAAGCGGAAGAGAATTACTGTCACGCGCCGTTTGGGATGCAATAGCAGATAACCGCCCAACACTCCCGAGATCGCTCCCGAAGCGCCGAGGCTGGGAACCAGCAAAGCCCTTTCATCGCCTGCGAAAACACCGGTCGCAAATACATGAGACAACGAAGCGATAACACCACAAAGCAGGTAAAAGACGATGTACTTCACATGGCCCAGGCGATCCTCGATGTTGTCGCCGAAGATCCAGAGGAAGAGCATGTTACCGGCAATGTGCGCGAAGCCGCCGTGCATGAACATTGAAGTGAAGAGCGTTTCATAGACCGAACCCGGCGTTGGTCCAAGACCGGGAATCGTTATCACCTGGCCCATGTACTCGACTGTCCGCGCCGGGGTAACTATATCGTGACCCTGCAGAATCTCCGCGGGCACTGTCGAGAACGAGTAAGTAAACTGGTCATTACTTCCGAGTTGTTGCAGTACAACAAAGACAAAAATGTTGAGCGCAATAATCGCGTAGTTAATCAGTGGCGTGATTGTGCGATCGCTATTGTCATCATACAGCGGAAATACCATGGTCTATACCTCATGCCGGAAATGAAGGATTCTAACGCGTGCCGTATGTATAGATTGTCGCGTGGCTGTTACTAAAGCGTTCTCTGCGGCCTCTGCGGCCCTCAGCGCACTCTGCGTTAAAGGGTTATGCTTAACGCAGAGGATGCTGAGATACGCAGAGAACCGCAGAGCAGCTCTTAATCCATGCCGCGCTCTGTAACAGGGACACCGGCGTGCGCGAGCGCGGGCTCGTGCGGCTTCAATAATTCGTAGCCTTCCGAACGCGCGACGTAAGTTGCCGCAGTGATGTCGCCGGTCACGTTGAGTGTCGTGCGACACATGTCCAGAATACGATCCACACCGAGAATGATCGCGATCAAAGCGGGATTCACATTGATCGTCACGAGAACGCCGATGATGAACGGAATCGACCCCGAAGGCACACCCGCGGTGCCGATGCCGCCGAGTATTGCGAGATAGACCACCATCAACTGTTGGCCCAGCGATAGATCAACGCCCGCAAGTTGGGCCAGAAACAACACCGTCACACCTTCGTATAACGCTGTTCCGTTTTGATTTGCAGTTGCGCCGACAGTCAGCACAAAACTATTGATCTCCTGCGGCACACCGAGGTTTTGTTCCGACACTCGCAACGCGGTCGGCAACGTCGCATTCGATGACGACGTCGAAAACGCCGTCAGGATTACGGTCTTTATGCGCCTGAAAAACTCGATCGGCGAGATGCGCGACAGGAAGTAGACCGAGAGCGAGTAAACGCCAAACATGTGCAGCGACAGACCGAGCAGCACCGTCAACACAAACCACGCGAGCGCTTGTAACAGATCCAAACCAAAACGCGCCGTGTTGTTGAAAAGCAGACATGCCACCGCGTAAGGAGCGACCTTCATGATCATCTCGATGATCTTGGCCGTGATCTCGTAGATGCCCTGGAGAACTCGCAGCAGCGGTTCAGTCACCGTCACAGGCAGCAGCGTGATCGCGACACCGACGATGAGCGCAAAGAACATCAGGTGCAGCATGTTCGGGTCTTCTTTGCCCGAAATCGCAAAGAACGGATTCTTCGGAACGATCGTCTCAACCACTGCCATCAACGGTTTAGGCGTTGCACTACTCGCCTGTTTTGCAGCTTCGACAGTTTTAGTCGCGTCGTTGGCGTAACGCTGCTGCAAAGCCAAACTCGTATTCGGATCGATTCGCTTTCCCGGCTTAATCGTGTTTGCGAGCGTGAGACCAATCACGACCGAGATCGCGGAGATCACCAGACAGTAACCAAATGACTTCAGACCAACGCGACCGAGCTTGCGGATGTCGCCGATGCCTGCCACGCCGACCACGAGCGATGAAAACACGAGCGGCACAACAATCATCAGCAACAGGCGTAGAAATAGTTGGCCTATCGGCTGGGTGATGTTATCGACCACCCAAACCACAGTCGGGTGATCGCCGCCCAAAGCGCGATTGACCGCGACACCTGCGATTACGCCGACCGCCAGCCCGATTAGAATCTTCGTGTGCAGCGGCATGCTTTTCGGCTTATCGGGCGTCGCTTCGTCCAGATCGGTTGCGATCTCGCGTTCAAACGCATCTCGTTCGACACGTTTCGGTTTGTCGTTTTCTTCAGGCATGTTTTTGAGTTAGCGACCCCAACGCAATTTGTCGCGCAGCACGTCGAAATAGTTTCGATTCATTGGCTGAATGAGATTGAAAGTCGCGCGACTCTTGCGAATCGTGACGCGATCCTCGACTTTCAACGGAAACCCGACTTGCCCATCGAGCGTCAATGCTACTTCTTCCTTGTCAGTCTTCAACAGCAGTTCGATCTCTGCATTGTCAGGAACGACGATCGGGCGATTGGAAAGTGTGAACGGACAGATTGGCGTTATGACCACGGCGTTCATCGAAGGAAAGATTACGGGACCACCCGCGGAAAGGTTGTACGCGGTTGACCCCGTAGGTGTCGAGACGATTAGACCATCGGCGCGGAACGAGTTGACAAACTGCCGGTTGAGATAAGCGTCAATCTCGATGATACGCGCAAGAGCCGACTTGTTGATTACTACATCGTTGAGCACACGACTTGATTGCAGCGGCGCATCGCCGCGCTTTAGCTCTACTGCAAGCATCACGCGTCGATCGAGGCGATAGTTTCCTGACAGGATCGACTCGAGCGCCGTGTAGAGTTCTTCGATGCGAAACTCAGCGAGATAACCGAGCCCGCCGTAGTTGACACCGAGAACAGGCACTTCCTGATCGCCGATCATGCGCGCGGTGGCGATCATGGTGCCGTCGCCACCGAGAACCAGAATTAAATCGACACCCCCAGCGATCTTCTCGCTTTCGAGTTGGTCCACGCCGCAGCCGGTCTGGTGCTCGATGCGCTCGCGTTCGATCTCCGGGCCACCAACGAGCGTGATATTCCGCTCCGCGAGCCACACCACCAGTTCGCAGATGGTCTTCAGGGCTTCGGGTTGATGCGGTTTAAGGACTATTCCTATCCGCTTGATTGATGACATTTGTTGGAGCCGGATGATAAGACAGTCTCACGCAAAGGCGCAAAGCCGCAAAGAAAGAGCCCCCAAGATCAAATCAAGTTCTTCTTGCGCCTTATCTTTGCGTCTTTGCGCCTTTGCGTGAAACCAATTCTCACAACTTATAAAACGCCAGGTATTCCACATTCCCGTCAGCCCCCGTGATCGGCGACTCCATCACCTTCACTACTTTCAGTCCAAGCTCTCGCGCTGTATGGTTGACTTCATCAATCACCCGCAGGCGCTTCCCCGCATCGCGCACGATCCCGCCACCGCCAACTTCCCCACGCCCGACCTCGAACTGCGGCTTGATAAGTATGATGATCGAACCTCCCGGCACTATCAACGGCACGATCGCCGGCAACACTTTAGTCGCCGAGATAAAAGAAACATCCATCACCGCAAGGTGAAACTGCTGTACAAAATCCTCGGGTTTCAAGTAACGCGCGTTGACACCTTCTCTAACCTCAACACGCGGATCGTTACGCAAGCTCCAGTCGATCTGGTTGTGGCCCACGTCGATCGCCACAACCGCCCTCGCCCCGTGCTGCAAAAGACAGTCAGTAAATCCTCCCGTCGAAGCTCCGACGTCGAGACAGTGGAATCCCGCGACATCGATCTGAAACTCACGCAATGCGGCTTCGAGTTTCAGACCGCCACGCCCGACGTATCGCGCTGTCGGATCGTCGCTGCCTTTAATTCTGATTGATGAATTTGGATCGAACTGGTGGGAAGGTTTTTCAACTCGCTGCTCATCGACGAGCACGACGCCGGCCATAATCATTGCCTGGGCCCTGGTGCGTGAATCAGCGAGTCCTCGCTCGACAAGCAGTTTATCTATGCGCTCGCGCTTCACAGGATAAGAATATCCTGTAAATCCGGTGAAGCTAAGCGCGGCGCGTCACCACGGCGCGCGGCGTTTCATTCAACTGCAACGCACTCGCGCAATCATCACAAAGCCAAACAATAATATGGGGCGCATCGGACCAGAAGAATGAACTCACCTTGCTCGCCATCTCTACCGCCTGCGAGACGCGCAGTCGTTGTAAAGCCTGGATGTAAAACACGCCATTGTAAAAATCACCGGCGGCGCCTTCGTCGCGGTGCATACACTCCCGCTCGCGAAACATCTGCCTTGTCATAATGATTACCATTTCTCCGCGCCGTCTCGCGCGAAAACAGAACCGTTACTATAAGGTCGGGGATTAACTATTAAATGTGAGTTTGAAACAGGGCGAACATCTAAAGTGAGTGAGATGATGCCACTCGATCAGGATTCAGTCAATACAGTTCTTTTATGAGACTAAGGTCTTTGGCGTCGACGGCCTTCAAAGATCTCGTCGAGGTTGGAGAGGTCGCGATGGTTGTAACGCTCAAGACGACGTTCACGTCGCATCACACGACGCGCACGACGCTCCTGCCATTCGTCGTAAAGCACTGCGTCGCGAATTTGTTGTAACCGTTCTTCGTCGCTGATCTTCGGGTCGTCGCGCAGCTCGATCGGTTGCTGAGTATGCTTCACGACTGGTCGTTTTTTCGCTACCGGTTCTTTCTTCGGAGCTTCTTCTGCCAACAGAGCTTCATCGGGTTCTTCTGTTACCTGTGACTCCGCAGGCTCCGGACCAGGAGTGTGCTCAACTACGGCAACCGGCGCCGGTGCGACATCCGGTTCCGACACCTCGCTCGTTGCTACACTGGGTACATTCCGCAGTCGGAGATATGACGCCACGAGCGCTGAAGCTGCGCCGAGCATCATCGCAAGGGCAAAAGCACCACCCAGAAACCAATTTCTCCTGCGGCGTACCTTCGCATCAATCTCGTTCAGAGGCACGACCCGGCGTGCGGACAGCAGAGTCCGTTCATCATCGAATTCAGGGGATCTTACAGGTACGTTCATGTTCTCAAATTCCTTTTGCAATCACGGGGCCACGCGGAAGAAGGAGATTTCAGGCGGGGAGCAGACGAAACCTTCCGATATGGTGCATCGAAACAACGCAAAAAGTGCCACAATAAGGCACACTGTAAGACCACAAAAGCACAAAAGGGGCTGCTAAATCCAACAATCTTTTTGTGCCTTTATGTGCGTTTTTGTGGCACTTTTCGGGCGCGGCGATCGTCGAGTACGTCGATAGTTTCGCGAACGCGGTTGAAAATACCGTCCGCGTCGAGTCCGTATTTTGCGAGGAGCAGTTTTGCGTCACCGTGCGTGATAAGACGATCCGGGATGCCCATTCGTACGACGTGAACTTTATCTTGCAAGCCGTTCTCCTCGAGCAACTCCAGCACGGCCGATCCGAAACCACCGGCGAGATAAGCCTCCTCGACGGTGACGATCAGGCGCTTCGTACGCGCGAGGGCGAGAAGCAAAGAAGTGTCCAGCGGTTTGACGAACCGCGCGTTGACCACTGTGGTTTCGATTCGATCTTTCGCGAGGTGCTCAGCCGCCGCGAGTGACGGATGGACCATCGAACCGTAAGCAACAATCGCAACTTCACCACCGTCGCGCAGTATTTCGCCTTTGCCAATTTCGAGCAGCTCGGGTTCGCGATCGATATCAGCGCCGACGCCGTTGCCGCGCGGATAACGCATCGCTGCCGGGCCCGTGTGCTCGAGCATCGTGAACATCATGTCGCGCATCTCGCCTTCATCCTTCGGCGCCATCAGGACGATGTTTGGTACCGGTCGCAGGTAGGCGATATCGAGTAGCCCGTGATGTGTTTGTCCGTCGCCACCGGCGATGCCGCCACGATCGAGACAAAACTTCACGTTCAGATCCTGAATACAGACGTCGTGGATTACCTGGTCGAAGCCACGTTGGAGAAACGTGGAATAGATCGCGCAAACAGGTTTGAGTCCTTCACACGAAAGACCGGCAGCGAAAGTGACGCAGTGTTGCTCGGCGATACCGACGTCGAAGGAACGTTCCGGAAACTTCTCGAGCGCTGTGCAAACGCCCGTGCCGTCAGGCATCGCGGCAGTCAACGCCACGACCTTCGGATCCTTCTCCATCAACTCGGCGAGCGTGTTGCCGAAGACTGTCGTGTAAGTCGGAATTTTTGACGAACTCGTGTGCGGTTTTCCGGTCTTGAGGTCGAAGGGACCGGTTGCATGCCAGCGATAGTAGTCAGGCTCAGTTTGCGGAAAACCCTTGCCCTTCGTAGTCAGTGCGTGAACGATCACCGGACCATCTTTGATCTGCTTCGCTTCGTTGAACGCGGCGACGAGCGCGCGCGGGTTGTGTCCATCAACATAGCCGATGTATTTGAAACCCAGCTCACTAACAAGGGCGCCCGGCAACACCGCCGCGGCAATCACGTCTTTCATCGTCTTGGCCGCGTGATGCAGTCGCTCGCCAACCGAAGGTATCGCCAGCAACTTCTCTTCGACTTCGTCTTTGAAACGATGATAACCATGCGCGCCGCGAATGCGATTCAGGTAACCCGTCAACGCTCCAACCGCGGGCGCGATCGACATCTCATTATCGTTGAGCACTACGATCAGCCGGCTCTTCAAGTGACCCGCCTGGTTGATTGCTTCCATCGCCATGCCGCCGGCCAGTGACGCGTCACCGATCAGTGCGACGACATGATGATCTTCGTGTTTTCGATCTCGTGCGATGGCCATTCCGAGCGCCGCTGAAAGCGAAGTGGAAGCGTGCCCGGCGCCAAACGTGTCGTACTCCGACTCGTCGCGGCGCAGAAAGCCGCTGATACCACCGTACTGTTTGATCGTGGGCAATAACTCACGCCGTCCCGTCAGGATCTTGTGTGCGTATGCCTGGTGACCAACGTCCCAAACCAATCGATCCTTCGGCGTGTCGAAGGCGTAGTGCAGCGCGACTGCGAGCTCGACTGCGCCGAGCGAGGCGCCCGTATGGCCGCCCACGCGCGACATCGTTTCCAGGATGTAAGCGCGAATTTCGTCGGCAACGGTTCGTAATTGATCGGGTTGAAGAGCGCGTAAATCGGCAGGTGAGTTAATACTTTCGAGAAGCGTCATCGTGGCCGCATTGTACTCCAATCGCTGGCTTTTACTAGTCCACATTACTTCATGACATAAAGTACTCTGCGACATCGTTTACGTCAAGCGATTTCTCGCGCAAAGACGCAAAGACGCCAAGGAAGACCTCCGGCACCGAAGGTTTTTCTTTGCGTCTTTGCGCGAGAAATCCTCCTGCGAACATGAGACGTTTCGAGATCGTAATCAACACACGGATGCAGTCAGATCTGGAACAGTTTTTCAAAGCCCTGGCTGACAGCACCCGACTGCGCCTCATTCAGCTCCTCGGCGACGACGAACTCTGCGTCTGCTCCTGCGTTGAAGTTCTCAAAACGAATCAACCGAAAGTGTCACGGCACCTCGCGTACCTGCGACGCGCGGGACTCGTCGCCGCGCGTCGCGATGGAAAGTGGACTTACTACCGACTCGTCAAGCCCGCCGATCCGCACGCGGCAAAAATACTCGATGAGATCCGAAGCAGTTTAAGCACGTCGTAAACGCAGCACCGCGATCTCAGGACGCACGCCGAATCGCAGCGGCAAACCGATAACACCAGTGCCGCTCGAAACGTAGAGCTGTGTCTCGCCACGTTGAAACAAGCCGCGCGCGTATTTGAGATCTTTAGTGAAACGGCTTGCAGGCGCGCCGAAGAATGGAAACTTGAGTTGTCCACCATGCGTGTGGCCACTGATGATCAGGGCCGTGTTGTTGGTCTGTTCGAGATCGAGCACGGTTGGTTGATGCGAGAGCAGGATAGTCGGTGTCTTTGTATTAAGACCTGAGAAAGCACTCGACCAATCGGTGGCGTTCCACGTCCAGTCGTCGATGCCTGACAACTGTAGCGAGTCTGATCCGCGACGAAGTGTAGTGTGCGCGTTGTTCAGCACAGCGATGTGTTGGCGTTCGAGTGCGCGTGTGGTGAGTTCCGGATCCGTGTAGTGATCGTGATTACCGAGCACGGCCCAAACACCTTCCGGCGCGCTCAAGGCAGACAACGCTTCCGCGCAAGGCTCGATATAGCGGCGATACGAAGTGCTGTAGTCGCCGGTGAGAACGAACATGTCAGGCTTTGTCTGCTGCGCGAGGCCGACAACCCGCCGGACCTCGCTGATGCCGAGAATGCGACTGTGATGAATGTCCGTTAATTGCGTGAGGCGAAAGCCCTCGAACGCTGCCGGGAGGTCGCGGATGAAGATGTCGTTTTCAGAGATCCAGTAGTTGTAAGGCTCGACTAGACGTGCATAGGCAGCAACCGCGGAAACTCCAACCAGCGGGGTCGCGATCAAACCGCGTAGAAACTGACGGCGCGTAGGCACGGGCGCGATTATAAGACCTATCCTTGACAATCCGCGCCTCGCGACTAGAATTGGTCTTCGCTGATTTCCGGCACGGAGATGTGGCCGAGTGGCTGAAGGCGGCGGTTTGCTAAACCGTTAAGGGTCAAAAGCCCTTCACAGGTTCGAATCCTGTCATCTCCGCCAGATTATTAAGCCACAAAGAAGCGCAAAATTTTGTGCCTCTTTGTGGCTGCATATTTTTGAGGCTAATGTCCGTTCGCGTCCGTTTCGCACCGTCTCCAACCGGTTATCTCCACATCGGCGCCGCACGCTCCGCGCTCTTCAACTGGCTCTACGCGCGGAAGACCGGCGGCAAGTTTCTGCTCCGCATTGAAGACACTGACTTACAGCGCTCCACCGAGGAATCGACCCGCTCAATCATCGAAGGTCTCGAGTGGCTCGGACTCGATTACGACGAAGATCTCGTCTTCCAGTCAGACAATGCGCCGCAACACAGAGCCGCTGCTCTTCGTCTGATCGAGGCGGGCAGCGCTTATCGTGACTTCACGCCGCAGGAACAGCGCGACGACAAAGTCGTAAAGCAGGACATCGCTGAACGCGCGCGCGCACAGACCGAGGAGGGAGTGAGCCTGCGCAGCAATCCCTATCGTGATTTGCCGAAAGAAGAATCGGACCGTCGCGCGGCCGCGGGCGAGTCGTTTGCGATCCGTTTGAAAGTACCGGTTGAAGGCTACACGAAGTTTCACGACATCGTTTATGGACCACAGGAGCGCAGCCATACGGAGATCGAGGACCTCGTGCTGCTGCGTTCGGACAGTCATCCGCTCTACAACTTGTCGGTCGTAATCGACGACATCTCGATGGGTATCACGCACGTGATTCGCGGACAAGACCATCTGACCAACACCCACAAGCAAATTCTTTTGTACGAGGCTCTCGGTGCGCCGGTGCCGAAGTTTGCGCACCTCCCGCTGATACTCGCGCCGAACAAAGGCAAGCTCTCAAAACGTAAACACGGCGAGGTTGTTTCGCTTACGACTTATCGCGATCGCGGTTTCGTGCCCGCGGCTTTCCGAAACTTCCTCGCCCTCCTCGGCTGGGCGCCCCCGGAAGGCAAGGAAGTGCTCAGCAAAGAGGAGTTGGTCGAATACTTTTCTCTCGAAGGCATCAATCGCGCGAATGCGATCTTCAACTTTCAGGAAAACGATCCGCGCCGTTGGACCGACGATAAGGCACTATGGATGAATGCGGAGTACATTCGCACCATGCCGCTCGACGAGTTGCTGCCGATGGTGAAGACCGAATTGCGCGCGAACAAACTCTGGCGTGAAGAGTATGATGATGAAGACGGCGACTGGCTGCGTAAGACGGTCGACTTGATCCGTCAACGCTATTTCACGTTGAAAGATTTTTCGGAGCAGGGTCGTGCGTACTTTTCGGACGACTTTGATTTCGACGAAGCGGCAGTTCAAAAGAACCTCCGCAAAGAAGCGCGTCTGCGGGAGTTGTTGAATGGACTTGCCGGCAAGCTGGAGACCGTGGAACCTTTCAATGCTGAAACATCGGAAGCGGCGTTGCGCGCGTTCGCCGATGAGGCGGGCGTCAAAGCGGGTCTGTTGATAAACGGCGCGCGTACAATGTTGACCGGCCAGGCAGTCGGTCCATCAATGTTCGAGATCTTCGACATTCTCGGCCGCGACGCTTCGGTGCAAAGATTACGGAGCGGCATTCCGTGGTAAAAGCCATCGACAGATTACACAGATTTGTATTTATCTGCGTAATCTGTGGATAAAAATTGACGGGGGGTTAATACATGCTTAAGGGAATTAGTTTACTTTTCGCCTTCGCGTTAACGTGCGGCGTTGTCTGCGGTCAAAATTCAAACTCGTCAACGACCACTACCGAGCGTCCGCGCACTAACACCAACCGCACAAAACCCGTCGCCACCGAAACTCAGGAGACTGCCGCCCCGAAACCGGCACCCAAGAAACCCGCTACCACGGCACAAGACACTGCAGGCTCCGACGGCGTGCTTGCCGCCTTCAACGCCTTGCTCGATGGCATCAGGCACGCAAGCGTGAAAGAGGTCACCGGCATTTACTGGAACAATCCGCGCCTGAATCTCTTCAACTACAACGGCTCAGTCACGAAAGGCTGGGAACAGGTTCGTAAGAACCGCGAAAGCTCGTATCCTGAAATCAAAGACGTGAAGCTCGACGTGCGCGACGTGTCGGTCACGATGCTTGGACCAGACGGCGCGGTCGTCACTTGCCAGTGGACGCAATCACAAACCTACAAGGGCGCTCCGGAAACCGCTTCCGGCCGCATGACGCTCGTGTTAAAGCGCATCGGAACCGCCTGGAAAGCCATTCACTTGCACTCGTCGCCCGACACTCCTAATCCGGCGAGTATTCCGCCATCGGAACAGCAGCGGCCGTCTCCGTCGCCTTCGCCGACGCCTTAATCGCAGATGCGCCGGCGCCGGCGAGGACGATCAGAAACGGAAAGAGTTCGACTGTGTAACGCGGCTCGGGATTTTCGAGAGTCGCGAAGAAGCCGAGTCGCAAAAAGATCAGAAGCACGGCGAGCAACAACCATCTTCGCGCGTTCGGATCTCTGGAACGCCAGAGCAACCATCCTCCGATCACACCCAGCAGCGTGTAGATCCAGGTCAAACCGGCAAACAGCGGTAGCCAGTACTGCTGGTGAATGTCGTAATCAAGATCTTCGAGCGGCAGGAGATCGCCGTTGAACGGGTAGTACTGCGAATGCGTGTCGAACCAGAGCGTCGCTGCGCGTTTTAGCGGCAACGCGACGTAGTAGCGAAGTCGCGAGTGTGCGACTCTTTCTTGTCCGATTTGCGCGAAGCCGGCGTCGATCTCAGGCGTCATCTCGACATTGGCTTCTTCGGGTTGGGCCGGCTCCTCTTCCTCCGGTTCTTCTTCCGGCTCGTCTTCTTCATCTCCGGACTGATCTTCATCAGCAGAGGATTGATCTTCGTCAGCTTCTTCGCCGTCCGGATGATTGTACTTGTCGAGCAACGCCGCTACGCGTTCGCGTTCTTCTTTTGAGTCGAACGCTCGTGCGGGGAAGTTCTCAACGTACATCGGACGCATATCGAGCGACCAGAGTGCCGGGCCAACGTACTTGCTGTCGTCGATCCATGTGCGCACCCAAAGCAGATAGCCACGAGCTACAAACTCATCCGGCATCTCACCGTGCGCCGGCGCTAGCGGCTGAAATACGTGAAACACTCGCCGGTTGCGAATGGTCCAGGGCGCGAGCACAATGCAGAAACCGACTGAAAAGAGCGCCGCGGAAAGAATTGCAGATCTCACCGTACAACGACTAAGTGCCGAAAGCATCAACGTGCCGCCAATCGCTGCGGCGAAGAGCCCGCTGTCGGGACGAAACAAGACCGCCAACCCCGCGATTAGACCCGTTACGATCCACCACATGATTGCTTTCTGTCGCGCAGTTGCTTTGAACGCGAACGTGGCTGCAAGCACCATCGCAACAGCGAGGAAGTTAGTTGGTACTTCGGTCAGAATCGTTGCAACGTAGATCGCGGTGAATGGACAAACCGCCGCCAGCCCGAGCGCAATGAGCGCAGCTCGATGTCGTCGTTCTTCATCAAAGGCCCACTCGAAGACGACCCACGCGATCAGCGCGCAGGTAGTTGTATCGATCACCGCCTGGACCACGCGCACCGCGGTGTTGTTGCCGTGACCAAAGACGGAATAGATCGCGACGAGGAAAAGCGGATATCCCGGAAGACGAATTATCGAAGGGTTGTAAGGTGGTTGCGGATCGTGTGAGTAGACGTGCTGTTCGAGCACGTTGCGTGCAATTTGTGAGTAGACACGACCATCGTCCGGTTCATCATTAGCAAGCCGCAGCGCGATGAAGAGACGAAAACCAAGCGCGACGAGCAGAATTAGCGCGTAAAGGCGTATCTTGTTGCTCATTGTTTTAGCCGCAGATTTTCACGGATGACACGGCTTCTGATTCGCGTTCATCCGCGAAAATCGGCGGCGGCGGTGGCTTTGCGTTCGAGTTTGCCCCAGCCAACCACCGGTCCGCGGATAGCCATCGCCACTGACTTGATCATCACGTAATACATCACTTGCCGGTAACAGAACCGCTGCAAAAATAACCACCACAGCAAACTCCAACGCTCGCGCCGCTCGAGCATGAACGCAAAACACGCCGACACCCAATCGATCACGAGGAACAACGCGTAGTAAAGAAACACCTGTTGCAAATTCGTCGATGAGTAACCGGTTGGTTGCTGCCAGCGATCAAATGCGTTCGCAACCAGCACGTAGATCAGCATCAGATCCATCACCGGCGAGATCAGTGAAAACAGGATCTGAAAGATCCAGACATTCGGCATCGCGACGAACCCGAGCGCGCCATAACGCGAACGAAACAGCGCGTCACGATGCTTCCACATGCACTGCAACGTGCCATACGCCCAGCGAAATCGCTGCTTCGCAAGCGAACGCAGATTGTGCGGTGCTTCGGTCCACGCGATCGCTGTCTCTTCATAACCGATGTGGTAACCGAGCCGCCGTATCTGCAGTGTTAGATCCTGATCCTCCGCTAACGTGTCAGACGGAAAGCCGCCAACCTCGACCAGCAAATCCCTTCGCCACGCGCCCACCGCACCCGGAACAACCGTGATGCAATTAAGACTCGCAAACGCGCGACGGTCCATGTTCTGCGAGGTGATGTATTCGAGTGCCTGCCAGCGCGTAACGATGTTTACGCGGTTGCCGACTTTCGCATTTCCCGCGATCGCGCCGAGCGTTTTGTCATAGAAGCGATGTGCGAGGGCGCCGACCGTATGCGGAGCAAAGAGCGTATCCGCATCGAGCGCGATGACGATCTCGCCGCACGCGTGTCGGAGCCCTGTATTCAGGGCCGCCGCCTTGCCCGCATTTGCGACCGTCAAAAGCTGCACACGTTCATTACCCGTAAATTCCCAGGTCACAATTCTGCTGGTATTGTCCTGCGACCCGTCGTCGATCACGATGATCTCGTAACTCGGGTAATCAGACGCGAGCAAACTGTGAATCGTATTCGCAATAACGAGCTCTTCGTTGTACGCAGGCACGAGAATCGACACGAATGGCACGTAGTCGCGGCCGGCGTGAAGGCGTTCGCGACGACGTGACCTGAACCACTGCGCCAGGGCCAGCGAACCGACAAACAAAAGTCGCGCGAGTCCGAGCAGGATCCCGATCAGGAAAACCCATTGCAAAATCCAGCCGCCGGTCGAGAGAAAGAAAAACGCAACAGCGTCGGCGCGTGTAAAAACGCGCTGGTTCGGAGGAATCACCGGCATCACTTGATCTCTCGATAGACCAGCCAGATCAGAAACCGCAACGAAGCGAAACCCGCGCGCCTTGAGTTCGTGAATCAGACGCGGCAACGCTTCGATTGTGGCGGAACGATTGCCACCCGAGTCGTGCAGCAAAATGATCTCGCCGCGTGTTTCGGGATTCGAATCCATCGCGCGATCGATCGTCCGGTTGACGATCTGATCCGCGGTCACGGGAAGTTGCCAGTCGTCGGGATCGATACGCACGCCGACCATGATGTAGCCGAGCCGTTGCGCCACGAGTGCAGGCTCAACTTCCTGCGGCTTGTCAGCTTCGGCGTCGCCGAAATATGGCGGGCGAAACAGGACCGTTGAACGACCGATTTCCGATTCGATTAGCCGTTGCGTCGCGTTCAACTCGAGCTCGGTCAACGACAACGGAATCTCACCGAGGTTCGGATGCGTGAACGAATGATTGCCAATCTCGTGACCTTCATCGACGAGGCGTCGCACGAGATCGGGATATGCCTGGCCGTTTTTTCCGAGGATGAAGAACGTCGCCGGAACGTTCTCCTGTTTGAGGATGTCGAGAATCGCAGGCGTCCATCTCGGATCGGGACCATCGTCGAAAGTCAGCGCCAGCAAGCCCGGTCGATCGCCGGTGCGTTGGACCACATACGACGACGGCAGCGCCGTAAACTGTTCCGACTTGATAAAACCACTCGCCGCATCAACGTCCAGATCGCGCGCGCCTTTTTGCGGGCGCGACATCACTTTCAACAGTTCGCCGTTGCCTTCGAAGTCGACTTCGTAACCGTAGTTGATACTCCGCAAAACATCGGGCGAACCGTTCTGAGTTCCGAGGATGGACCAGACGGACGGGTCTTCAGATCCGAGACGCCAGATCGCGAAACCCGCGGGCTTGTAACCACTCGCCGCGCGCATCTCGTTGTAAGCCGTCACCGCATCGAGAAACCAGACCTTATGATGAGAATTATCTTCTTCGTCGTATTCGAAATAAGGATTGCGCGTGGCGGAATCGAAAGCCGGCGCGGCGCTCGACTCGCGAGCGGTAATCAGCGCTTCCTGAAAAGTGACTTCGTCAGCTTCGCTGTTTGCGTCGCTCCAGTTGTAACCGTAATTTCCGAGCGCGATGATCGTCTTCGACGCATTGAGGTCACGCATGCGTGCGATGAGTTTCTGTTCGAACCAATCCTGCGCTGCGACCGGACCGGCGTCGCTGCCGGTCCAGTGCTGGTCGTAAGCCATCAGGATCAGGTAATCGTTCGCCGCCGAGTAAGCTTTGTAATTCCAGTCAGGATCGTCGAAAGGCACTGCCTGAACGACGAGCAGATTCCTCGCTGCGAAAGTCGAGTGCAACTCCTGCATGAACGTCAGCAGGTTGGCTTGCGCAGCCGGAGGCGGTTCTTCAAAGTCGACGCAGATGCCGGCAAACTTGTTGTCTTCGACAAACGAAGTCAGGGAACGAATCAGGTTCTGGCGGTGTGGCTCGTCAACGATCGTGCGTGCGAGCAAGTCGCCTTGCCACTTTTCGTTAAAGACGTTCTGCACCATCGGCAGGATTCGGACTTCGGGACGCGAGAGTCGAATCCAGTTCAACGCGGGAATGTGAACGTCAGTCGCGAGTGGATTCGCGCCTTCCTGCAGGTGCGACCATTCGGCGACGACCCAGTCGAGGTGATCCAGGTTTCGCTTGAGTGATTCGTAACTCGACTCGTCCCAGTTAATAAAAAACCCAACCGAGAGCGGACGCGTCGTGGGAACAATCGGCGCCGGAACCGTCGGCGGTGGCGGCACGACTGGGATACGCGAGCGGCGCCTGCCGGGTGCGACGTATTTCGTCGTCGCGAGTGCGTTTTGCAGTTCAGCCTGCGCCTTTCTTGCCTTGCGTTCAGATGGGTTGGCGGGAAGATTCGGCGCTTTGGGTTTGAGATCGGCTGAGTTTGGGAGGCTTGGAATTGGTCTCAGGTTCAGTCTGGGCAGCACCGGATTCGCGAACACGCTCGCGATAAAGATGATCGCGAGTCCTGTCGCGACAACTGACAGCGCGAGCCAGATGCGCCGTACGCGGCGCCACCGGCGGCCATGTGGATCGTGGAAGACGGGGGATTCAGAGGTTGACAAAGTAGCAATCCTCGCGAGGACTCCACTCTGTCACCGTTATATTTCCAGATCAAGTCCACAGGCAAAACTAGCCGCAAAAACGCACAAAAGGAGCAAAAACAAATAAAGAATGTGCCTTTTGTGGCGAGAAAAAGCCGTCCACGGCTTGCGCGCGTGGACGGCTTCGGTGAACTGTTGGGTTTGGCCAGTGAACCTACTGAACCACCCTAACGAGTTAGCTGGTTCAGAGGTTAGGCCGCAGCCACCTCACTGTGATAAGAACTCATATATTTTAGAATCACCTCCTTTCCAGTGTTGCACAAATCATAAGGCACAAGGGGAAGAGCGTCAACCGATTATTTTTCCGGCGCAATAGACGTCCGACGCGTGTTGGATGCCGAAGAAGTAAGCAAGCTCGCGATAGTCATGACACGCGTGAATCACGAAGTCGGCGATCTTGCCCGGCTCCAGCGATCCGATTTCATGACCGCGATTCAAACTGTAAGCCGCGTTGATCGTCGTCGCCGTGATCGCTTCCGCCGGTGTCATCTTCATGTGGGTGGCAGCTAACGAAAGAATCATCGGGATTGACGGTGTTGGTGAAGAGCCCGGATTGAAATCAGTAGCGAGTACGACTGCGAGTCCAGCATCGAGCATTTCGCGGGCTGCCGGGTAACGCGACGAGCCGAGTGCATAGACTGATCCGGGCAGTAACACCGGTTGCACATTCGCGCGCTTCAACGCCGCGATGCCTGCGGCGTCTGTGTGTTCGAGATGATCGGCTGTGACTGTCCCCAACTCCGCCGCGAGTTGCGCACCACCTGAGAGTGAAAGCTGGTCGGCGTGGATGCGCAAGTCCAATCCATGGCAACGGGCAGCCGTAAGGATCTTCCACGCCTCGTCAGTAGTGAATACCTTGTCTTCACAAAACACATCGCAAAACTCGGCCAGCTTCTCGTGCGCAATTGCCGGCAACATCTCGTCAATGATCAATGAAACGTATTGCTCGCGTCGTGAACGAAACTCCGGCGGAACACTGTGCGCACCGAGAAACGTCGGCACGTAACGGAGAGATGTTTCTTTGTCGAGTCGCTTTATAACCCGCAGAATCTTGAGTTCGTCTTCAAGCGACAAGCCGTAGCCTGACTTCGCTTCGATCGTCGTCGTACCAGAGCGTAAAAACCAATCACTGTAACGCCAAGAATCGTAAGCCAACATTTCTTCATACGTGGCACGCGTCGCGTTAACCGTAGACTGAATCCCACCGCCGCGCGCCGCGATCTCCTG
>Ga0105248_10003366_pt1 | contig 17769 bp, 17 predicted proteins | sample KBSS34metaG_FD_81524 | JGI IMG/M metagenome (GOLD analysis project Ga0105248, IMG submission 81524) | Switchgrass rhizosphere microbial communities from Kellogg Biological Station, Michigan, USA - KBS S3-4 metaG | ecosystem: Host-associated > Plants > Roots > Rhizosphere > Soil | place... | reverse complement strand
TCGTCCCGCAAGGCACGCCAGTCAGCTATCGTCTGACCTCCGGGACCGTTTGGAACGTCTTCTTTGTCCCGCAGTTCGGCACGATGATCTACACCATGCCGCGTATGACCACCCGGCTGAACCTGCAGGCGGATCGGCCGGGGGTCTATGACGGCTTGTCGGCGCATTTCAGCGGCGACGGATTCCCGGGCATGCAATTCAAGGCCGAAGTCCTGCCGCCCGACCAGTTCGCCATGTGGGCGCAGGGAGCGCGTGGACAGGGCCCCATTCTCGACGGCCGCGGCTATTCCGAGCTCTACAAGCCGACGAGCTATGTGAAACCGATGACCTATGGTGCGGTCGCGCCCGGCCTTTTCGACGCCATCGTCGCGAACAAGGCGCCCGCCCAGATGATGCCGCATAATCCGACGACGACCGAGCAGGGGGCTGGGCAGCATGCTAGGTAAGCTCAGCTGGGACGCGATCCCGTTCCACGAACCGATTCCGCTGATCACTTCGCTCGTCGTTCTCCTGGCAGTGGCTGCAGTGGCAGTCTGGGTCTGGCGCAACGGCTGGTGGCCTTACCTGCGGGACGAGTACATCACGTCGACGGACCACAAACGCATCGGCATCATGTACATCGTGCTTGCCCTGCTGATGCTGGTTCGCGGGTTTGCCGATGCGATCATGATGCGGCTCCAGCAGTCGCTCGCGATCGGCGCGTCGCAGGGATATTTGCCGCCCGAACACTACAACCAGATCTTCTCCGCGCACGGGACGATCATGATCTTCTTCGTGGCGATGCCGTTCGTCATCGGCTTCATGAATTTCGTCGTGCCCCTGCAGCTTGGCGTCCGCGACGTCGCCTTCCCGACGATGAACAATGTCAGCTTCTGGCTGACCGCCTCGGGCGCCCTTCTGGTCAACCTCAGCCTGTTCATCGGCGAGTTCGCGCGGACCGGCTGGCTGGCCTTTCCGCCGCTCAGCGAAATCGAATTCTCACCCGGAGTGGGGGTCGATTACTATCTTGTCGCGCTCCAGATATCCGGTGTCGGGACGGTCCTGACGGCCGTCAATTTCGTGACGACGATCCTGAAGATCCGTGCGCCGGGGATGAGTTACCTGCGTATGCCGGTCTTCTGCTGGACCTCGCTCGCGTCGAACCTGCTAATCCTCGCCGCCTTCCCGGTGCTGACGGTCAGCTTGGCACTGCTGATGCTCGACCGTTACCTCGGCTTCCACTTCTTCACGAACGACGGCGGCGGCAACTCGATGCTCTACATGAACCTCATCTGGGTATGGGGGCATCCGGAGGTCTACATCCTCGTCTTGCCGGCATTCGGAATTTACTCGGAAGTCGCGGCGACCTTCTCCGGCAAGCCCTTGTTCGGCTATCGGTCGATGGTCTTCGCGACGCTCACGATCTGCATCATCTCTTTCATGGTCTGGCTGCACCACTTCTTCACGATGGGCGCGGGAGCAAACATCAACGCAGTTTTCGGTATCGCGAGCATGATCATCGGCATCCCGACCGGCGTGAAGATCTACAATTGGCTGTTCACGATGTACGGCGGCCGGGTCCGGTTCACGGTGCCGATGTATTATCTGATTGGCTTCATGCTCACCTTCGTGATCGGCGGCCTGACCGGAGTCTTGCTGGCGATCCCGCCCGTGGACTTCATCGTCCACAACAGCCTTTTCCTCGTGGCCCATTTCCACCAGGTGATCATCGGCGGCGTCGTCTTCGCTCTGATGGCAGGATACACCTACTGGTTCCCCAAGGCCTTCGGCTTCACGCTCGACGAGCGGCTTGGGAAGGCTGTCTTCTGGTGCTGGTTCATCGGCTTCCATTTGGCCTTCATGCCGCTCTACGTCCTCGGCTTCTGGGGCGCGACGCGGCGCATGCAGCACATTCCCGATCCGACATGGGCGCCCTGGCTCAATGTGGCACTGGTCGGTGCGGTCATCATCGGCGTGGGTATCGTCTTGACGGTCGTGCAGCTGCTCTACTCGATCAAGACTCGTGACCAGCGCATGGATGTCACGGGTGATCCCTGGGACGGCCGCACGCTCGAATGGCTGACGCTCTCACCGCCCCCGCACTACAATTTCGCAGTGCTCCCAGACGTTCATGGCGAGGAAGCTTATTGGACGCGCAAGCAGACGGCCATCAAGCTGGACCAGCTGATCAAGGAACCAGATTACCAGCCGATTGAAATGCCTCTCAACACACCGGTTGGCGTAATCTGCGCCTTCTTCGCTTCAGTCTGCGGCTTTGCAGTGATCTGGCATATCTGGTGGCTGGCAATCCTTGGCCTTATCGGCGCGTTCGCCATATTCGTCTGGTATGCCTGGCAGGATGAGCATGAGCATATCATCCCGGTCGACGAAGTGCGGAAGAACGCGCGCGAGCGCCGCCGCATCCGCATGGAGCACCTCCACACATTGAGCCAGTCCACATGACGAGCAGCGAAGCGCCTGCAATCGGGCTGACTCACGGCGGGTCGGAAGACACCGGCCACCCCCATCGCGGGCCGGAATCGAAGAGCATCGTCGTACCCTACGGCTTCTGGCTGTTCGTCCTCTCGGACATGGTGCTCTTCTCGGCCCTGTTCGCAACCTACGCCGCGCTTGCACATGCTACGGACGGTGGCCCGACGTCGAACCAGCTGTTCGATCGCACCCTCGTGGCCATCGAGACCATGGCTCTTCTCTTGTCGAGCTTCACCTGCGGCCTCGCGATGATCGCGGCCAAGCGGAAGAACATGGTCTGGACGCAGGGCTGGCTGCTCGTCACCGGCCTGCTCGGTGCGGTGTTCCTCTTCATCGAGCTGTTCGAATTCGCCAAGATGGTGGCGGAAGGCGCTCCGCCGCAGCGCAGCGCATTTCTCTCGTCCTTCTTCACGCTGGTCGGTTGCCATGGCGCTCACGTCACCGCGGGCCTCCTGTGGATCGGGACGATGATGGCGCAGATCTGGGCCAAGGGGTTCAAGGAGCACATCGTCCGCCGGCTGCTCTGCCTCAGCATCTTCTGGCACGCCCTCGACATCATCTGGGTGGCCATTTTCACCATCGTCTATCTGATCGGGACGCTGCCATGAGGGAGAACGAAGACCAGCTGCTCGACGTCGCTCCAGGCCAGCCGCACAGCAACATCCTGAGCGAGACGATCGCCTACGTCATTGGTCTCGCACTGGCGCTAGTCCTGACAGGCGTGTCCTTCTGGGTCGCCTCGACGGGAGCGCTCTGGGGTCCGGGCGTTGCAACCGGGCTCGTCGTGCTCGCCATCGCGCAAATGGGCGTGCACCTCGTCTTCTTCCTCCACATCACCAGCGGACCGGACAATACGAACAACGTGCTCGCACTAGCGTTCGGAGTGCTGATCGTCTTCCTGGTGATGATCGGGACGATCGTGATCATGAGTCAGATGAACGCGAACATGGCACCCGATCCGTCGCTCACGAACTTGCAAATGCAGCACTGAGCCGCAGCCTAGTTCGAAGGCGCCAGCAGAAACTTGAGCGGGATCTCGACCCGCGACGCCCAGCTCCTTTCCGGATCAGCCGATCTGGACGATGCTGATCGCCGCGACCGTCCTGGCTATTGCTGCTCTGGCGATGATTCGAGTGAAGGAAAGCAATGCATGAGCGATGAAGACGAGATCGGCGCCGCGGTCGACGAAATGTACGGGATGATCTCGGGGCCGGCCGGTCCTCGTGACTGGTCGCGGCAGCGTAACTGCTTCCACCCGGACGCGCGACAATGCCGCACCTGGGTCGACGAGCAGGGCCGTCCAGCGATGAAGATGATGGGGCTCGACGATTATTCGCGCGACACGACGCCGTTCTTCGCGACTCACGACTTTTACGAGATCGAGACGGGACGACGCATCGACGTGTTCGGCAACATGGCGCACGTCTGGAGCAATTACGAAGCCCGCACGTCGTTGGACGACGAAATCCCCGAACGGCGCGGCATCAATTCGATCCAACTGTTCCGCGACCCGGACGAGGGTTGGCGGATCGTTTCGATGATCTGGGATAACGAGCGCTAGGCTCAGCCGAATGTGAAGGCGAAAGCTGTCGCGCCTGGATCGAGGAACTCGATCCGGAAGGTCCGGTCGCGCACCTCGCCCTTCTGCCGCACGAGCTGGTAGAGGCGCTCGTCCCTGACCTCGCCGGTTCCGTCCGGCTTCACGTCGACGCCAGCATCCGCACCCGGTGCCTCACCGTCGATAGTCACGCGAAAGCGGATCGGAAGGCCTGTGCCTGAGCCCAGCACGAGATGCAGGTCGCGCGCATGGAAGCGATAGGCGATCGCGCCCTGAGGAGCGTTCGATCGGGCGCTCTGCGCTGCCACCGACCAATTCCCTTCCAGCGCCCAATCGTTCAGCGAGAAAGGGGCCGGAGCGTAGGTTTTCGGTGCATCTTTCGCGTATCCGCCCGGCGAGACGAACCGTTCGCCCCTGCCATAACCGACATAGGTTTCTGGTGAGTTCAGGCTGGCGAAGGATGCGCCTGCTTCGGCGCCTCTTGCGGTCGTCGCGGCCATGCCGCCCGCCTTCGGAGCGTGTCCAGCCTCCGCAAGCAGTTGGCGGATGACCATCTCCGACTCTCCGTATTTGCCCTCGCCGAAGTGATGGTACCGCTGCCGCCCCTGTGCATCGAAGAAGTAGTGCGCCGGCCAGTAATTGTTCTTGAGCGCCTTCCAGACGACGTAGTCGTTATCCAGTGCGACGGGGTAGCGGATCTCGAAATCCTGGACCGCCTGCATGACGTTTTCGGCATTGCGCTCGAACGCAAATTCCGGAGCGTGGACACCGATGACGACAAGGCCATCGTTCCGATAGCGCTCGTACCAGGCGCGGACATAGGGGATCGAGCGGATGCAGTTGATGCAGCTGTAGGTCCAGAAATCGATGACGACGACTTTACCTTTGAGATCCTTTGCCGACAGCGGATTGCTGTTGATCCACGGTCCGAGCCCGTCGAGCGAGGGCAGACTCCCTTCGACAGGAAGCATCAGCTGGCCGCCGGCGCCGACCTTCGGCCCTTCCTGCGCCGAACCGCCGAGCCCGAGCTTGCTCGCGAGTCCCGTTTCCAGCGATGCCGTCTGCGTGCTCGACAGTTTCGAAAGCACGCGCGTGTCGAGACCGAGAGCAATGCAGACAACGCCAACGATGACGAGAACGCCTAGAGCTCGGCGTACCCATTCCGTTGCGTGAAGAGATCCCTTCATCTTCTGAAAGACCTTGCCTCCGACCAGCAAGGCCAATGCGAGCGACGTGGCAGCGCCCAGCGCGTAGGCGAGCAATAAAAGCGTGGTGCTAAGCGTCGCCCCCTGGATCGCCGCGGCTGTAAAAATGATTCCGAGAATTGGCCCCGCACATGGCGCCCAGAGCAGGCCGGTGGCAATTCCGAGGACCAGCGAGGACCAGATCGATTCCTCGCCGGTCCTATTCGACAGTCGCGACCCAAGCGCCACCAAAGGGCGGGTGGCGCGGTCCGAGATCGCTGGGAAAACGAGCGCCAGCCCGAACAGAGCCAGGAGCACCAACGCAACCCATCGTCCCGCCTCGTTCGCTCGAACCGCCCAGCTTCCGCCGACGGCGGCGAGGGTCGCAACGATCGCGAAGGTCAGCGCCATGCCCCCGAGCATGGGGACGGCACCGCGTTTGAAGCTTCGCCCGGCATTGGCGAAGACGAAGGGAAGGACTGGCAGGATGCAGGGACTGACGATCGTCAGCATGCCGCCGAAATAAGCGAGAAGCGCAATCAACATCATTGCGCCTCTGGAACGGTCAAGCTGGCCTGAACCTTAACGCCAATCCATTCATGCAATAGCGCAGACCCGTCGGCTTTGGCCCGTCCTCGAACACATGTCCGAGATGCCCGCCGCAGCGTCTGCACAGAACCTCGGTTCGATCCATGAAAAGGCTGTGATCGGCCCGCGTGACGACTGCGTTCGGAAGCGCGCGGTAAAAGCTTGGCCAGCCGGTGCCACTGTCGAACTTTGTCGTAGAGCTGAAGAGCGGAAGCGCGCAGCCGGCGCAGAAAAACGCGCCCCGCCGATGTTCGCTGTCAAGCGGACTCGTGAAGGCGCGCTCCGTCCCTGCCTCACGCAGGATCCGGTAGCGGTCCGGTCCGAGAAAATGCTTCCACTCAGCGGGCGAGTGAGCGACCTCGAACCCCGCGGCTGCCTCACCTGAGGCCGGCCGCAACAGAAGCCACGCTGATCCACCCAGCGCGACGGTTCCGAGCAAAGCCCGACGGTCGAGTAGAGTAGCCATGGGATCGCGATTGCATCCGTCCGCCTGAACCGGCGATTGCTATCCGCCCGGAACGACCCGCCCGACGCATTCGCCCAGTCCGATGCGGGCGGCGCCATCGCGCTCGCACCAGGCGCTGAGGCAGACTTCGTCGCCGTCCTCGAGGAAGCTGCGCTTCTCGCCACTCGGCAGTTCGATCGGCTGTTTCCCGCCGCGGCTGATCTCCAGCAGCGAGCCGAGACCTTCGTCACTGTCAGTCGACAGCGTGCCGGTACCGATCAAATCGCCCGGCTGCAGATTGCAGCCGTTAGACGAATGATGCGCCACGATCTGCGCCGCGCTCCAGTACATCGCCGCGTCCGCGCTTCCGCGCGACAGCACATGCGGTTCAAGGCCCTGCTTTCGCATTTGCTCGGTCGAGAGTGTCACCTGGAGCTGAACGCTCAAACCGCCGCTCGCCCGATCGGCCGAATCGTCCAGATACGGCAGCGGCGCGGGATCGCCCGACGGCCTTGCCGGCATGGGCGAGCGAAACGGTTCCAGCGCATCGGCACTGACGATCCAGGGGCTGACGCTTGTCAGGAAGTTCTTGGCTAAAAAAGGACCGAGCGGCTGATATTCCCAGGCCTGCAGGTCGCGCGCCGACCAGTCGTTCAGGAGGCAATAGCCGGCGATATGCTGGCCCGCCTCACCAATCGGAATCGGTTGGCCGAGTTCGTTCCCGCAGCCGATCCAGATGCCGAGCTCCAACTCGTAATCGAGACGGCGGCTCGGCCCGTATTCCGGAGCATCCGCGTCCAGCGGCTTGCGCTGTCCTTGGGGCCGGCACACGGACTCGCCCGACGCCCGTACCGAGCTCGCACGCCCATGATAGCCAATCGGAACATATTTGTAGTTCGGAAGCAGCGGATTGTCGGGCCGGAACTGCTTGCCCACGTTCGTTGCATGATGGATGCCAACGTAGAAATCTGTGTAGTCGCCGATGAGGCACGGCACGTGCAGCCGCACCTCGCTCTGGCCGATCAGGCTGACTTCCAGATCGTCGCGATACCGCTCATCGGTCAGGAGCTCGAATAGTCGACGGCGCAACGCGCGATGCGCCTCAGGCCCGCGGGACAGCCAAGCGTTGAGGACCGGCTGGGACAAATCCTCGCGCCAGGCTTCGTCGAGGAAGTCAGCTGCCGCCGTAAGGTCCAGGATATAGTCGCCAATGGCCACACCGGGGCGCCGGAGTCCTTTGGCTTCGGAGAAAATGCCGAGCGGAAGGTTCTGGACGGGGAAATCACTTCCGGGAACAGAACCCTGAACCCAGCTCGCCTGCGACGGGTCGTGCGTTTCGTCCATCAGGGCAGCTTCGCTTTCGGGAAGCCTGCCCATGCCGAATCGTAATCCGGCTGTGAGCGATCGAGTGCGAACTGCGTCGGGCGATACGGCCAACAGGTCTCGACCATGAACGCCAGGGTGTTCTCGATCTTGGCCGGCTTAAGGTCCGCTGCGCTCGCCTTCTTCCAGCTGTCCAAGTCCGGGCCGTGGCCGCACATAAGGTTGTGCAAGCTAAGACCTCCCGGCGCGAAGCCGTCGGCCTTGGCGTCGTAGGCTCCGTAAATCAGCCCCATCGCCTCGCTCATCACGTTGCGGTGGAACCAGGGCGGCCGGAACGTATCTTCGGCGACCATCCAGCGAGGGGGGAAGATGACGAAGTCGGCGTTCGCCCTGCCGGGAACATTGCTCGGGCTAGTAAGCACCGTGAAAATCGATGGATCGGGATGGTCGAAGCTGACCGTTCCCATCACATTGAAGCGCTCCAGGTCGTACCGGAAAGGGACGTAGTTGCCGTGCCACGCGACGACGTCGAGCGGCGAATGATCGAGCGTCGTCGTCCAAAGCTCGCCGAGATATTTCTGGACGACTTCGGTCGTCTCGTCGCTGTCCTCGTAAGCGGCCACCGGCGCTTCGAAGTCGCGCGGGTTCGCGAGTCCGTTCGCGCCGATCGGACCAAGCTCCGGCAGGCGGAACGGATGCCCGTAATTCTCCGCAACATATCCTTTTGATTCACCGTCGAGCAGGCGGACCCGGAACTTCAACCCGCGGGGAATTATCGCTATGTCGCCGGGCCCGACTTCCAGCCGCCCTAGCTCCGTCCACAGCTCGATCGCACCCTGCTGAGGGATGATCAGCAGTTCGCCGTCGGCATCGACGAAGACTCGCCGTTCCATGCTGCGCTGCGCCCGGTAGAGATGCACTGAACAGCCTTCGAGATCCTCGGCCACTCGCGCATTGAGCATCGTCACAAGACCGTCGACGAAATCCTTGTCGGCGGGCAGATCCGCAGGCGCATCCCACCGGAGGCGATTTGGCGCGAGCGCCGCGCCCGCTGGAGGAGCACCGAACAAGGGCGCTCCTTCATATGCGTTGAACGGACGGTGGTCCGCCGTCGGACGCATTCGATAGAGCCAGCTTCTGCGATTCTCATGACGCGGCGCAGTGAACGCGCTTCCCGACAATTGCTCGGCGTAGAGGCCGAAGGCCGGCCGCTGCGGACTGTTGCGACCCTTCGGAAGGGCGCCGTCGACCGCTTCGCTTTCGAAATGGCCACCGAAGCCGCTCATGTACTGCAATGCGTTTGCCTGCATGCGCTGCCGTTAGAACCTGCGACGCGCAAACTCAAACGGGCGCAGCCCCTGTTGGAACTGCGCCCACCGCGCGGGACTCGCCTACCGCGCGTTTTGGTCGATTTGCTCGATCTAGTTGACGTTGACGTTGATTTGGTCGGGGACCTTCACTTCAGTAGTCTTGCTGCCGAAGCCGAGCTGGTCGCGGAACACAAAGAGCAGAACGAGCACTACGATGATCAGCAGCACTACTGCCAGCACGCCGCCGCCACCGCCGCCGTTGGTCTCGACTACCGTCGTTCGTTCGACCTGGTCGCGATCGTCCGCCATAACATTACTCCCTTGAACCTGTTATCGTGGCGTAACGAACGAAGCTTGGGATGAGCGGTTCCGTGCTTCTAGGGAACCTTTGGGCTGCCCGGGCCTTCCAATGCCATGGTGCCGGAGGAGGTCCAATGCGCCGCCTAATCGTGCTCACGCCCGCTTACGTGTTCAAAGCCGCCTGCCATGGCGAACCGGTCAAACCCCAACGAAAATCCATCCGGCCGCTCGATCGATCAGATTAGTCACAGCGGACTCGGCCCAGTCACAGTGAAAGCGTATGGGATACGTTGCGAGTCACGCGCGTTCTTTCCAGATCAACAAAGGAGACGAGCATGAGCGGGTTGGACCAAGTGCGCGAGCATATGCAGGTGATTGACGCCGAAGGGACGCCGCTCGGCAAGGTCGACCGGATCGAAGGCGACCGGATCAAGCTCACGCGCGACAGCAGCGGAGCCGGCAGTCACGAGGGCCACCATCATTTCATCCCCGCTGGCCTCATTGCCGATGTCGAGGGCGACACGGTTCGCCTGTCGTCCCGGATCGATGCCGTGGAGAGCATCTTCCAGACGGAAGAGGACGAGGAAAGCTAAGACTTTCAGCGACCGCCGGGCGACAACTCCAGGAATTTGTAGCGGTCGCGAATTCGGCGGTTGAAATAGGCTCCCTTGGAGAATGCCGCGCGCATACCTGTGACTTCGGCGATCGGCACATCGAGATAGAGATACCGCCGTCCGGTGACGAACTCGACCGTGAGTTCGCGCCGCTCCGGTGCATAATCAAAGCGGCGTATGACCGTGGACGGCATGCGGGCATAACGCGCGACGAGCCGAGCTTGCTGCATAAAGGTACCCGCCGTAAGCGCGAGCCATGTCCCCGGTCGTCCTATACGATTATTATCGATCCTCGGCCGCCTATCGCGTGCGGATCGCCCTCAATATCAAGGGCGTCGAATATGAAAGCAGGCAGGTCAACCTGCTCGATAGTGAGCAGAGATCGGACGAATACCGAGCCCTCAACCCGCAGGGCCTGGTGCCAATGCTCGAGATCGACGGGGAACGGCTGACGCAGAGCCTCGCCATTCTCAACTACCTCGACCTCCGATATCCGACGCAGCCTTTGCTCCCGGCACGCGCCGCGGAACGCGCGCACGTCGTCGCGCTTGCGATGGCCATCGCCTGCGACATCCATCCGCTCAACAATCTGCGCGTGCTCAAATATCTGAAGGGCACGCTTGGACATTCGCAGGAAGAGGTCGACGCCTGGTACGCACATTGGATCAGCGAAGGGCTGCCGGCATTGGAGGCGCTCGCGGCGCTCAAGGCCGGAAAGTTCCTCGTCGGAGATGCGCCCACCGCAGCAGACGTCTGCCTGATTCCGCAGCTCTACAATGCGCGCCGCTTCAACGTGCCCCTGGACGCCTATCCGACTTTGCTGCGTGCCGACGAGAATGCGAGTAAGATCGACGCATTCGCACGCGCGCACCCCGATCGACAGGAGAAGCCGCAATGAACCGGGTCGACGCCATCAATCGCGGCATGTCGGACACCAGGCCGCTTGAATCGGTCGACATCCCGTCACTCGAAGGCAAGGTCAGCGACGAGGAATGGGCGATCCGCGTCGATCTCGCTGCAGCCTACCGCATGATCGCGCATTACGGCTGGGATGACCTTATCTTCACGCATCTTTCCGCGCGTATTCCGGGGCCGGAGCATCACTTCCTGCTCAATCCCTACAATCTCATGTTCGAGGAAGTTACTGCCTCCTCGCTGGTGAAGGTGGACGTCAGCGGAAATCCGGTGGATCCGACACCCTTCGTCACCAATCCCGCAGGCTTCACCATCCATTCGGCGATCCACATGGCACGCGAGGACGCGCACGCGGTGATGCATCTGCATACGCCAGCAGGACAGGCCGTCGCGGCGCATTCCGAAGGATTGCTTCCGCTCACCCAGACGGCCATGCTGATCCGCGGCGAGGTCGCCTTCCACGATTATGAGGGCGTTGCCGTCGACCTAGGCGAACGCGACCGGCTGGTAACCGATCTCGGCACGAAAAATGCGATGATCCTTCGCAACCACGGCACTCTCGCGGTGGGCAAGAATGTCGGCGAATGCTTCATCCGGCTCTATTATCTGGAACGGGCCTGTCAGGCGCAGATCATGGCCTTGTCCGCGGGCGAAAGCGTCAACAATCCGCCGCAGGGATCGCCTGAAATCACTGCTCAGCAGGGCGAAATCGGCTTGCCGCTTGCTGCAAACCTGCTCGCCTGGCCCGCCCTTAAGCGGAAGGCCTATCGGCTGGATCCGAGCTTCGCGAGCTAGGCCGGCTCGACGACCTTTCCGTCTGCTGGCGCATGGTGCACCGCGAACTGCGCGCGCGATGCGATCGATATCCGGTTCCAGGTGTTGATCAGGGCTGACGCGAGGGTTAGCCAGACGATCTCTTCCTCGGAAAAATGCGGCCGCAGCGCGTCGAACGCCTCCTTGTGCGCATGCCCTTCCGAGATGAAAGTGATCTCCTCGACCCATTCTAGCGCGGCACGCTCTTTGTCGCTGAAGGCCGTGCTTTCGTGCCAAGCGTCGAGCAGAAGCAGGCGTTCCGGCGTGTCGCCGTCGCGAAGCGCCTCCTGCGTGTGCATCGCGATGCAATAAGCGCAGCCGTTGATCTGAGACGCCCTCAGCTTGATGAGATGGATGAGCTTGCGCTCGATTTTGGATGCGATCGCCTGCTCCAGCTCAAGCAGATGCCGGTACGCTTCCGGGGCGACCTGCGGCACGTTCATCCGCAGCGGCTCGACCATATTTTCCTCCTGTCTGGTTTGCTCGGTACGCACGACAAGACTCGCGGCGCCCTATGGCACGATCTTGCGATGATCGTCAGTGCCTGCGATGCCTGACGGCTCATGAGGAAGGCGGCATCAGTCGGCGACTATCGCGAGCTTGCTCGACGTCGGCTTCCGCACTTCCTGTTCGAATATCTCGACGGTGGTTCCTACGATGAAGTCACTCTGGCGGCGAACAGAGATGACCTTAGCGCCGTAAAGTTGCGGCAACGGGTTCTCCGCGATGTGTCGAAGCTCGACTTGTCGACGCAGCTTTTCGGACAGAAGTGGTCGCTGCCGGTCGGACTTGGTCCAGTGGGCCTTTCGGGAATGTACGCCCGGCGCGGCGAATTGCAGGCGGCGCGCGCTGCAAGAAGAGCTGAGGTTCCCTTTGCGTTGTCGACGCTCGGTGTCTGCTCCGCACGAGAAATCGCCCGCGGCCTTCAGTCGGCCTTCTGGCTCCAGCTCTACATCATAAAGGATCGCGGATTCGTGCGCGACCTCATTGCGCAGGCTCGCGAAGCAAAATGCTCAGCCCTGCTCCTGACGGTAGATCTCCCGGTCTCCGGAAGTCGCTACCGCGACCATCGATCCGGCCTTTCGGGCGGCACGAAATTGCGCCGGGCGATGCAGGCCATGACTCGCCCACACTGGGCGTGGGACGTCGGACTTCGAGGCCGCCCCCACAGCCTCGGCAATCTGGAGCCGGTACTCGGGACCAAGACCGGCCTTGAAGACTATTTCGGCTGGATCGGAGACAATTTCGACGCCTCGATTGGGTGGAACGATGTCGTCTGGGTCCGCGAGCAGTGGGATGGGCCACTTATCATCAAGGGCATCCTGGAGCCGGACGATGCTCGGGAGGCCTGCACACGTGACGTCGATGGGATTGTCGTATCCAATCACGGGGGCCGGCAGCTCGACGGTGTCGTCTCCACGGCCCGCGCACTCCCGTCGATCGTCGAAGCTGTCGGGGGACGGTTGCCTGTCCTGGTGGACGGAGGCGTTCGATCCGGCCTGGATGTTGTTCGAATGCTGGCGCTAGGCGCCGACTTCGTCCTTCTCGGTCGGGCGTGGGCCTATGCGCTCGGCGCTCGCGGAGAGGCGGGCGTCGCCCATGTGCTCAGGTTGATCGAAGCCGAAATCCGGGTCGCGATGGCGCTGACCGGCTGCACGGATATTCGAATGATCGATCGCAGGATCGTCGACCAGAGATGAGTCAGGCGACGTTGCGCGCGCGCTCGTCCTCACCGAACAGCCTCTGGACATCCTTCGCCTGCATTGGCCTGGCGAAAAGGAACCCCTGAACCGACGAGCATCCGTGCGAGCGAAGCTCCGCAAGTTGTGCATTGTCCTCCACACCTTCGGCCGTGGTTTCCATGCCTAGCGCGTGGGCAAGCTCGGTTATCGCCGCGACGATCGCGGTCGCACCGGGCCGGGTGAGCAGGTTTTCGATGAAGCTTCGATCGATCTTGATCTTGTCGAACGGGAAGCTCTGCAAATAGCTGAGCGAAGAATAGCCCGTGCCGAAATCGTCGAGTGCGACGCGGACGCCGATCGACCTCAAACTGTGCAGCAGCTTCAACGTTGAATCGGCACCGTCGAGGAAGACGGATTCGGTAATCTCGATCTCCAGCCGAGCCGGCGCGAGCCCGCTTGCCGCCAATGCCTGCACGATCGTCTCGTGAAGCCCCCCGCGGTGGAACTGAATCGGCGACACGTTCACCGCAACCCGGACATGCTCGGGCCATTCGCTCGCGCGGCGACAGGCCTCACGAAGAGCCCAGGCACCCATCGGCACGATGATTCCGGTCTCTTCGGCCACGCCAATGAACTCGCCCGGAGGCACGACACCGCGCTGCGGGTGATTCCAGCGGATCAGCGCCTCGAACGAGCCGATTGTGTTGCTCTCAAGGTCGAACAAAGGCTGATAATAGAGTTCGAACTCGCCGCGTTCGAGCGCCAGGCGGAGATCGGTCTCCAGCCTCCGGCGCTCCTGCGCACGACGGTTCAAGCTCTCTTCGAAAAATGCGTAGGTGCCGCGCCCCGCTTCTTTCGCGCGATACAGCGCCAGATCCGCATTCCGCAACAGCGTTCCCCAATCCGGAGCGTCGAACGGAGCGATCGCAATGCCGACGCTTGTCGACGGCACAAGCTCGTTGCCGTCGATCATGAGCGGGCGAGCGATTGCGTCGATCAGTTGCTCGGCAAACCGGTCAATCGCATTCCGGTCGCTCCCGACACGCTGCAGCACGACGAACTCATCACCGCCCAAGCGTGCGACGAAGTGGCCGCGGGCGACGTCGCGGATACGCTCGCCGGTAGCGATCAGGAGGGTATCTCCCGCCGGATGTCCAAGCGTGTCATTGATCGTCTTGAACTGGTCGAGATCGAGGCAATGAAGCGCGACCAACGTCTCGCTGTCTTCTATAGAGCGGTAAAGATGCTCAAGCTGCTGCTGGAACATCGTCCTGTTGGGCAGTCCCGTGAGCACGTCGTTGAAAGCGAGTTGCGTGATTCTCTTCTCGCGCTCTTCGATCTTCCCCGACATTTCGTTGAAGGTTGCTGCCAGCCGGGCGAGCTCATCCTCGCCGCGCACGTGCACCTTCACATGCTCACCGGAAGCAAGGCGTCCTGCCGCATGATCCAACCTCGCAAGCGGCTCGGTGATGCGGCCAGCCGCGCGCCAGGTGGCAAAGGCCGCAAGAGCCATGCCGAGCAGTGTCATCAGACCCAGCGCGATCTGTAGCTTGCGCGCGCCGGCCAGCGCTTCCGCCTTGGGATAGGCAAGAATCAGCAGAGCCTGATCGCCAGGAAGGAAGGTCGGCAGCGGCTTGGCGAGCGTGATCGATGGCTCCCTTTCGACATCCATCTCAAAGGCAGCGTTGTCCCGGAGATGCGTCTCGAGGGATTTTGCTGCCGGGTCGTCGAGGCGCATCGTGCCCGCAGCTGAGCCCCAATTGGATCGTTCGCTGACAAGCACGTTGGCGCGCAGCGGGATGGCAGAAAGTCGTTCCAAGGCCGTCATCTCGCGAGCGTCGAGTTCCGCCGCGAAAACCACCCAGCCGATCAGGCTCGGTGCCATAACCGGTGCTGAGACTAGCTGCCTTGGGGATCCGCCGAGCATTGCAACGCCGCCAAGCCGGCCCGAATCCAGGGGCTCCCAAAGCGCTTCAGCTTCTCCCGCGAGCCGGGGATTGGAAAGGCCGTGAACATGACCGTCCAAAGAGACGATAAAAGCACTGTCGACCCGCAGGCGGGCCGCCACATTATGCAGTGCAGACTGCATGGTGGCCGTGTCGCCGGTCGCGATCGCAGCGCGAAAGCCGAAGTCACGCGACAGCAGCTGGGCGGCGCCCTGAAGCTCTCGAGCGCGTTGTTGCCAGAGGCGATCGTAGACGGCGCCGCTCGACTGCAGCTGGCTCTCGACCTGGCGGGACGCCGAGCCGGCAATGAACGTCGACAAGGCAGCCGAGATTCCGAGCATCGCCGCCGCGAACACGAGGGCGAACTGCACCGTCAGGCGCGCGCTGAGCGAGCGGAAGCGCTTCGGCCTAGTAGCCATCGCTCAATGCCATCGGCGGCGCCCTCAAGGCGACGGTGAAGATCGTGCTTCGACTGGTCGCCGACACATTCTGTTCGACCAGATTCGCCTTCGCGCGAAGATAAGGATGCCAGACGGACACGCGGCCGGCCGCATTGGGGGCATCGCCGAACTGAGCGATCCCATTCGGCCCGGTCTTTGCTGTCCACGCGCTGTCGGTGACCATGACAAACGCCGTCATGCCGTCGTGGATGTTGCAGCCCAGTGCTACGACGCCGGGCTTGTCAAAGACGACGCTCCGCGTCTGGTCCTTGGCGAAAAGCTTCAACTCGAACCTTTTGGCTGGCGAGAAGGAGTAAACGTGGTGGCGGGTCGGATCGAGGTTCGGGAACGACACTTTTGCCCCGACCGGTACGACCAAAACGAACGGATGGAACTGCATGTCCTTTTGCGACACGCTGTACCGGCCGGCTGCAGATGAGTGAGCTGCGGGCCCGTTCGGCCGGAGAATGACAACGGCATCCCTGACCGGCCGACCCTTTTCATCGAGGACACGCACCGTCAGCGGTGCTGCTGACACATGCACACCGATGCAAAACAGCAGGGACCCGAAGAGCGCTCCTCTCAACATGCGCTCCCCTATACGCGCGCGAGGTAAACGGGCCGGTGTGCGAAGATGGTTACCAGTTCACTCGCAAGTCGGCCTGGAGACGGGTCTGGGTCTGCTGTGGCTCGAGCCCAACATGCTCTCGCGCAGGATTATCGCTTGAGACGTGAATCAGCTCGACGAGGCCAGTAAAGGGTCCCCATTCACGCTTGCCGGCCAGGGTCGCGGCCCAGCCGTCCTCATCATATTCATCATCCCACCAGCTGCCGCGATGCCTCGTCTCGAAGGCTTCGATCCGTGCCGCCAAGCCGAACTTCCCGACCGACCGGCTCACCAACAGGAAGGCGGAGCGGAAGCGCATGTCGATCCAGTGCCTGTCGAGCGGGCCTTCTTCGAAACCCATCCTCGTCCGCCCGGTCATCGCTTGTGCCCGCAGCTGCGTCCCCTCGATGTCAGCAGCGAGGCCAAGATTGTTGAAATGCGTCCGCCAGCCCCATTCTATGTCTTCGTTTACGGCTTCGGGATTGGCACGATTGTCGTACCGGAAGAGTTCGAGCCGGACCGGCACCGGCGGCTGCCAGACGAGCTTGGCGTAATATCCCGGCCGATCAGCGAATCCCGATCCCACGTCGAGCAAAGGATGCGTGAAATGCGCCTGGTAGCCCTCGTCTTCCGGTTCGAACGGCGGCAGCGGCTGGTCGTTGAAGGCAAGTGTGCGGCGATTGTGGAGCGCCCACCCCAGGAAGGTCAAAAGCGTTCCCGCCGTGTCGTTCGCCGCGAACAGCGCTCCGGTTGCGCTCAGCTTGTGCTCGCCGATGGTCGTTCCGACGGAGCCTTCAATCGCGAGGGGGCGCACCTCCTCTCCGATCCAGCTGTTGATCGCGGATGGCGTGATCGTATCGCGGACATGCCAATCGGCGCCTTCGTGCTCGAGGCTGACCGACGGCCACATCAGACCAGCTCGCGCTGAAACGCGGGTGCTCGATCCGCGCATCGGCTTGTAGCTGAAATATGCCTCGCTGATCCCGGCTTCGTTTCGCTCGCCACCCTGGAAAGTTCCGACAATGGTGGCTGACAGGGCCCAGCTGAATCGCGGCCGCCAAATGAGGTTCGCCTCACTCAGCAGCGGCTTCACGCTGACATCGCCATCCCCATCGCCGCTCGTGCTAAGCTTTCCGAAGCCGCGATCGAGCCAGCTCTCCTCGCCGTCGGTCGCTGCGAGACTGACAGTACCCGTGACTGTCAGTGTTTCAGAGGAGATCAGGTCGGCGTCTTCCGCGTGAACCGGCGCGGACAGGGCAAGCGCAGCGGTGGCCAGCAGAAGCGGCAACAGGCGCGGACGCGGCACGTGACGAGCGCAATACACTCGCTCGCGGTTAACCGAACGAGGTTAACAAGAGCGCTAGCTTGCTGATTGTGTCGCGGAATTCCGCAAGCCATCCGTCAGTATTTCCGCGTTGACCATCACCCGGATGATCAATGCGGCAAAAGTGGTCGGGGAGAGAGGATTCGAACCTCCGGCCCCTGCCTCCCGAAGACAGTGCTCTACCAGGCTGAGCTACTCCCCGACCGGAACCCGCTAAGGCGACTTTTAAAGGGTCGCGGACGGGAGCC
>Ga0105248_10003363_pt1 | contig 17776 bp, 17 predicted proteins | sample KBSS34metaG_FD_81524 | JGI IMG/M metagenome (GOLD analysis project Ga0105248, IMG submission 81524) | Switchgrass rhizosphere microbial communities from Kellogg Biological Station, Michigan, USA - KBS S3-4 metaG | ecosystem: Host-associated > Plants > Roots > Rhizosphere > Soil | place... | reverse complement strand
CTTGTCCGTGTACGTGGACTTGAGCTTCGCGAGCGCGCGGTATTCGAGCAGCACCTTGGGCAGCGGGTAGTCCGCCGCGAGCTCCTGCAGCACCTCTTCGTCCGTGGATGGTTGCCCGGTCGCCGTCTTCTTCCGGACCGGCAGTTTCATCCGGTCGAACAGGATTTCGCAGAGCTGCTTCGGAGAGCCCAGGTTGAACGGCGTGCCGGCCAGCCGATGCGCCTCCTGCTCCAGCGCATTCACGCGCTCGCCGAGGTCCCGTCCCTGCGCGTTCAGCACGTCCGCATCGACGAGCACGCCGGTGCGCTCCATGCGGAACAGCACCTCGCGCACCGGCAGCTCGATCGTCGTGTAGACATGCGCAAGCTTGGGATCCGCTTCGATCTGTGCCGCGAGATGGCCGTGGACGCGCAGGGTCACGTCCGCGTTCTCCGCCGCATAGGTCGTTGCGCGGTCGATGGCGACCTGGTCGAAGGAGATGCGATGCACGCCCTTCCCGGTGACGGCGTCGTAGTCGATCGTGGGCAGATCGAGATGCCGACGAGCAAGGCTTTCGAGGTCGTGCGGCTTGTGCGATTCGAGCACGTACGACTCGAGCTCCGTGTCGTGCGCGCAACCGCGAAGATCGATGCCATGGTTCGCGAGCGCGTGCTGCGCGTACTTGAGGTTCTGTCCGAGCTTGCCGCGCCGCGCATCGCCAAGCCACGGTTTGAGCGCGTCGAGCACCTCGCGAGCGTCGAGCTGCGTCGGCGCGCCCGCATAACGATGGCCGATCGGAACGTACGCGCCGCGCGTCGGCTCGATCGAAAACGAGATGCCGACGATCTCGGCGCTCATCGGATCGGCGGTCGTCGTCGACGTGTCGAACGACACGAGCGCCGCATCTGAAATTGCGTGCAGCCACTTGTCGAAGGCGTCGCGTGCAAGCAGCGTCTCGTATTCGACCGGCGGCGCCTTCGGCTCGCTCGGCGTGGCACCTGCGCCCGCCTCGGCATCTGCGGAATTCGACTTTGCCGCCACGTGCGTCTCACGCTCGCCACGCGCGAACTCGCCGAGCCAGCTCTTGAATTCGAATCGCTCATAAAGCGAACGCAGCCGATCGACTGCGGGTGCGCCGAACGTCAGTTGGTCGACGTCGGTCCTCAATTCACAGTCGCGCCGCACCGTCAGGAGGCGCTTCCCTTGCGGCAGCCAGTCGAGCGCGGCGCGCAGGTTTTCGCCGACGACACCGCCGATCTCGGCCGCATGCGCGATGACGTTATCGAGCGTTCCATACTGGATCAGCCACTTCGCCGCGGTTTTCGGGCCGACCTTCGCGACACCGGGGACGTTGTCGATCGCGTCGCCGGTGAGCGTCAGGAGATCGAGCACCTGGTCGGGCCGCACGCCGAACTTCGCCACGACGCCGTCGTGATCGAGACGTTCGTTGGTCATCGTGTTGACGAGGGTGATGCCGGGCTCGACGAGCTGCGCGAGGTCCTTGTCGGATGTCGAGATCACCGTCTCTATCCCCGCCGCCTTGGCCTTGCATGCCAGCGTTCCGATGACGTCGTCGGCCTCGACACCCTCGATCATCAGCAGCGGCCATCCGTGCGCGCGCACGAGCTCGTGCAGCGGCCCGATCTGCAGCGACAGATCGTCGGGCATCGCCTGGCGGTTCGCCTTGTAATCTGCGTACCACGCATCGCGAAACGTCTTGCCGGGTGCATCGAAAACGACGGCAAAATAGTCCGGCTTGTCGTCGATCACCAAACGGCGCAACATCGCCAGCACACCGCGCAGCGCGCCGGTCGGCTCACCCTTCGATGTCCGAAGGTCCGGCAGTGCATGGAATGCCCGGTACAGATACGATGAACCATCGACGAGGATGAGTTTCGCCATGCGGCAGCAAACGCACAAGATTCCGGAAATGATTGACCCGCAAGCGCTGTATTCGACCAACGGACAGGAAGCGTGGCGGGTGCTGGGAATTATGGCAGAGTTCCAGATGGCAGCCGATCGGCTGAACGGCGTGCGTCCCGCCGTCAGCATGTTCGGAAGCGCGCGCGTCAAGGAAGAGCATCCGTACTACGCGACCGCGAAGTCCATTGCGCGCAAACTGTCCGACGCCGGGTTCTCGGTGATCTCCGGTGGAGGCCCGGGAATCATGCAGGCGGCCAACCACGGCGCGCACGCCGGACGCGCGCCGGCGATCGGTCTCAACATCGTGCTGCCGCACGAGCCGGGGGGCCATCAGTACCAGGACATCAGCATCAACTTCCGCTATTTCTTCGCGCGCAAGATGATGTTCGTGCGTTTCGCCTCTGCCTACGTCGTGCTTCCCGGCGGTTTTGGAACGCTCGACGAGCTCTCGGAATGCCTCACCCTCGTGCAAACAGGCAAGAGCCGACGCATCCCGATCATCCTCGTTGGCGGGGCGTACTGGCAGGGGTTGCTCGACTGGCTGAACGAAACGGTCGCCGGCGAAGGCATGATCGGTGAGCACGACATCGCGCTCATGAGAGTGATCGACGATCCCGACGCCGTCGTGGCAGCGATCTTCGATTTCTACGAGAACCGCGGATTCCAGCCATCGCGCGACGAGCGGGAAAAGCTGCTCAATCTTTGACCTGTGTCACCCTATGGGAATGCGCCTACGCACGAATCAGGTGCGTCCCGACGCAAGGAGTCGCGCGAAACCCGCTTGCGCGCGTCCTGCCTTTGATAAAATGGATGCACGTTCAATCGCATCGCATCCTCCCGATTCCACCACTCCGTCGAGCGCCATGGCTGCACGTCGAACCGCACTGATGCTGCTTCTCACGATGGCCGCCGGCTGGTCTTTCGCGCAAGCGCCGGCGAGGACCGCTCCGATACCTCAGCCGCCTCCGCCGCCGCCGGACGTGATAAGCGACCCGGATCTCGAGCCGCAGGTGACGATCCTTCGTCGCGAAGATCAGGTGGTGGAGGAAGTTCGAACGCAGGGACAGTTGCGCTACATACGCGTAACGCCGCGTCATGGCCGCCCGTATTTCCTGATCCCGGACACGAATGGCACCACGTTCATTCGGCGCGACAGCCTCGATTCGTCGCTGAAGGTGCCGATGTGGGTCCTGTTCTCGTTCTAGCACCGGTCCACGGGCGCTGATTTCCGTCGACGCGTCCCGAAGGTGACACGCGCGCCGCGCGCCCGTGCGCGCTGCGCCTATCCATGTCCGTCTACACCGCTGTAACACCCGACGAGCTCGAAGCATGGCTCGCGCGCTACACGCTCGGCTCGCTGGTCGAGCTCACGCCCATCGCAGCGGGCATCGAAAACACGAACTACTTCGTCACCACGGATCGCGGACGCTTCGTGCTGACGCTCTATGAGCGGCTGCCTGCCGACGAGTTGCCGTTCTATCTGAACCTGATGGCGCATCTCGCCCGTGCCGGCGTCGAGGTGCCCGCCCCCGCGCCGGACCGCACCGGCGCATTGTTTTCGCATCTGAATGGACGCCCGGCGGGACTGGTGACGCGCATTGATGGCGGCGCCGTCGAACATCCGCACAGCGAGCATTGTGCGGCGGTGGGTAACGCGCTCGCGCGCCTGCATCTCGCCTCGCAGAGCTATCGTCCGCGCCTCACCAACCGTCGCGGCCCCGCATGGTGGCGACAGGCCGCGCGCGCAGTGCGTCCATTCATCACCACCGATCAGTACGACGTGCTGACGAATGAAGTCAGGTTTCAGACTGGATTCGGAAAGGGCAAATTGCCGAAGGGCGCGATACACGGCGATCTCTTCTGCGACAACGTGCTGTTCGACGGAGCCCGTGTCGCCGGCATCATCGACTTCGGCTTCGCGGCGACGGATTTTTTTGCGTACGACCTCGCGATCGCCGTGAACGACTGGTGCGTCAGCGACGGCGACGGCGCGCTTGACGACGAGCGCATGTACGCGATGGTCCGCGCCTATCACGCGACGCGACCGCTGACCGAAGACGAGCGCGCGCAATGGATGAGCCTCTTGCGCGCGGCCGCGTTGCGCTTCTGGATCTCCCGCCTGTACGACCTGTATCTGCCGCGCCCGGGCGAGCTCACGCACGCGCACGATCCGGCGCCGTTCGAACGCATTCTTCGCGCGCGCGTTGCGGCTTCCGCGCGACCGCTCGAGCTCTGACGGGGCAGTCGTGGCACTCGCCGCACGCGACATCGCCTTCACCCGCTACGACGGCCGGCGCGGCGGCGCGTGGCTCGTGGAGAGCTATCGGATGTTCAGCGCCCACCGGCTGGCATGGATCGCGATGCTGCTCGCCTACTACGTCGCGCTTCTGTTCGTCGACTTGATTCCGCTGATCGGCATTCTCCTCGCGCCGATGATCAAGCCGGTGCTCTCCGTGGGATTCCTCGCCGGCGCATGGACCCAGGAACGCGGAGGCAAGCCCGCGATACGCATGCTCGGCCGCGGCTTCGGCGCGAACCTCGTCGCGTTGCTGCCGCTCGGCATCGTGTTCGTCCTCGGCATATCGCTCGCGCTCGGGGCGACTGCGCTCATCGATGGGGGGCAACTACTCGAGATGCTCTACGGCGCCGGGCCGGCCGCGGACGACGATCCCGCAGGTGCCGCACGCCATGTGCAGCAGACGCTGGCGTCGACGCGCGTGCAGCTCGCGATGCTGTTCGGCGCGCTGTGCGCACTGCCGACGATTCTTGCGTTGTGGTGGGCCCCGGCGCTCGTCGTCTTTCAGGATGCGCGAATGCTCACGGCGCTGGCGGCGAGCCTGCGTGCTGCGGTGGCGAACTGGCGCGCCGCCGCGCGCTATGCGATCGGCGTGTTCATTCTTGGCGCCGTCGTGCCGACCCTCGTCACAACCGCACTCGCACTCATCATTCCGCCGCCGCTCAATGCGACGCTCGCCGCACTTATCGTGCTGCCTTACCTGACGTTCTTCGTCGCAACGCTGCACATCGCTGATTACGTCAGTTACCGCGACGTGTTCCATGCGGGGGAGACGCTCGCGCCCATCTCGCCTAAAGCAGCGCGGGAGGCGTAGACGGTCGCGCAGTCAGTGAGGGAGCTCCTCGAGGGCGAGCAGCCGGGCATCTCGGGCACCCCGACCAGACAGCTTAGAGAAGCAGCGGACGGCCGCATCGCGCGCTCCGAGTCCGCAAACGCCTCGCTACGGGTACCCGGCGCGACCTTCGTCGGCAACACACGCACTCCTCGGCCGCGCCACCCGTGACGCGAGTCGCTCCCAGTTGCGCGCGACGCGCTCCGTCCGCTGCCCGGAGAGTTCAACGCTGACTCGTCCCAGACCCGCGCCCGACGCGCCCCCCGCTTGCGCTGAGATGCGATGGGCCCTACTACGCCGCCTCGAGCCTCGCGTAATCGAGCGCGAGCCACTTGATGCCCGCATCGCGGAAGTTCACCTGCACGCGCGCGTCGCTCCCGCGTCCCTCCGCGTCGATGATCACGCCGACGCCGAACTTCGCGTGACGCACGCTTTGCCCGATGCGCCATGCGGGCGGCGGCGGCGTTGCCCGGGGAGCGCCGACGACGGTCGGCGTCGGCTTCGCCCACGCGCCCGAGCCCCACTCCGATGGATCGACGCTGAACGCCGGCCGCCGGTCGCGCGCCGAAAGCCACTGCACGAGCTCGCGCGGAATCTCATCGACAAAGCGTGACGCAATGCCGTAACGCACCTGCCCGTGCAACATGCGGCTCTGCGCAAGCGTCAGGTACAGTCTGCGCCGCGCACGCGTGAGCGCCACGTACATCAGACGCCGCTCTTCCTCGACTCCATCCAGGTCGTTGAAGCTGTTCTCGTGCGGAAAGAGCCCTTCTTCGAGGCCCGTGATGAACACGGTGTGGAATTCGAGGCCCTTCGCCGCGTGGATCGTCATCAGTTGCAGCGCCGGCCGGCCCTCAGCCGCCTGCGTATCGCCCGCCTCCAATGCGGCGTGCGCGAGAAACGCCGTCAATGGGTCGGTAGCGCCCTCGATAACCTCCCCCTGCACATCCGAAGTCGACACATCGGAAGGATCTCGCTCCTGTTCGTCTTCGCCGCCGGGCGCGGGCGCCTCGAGCGGTTCGTTCGCGGCAGCGCGTACCGGCAAGTCGTGCGAGGCCGAAGCTCCATCCTGCCGCACACGCACGGCATCTTCTGTAAGACGGATCGGCGCATCGACGGCGAGATCGGCTTCGCGCACGAAGCTTTGCGCCGCGTTTACGAGCTCGTCGAGGTTTTCGACGCGCTCCGAGCCGTCCTTCTCCTGCCGGTAATGGGCGAGCAGGCCGGACGCTTCGATGACGTGCGCAACCGTCTCGGACAGCGGGAGCGAACGCGTTGCGTCTCGGGCAGCCTCGATCAGCCGCACGAATGCAGCGAGCGAGGTGCCCGACTTGCCCTTGACCGTTCCCGCACGCGCCGCCTGCCATAGCGACGTGCCTTGCGCTCGCGCCGTGTCCTGAAGCTGCTCGAGCGTTCGCGCGCCGATGCCACGCGGCGGGAAGTTGACGACACGCAGGAATGCGCCGTCGTCGGCCGGCTCGGCGATCAAACGGAGATACGCCAGCGCATGCTTGATCTCGGCGCGCTCGAAGAAGCGCATGCCGCCGTAGACTCGATAGGGCAGCGCGGCATTGAACAGCGCATGCTCGAGCACGCGCGATTGCGCGTTGCTGCGATAGAGGAGAGCGATCTGGTCGAGCGCGAGACCGTCGCCGGCAAGTCCCTTGACGACGTCCACGATGAACGCGGCCTCGTCGAAGTCGCTCGGCGCGGCGAAAGCGCGCACCGGCTCGCCCGCGCCTTCGCTCGTCCACAGGTTCTTGCCGAGCCGGGTGGCGTTGTTCTTGATGAGCGCGTTCGCCGCATCGAGGATGTGCCCGTGCGATCGATAGTTCTGCTCGAGCTTGATGAGCTTCACCGGCCGGTCGGGCCGCGAGAAGTCGCGCTCGAAGTGCTGCATGTTCGCTGCACTCGCACCGCGAAATGCGTAGATCGACTGGTCGTCGTCACCGACGGCGAACATCGCGGCATTCGGTCCGGCGAGTTCCCGCAGCCATCGGTACTGCAGCGCGTTCGTATCCTGGAATTCGTCCACGAGCAGATGCGAGAAGCGACGGCGGTAATGGTCGCGGATGCCGTGGTGCGTCGTCAGCAGCTCATAGCAGCGGAGCAGCAGTTCGGCGAAATCGACGACGCCTTCCCGCTGGCACATCGCCTCGTAGAGGGCGTAGTGCTCGACCTGCCTCCGCGTGAAATCGTCGCCGGCCTCGACGGCATTCGGGCGGCGTCCGTCTTCCTTCGCCCCGGCGATGAACCACTGCAGCTCGCGCGCCGGATAGCGCTCGTCGTCGATGTTGTTCACGCGGTACATCCGCTTGATCAACGCAAGCTGGTCCTGCGTGTCCAGGATCTGGAAGAGCTGCGGCAGGCCGGCATCGCGGTAATGCATCCGCAGCATGCGATTGCACAGTCCGTGGAACGTTCCTATCCACATGCCGCGAATGTTGATCGGCGTGAGCGCGGCTAAGCGCGTCAGCATTTCCTTCGCGGCCTTGTTCGTGAAGGTGACGCCGAGGATCGACAGCGGGCTTGCCTGGCCGGTGGCCAGCAACCATGCGATTCGCGTCGTCAGCACGCGCGTCTTCCCGCTGCCCGCCCCCGCGAGGATCAGCGCGGATGCGTGCGGCAGCGTGACGGCGGCAAGCTGCTCGGGATTGAGATTTTCGAGGAGAGACATGAAGGCGCGGCAACCACGAATTATAGACTCCGAGCGAACGCTATAATCGGCGCCGCCGATGGCCCGACAACCCAAGACGACGCGCGCGCCCGACGCAACACCGCCGGCGAACTCGGCGACGATGCGCTCGTTCGTGCACTGGATCCGCGCCGCGGCGCCGTACGTGCACGCGTTTCGCGGCCAGACGTTCGTCATCGCTTTCGGCGGCGAAGTCGTTGCCGACGAGTCCTTCCTCGGCGTCGTCCACGATCTGAATCTGCTGCACAGCCTCGGCATCAAGCTCGTCGTCGCGCACGGCTGCCGCCCGCAGGTCGAGGCGATCCTCGAAGCCCAGAACATTCCGAGCCGCTACTCGAGTGGCGTGCGCATCACCGATTCTGAAGCGATGGACTGCGTGCTCGAAGCCGCGGGCCAGGTGCGCGCGCGCATCGAAGCGCTGCTGTCGCTCGGCTTGGCCAACTCGCCGATGGCGAACGCGCGGAACCGCGTATCGAGCGGGAACTACCTGACGGCGAAGCCGATGGGGATCGTCGACGGCGTCGACATGCAGCTCACGGGAGAAGTTCGGCGGATCGACACCGAGGCCATCCAGCAGCGCCTCGACGACGGTGACATCGTTCTCATCTCACCCACCGGTTACTCGCCGACCGGCGAGATCTTCAACCTCACGGTCGAGGAGGTCGCGACGCAGTGCGCCGTGCGCATGGACGCGACGAAGCTCATTTTCCTGACGGACACCGACGGCGTGCGAAACGGCCGGCGCCAATTGCTGTCGGACCTGTCGACGACGGATGCCGAGAAGCTGCTCGAGCGCAGCGAACGGCTTGCTCCCGACATTCGCGTCTACCTGCCCGCCGCCATCCGCGCATGCAACAACGGCGTCAAGCGAGCCCATCTGATCAGCCGTCACCACGACGGCGCGCTGCTGCTCGAGCTCTTCACCCGCGACGGTGTCGGAACCATGATCGCAGGGACGGCGCTCGCTCACCTGCGCAACGCGACGATCGACGACGTCGGCGGCATTCTCGCGATTATCGAGCCGCTCGAGGAGCAGGGCGTGCTCGTGCGGCGATCGCGCGAGCGCCTCGAGAGCGAGATCGAGCGCTTCGTCGTGGCGGAATACGACAACCACATCATCGGATGTGCCGCCCTTTATGCATTTCCGGCGGAGCGCGTGGGCGAGCTCGCGGCGCTCGCCGTGCATCCCGACTTTCGACGCGAAGGCTATGGCGAAGCGCTGATGAACGAGATCGAGCAGCGTGCGCGGAGGCTCAAGCTCACGCAGTTGTTCGTGTTGACGACAAAGACCGCGCACTGGTTCCTCGAGCGAGGATTTCGCACGGCGACGATCGCGGACCTGCCGCGCGAGAAGCAGGCGCTCTACAATTACCAGCGCAAGTCGCTCGTGTACGTCAAGAACCTGTGAACGTTGCCCGGAAGGCGACCTTCCAACGTCTTTATTTCGTCCCCAGGCGCCGGTCGCGCCGGCCACTTGATTCGAAAGGATTCGCGCGATGGCAAGAATGGTGAACTGCGTGAAGCTCGGCCGCGAGGCGGAAGGTCTCGACTTTCCCCCGTATCCCGGAGAGCTCGGCAAGCGGATCTATCAGAGCGTGTCGAAGGAGGCATGGTCGCAGTGGCTCAAGCACCAGACGATGCTCGTGAACGAGAACCGTCTGTCGCTCGCCGACCCGCGCGCGCGCAAGTGGCTCGCCGAACAGATGGAGAAGCATTTCTTCGGCGGAGGCGCGGAAATGCCCGCGGGATACGTTCCCCCCACGCCGTGACCCGCATCTCGCGTTATCCGGTACCTTCGCTCGCGGAACTGCCGGAGGACATCCGCGCGCGCATCCTGGAGGTGCCGGAGAAGGCGGGTTTCGTGCCGAACGTCTTCGTCACGCTGGCCCATCGCCCGGACGAATTCCGCGCGTTCTTTGCCTACCACGACGCGCTGATGCTGAAGGAAGGCGCCCTCAGCAAGGCCGAGCGCGAAATGATCGTCGTCGCCACCTCCGGTGCCAACGACTGTCTCTATTGCGTCGTGGCGCATGGCGCGATCCTGCGGATCTATTCGAAGAATCCGCTGTTGGCTGATCAGGTCGCGGTCAACTATCGCAAGGCCGACCTGTCGCCGCGCCAACGCGCCATGCTGGCGTTTGCCATCAAGGTCGCCAGCGACAGCGCGGCGATCGACGACGCCGACTTCGATGCGCTGCGCGCCCACGGCTTCGCGGACGAGGACATCTGGGACATCGGGGCCATTGCCGCCTTCTTCGCGCTATCCAACCGCATGGCGAACATGATCTCGATGCGCCCCAACGACGAGTTCTACCTGCTCGGGCGCCCGCCGCGAAGCTAGACCTTCTGCCTTACCGCGTCTGTACGTCAGTCGCTCGCGCGGGCGTCGAGCGCCGGGCGCCGTTTACATCTCGTGCACGACGTGACCGGCGAGCAGTGTGTATCGCACGCGACCCTGCAATTCCAACCCGAGGTACGGCGTGTTCTTGCCCTGGCTGCGCAGCGCGTCGGGCCGTATGGTCCAGGCATGTGCAGGATCGAAAACGCACACGTCCGCGGCGTTGCCCTTGCGGAGCGTCGCCGTCGTAATGCCGATGATCGAAGCAGGGGCGCTCGTCAGCGCACCGAGCGCGCGTATCAGCGGCACCTCGTCCTCGCGCGCCCACTTGAGCGTCAGCGGCAGCAAGAGCTCCAGCGCGGTCGCGCCCGGTTCCGCTTCACCGAAGGGCACCTGCTTGCCGTCGTCGTCGACGGGGGAGTGATCGGAACAGATCGCATCGATCGTTCCATCGGCGACACCGGCGCGAAGCGCATCGCGATCGCGCGTACTGCGCAGGGGCGGCATCAGATTGGCATGCGGGTTGAACCAGCCGATGTCGACGTCGGACAGGTGAAGATGATGGACATCGACGTCGCAGGTGATCGGCAATCCGTCGGCCTTCGCTGCGCGAACCATGGCAACACCGGGCGCCGAGGACAGGCGACACAGATGCATTTGTACGCCCGTCTCGCGCACGAGCGCGAAGATCGTCGAGAGCGCGATCGTTTCCGCGAACACGGGGATTCCCGGAAGGCCGAGGCGCGTCGCGACCTCGCCATCGTGCGCGACGCCGCCGTGCGCGAGATACGGCTCCTGCGGACGAAGCCACACGCGGTGGCCGAACGTCGCTGCATATTGCGTTGCGCGATAGAGCATCTGCGTGTCGGGCATCGCGGCATCGGCATTCGAGAACGCGATGCACCCCGCCTCCGCCAACTCGCTCATCTCCGCCAGCGTCTCGCCCTTGAGACCGAGCGTGAGTGCGCCGACCGGATAGACGTGCGCCAGATTGATGACGCGCGCACGATGCTTGAGCATTTCGACGAGACCGGGCTCGTCGAGCGGCGGGTCGGTGTCGGGCGGACAGGCAAGCCCCGTCACGCCGCCGGCCGCGGCCGCCGCAAGTTCGCTTTCGAGGGTCGCCTTGTGCTCGAGTCCCGGCTCGCGCAGCCGCGCGGCGAGATCGACGAAGCCGGGACAGACGATGCAGCCCTGTGCATCGATGACACGATCCGCGCGCCACTCGCGGGGAGACTCGCCGACACCCGCAATCGCTCCCTCGGCGATGTAGACCGACGTGACGCGATCGAGCTCGAGCGCTGGATCGATCACGCGGCCGCGGCTGATTTCGATCTTCACGTTCAGCTCGACGCGACGATGGAGAGCACCGCCATCCGCACCGCGATGCCGAACGTCACCTGCGGCAGGATCACCGAGCGTTCACCGTCCGCGACAGGGGAGTCGATCTCGACGCCGCGGTTCATCGGACCGGGATGCATGACGATCGCGTCGCGCCTCGCGAGCGCGAGCTTGTCGAGCGTCAATCCGTATTGCTTGAAATATTCGCCCGCGGACGGCAGCAGCGCGCCGCGCATCCGCTCGCTCTGCAGCCGCAGCATCACGACGACATCGCAATCGCGCAGTCCTTCGCGCATGTCGGTGTGCACTTCGACGCCGAGGGCCTCGACGCGGGTCGGAAGGAGCGTCCGGGGTGCGATCACCCGCACCCGCGGCGTCTGCATCGTGGTGAGGCCGTGAATCAGCGAGCGCGCGACGCGGGAATGCAGCACGTCGCCGACGATCGCGACCGTCAGCGCGCGGAAGTCGCGCTTGTAGTGGCGAATGGTGTATAGGTCGAGCAGGCCTTGCGTCGGATGCGCATGGCGCCCGTCACCCGCATTCACCACATGCACGTGCGTGCGGCTCATCGCGTCGAGGTGCGCGGCGATCAGGTGCGGCGCGCCGGACTGCGCATGCCGCACGACGAACATGTCCGCGTTCATCGCGCAGAGGTTGTCGACGGTATCGAGGAGCGTTTCACCCTTCGCCGTCGACGAAGCGCCGATGTTCAGATTGATGACATCCGCTGACAAGCGCTTGGCGGCGATCTCGAACGTCGTCCGCGTCCGCGTCGAATTCTCGAAGAACAGGTTGAAGACGGCCTTGCCGCGAAGCAGCGGAACTTTCTTGACTTCGCGCTCGGCGATCGAAACGAACGGCTCGGCCGTGTCGAGGATATGCGTGATCACCTCGGCCGGCAGACCCTCGAGCGTGAGCAGATGCGTCAGCTCGCCGTTTCGGTTGAGCTGCGGATTGCGCGTCGTCATGTTACGCCACGCCGCGCAGCGGCTCGATGCCGAGGGACAGCGTACCGCCTGGATCCCGCGACAGCACGACGGTCGTGTCGCGCGGCACGGCGACGCGGGCACCGACGTAATTCGCCTCGATCGGCAGCTCGCGGCCGCCCCGGTCGATCAGCACCGCGAGCTCGATGCGATGAGGACGCCCGAAATCGAACAGCTCGTTCACGGCCGCGCGCACGCTGCGACCGGTATAGAGCACGTCATCGACGAGCACGATGGTAGCGCCTTCGACGTCGAACGGCAGCGTCGTGCGGCGCGTATTCGGTTTCAGCCCCGACAGCGCGTAGTCGTCCCGATAGTAGGAAACGTCGATGAAGCCAAGCGGATGAGGTCCGGGCAGGCGCTTCGCGAGGCGTTCGGCGAGCCAGGCGCCGCCGGAGTAGATGCCGACGAGCGCGGCATCCTTCGCAATGGCACCGGCCATGCGCTCGACGAGCGCGACCAGCGCCGCCTCGGCATCGGGCAACGCATCACGCTTCATGCGGTCTCATCGAGCCACGCCTGCAGAATGATCTGCGCGGCTGCCTCGTCCCGTCGGCCGCGTCCCGCCCGCCCGTGTCCGGCGACTCCCGCAGTGCGCGCCGCGACCTGGGTGGTGTAGCGTTCGTCGACCATCGCAACGGGCAATCCGAACCGCGCTTCGAGGTCGCGCGCGAAGCGCCGCGCCCTCGCCGTGGTTGCGTGCGGCACGCCGTCGGCGTGAAGGGGCAGTCCAACGACAAGGGCGCTCGGCTGCCACTCGCCGATCAATGCAGCGATCGCATCGAGCTGCGTCGAGGAATCCGCGCGGTCGAGCGTCGTCAACGGATGTGCGACGCGCGTGACGGTATTGGCGAGGGCGACGCCGATTCGTCGCGTGCCGAAATCGAACGCGAGTATCGTCGCGTCCGGTTCGATACCCACGAACGATCACCCGTGACCGGCCGTGTCGGAGAGCCGCGAGATGTCGATGCCGAGCAGACGCACCGCGGCCGGAAGCCGGCGCTCCGCCGGAAGGTCGAACATGACGTCGGGGTCCGCTTCGACAGTGAGCCACGCATTCTGCGCAAGCTCCATTTCGAGCTGGCCCGCGGACCATCCGGCATAGCCGAGCGACACGAAGAGATCCTTCGGCCCCTCGCCACGCGCGGCCGCCTCGAGGACGTCCTTGGATGTCGTGAGGCCGAGCGCGTCGTTGATGGCGAGCGTCGACTGCCAGTTTCCGAGCGGGCGGTGCAGCACGAACCCGCGGTCGATCTGAACGGGACCGCCGAAATGCACCGGCGCTTCGCGAAGCATCCGATCGTCGAGGGGTATTTCGATCTGCTCGAACAGCGTCGACAGCGTCATGTCGATCGGCTTGTTGACGACGATGCCGAGCGCACCTTCGGGATTGTGCTCGCACACGTACGTCAGCGAATTGGCGAAATGCGGGTCCGCCATCGCGGGCATCGCGATCAGGAAATGATGCGTCAGATTGACGGAGTCGGTCACGCCTGCAATTGTAATCTGGGGGGGTTGCCGGCACAATCGAGCGCCCTTGCCGTGGGAGTTCCTAGAAAGCCGATGCACCGCCTCGTCGTCGCGCTCATACTCGCGTTGCTCGGTGCGCACGCGGCACACGCGCATCTCGTCGTCATGCACGGCTATGCCGACTACACGAGCGCGCTCCTGTGGGTGCAGGCCGAGGCGCCCGGACCGATACGCGTTTGGTGGAAGAGCGATCACGACGGGCTCGAGCATGAAACCGTGCTCGATGCACGCAGCGATTCCGACGACGTCGTCCTCGCTCGCCTTACCGGCCTCGCGCCGGGCACGCGCGCGACGTACTCGATCGAAGGCGATGGCGAGCGGCGCGAAGGGGTGCTGCGTGCGCAGCCCTACTGGTCGAACGGCGACAACGCGCAGGACATCACGATCGCGATCGGCTCCTGCTTCTTTCTCGCGGGAGCCGAGCCGCCGTGGAGCAGCGACACCTATGGAGGCGGGTACGAGATCTTCGACGCGATCGCGGACAAGGCGCCCGACCTCATGATCTGGCTCGGGGACAACCTGTACTTCCAGCCTCCCGACGAACTGGATCCCGCTTCCATGGGGGCGCGCTATCGCCGCCAGCGGGCGCTTCCCGCGCTGCAACGCCTGCTCGTCACCGCGCCGCAGCTCGCAATCTGGGACGATCACGACTACGGCCCGAACGACAGCGACATGTCGTACGTGTTGAAGGGGCGCTCGCTCGAGCTCTTCCGCCGCTATTGGGCGAACCCGAGTTACGGACTGCCCGATGTGCCGGGCATCTTCGGCCTCGCCCGCTTCGGCGACGTCGACGTCTTCCTGCTCGATGACCGGTGGTACCGCTCGGCGAATCGCATGAACGACGAGCCGGGCAAGACGATGTTCGGCGCGGCGCAACTCGCATGGCTGCGCAACGCGCTCGTGTACTCGCACGCGACGCTGAAGCTCGTTGCCACCGGCTCGCAGATGTGGAACCGCGTGAACCGCTTCGAGGGATTCAACCACTTCTCCTACGAACAGAAATCGTTTGCCGATTGGCTGCTTGCGCAGCGCGTCGAAGGCGTGCTGTTCGCCACTGGAGATCGTCACTTCACCGAACTGCTGCGGGTCGTGCGCCCTGGCGCGTACCCGCTCTACGAGTTCACGTCGAGCCCGCTCACGTCGCGCCCCTGGGAGAATCCCGAGGCGGCCGAGCGCGAAAACGCAGACGTCGTCCCCGGCACGCTCGTCGGAACGCGCCAGTTTGGACTGATTCGGCTTACCGGGCCGGCGAAGGCGCGCCTGATCGCACTCGAAAGCTACGATCAGAAGGGCACCCTCCTCTGGCGCCACGAGCTCCGTGCGCAGGACCTCAAGTTGCCGCGCCGCTGACACCACGAGCATGGGCATGCCCGACGGAAATTCACGCGACGCGCGCTGCTTCCAGCAGATCCACATCGACGCCGCGCGAAACTCGACGGACGACTTCAATCCGTTCCACGAGCCGCGCAAATGCGGCCGCATCCGCGGGAACCCCTATGCCGGGGCGATCGTGCTTGGCTTTCAGCTCGAGCAATTGCTGGAGCACGAGGTCGACATCCACCGCGACCTGCATGGCGAGCGCGACTTCATCGCGCAGCACGGCCTGCATTACAGCAATTACCAGCTGACGTTCGCCGATGCGCTCGTGCCCGGGGAGCCGTTCGGTATCGAGATCAAGCCGACGATTACGCGCACCGATCCGCCCTCGCTTTCGAACCGCGTGTTGATTCGCAAGGACACCGGCGTCGTGATGACCGGTCACAAGCGCGAAACGACCGAGCCGCTCTGCGTGCGAGAGCGGTCCTTCGCTTCGCTTCCCGACCTGCGGAAAGCGGCGGATCGCGCGTTCCTTCCCGGCACGCGCTGCTTTCTGAAACGGAAGTACATGAACACCGGGAACGCGAAGAACTTCGTCGCGGGATCGTTGTGCGACCAGGGCTATTACTTCGACGAACTCGAAGATCGGGTGCACTTTCCGGAGATGTTCCCGGTCGCGCTCCTGTCGTGTGCGCTGCTCGAGAAGGCGATGAAGGAGCAACACGACTTCATGACCGATCCGATGGTGTACATGAGCCATCGGGTTTGCGTCGATCGCCGGGTGAACCGGGGGCTTCGCAGCAACGACGTGCTGCACATCCTAGTCGAGGGGCCCGACGACGTGGTGAGCGAGGCGGGTCTCGGGAAGTCGAGCATTGCGAGGGTCGCGTTTCGCGCGTTCGGCGTCGTGAGCGACGGACAGACGCTCTACCGGGCGGAAGTCGAGATGGCGCCGCTTCAATCGATCGTCGGGGCACGTCGCAGCGCACTCTGACGTGATCGCGCTCAAAGCGGCCTGGTTCATCGCGTGCATCGCCGCGAGCGCCGCGGCGATTGCCGACGACCAGGCGTCGACGCAGCTCGACCCGTTCGCGCAGGCGACCCATGGCGACCCGGCATGCGCTGCGCGTACGCCGCCTTTGCTGACGCCGCAGGAAGCACAGGCGGAAGCGCACGCGCGAGTCGAGCGCGGTACGCGATGCGCGATGGAAGGCAAGTGCGAACCGGGAGGCGCTTACCGGCGCGACGCGGAGATCAACGAGCGCGTCCGCGCTTCCATTGCGGGCGAGCGGCGCTTCGCGCGCACGTCCATCTGGCTCACGACGTCCCGCAAATGGGTGACTCTGCAAGGATGCGTGCGCGACGCGGCACAACGGCGATCGCTCGTCGAGCTCGTCCGCAAGTCACCCGACGTCGAGCGCGTGTTCGATGAACTGACCATCGCAGCGCAACGCGCTGCACCACCCCGCCAGCGCTAGCAAACCGAGTTTTGTCTCGGCTCAGTTGCGCGTTCAATTGAGAATGGTTATCATTAATATTACCATCTACTCCCCGGAGCCCCCGATGATCAAGAGTCTTGCGGCTGCGGCGTTCCTCGCGCTCGCGCTGGCACCGCCGGCGCAAGCAGCCGGCGAACCCGATTTCACGATCACTCTCAAGGACCATCGATTCACCCCGTCGGAGAATCGCATTCCCCCGAACGTGAAAGTGCGGCTCGTGATCGACAATCAGGACCCGGCACCCGAGGAGTGCGACAGCCCTGCGCTCAATCGCGAGAAGGTGATTCCCGGCCGATCCAGGGGGTTCGTGTTCGTCGGTCCGCTCGCCCCCGGACGCTATCCGTTCATGGGCGAGTTCAACGCCGCGACTGCCCAGGGCGTGGTGGTGGCCGAATGAGACGTGTACCGCAATGCCTGATCGCGGCGGCGCTCGCTTCCGTGCCCGCACTCGTTCATGCCGCGGACCCGGACGAGTACGTCGTGATGCCCGCCGTCGAATACGGGGAGCGGGAGATCGAGCTGCGTCTTGGAACCGCCACGAAATCAGGCGAGCCGCGAGAGTCTGCGGGATCGTTTGCGTTCGGTTACGGTGCGACCACATGGTGGTTCACCGAGGTGTACGCGAAGTTCAATCGCGAGAACGGGCAGTCGACCCGCTTCGACGCGTTCGAGTGGGAGAACAAATTCCAGCTGACCGAGCCGGGCCAGTACTTCCTCGACCTCGGGTTCTTGGTCGAGATCGAGTTTCCCCATGAGCGCGCCGAAGGCTACGAACTCCGCATTGGACCCCTGCTGCAAAAGGATTTCGGGCAGATCCAGGTCAACTTCAATCCGCTGCTCGAGCGCCGCTTGCACTCGGATGAACCGCAAACCACGGAGTTCGGCTACCAGTGGCAGATCAAATACCGGTGGCGCCCTGAATTCGAATTCGGCGCTCAGGGCTTCGGGGAGGTCGGCAAATGGAACGACTGGTCCCCGGGCCGCGAACAGGAGCACATCCTCGGGCCCGCGATCTTCGGCAAGCTCGCGCTCGGCGGACG
>Ga0105248_10003362_pt1 | contig 17779 bp, 11 predicted proteins | sample KBSS34metaG_FD_81524 | JGI IMG/M metagenome (GOLD analysis project Ga0105248, IMG submission 81524) | Switchgrass rhizosphere microbial communities from Kellogg Biological Station, Michigan, USA - KBS S3-4 metaG | ecosystem: Host-associated > Plants > Roots > Rhizosphere > Soil | place... | reverse complement strand
TCCCGGGGTCGTCGGAGGGATCCGCGCGATCGGAAACGGTGCGAAGGCTTCGACCGTCCACCCCCGGCGGCTGGGGCACGCCGACAAGGTCCAGAATCGTCGGCAGGAGGTCCACCAACCGCGACGGGTCTCGCGAGACTGCGGGCCGGAGCGCGCCTTTCGCCCAGAAGATCAAGGGCACACGCAAGGTGGCGTCGTATGCAAACAGCCCATGCGTGCGCTCGCCGTGTTCGCCGAGCGACTCCCCGTGATCCGACGCGATGACAAGAAGCGTGTGCTCGAGCGCTCCTGACGCGCGGAGTCGATCGAGGAAGGCGCCGAGGGCCGCATCGGTGTAGGCGATTTCTCCGGCGTACGGGTCGGTCGAGTAACGCGAGCGAAACGGCTCCGGCGGAGCGTAGGGTTCGTGAGGGTCGTAGAGATGGACCCACGCAAACCACGGCGCCGGGGCTTGGGGCTGGGGGCTAGCTGCGCCGGCCTGGGGACTTGGGGACTGGGGACTTGGGGACTGGGGACTGCGGCCTGCACGGTTCACGATCCAATCGTGCGCGGGCGCGAGGACCTGCTCGGCCGTCCGCTGAACGACTTCCGAGCTCGATCCGCTGCCGAGCATCCGATCGTCGTACACCTCGAAGCCGGCGTTGAGACCAAAACGTCCGTCGAGGACGAAGGCGCCGACGAATGCCGCGGTCGAGTAACCGGCGTGCTTCAACGTGCCAGCCAACGTGGGATGCGAACCGTCTAAACGGAACGAACCATTGTCGCGAACACCGTTGTTGAACGGATACCGCCCGGTCATGACCGTCGCGTGAGACGGCAGCGTCAACGGGACGTGCGCTCGGGCAGTGTCGTACCGCAACCCCTCGGCGGCCAGACGATCGAGCGTCGGCGTGACGCCGAGCTGGCTGCCGTACGCACCCACGCGGTCAGCTCTGAGCGTGTCGATCGTCACGAGCAGGACGTTCGCGCTCCGCAAGATCCCCGCGGCTGGCGGCTCGACCTCGCTTCGCCCGCGCGGACCACAGTTGACGCTCGCACACGCGAGTATGACGATGGCGGCGGGCTTCGCGAGCATCAGTGGGACAACGATGCGCATATAGCGGTTGGGTGCGGTCGGTCGGCCATTCGCGGCGATGGCGAAAGCGGTACCCCCACAACTCTATAATGCAGTTTGTCTTGGTGCCATTCGTGCTCGCTCTGGCTCTCGCGCTCGCGGCCGAAACGCCCATACCACAGACGGGCACCAGCCGCGTGTCGCTCGCGGTCGTTACCGACCCGCGCAACCGGCCGATCGTCGACATCGGCGCCGACGACTTTGTCATCCAGGAAGCCGGTGCAACACGCGAAGTGTTGTCGGTCCGGCCCGCTGACTATCCAATCGTGATTCTCTTCGATACCGGCGCCGGCGCCCGCGACGATGTCGCCACGATTCGCAAGGCGGTCGAGCGTTTCATCGATCGCATCGGCGAGCGGCCGGTCGCCGTCGGCACCTTCGGTGACACACCGGTCATGATCGCGACGTTCGAAGACGATCGCACCACGTTCGGGCCAAAACTCGACGCCGCCATCGCCAACCCGCACGGCCAAAGCGTGCTGACGCGCGGCGCGGCGCTCGGCGGCCAGGCGATCCGCGCCGTTGAGCCGCTGTTCGCCGCAATCGTCATCGTATCGGCGGCGCCGCTGGGCGAGATGCCGGATACGTCGGGAGAAGTGCTCGCCCCCATCATCGACAGCGGCGCCGTCGTCCATGTGATTGCGAACCGCGCGGGCACCGGGGCTGGAGCGGCGTCGCCGGCCGTCACTGCGATCCGGTCGCTGGCGGAACAGACGCACGGCGACTTCACATCGATTTACACGGCCGCCTCGTATCAGACGGCCCTCGACCGTCTCGCCGACCGCCTGTCCACTGAAATGATGATCGAGTACCTGGTGCCCAACGGGTCGAAGCCGGTGGACGTGAAAGTCGGCGTGAAGATCCCGGGCGCCCGCGTCCGCGGCCTCGGCGTCGCGCCACGATGAGCGAACGTGAATACCGTAGAACGCAAAACCCGCAAAGAACGCAAAACAGATTTGGCTTTGCGGCCTTAGCGGCCTTTGCGTTGATGGCTGTCGCCGCCGCGGCGTGGTTTTTTTCGAGCCGCGGGTCGCCGCCGCTGACGTCCGGCGGCTGCCGCGGATGCAACGTGCTGCTGATCACGATCGACACCCTGCGTGCCGATCGCGTCGGCGCATTCGGCGGACCCTCCGGGCTGACGCCGAGCCTGGATCGGCTCGCGTCCGAAGGTGTTCAGTTGACACGGGCGTATACGGCCGCACCGCTGACATTGCCGGCGCATGCCTCGATCCTCACTGCGACGTCGCCCCCGGTCCACGGCCTGCGCACGAACGGGCTCTTCCGCCTCGGCCCCGCGATTCCCACGCTCGCCACCGTCCTCAAGGCTGCCGGCTATCGCACCGGCGCTTTCGTCGGCTCGTTCGTGCTGGACGCCCGTTTCGGCCTCAACCGGGGATTCGACGAATACGACGATCGCTATGGAGAAAGACACGTTGGCGATCCGGCCGAGGGCGCCGAACGCCGCGGTGAGGAGGTCGTCAAACCGGCGCTCGCCTGGATCAACGGCACGCCAAGTTCCCAGTCCCCGGCAGCTAACCCCCAGCCCCTAGCCCCCAGCCCCTGGTTCGCGTGGGTCCACCTCTACGATCCCCACGAACCGTACCGCGCGCCGGAACCCTACGCGTCAGAGCACCAGCCGTATGACGCGGAAGTCGCCTACGCCGATGCGATGGTCGGGCGGTTGCTCGCCGGGCTCCCGCCGGGGTCGCTGGACCGGACGGCGATCATGGTGGCGGCGGACCATGGTGAGAGCCTGGGAGAACATGGCGAACGCAGCCATGGCGTCTTCATCTACGACGTCACCATGCGGGTACCGTGGATTATCCGGACGCCGGGGCTTCGTCACGCGGTGTCAGATGATCTGGTCCGGCTGATCGATCTGGCGCCGACGATGCTCGATCTCGTCGGCGTGGCTGGTCCACCGGGTTTCGAAGGACGATCCCTCGTCCCGTCAATCGGCGGCCGTGCCCATGAGGTGCCTCCCGCGTACCTCGAGGCGATGGACGCGAACATCACACGCAACTGGGCGCCGATGACCGGGCTGGTCAGCGACACCTATAAGCTGATCGACGTGCCGATTCCTGAACTCTACGATCTCGCGTCAGATGGGAAGGAGGCGACGAACCTCTTTGCGCGGGAGCCTGAACGCGCGCGGACGCTGAGCGCTCTGCTCCAGAGCGTGGTCGCCGGCTTCCACGCGCGCGGAACGGCAGCGGAAAAAACCAGGCTCAACGCCGAGGCGCGCCGGCGCCTTCAGGCACTGGGCTACGTGGCGGCAACCGCCGACCGCACGGGCCGCCGTTACACCGCCGCCGACGATCCGAAAACGCTGATCGGCGCGGCGAACGATCTGCAGCGGGCGCTCGCAACGTTCAATGCCGGCTCGCCAGACGAGGCGATGGCGCAGGCGCGCGCGATCGTCCGCGCCCATCCGGACTTTGTCACGGCATACGGTGTCATCGCCTCGATGCAGCACGACGCCGGCGATGTGCGCAGCGCGATCGCGACACTCGAGGATGTCGCCCGGCGCGGCGCGGACCAGAGCGTGATGGTCGTCCTCGCCGGCTATCTTCAGGAGGCGGGAGCGCTTGACCGATCGATCGCGGTGCTGGAGGCGATCCTCGCGGCGCACCCGGACTACGCCGACGCCTACAACTCCCTCGGAGTCGCCTACTCGCGGCTGGGCCGGCATGACGAGGCCCGCGCAGCGTTCGCACGCGTCCTCCAGCTCGACCCGACGTCGGCCACCGCGTACGAAAACTTGGGCGTCGACCAGCTTGGGGCTGGCAATCTCGCCGGCGCCGCCGCCGATCTCGCCCGTGCGCTCGAGATCGATCCACGATTGGCCCGGGCGCACAACGCTCTCGCCGCCGTCTATCTCCGCCAGCGGCGCGAGGCTGACGCCATCGCTGAATGGCGCCGGGCGCTCGAGATCGAGCCAAGGCTGTATGACGCGCTCTACAACGTCGGCACCACACTGTGGGACGCCGGCCACCGCGATGATGCGCGGCCCTTTCTCGACCGCTTCGTCCGGGAGGCCCCCGCGCAACGGTATGGCCCCGACGTCGCCCGGATAAAAAGGATGCTGGCACGATGAGAGGCCGCTCCGGCGTGGCGATTCTGGCCGCGATGGCTGTCCAGATGTCGTGCGGGCGCGCACCCGTGACGCGCGCGAACGCCGATCTGCGGACGGGAGCTCTTCGAGGAGCGAACGTGCTGCTCGTCACGATCGATACGCTGAGGGCCGATCGCGTCGGCGCCTCTTCCGGCGGGCCATTGACGCCAACCCTGGACGCGCTGGCGGCCCGCGGCGTCCGGTTCACTCAGGCGCACGCTCATGCCCCATTGACGCTGCCGGCGCACACCTCGATCATGACGGGGCTGATCCCGCCGACACACGGTGTCCATAACAATGGCTCGACGGCGCTGTCGTCCTCGGTGCCGACGCTGGCGACCATCCTCCACGACAGTGGCTACCGCACTGGAGCATTCGTCGGTGCGTTCGTGCTCGATGCCCGTTTCGGCCTGAGTCGCGGCTTCGACACCTACGACGACCGAGTGGGAGGCGACACGGGGCCAGTCACGTTCGCGTTCGCCGAGCGCAGCGCGGATCGCGTCACGAAGCTCGCCGGCGACTGGATCCTCAGTGGAGCGAGCGCCCAGCCCCCAAGTCCCCAGTCCCCAAGTCCCCGGTCCCCATCGGCTAGCCCCCAGCCCCAAGCCCCTAGGCCCTGGTTCGCATGGGTGCACCTGTTCGACCCGCACGCGCCGTATCGCGCTCCCGAACAGCGAGTCGCCAATCCGTATGACAACGAAGTGGCGTTTGCCGATGCGCAGCTCGGTGGGCTTCTCGAGCGTCTTCGCGCGGCGGGACAGCTCGACTCCACACTCGTCGTCGTGCTGGCCGACCACGGCGAATCGCTCGGCGAGCATGGCGAAGCGACGCATGGCCTGTTTGCATACGAGGCCACGCTACACATCCCGCTCGTGATGGCCGCACCCGCCCTCCATCAAGCGGTTGTGGAAACACCTGTCGGACAGGCCGATGTCCTGCCGACCATCACCGATCTCCTCGGTCTGCCCGCGCCGGCGCGGATCGAAGGTCAGTCGTTGGCAAGCGCGATCCGGGGAGAGCCTGCCGCCGAGCGCGCCATCTACTTCGAAGCGCTCGACGCCTACCTGACGCGCAACTGGGCGCCGCTCACAGGCGTCGTGGCCGGCGGCTGGAAGTTCATCGACCTTCCCGATGCCGAGCTGTATGACCTCGCGCGCGATCCCGGGGAGACACACAACGTGATCCGCAGCGATGCGACACGCGCCACGGCCCTTGGCCAGAAGCTGAGCGCCTGGCCCAGGCCATCGGGTGTCACGGCGGCGACACGGCCGCCGATCGATCCCGACGCCGCGGCGCGTCTCCGGTCACTCGGGTACACGTCTAGCCAGGGGGCCCCAGACGGCCGGAAACGATTCGGACCGGCTGACGATCCGAAGCGGCTGCTCGACGTCGATCGAAGGTACGAGCGGGCGCTCACGCTGACCGGGGAGCGCCGGTACGCGGAAGCCGCCGCTCTTCTGCGAGGAGTCGTCGCGGATCGGCCGGACTTCACCGTGGCCTACACGAGTCTGGCGTCGGTGCTGATGGCCGGAGGGCAGCCGCGCGAAGCCGTTGCCGTCCTTCAGCAGGCGGCGTCGCGAGGCATCGATTCCACGGAGATCCAGGGAAGGCTCGGCTCGGCCTATCTGGCCGCTGGCGATTTGAAGCGCGCCCAGGCCGCGCTCGAGCCGGTGTCGGACCCTTCGCTCGCGGGCGGACTCGAAGCGCTCAACAGTCTCGGAGTTGTCCTGACGCAGACCGGCCAGCACGAGCGGGCGCGGCGCGCGTTTGCCAGCGTTCTGGAACGGTCGCCTCACGCGCCTACCACCTGGAACAATCTGGGGCTGCTGGAGCTGGCGGATCGCCACGCCGATCAGGCGGCGCGAGCGTTCGAACAGGCAGTCGCCGCCGATCCGCGTTTCGCGCAAGCGTGGGAAGGGCTTGGGGCGTCACGCGTGGCCGCAGATCCTTTCGGCGCGGTCGAGGCGTGGCGACGCGCCTTGGAACTCGAGCCGGGCAATTATGATCTGCTCTTCAACATCGCCGCGGTACTCCACGACCACGGACGGACCTCGGACGCGCGTCCTTACATCGAACGGTTCGTGCGCGAGGCGCCCGCTGACAAATATCAGCGCGAGATCGCCACGTTCCACGGCTGGCTCGCCAAATGAAAAGGCGCCGGAGGATCACCCCTCCGGCGCCATACCTGCCTGACCCGCCTTACCTACCTGACCTACGCGACCGGCCCGACCTCGTCAGAAGTCGAACCGGATGCCGATCTGAAACACGCGTGGGTCGAGCGTCGCGTTAATCTTGTTGTAGTTGGCGCCGTTGATCAGCACGAAATTCGTCACGGCGTTCGAATTCGTGGCGTTGAACAGATCGGCCATTCCGGTGAACCGGTAACGCCCGATCCGGAATGACTTGTCGACACGGAAATCGAGAATTGGCACGGTGTCGGTCCGGTTGTTCTCGATGTCCTCTGAGAACACGCGAACGGTTCCGGCCAGCGGCAAGGTGGCGGCATACACCCGTGAATAGGCGAACCCGCTCTGGACGCGGAAGTTGGCGGCTACGCCGACGTCGTGGGCAAACACGTATCGGCCGATCAGACGGCCCTGCCAGTTGGTGCTCTTCTGCCGGTTCGGCACCGCCGGATTCGCGTTGTTGAAGAACCCGACCGTGAGGACGTCGCTGTTCAGCGGGCTGGTGGACGGATTGGCCATCGTGTTGGTGAAGCTCGTGGAATTACCCGGCGCACCGCCGCCTCGCAACTCGTCCCGCCACTGGAAGTCATAGCTCGACTGGATGAACAAACCGCTCCCGAACCGCTTGTTGAACGCGAACTGCAGCGTGTCGTATCTATAGTGTCCATCCGGGACGTTCGTGATGACGTTGTTCCCGGTCGGCGCCGCCGCGAGATCGAACAGGTTAAGGTTGATGTTGCTGGTCACGCCGTTCACGAAGTCCCTGACCGGGACGGCTACCGTCACGGGGGAGGTGAACTGGCCAACGCGCGAGAGATCGACCGTGGTGTACTCGTTATAGGTGTTCTTCCGGACATACGCCACGCGCACCGACGACTCGCCCCAGAATTGGCGTTCGATCGACGCGTCGTACTCGTCAGCGTAGGGCTTCTTCATGTTCGGATCGGCCTTGGTCGTTGTGCCACCTGCCGAGCCGACGAAAGCGCCGAGTTCCTGCGGGCCGTCGTACAGACGGTTGCGGTTCACATCGTTGAACCTGAACGTCTTGTAGTTGGCGCCGGCCGGGTTCAAGGAACTGAAGGCATCGGCGTAGTTGTAGTAGTAACGGCCGTAGAATCCTTTCAGGACCGTGTTCCCCTTCCCGCTGACGTCGTAACTCACGCCGAGGCGCGGCGCTAACGAGTTCCGCGTGATGATGTTGCCTTCAGGGAACGATTGCGCCTGGAACATCGGCTGACCGATCAGAGACGCTAGGCCGACGGACGCTGGCAGGATGTCCTTGATGATCGGATCGCGTTTCCCCGCCAGGTAGTACGGCCGCTGATAATCCCAGCGCAGGCCGGCGGTGATCGTCGTTCGGTTGTTCAGGTTCCAGCGATCCTGCGCATATCCGGCATAGCGCTGGTCACGATTGTTGCCGCCCGACCAGGTGCTGCCGAGATCGCTGTTCTTGCCCACATCCACGAACTGGATCTGGTCGGTCGCGCCGTTCAGGTCGCGATACTGGATCGGTCCCGATCGGCCGTCGATCGTGTACTTGCTGATGTCGAGCAGGTACTCGAAGCCGAACTTCAGATCGTGGCTGCCGTGCTTGTTGGGCACGAAATAGGTGGCCTGCGCCGTGACCGCCGGCTTCTGACGTGCGAGGTCGAACGCGTCCCACGCGGCGCCGGTGGTGAAGCTTGCGCCCACGTCGAAACGCGGCGGCTGCGTCGCCGGGTCGACCTTGATGCCGAGCGGGAAATCGTAGCCGAACAGGTTGACCTTCACGTCGGTGAACAGGCGATTGGACCAGACGCGCTGATGTTCACCCTTGAGCACCCACGACACCGAGTCCTGAGGCTGCGCCGCCTCTGGCGACACGCTCGCCGACAGGCCACGGTTCGGCTTCTGCTTCCGGCCCCACTGGAAGTAGCCGACGATCGTGTCCTTCTGCGACACCTTCCAGGTCTCCTTGGTGATCTCGTTGTCGAACAGGCCCAGGTCGGTCGCAATCGTGCGCGACACACCCGAGATCACTTTGTCGATCTTGAAATGGTTGTACGAACCGAAGAACCAGAGCTTGTCCCTCACGATCGGGCCGCCGATATCGCTGTGGCCCTCCCAGAATTTGATGTTCGGCTGGCCGGTAAAGCCGCGCGCTGACGTCGAGGCGTCAATGTTATCCGCCACCCACGACTCCTGCTGGTAGGTGAGGTTGTTCAGCATCTTGAAGGTGTTGCCGCCGCTCTTGATCGTGTTGACCACGGCGGAGCCCGGCGCGTTCATCTCGACGTCGCCACCAGCCGCGCTGACGGCCACTTCTTCGTTGGCGAAGAAGTCGGCGTAGAATCCGGCGCCGCCGGTTCCTTCAGTGGTGTCAACGCCGTCGTTCAGCACGCGATTCTGGTTGCGGATGCCGAAGCTTTCGTAGCCCGTCTGCTGGCTCTTGTGGCTGCCGCCGACGTCGAAGCCGTTCATTCGCACACCGGCGGCCTGGCCGAGTACGGCCCACACGTCAGTGGCAGTCGGCACACCAACCAGCTTGTCGGCTTTGAAGTCGGTGCCGACGGCGGTGTTCTGCATGTCAACCACCGGCGATGCGCCGGAAACCGTCACCGATTCCTGCAGCGCCGCGACCTGCAGCGCCGCGTCGATGGTGAGAATCTGTCCCAGGTTGAGTTGGATGTTGCTGCGCTTGAAGCTCTGAAATCCAGCCAGTTCGAAGGTGAGCTCGTACTCACCCGATGGGAGCGAGGCCATCGAATAGGTGCCCTCAGACTCCGTGACGACCGAGCGCGTGCCGATCAGCGCCGGCGACTTAGCCGTCACCGTGACGCCCGGCAGCACTCCGCCCTGCGCATCCTTGACGGTACCGGTCAGTCGTCCCTGGTCGATCTGCGCCGCTGCGGGCGCCGCGAGCGCCCACACCGTCAGAAGCGGAATCAGCAACCGGAGATGAAATCTCATGAAAAATCCTCCTCGAGTTCGCGAAGGTCGCGAGCTTAGACGAGGCCGGGCATGAAGATCCCTAGTGAGTCGGAAAAAACGTTAAAGATTCCGCAAAGAGATCAGGTCGGATCCAACGTTTTGGCCGTCATCCCAAAACCAGATCGTCCGGTCGCGGTTCGTATTTGGGATTTCTTTCCGGATGTTTTATTTTTGGGATTTCTTTACGTACGGATCAGCGCGGCGGTTCGAGCTGCTTCAATCGTTCCTGGGCAAGCTTGAAGTACGGATCCGCCGGCGGCACTTGCTTGAGCAGCGCTCGCGCTTCGTCCACGCGTCGTTGGCCAAGGCGTGCCAGCGCCAGGAGAAACTTCACCGACAGTTGATCGGGGTCGAGTCCCATGCTGATCTGCAGCGCATCGGCAGCGGGATCGAATCTGTCACTGAGCAATTGCACCAACCCCAAATCGCGCTGAATCACCGCATCGTCTTCGTGCAGACGGGCGCGCGCGGCGAACTCCGCGCCGACGAACCGGAAGCGAGCGGTGTCGCCGGGGCCGAGCGGCTCGCCACGGCGGTTGATCAGCGACACGATTGCGGCCATCCGCACTACGCTCTGCGGATCGCTCAGCGCGGCGAGGATGGTCTTGCGCGGCTCAGCTGTTTCGCCGGTCAGCTGCTGGCCGAGGCTTGAGATAGCCGCCGACCGAATGGCGGGATGCCCCGCCTTTGCAGCGGCGAGAAGCGCCATGGTGGCGCGCGGGTCGGAGTAGCGTCCCAGGTAACCGGCCGCGTTCGCCTGTACGAGAGGGCCCTGGCGTTCGTCGGCCACGATCGCCGTCAGGCGATCCAGCGCCTCGGGCCGGTTCGCGCGCGCGGCGGTGAACGCTTCGGCCCGCGCGATCAGCTTCGCGCGGCGGCCGCGCGGCCACCATTGCTCGAGCCTGCTGACTGCCCACGCCGCCGGCTTGTCGGTATGGCACTCGGTGCACGCGTTGGGGATCCCGAAGGCGACGGTGTTTTCCGGCGCCGGCACGCCGATCGTGTGATCGCGCATCGTCGCCTTGATGCTGACCACGGTCTTCGGCATGTGGCATTCGACGCACGAACTGCCGGCGCTGTCGGCCTTGTGCCGCGTGTGGGCCGTCAGCTGGACGCCGACATCCTTGTGACAACTGGTGCACAAGGCGTTGTTTGTCGGGGCCAGCTGTGGGTTCTTCTCGACATTGGGGATGTGCGGATCGCGATGACAGCTCGTGCAGGTCGCGCCGCCGCGCAGAAAGCACTCACTTTGCCAGAGGCCCAACGCATCGTTCGAGAAGCGCCGCGGGCGGCCGTCGGCCCAATAGGTCGGATCCTGTTCCTTGCGCGGTCCGTACTCGAGCACCGGCTGGAAGAAGTCGTAGTAGTTCGCGCCCGCCGTGTATCCAGGAGCGACGATGTCGCGCAAGGAATGACACTGCGCGCAAATCATGCTGCTGGTCGTGGGATCGAGGCGCGTTGGCCTGACGATGGTGGGCTCACCAGAAGAGCGACCGCTCACGCCACGCGCGTACGCCTGGACGTGAGTGCTCCCTGGGCCATGACATCGCTCGCACGACGTCCCGAAGTCGGTCCACTCCGTCTTGTAGGTGCGGTCCGCCGCCCGGTAGTTGTTCTCCTGCTGGCTGACGTGACACCCGACGCAGTTCTTGTTCCACTGCTGAACCGGCTTCTGGTCGTTCTCGTCCGGACGGACGATGTCCATGTTGTCGAACCACTCGCCTCGCTGGACGTCCCAGCTAGGTGGCAGCACGATGATCGATCCATGCTCGATTGTGGTCAGGTAATGCTGGATACGGCGGCTGCCGAGCGTGAGCTCGACCTTGTGTTCCTGTTCTTTGCCCGTGAGGTACGACTCGGAGATGAAGTATTCGCCGTTGGCGACGCGCAGCCGGTAGCGCTGTCCCTTGAGGGTCACACTGCCTTTTGAGAAATCGCCAACGACGCTTGCGGCGGTCGCCGGCTGAATCATCTTGCTGTGCCGGGCGCCTTTCCAGTCCGCGTGGATGGCCGTATGACAGGTCGCACAGGCCTGCGAGCCGACGACCGTCGGGGTCGGATTCGGCGACTGCGAGTGAGTGCGAATCGACCAGACGAGCGCGAGCAGCAGGACGAGCGTGATCAGAGAGAACCGGCCCCGGGGCATGATCGGCGCTTATATCCTTTGCGTCCTTTGTAACACGTGTCAGTGCGTCCTCTGTGTCCTTTGTTTCCTCTGTGTCCTTCTTACTCCAGACGCACCCGGAACGGATAGAACCGGCTCATGCCGTTTCCCGCCATGACGACGAACACGAACGCCGGCGACGTTTCCGACGCACCCACACCCTGGATCAGTTGCGCGAGCCGATCCTTGCGCTCGAGGTCCTCGACTTTCAGCTCGAGCGCGGAGACGTTCAACCGGCGGACGGCGAATCGGAGCTCTCGCCGCTCGGCCTTGTCGTCGAGGAAGATGGCCTGATTGGCGATCATGATCGCGCCCGGCTCCCAGTTCGGCAGGTTGCAGAGGACGCGTTGAATCTCGGACAGCGTCGGGATGTTTTCGCGCGAGCCCTTCGCCATTCGAAGCTGGCCGTTGGTGACCACCTCCGCGTAAGCGGTCAGCTCGATCGGTCCGTGAGGAGTCCCGATGAATATCCCGTGCGAATAGCCCTGGCCGGCGACGGGGACGCCCGAACCGAGCATCCAGGCGAGTGCGAGTGACAGCGCGATCGTGTGGAGCACGGTGCACTCCTCATGCAGTCGATAGAAAAAAGGCCGGGTGGTTTGACCCACCCGGCCTGTCGGACGTCCTGAAGCTGTCAGCACGCGAGCTGACAGTCGTCGGCTGACAACGCTAGAAAATCACCCGGAAGCCGAGACGCATCGTTCGCGGAGCGAGGATGAGCGTCGGCTTGAGGTAACTCGTACCGGTCGCGCGGCCGATCGTCTCGGACGCGTAGCTGTTGGTGATGTTGAAGAAGTCCACGAACCCGCGGACCTGCAGGTTCTGATGGAACTTGAACTGCCGCTCGACGCGCGTGTCGATGACGTAGATGTTGTCCTCGCGGTTGGAATTCGACGGTTCGAGGAAGATCGTGGTGCTCGAGCCGGCGACGGTCAACCCTGAACACGGCGCGGCGCAGCCGATCGAGGCCGTCCGGGCAAAGTTCACACCGGACTGGTGCCGGAAGATCGGCGAGATGCGGATGCCGTACGGCGCATCGTAGGTGCCCGACGCCTTGAAGCTCCACGTCGTCCGATCTTCGTCGAACGGCTGGTTCGGGGTCTGCGGATAGTTGTTCGGGAAGTCGTGCAACCAGGTGAAGGCGCCGCCGAACGATGCCGACCACTTGTTGCCGTACCGCTTGTTGGCCGAGGCCTCGATCGTCTTGTAACGGCCGAACTCCGGCAGGTTCGTGACGTACTGCGTCGTCGGGAAATTCGCCGCCGCCGTGTTGGGCAAGCCGAGGATGTTGATGAAGCGATCGTCGCCCGACGCCGTCGAGGAGCCGGCGGCGGTGTCCCGGACACCGTTCAAGCCAAGATCCAGGAACACGGACGGAACCGTGTAGGCGCTGAGGCCGCGCTCCAGCTGATAGTTGGTCGTGATGAGATCGTCCTGCGTCTTGTAGACGAAGCCGACGCGGGCTCCCATCGTCTGGCTGACTTGACGTTCCACCCAGACACTGGCTTCGTGTGAGTACGGCGCCTTGATGTCCGGCGCGAGCTTGATCGCCCCTGACAGCGCTGTCGCCTGAACGGCCACTTCTTCACCCGGCTGCCACCGCTTGTCGCCCTTGATGCAGCCAGCGCAGGTCGCCTGGTCGTTCCAGCTCCAGGTCTGCGACTTGCTCGCGATATTCGGGTTGGCGTTCTGCGAGATGACGACGCCCGGGTTGTGCCAGTAGAAGCCGTAGTTGGCCTTGACCACGGTCTTGCCGTTACCACTGAGGTCGTACACGTAGCCCAATCTCGGCGCGAAGAGATTGCTCATCGTGTAGAGGTCCCTCTCGGCCTGCGTCTCGCCTTTGACAGTCACGGGGCCGACCGTTGCACCGAGCACTTCCTGCTCCGGCAACCATCCATGGTAGCGGTCGTACCGCAGACCAAGGTTGATCGTCGAACGGCCGGTCGCCCAGGTGTCGTTGACGAAGAACCCGATCGCGTCCAACGCTGCTTTCGAGAGCAGATCGTTATGGGCGCTCAGGCTATTGACGCTGCGAGCGGTGGGAATGCCGAAGATCACCTGGTTCGAGACGCCGTTGGCGTAGATCTGCTCGATGTTGCTGGTACCGCCGCGGCGCGATGTATAGCCTTCCCACGACTTCTCCTGCAGCAACTCGCCACCCATCTTGATGGTGTGGCTGCCTTTGCCGGTGTCGAGGAAGTAGGTGGCCGCGAGGTTGTACTGCGCCCGGTCGCGATCGAGCTGCTGCGCCTGATGCGCGCCCTCAGAGACGAGCGTACCGGTATCCTGCCAGAAGAAGTTGTCGGGGCTGTTGGTGACCAGCGGGAAGTAATAGCCGAAGTCGCCGTAGCGGGCTTCGACGTACACCTTGTCGCTGACCGTGCTGTTCCACTCGCCCTTGTACACCCAGCTTCCGGAGTTCTGCTTGTAGGTCTGCTCGGGCGACTTGTAGGTGTAGGTCGCGAACGGCAGGCGGTTCGGCTGAATCTTCTGGCCCCACTGGTAGTAACCAATCAGCTTGTTCTTCTGATTGAGCTGATAGGTGCCCTTGCCGACCAGGTTCCACAGCTTGGTGTCGAAGGTCTTGTCGAACTGGAAGTTCGGCTGCGCAACCTTGTTCTGCTGCGCGCGAGCGGTGCCGAAATACCAGAGCTTGTCCTTCTTGATCGGCCCGCCGGCGTTGATGTCGTGATCGTAGTAGTCCAGGATCTCGTTGGCGCCATCGCGGATCGCGTTGCTGCCGTTGGTGCCCTTGAACGCGGTCGGCGCGAGATACTCGGCCGGCAGGTTCTTGCCCTGGAGCGCGTTGTTGTACCAATCGAGATGGTACTCGCCCAGGAACTGATTGCCGCCCGACTTCGCGATGAACTGGCTCTGCACGCCAGGATTCGGCATCTCGGCGGTCTGGCCGGTCGTGCCAAGGAACGCTTCTTCCAACGACGCGTAGTCGAAGTAGAAACCGGCGCCGCCGGTCCCTTCCGTCGTGTTGATGCCTTCGATCAGCACGCGCACCTGGCCGGTCAACCCGTACGCGGTGTACCCGGCCTGCGTGCCGGCGCGATTGCCGCCCACGTCAACGCGGTTCACCATGACGGCGGGCGTCACGGCGAGCAGCGCCCACATGTCGCGCGCGTTCGGCAGGGACTGCAGCTGCTCCATCTTGAAGTTCTGCTGCACGCGGGTGGTGGACGTATCGATGACGGGAGACGCGCCGGTCACGGTGACGGTCTCCTGCAGCGAGGCGACCTTCATCTCCACGTTCAGCGTGCCGGTGAATCCAAGACGGATCTCAATCCCTTCGTGCTTCACGGTGCTGAAGCCAGGGAGCTCGAACGTCACGGTGTAGGTGCCTGGAGGCACGCCAGGGAAACGGTAGTTGCCCTCGGCGTTGGTCACCGATACTTGCGGGCCGAGCATTGCCGGACTCGTCGCCGTGACGGTGACGCCGGGCAGGACGGCCTGGCTCGCGTCGGTCACCTTGCCATTGATGGTGCCGGTCGAGCTCGCGCCGCCGCCTTGTGCGAATGCGGACGTTGCGGACAGGCAGACAGCCAGCAGCGCAACGGCCAATTGGAACCCTCGACGTCTCATGAACGCCCTCCTCCTTCACTCACAAAGAAAACAAACCGCAGGTCGTAGATAAGGGAACGATTGCGCAACGCAAACGCCGTGCTTATACGGAAGGCGCGAAGCTTAGCATCGAACCCTTGGGTGAGCAATTACTTACCACCGGTGCGACCGCAGAGTCTGCGCCGGAAATTTTCGAAAATCCAACTTTTTGGTGCTAAGGAATCCGGTGCAGCGAATCCGGGACGGTGAGCGGAAGCGGAAACTCGACGGCTGGACAGGCGGGAGGATGAGTTGGAGGAAGGGAAGAGCGGCCGGGCGTCGGGACTTCCCCGTCCTGCCGGTCCCGCCCTTCCCGCCTTCCTGCCTCAGAACGGGACGACGAAGAAGAGAATCAGCGCGATCAGCAGCACGTAGATGACAAGGGACTCGATGAGCACCAGACCCAGAATCAGGTTGCCGCGAATCTCGCCCGCCGCGCTCGGGTTCCGCGCGATGCCTTCGACGGCCGCGCTGAGGCCCTTGGCCTGACCGAGCGCGCCGAACGCGGCGGCGAAGGCCAGCGCAAAGCCGCCGGTGATGATCGACCACTGGGCGACCACGTTTCTGGCGGCAGGCGCGCCTGCCGCTGCCGCTTCCTGCGCGTGCAGGGGGGACGCCAACGCCACCGCTGCCAAGGTCACCATCGCGAAGACAAAAAGCTTTCTACTCACATCGCCTCCTGAAAAATCGCCAATTCGCCAATTCGCTGACTTGCCAATGTCGGGTCTCTAGACTTCCCCTGCGGCCATTGCCCCGTGTTCGTGCTGCTCGTGCTCCGTTGCCACGGCCCCGCCCAGATAGATCGTCGTGAGCAGCACGAAAATGAATGCCTGCAGCGATGCGGTGATGAGACCGAGGAACATCATCGGCAGCGGCACGAGAAAGGGAATGATGCTGAAGAGGATCAGGATGACCAGATCCTCGCCGAAGATGTTGCCGAACAGTCGCAGCGACAACGACAGCACGCGCGAGAGATGGCTGATGATCTCGATCGGCAGCATGATCGGCGCGAGAAAGATCGGCGCGCCGGGCGGCGCGGCAAAGTGCTTCAGGTAATGTCCCAGGCCCTGCTCCTTCACGCCCTGCAGGTGGTAATAGACGGCGACGGTCAGCGCGCAGCCGAGCGTCACGTTGATGTTGGCGGTCGGCGACTTCAGGCCTGGAATCAGGCCCATCAGGTTCCCCGTCAGGATGAAGACGAACATCGTCGTGACGATGGCGAGATAGCGCGGACCCTTGTGGCCGACATAGTCGTGCAGCATGCCCTGCATCGCGGCGACGCCGTCTTCGAGCACGATCTGCAGTTTTCCGGGGTTGTCGACGCTGAAGCTGCGCCGCGCGACGAGACACAGCACGGTGACCGCGAGCACGATCAGCGCCGACATCACGAGGTAGTCGGGGATGATGTCGCCGTGTGCCGGCACCGGACGGCCGAGGGCGCGGAGTAGCGCGGCCGCCATGGGGCCGAACGCAGCATTCACGGCCTGGACGATCCAGAGTTCGTGCTCTAACTTTTCCATTGAATTCCGCGCACGGCTTCGACCGCAACCGCGACGACCAGCGAGGACGCGCCGGCAAAGACCGCCAGAGGCGGCAGGCGCAAACGCGCCATTATCACGTACGCGGCCAAGGCGAGTATAGCGTACCTTGTGAAAAACTTCACCAGCCCGATCGCCATCCTGACGCCCGTGCCAGCGCCCTCCGCCCCGGTCAACGCGTCGATGCCGCCCTTGATCCCGCGGTACGAGATCCACGCCAGCGCGCCGCCGCCGAACACCCCGAGCGGCGCCTGAACATGTCCTCGCGCGACCGCCCAGGCCGCGGCGGCAATCGCCGCGCAGGCGATCAGCGCATCGCGCTCCACGCGCCGCAAGGCTGGATGCGATTCAGGCACGATCCGGAGGAGGGGTGCGCTTTCGAGCCTCTGCCAGCGTCCGGGACAGCGTCCGGTACACGTTGAGCACGCCCGCCACGAACCCGAACCCGGCAAACAGCCAGTTCAACCACGGGGCCGTCCCGAACCACCCATCCAGCACGCGACCAAACCACCAGCCGAGCGCGATCGCCACGACGAACGACAGCATGGCCGCGCTCAGCTCCCACGCCGTGCGCACCATGTTCGCGTCGGATTTGTTGAAGGCGGGCATTAGTCGATAGCCACGAAAGCACGAAAGCACGAAAAAAGACAAGTTTCGTGTTTTCGCCTGTTCGTGGCGGTTTAGCGCAGCGCGGCGGCGACAGCGGCGGCGCCCAGCGTCTTCGCCGACAGCTCCGCCACCTCGAACAACAGCCGCGGGTAGACGCCGATGACCAGCGTGCCCAGGACGGCGACGCCCAGCACGACCGCCAGCGCCGGGCTGGTCGACGGCTGCGATCCGATCGTCTCCTTTTTCAGATACATGAAGACGACGATGCGTATGTAGTAGTAGAGGGAGATGGCGCTGTTGAGCACACCGATGACGGCCAGCCCGTAGTAGTGCGCGTCAATCGCCGCACTGAACAGCCAGAACTTGCCCATGAAGCCGGCGGTCGGCGGGATGCCGCCCAGCGACAGCATGAACAGCAGCATCGCGAACGCTGCGAACGGATTCCGGAAATGCAGCCCGCTGAAGTCCTTC
>Ga0105248_10003360_pt1 | contig 17783 bp, 17 predicted proteins | sample KBSS34metaG_FD_81524 | JGI IMG/M metagenome (GOLD analysis project Ga0105248, IMG submission 81524) | Switchgrass rhizosphere microbial communities from Kellogg Biological Station, Michigan, USA - KBS S3-4 metaG | ecosystem: Host-associated > Plants > Roots > Rhizosphere > Soil | place... | reverse complement strand
GGCCTGCTGCAAACGCTCGGTTATCGCCGCTGGGAAAACTACGGCCGGGAGGAAGGTCTCGACACCCCATCCGTCTTTGGCATAGCAGCCGATACCAGCGGACGGATGTGGTTCGGTCACAACCTCGGTGTGAATACGCTGGCCCCAGGTACGAATATCCTTTCGTCTCCAAACTTATTCTCCGGATCGGATGCGGGCCCGGTCGAGAGCCTGTCCGCCGACCGCGATGGAGGCATGTGGACCGCTTTCACGCTCGGCCGCATCGTGCATACCAATCCGCAGCACCACGTGGACGCGCTCATCACCCTGGACACCTATATCACTCGTATCCGTGTCGACGAGACAGGAACGCTGTGGATCGGCACCGATTCCGGTCTCTTCACCGCGAAATGCGGTCGCTCGCTGCACTGCGCCGCTCAACCGGTTAAGGTCGCAGGTCTCTCCACACCCAAGGTCAGCGACTTCATTTTTGGCGGAACAGATGGCCGGAGGGCTGGGGCAAATGGCGATGCTGCTCGCAGCATCTGGTTCGCGAGCCCCCATGGGCTCTACTCTCTGAGCGACGGCAAGATGTCCCACATCGCCGTTCCAGGCCGCGATCAGGCTTTGGAGCTGATTGCCTCTGCTGCGGATGGGTCCCTCTGGCTGGCAGGCAAGACGCCCGGCGTGATAAGGGTCCGCGTCGAGGGAGAGCAGGCCATCGTTGTGGAGACCCACGCGCGCCCCGAACTCGCTTCGAACGATATCGAGTTCATGGACACCGACTCGCGCGGACGCCTCTGGGTCGGAACTGATCACGGCGTCAACGTCCTTAGCCAGGGCTTCGTCTACAGCATCACCGATGAAGATGGACTCATCTGGAACGACACCGACGGCAAAGCCTTCTTCGCTAGCCCAGACGGCTCCGTTTGGATCGGCACAGGCAAAGGGGTTTCCCATTTACTCGATTCTGCAGCCATCCTCACACGACCGGCCTTCGCGGCTATCGTCGAGCCGCTTCGCTACAATGACCAGTTGGTCGAGGGTGCCTCCCAGATCGGCTGGACTGGAGGCGCGGCCGTCTTGTCCTTCAGCGGCCTCACCTTCCGCGACAATCGCTCTCTCGTCTATCGTTACCAGCTTGAGGGATTCGACAACAGCTCAATCGTCACTCGTACTCCCCTAGTCCGTTTCCAAAAGCTGCCACCGGGCACCTACACCTTCCATGTCGTGGCAGAAGACCCAGTGCATCGCGCCTTTTCCTCGCCTGCCTCATACCAATTCACGCTCACACCCCCCTGGTGGCGCACCCGCACAGCCTACGTGGCGCTCGGCATCCTGATCGGCGGGCTGCTCGTCTTGTGCTGGCGATGGAGCCATCGCGTGCTGCTCGCCCAGCGCCAGAAGCTGCAGCGGCTGGTGGAAGAGCGCACCCACGAACTGCAACTCCTGGCTACGCGCGACGGACTTACCGGCGTCCTCAATCGCAATGCCATCCTCGCCGCGCTTTCAGCCGAGTACGACTACTCTCGCGCACATAACTCTGCCGTCTGTGTCGCCCTCATTGATCTCGATCACTTTAAGAACGTCAATGATACGCTCGGCCATCTGGCGGGCGACGAAGTGCTACGAGAAGCCGCTCTGCGCCTGTCAAGCGCCATTCGCACCACCGACGCTGTCGGCCGCTACGGCGGCGAGGAGTTCCTCATCATCTTCCGGAATGTGCAGCAGGAGTTCGGCTTGGAGCGCTGCGAGTTCATCCGTAAATCACTCTGCGAAAGGCCCGTCCTCTGTGGCCTGCACGAACTCACCATCACCTGTAGCATCGGCCTTGCATGGAGTTGTGAAGAAGAGGACATGGTTTCCAACTTGCTCGCTCAAGCCGACCGCGCTATGTACTCGGCAAAGGCCAAAGGACGCAATCGCGTAGAAGTGATGGCGATGAGTCAGATAGGACAGCAGTGACGATAGAGACCTGGGCCAAATTGAGAGAAGGGAACGGTAGTGATGTGCAGGGCATCATGCGGCACTCACGTACCACTACCACCACAGACGCCTACATGCATGAGATTCCCGCAAGCGTGCAATCGACAATCAATCCGATCAACCATGAATTACAGGGATTGCGTGCTACGAACCGGAAAAAGTCGGCCTCAACCGGCGCAGTGATCGAGTATCGACGCAAGGCTGCAAAATACCTGGCAAAGCCATTGACACGAAATGGCACAAAATCGCTAACGGAGGGAGCCTGCGTGCTTCCCGTAGCTACCTGATCTGTAAGGGGTTGTTTGGTGGTGCAAGGAGTCCTTTGCAAACCGTTCTCTGCCGACAAATTCCCTGCTAACAGGGAAATTAGCTAAATTTAGACCCTTAAAAGGAATACGTCGCGCCTGATATATCGCTGATTAAAGAGCGCTTACATTCGCTCGGTACGATCGAGGTCGCGAATAGGAACAGGGAATAAAAATCAGGGATCAGGGAATTAAATATCAATAACAGGGAAGCAACATGCACAGAACAGGGAATGAAATCGATATGGCCGCTTCGATCGGATGGTCAACTTGAGCGTGGGAAAGTTGCAGCCAGATTTTGACTAAGGAGTGGTAGAAAAGCGCGCTTCGAAGATCTGGGATAACGGACAGCAGATGAAGCGAAGGCTGAGTTTTCGTCGTTTCCGAAAACACGTTTTTCAGGGAGCTTCCCCCTAACAACGATTTGAGAAGTCTCGATGAGTGCATTGGCCTGTGGGTGTTGAAAAAGTCGGTGTTGTTTTCGGGATTCTGGGATTAGATTTCGCAGTGGAGTCAGAGAGGATGGTTCTTCCCCTAAGAAGTGGCTGGCACCGGTGACATCGTTGGCCGGCTGAGGAACCGGACCAGCCGTTTGATGTTCTGGGCAGTGGCGGCCAGGAAGAACTGCTCTCGCACGAACTTCAACCTGCGGAGGCGAAGCCGATTGAGGGCGATGTGGCTGTAACTTTTTAGTTCTGCGAAGAGCGCCTCCACCTTCTTCCGTTGTCGTTGCGCATACTTGAACTCTTCTGTGCCCGAGAGATCGCGCGCTCGCTGCCTTGCGGCTTCATTCATGTGGATCGCAAGATAGCGAAATGGCCCGGTCGTGCATTGGGATCTCTGTTGGCACGGACCGCACTTCTTACGCGTTCCTATGTAGCCGAACGTTCGGTTTCCCTCGTTGCGTCCGCCGTAGTTTAGCTGCTGGCCGGCGGGGCAGATGTAGCTGTTGCTTTCCGGTACGTAGGTAAAGGAGTCTGGGCCATAGAACGGACTTCTTGTCCGTCCCACAGCATCCCTGGTCGGCATGTACGGCGTAATCTCCCGATCCATCAACCACTGCAAAAACTGACCATTGCCGTAGCTGGCGTCAGCAGCGATGGATTGCGGGTTGCTGCCTTGCCATTGGGCGAAGCGAGCGATCATGTCCTCCGCGGCTCGAGACTCTTCACTCAGGCGGGAGCCTGTCGCTTGCACACCCACCACGATGCAGCTGTGGTTATCAATCAGGTAGCTGTCGTAATAGCCCATGCGAGCGGGTGTGCCGCCTTTGGTCGCATAGGTGGAGTCCGGATCGGTGGTGGACACCTTGTCCTGGCTATGCGTCGGCTCCTCCACTGGGTTCTGCAGCTCAAGCTCAGCCAGGTACTCGCGCACCGTTCGATTGACCTGCGCGGCTTCTGTGAGTTGCTCTCGTGGAATGCGGCTCTCCTTAGAAGCGTTTGCCTCTACGAAGGTTCCATCAACCGACAGCTTGTCTCCACGCACCAGCCCCACTGCGATGCATTGGGTAACGACTTCTTCAAACAACCGCTCGAATACCTTCGATTCATGGAATCGCCCTGACGATTTTTGGAAAACGTAGAGTGATGCGGCATTTCCTGATCGAAACCGAGACCTGTGAACCAGCGCCAGGCAAGATGCATGCGCAGTTCCTCAACGAGCTTGCGCTCACTGTTGATGCCGTACAAATATCCGATCAGCAGAATGCGCAACAGCAGCTCGGGGTCGATGGAAGGACGCCCTGTTTCGCTATAGCTGTCCTTAAGTCGCTCGCGCACAAAATCGAAGTCGATGTGCTTATCAACCAGCCGCAACAGGTGATTCTCCGGAACCTGATCTTCCAGTCTGAAGTAGTAGAACAGTGATTCAGAGCGCGTGTGCTGACCCATCATGAGCGTCAATCCTCCGACAATGGCGATCCAAGACAGCATGCTCAGACTATGCCGCAAAACGCCTCGCGTTGACAGATGAATTCTCATGAAAATCGCCCAATTCGTACTGAGTTTTTCAACACCCACGCCTGAAGTCAACAATTTAGCCAAGCGTCACCTGTCCGTGGAGGGAACTATTCGGCTAAGTAGCTCAAGCCCCATTGTCACTGAGTGCCGCCGGTGGTCTTCAGAGTGGGATTGAAGGCTAGTGTCCGTCGGTCCGCTCGGGTGGTGTCGAACCGCTGTAAAGGCAAGCTGACCGTTTCGAAAGATGCTGAAGTCTAGACAGGGCTAATTTCACCATGCCTGAAATTCAAGTCGAGTCGTGATAGCCCCAAAGGGCCTATGCCCGGAGGCTATATGTAGTCTTTGTGCCAATGCTTTCGCCCCTTAGAGTTGGAATTGTTACGCGGGATACCTGAACACCGCTCAGAAAAAGACTCACAGGAGGCGCATTCATGACGGATCACAAAGCACTCTTTAGCCCCACGACACTCGGACCATTGAAGTTGAAGCACCGTGTCATCATGGCGCCTCTCACACGCTCGCGATCGATTCAGCTTGATTCAGTCCCGGGTGATCTTATGCGGGAATATTATGAGCAACGTGCCTCGGACGGTGGACTCATCATCTCGGAGGCAACCAACATCTCGTTGCCCAGCCGCGGATGGCTGGGGGCGCCGGGACTGTACTCCGACCAACAAGTCAAAGGCTGGAAGCAAGTTGTATCTGCGGTACATGCCAAGGGGGGCCATATGTTTGCGCAGCTTTGGCATACCGGGCGCTCTTCCCATATTGCAATGACTGGCGGTGCAACCCCCGTATCTGCGTCGGTCGATTCAGCATACTGGATGAATCCGAACCATCTCGTTTCGGTCCCAGGAGGCTGGGTTCAGCCTTCTCCCCATCGGGCCTTGAGCGTCGAGGAGATCGCTGCCATCGTTCAGGACTATCTTGAAGCTGCAAAACGTGCGATGGATGCGGGGTTTGACGGTGTTGAACTTCATGCCGCCAACGGATACCTGGTTGATCAGTTTCTGCAAGACGGCAGCAACAAGCGGACGGATGAGTACGGTGGTTCCCTGGAAAATCGTACGCGCCTGCTATCTGAGATTGTGCGTGGGCTGAGCTCGGTGTGGGGAGCGGATCGGGTCGCCGTTCGCATCGGCCCTTACGGAACCTGGAACGGAATGGCGGACAGCAATCCGGATGCTCTGTTCGCCCGTGTTGCTCGAGAGCTGGATCAGATCGGTCTTGCGTATCTCCATCTCATTGAGCCACGGGTTTCTGGAAGCGATGACGTGAAAACAAGTGGCCCTCTTGCCGCAGAGCGCCTTCGCCCGTACTACAAAGGCAAGATGATTGCGGCAGGAGGCTTCGAGCCAAACACTGCGGAATACGCTGTTTCGACCGGAATACTCGACGCGGTCGCGTTCGGCAGGTATTTCGTCTCCAATCCAGACCTGCCTCGACGCATGGCCGATCAACTGGAGCTTGCGAGCTACGATCGCTCTACTTTCTACACGTTCGACAAAGTCGGTTACACAGACTATCCATCCCACGCAGCTGTAGCAGCGGCCGTATAAGCGGCAGCTTCCCCTAACAAGTTTTTCTCTCTCTCTCTCTCTCTCAACATCGCAATCTGGAGGACATCATGAGTAATAAAGCAAACATTATGTTGGTACACGGAGCTTGGGCCGACGGCTCGTGCTGGAGCAAGGTCATTCTTTTGCTGCAAGAGAAGGGTCATACCGTTACAGCTGCGCAGATCCCGCTCACATCGTTGGAGAACGACATCGAAGTGACGCGCCGCTTGCTGTCAGAGCAGACCCAACCGACTGTCTTGGTGGGCCACTCCTATGGAGGCGCGGTCATTACTGGTGCGGCCACAACAACGCCGCAGGTGAAAGCCCTCGTATACATCACTGCGTTCGGTCTGGATGAAGACGAGAGCTTGGAATCCCTGGCCAACCAAGGCCCCCCGTCGCTTGGCTCAACGTCAATTAAACCGGATACTCATGGGTTCCTTTGGATCGATCGCGAGACCTTTCACAGTTCATTCGCAGGAGATGTCACGGTTGATGAGGCTTTCGTCATGGCAGCCGTGCAAAAGCCTTTGGGTCTTGCTGCATTCAGCGGGAAGGAAGCGACACCCGCCTGGAAGACCATTCCGTCGTGGTATCTGGTCTGTACAGAAGATCAGATGATTCCGCCGCCAGCACAGGAAATCCTGGCGAAACGGATGAATGCAACTGTCCATCACGCTCCGTCTAGCCACTGTCCGTTCATCTCCCATCCACAGGCTGTCGCTGATCTGATTGCTCTCGCAGCAGATTCAGTTTCCTAGCGGTATCGAACATCTGGAGTGGCTGTCGAGAACTCGCGCGCTAGCCGCTCCAAGCCCCATATAACTCCTCTCTTTCATGTGGGAGGAGTCTGGAGGAAAGCTGTGCCAAAAAACCCACGAGTATTAGTGCTGGGCGCTACAGGTCAGGTGGGTGGAGCGTTAGTTGCGCTGCTCGCAAAGAATGAATCTGTTGACGTGATTGCTGCTGCACGCAATCGGGAGAAGGCGACAGCTCTTGGAGTGCCTTCCGTCCACCTCGACCTGGACAAGATCGAAACCTTTGCCCCTGCGCTCGAAAACATAGACAGGGTCTTCATGGCTACCGGTTACACCGTCGATATGCTCCGTCAAAGCAAAGACCTGGTGAATACTGCCAAACGTGCCGGCGTTCAGCAAATAGTGCACCTCGGAGCCTGTGGCGATGACGATACACGTGTCGCGCACTATGGATGGCATCAGTTCATCGAGCGTTACATCGAGTGGTCGGGCATAGCGTTTACACACCTGCGGCCAGAGATTTTTATGCAGAATCTTCTCGGCTACGGCGGCGAAAGCTATGTGAAGCAGGGAGTGATCAAACACTATGTAGGCGCCGCAAGACTTAGCTGGGTTGACTGCGACGACGTTGCTGCCGTTGCAGCGGTGTGCCTTTCGCACCCAGAGCAACATGCGGGAAACACCTACCGCATGGGCTACGAAGCGAGAACCTACTACGAACTCGCAGAGGTTTTTGCGGATGTCCTTGGACAGCCCTTCTCGTATGAGCCCCAACCGCCGTCCGACTTTCTTGCGAATGTACTCGCAGCGGGTGCAGAGCCCGCTTACATGAAGTGCGTTTTCGACAGCTACACGGATCTGACCAACGGGAAGGACCTCGATGCGGACGCTACCTTTGACAATTTTCCTGCATTGGTAGGCCGCGCACCGCGCACCTTGGCCGACTTTGCCAGGCAACATGCGGAACGCTTTCGCTACTGAAAGTGCGGAAGCAATAGGGGCACAGGTGGCAGTTCAAAACATCATTCGCGTCGGGTTGGTTGGAGTAGGGAATTGGGCCCGCTACGGCCACATCCCCGCTCTCAAATTGTTGCCGGAATACGAGATCGTTGCTGTATCGAGCCGAAGTCTTGAGAAAGCTCGCAACATTGCAAAGACCTTCGACATCCCCCATGCTTACGGCGGAGCGCAGGAGCTTATCAACGATGCCGAGGTGGATCTCGTGGTCGTGCTTCCACCAGCACCCGAACACTTCGCAATTGTGAAGGCGGCCATCATCGCGGGAAAAGATGTTTACTGCGAATGGCCGCTAACAGCGAGTACGGAAGACTCAGAAGAACTCCTCCGGCTTGCTGAGCAGCACGGTGTGAGACACATCGTCGGGCTTCAGCGAACAGTCGGCGCCAGCTCCCTTCATTTCCACCATCTGCTGTCGGAAGGCTACGTTCGTCGGCTTCGATCCGTACGCATGCAGGTCAATATGGCCGGGTTCGGTCCCGTGCGATCAGCATCACTCGACTGGACAATTCCTGCGAAAAACTTCTCCCATGTGTTGTCCATTTATGGTGGCCACTTCATGGACATGCTCTTCCATGCGGTCGGCCAACCGGCAACGATCACCGCTCTCGCGCGTACTCAGTTTCCAGAGCTGACAAACAGCAGTGGAGAGTCGATTCGCAATGAGACCCCGGACGGGATCATGGTCATGGGTACGTTCGAAAACGGTGCGATATTTCAGGTTCAGATTGAGGGTGGCAAATGCAATCAGACCGGCCTTCAAATCGACATCACCGGCACGAACGGCGACCTACAAGTCACAAATGAGAGTTCCTTCGTCACCAAGCATCCCGACTTGATTCGAGGTGCACAGGGTGAGCGCGGCTTCTGGAGCGAGTTATGTACGGCTGATCGCTTTCACATGATCCCCCCATCGGATCTCGACACCAGTGTGCAGGATTTGGCTCAGCTTTACGCGGCATTCGCACGCGATCGCATAGATGGAAGCAAGACCACGCGTGACTTTGCAGATGCGGTCGTCATGCACCGACTCATCGACGCAATCTACGAAGCCTCATCCTCCGGAACATCCGTTCGGCCCAGGGAGCAATCATGAGTCTCAATCTCGCTGCCAGCAACAAGGCAATCGTGCTAAACACTTTCGACACTCTCTTCAACCGGCGCGATTACACAGCAGCAGAGCGCTTTTGGTCGCCCGACTACATTCAGCACGGTGCTCATATCGCACCCAGTCGCGAAGGCTTGTTCGAATTGACAAAGGCACTTCCGGAAACGCTTCGATATGAGAACGGATTTGCGGTTGCAGAAGGCGACATCGTGATCCTCCATGGTCGCTTCTCCGGTCATGGACTACGCAGAAATTGGGTCGTGGCCGATATCGTGCGACTTGAAAACGGAGTACTGGCCGAGCACTGGGACGTCATTCAGGACGAGGCGACTGAAGCGGAGTCCAAGAGCGGCTTGCCCATGTTCGGCAAGGCATTCGCTGCCGCGGAACCGAATGGTAGTGGTGGCAGTCATGACTGACACCTCCGAGATAGGTCGTGCGGTACAGGAAAAAAGGCTGTTGTTCGAACCGTTTCTATTTGGCGATCTCAAACTGCCCAATCGGATCGTCCTGGCTCCGCTGACACGGATGCGCGCATTCGATCCCAGTGGGGTACCGAATGTGTTGATGCGTGAATACTACGAGCAGCGAGCATCGGCGGGACTCATCATCACTGAAGGCACCTTTGTCAGTGATCAAGCGAGAGGCTGGTTTGCCGCTCCCGGAATTTATACCGAGTCTCAACGCAAGGGCTGGCAAGATATTACCGATGCCGTTCACCGTGCCGGTGGTCGGATCATCGTGCAGCTTTGGCACCAAGGGTCGGTCAGCAATCGTCAACTTGTGGGGGACGGACGTTCGCCCCTTGCTCCATCGGCCATCAATCCGGAACAGCTTGTTCATACCGGCTACGGCCGCACGGACATGACCGGCGTGCCGCAGGCCATGTCCCGAGAGGATATCCGGCAGACCATCGGTGACTTTCGCCATGCCGCTCAGGTCGCTCAGGATGCCGGCTTTGATGGCGTACAAATCCAGGGCGGCTTCGTTTATCTGTTTCAGCAGTTTCTACAGGAAAACCTGAATCTACGGACCGACGAGTACGGTGGAACAATCGAGAATCGTGCCCGGCTTCTATTCGAAGTGCTGGAAGCCGTTCTTGAAGTCTGGCCCAGTCAAAGGGTCGGAGTAAAAGCCGGACCGATGATGCCGGAGCGCGGCGGGTTCCAATCTCTCGCATCTACCTTGCCCACATCTGAGTATGTCTATCTCCGGTTGAACGACTACCACCTCTCGCACGTAATGAAGATGCGCCAACTCGCTGACTTGACCGGAACACCGCTCCAATCCTTTGAAGGCGAGGGGGTTCTCCATCATTTGCGTCCGCTCTACCAGGGCACTCTGATCCTCAACGCAGGCATTGATGCCGCACACGCCGAGGAACTGTTGCAACAAGGCCTCGGAGAACTCATTGCCTTTGGACGAGAGTACATTGCCAATCCGGACTTGGTGGAACGCTTTCGACTCGGCAGTCCGCTTAACGAGCAGAGGCCTGAGAACTACTACGGTTCGAGCGCCGAGGGTTACACCGACTACCCCACGCTTGCACAGGTTCCGGCGGCGGGACTCATGCCTGATTTCGATCCAGTTGGGACCATAGCTTTCTTTCGCGAACGTCACCGGGTTGAGTCTGCAGTAACCCGCAAAGTGCTGAGTGCGATGGCTCCGCAGATGCTGGAGTATCGTCCGCATCCATCTTCGTCCACTGCTGGCACGACCGCTTGGACAATCGTTCGCGGTCTCAACATCTGCAATCAGCTGGTCAGGTCAGTGACGTCCGAAGTACCTGCAGGCGGCCCACCCAACTACCAGGAGATTCTGGGCAACCTGGAAACAGAGAGCCTCATGCTGACGGGTGGGCTGCTGGGAATGAGCCAGCTGCAATGGAAGGAAGAACGAACGGTAACAGCGAATGGAAGGGTCTTGCTGCAACAGCCGCTCGGCCAGATCTTCTGGCTGTTTCATGTTGACGCCATTCATCATCGCGGACAGATCTCCACCTATCTTCGTGGGTTTGGAGCGAAGGTTCCATCCATTTATGGTCCCTCGGGAGATTCCCCGGCTTAGTACAACAGCAGTGCGGAAGGAGAAGCAATGAAACTTGAAGGAAACGTCATTTTCATCACTGGAGGCGGGTCCGGAATCGGGCGGGCTCTTGCCGAGGCGCTACATAAACTCGGAAACAAGGCCATCATATCGGGCCGGCGCAAGGGGCATCTCGCAAAGACACTCGAGGCGAACCCCGGGATGGATTCGATTGAACTGGACGTGACGGACGCCGCAAGCATTCGCCGCGCGACGGAACAACTGGTTGCAAAATACCCAACGCTGAATGTCCTGATCAACAACGCCGGCATCATGCTCATCGATGATGCTACAACCAACGTGGATGACGAGCTTATTACGTCGACCATCACGACAAACTTGATTGGTCCCATTCGCCTCACCGGAGCCTTGATTGAGCACCTGAAGAAGCAGGAATCTGCAGCCGTTCTGATCGTGTCATCGGTACTGGGTTTTACTCCGATGGCAATGACAGCAGTTTATTCGTCAACCAAAGCGGCTCTGCACTCCTATGCTCAATCGCTTCGCTTCAAGCTCAGACACACTCCGGTCCGTGTCCTGGAGGTCATTCCTCCCTGGGTCCGCACGGAGTTGCTGAACAGCAGCGAAGAGCCGCGCGCAATGCCACTCGACGAGTTCATCACAGGAACGATGGAGGCTCTAGCCACCGACTCGGACGAAATATTGGTCCCGCGTGCAAAGTTTCTGCGTGATCAGGCTGGCCCGAACGAGGCACTGTTTGTCTCATCCTTCAACGAGCAACTCGAAGCACCCCAGCTCTAGGCCGTGGGTACACCTCGTCACGCACGCAACAGCTTCGCAGTACCGCAAAGGAGATCTGGATGAACGACTTATTGCAAAAAGCATTAGATGCACACGGTGGACTTAAACGATGGAATGAAATCAACTCCGTCACGGTAGCGGCCTCGCTTACCGGAGCAATCTGGTTCGTTAAGGGGATGGGCGACTATCTGAAAGATGTCGTCATGACAGTCGACACCAAACGAGAGCGGATGATCACAGATTTCCCAGGTCAGGACAAGCGTTTCGTTTTCGAACCTGGGCGACTCGTCTTGGAGAAACGTGATGGTACATTGATTCAGGTCCGGGACAAACCTGAGAAGGCATTTGAGGGCCAACTCCGCGAAACTCCGTGGGACGACCTGCACGTCGCATACTTTCAGGGCGAAGCACTTTGGACATACCTGAACACGCCCTTTCTCTATACACAGGATGGCTTTCAGACCGAGGAGATCGCTTCCATCGAAGTAAACGGAGAGACCTGGCGTCGGCTCAAGGTTACCTTTCCGGATCGCATCAAGAGTCATACGCGAGAGCAGATCTCATGCTTTGGACCAGATGGGTTGATTCGACGGCATGACTACACGGTAGACATCCTCGGCGGAGCAACCGGACTCAACTACGCTACAGATTACAGGGACGTGGATGGCATCATCTTCCCTACCCAACGCCGAATCTATGCCTATGAGGGCGATTACCAACTCGTGCCGGAACCGCTCCTTGTCAAGATCGACATCCGTGAAATCACGCTGAATTGAACGGCGCTCTAGTAATGAGAGCAGCAAAGCAGTGCGAGGAACCCAATGAACAGCTCTCCACTTTTCGAACCTCTTAGATTGGGAAGCATCACGCTTCCCAATCGCATCATCATGGCACCGCTCACCAGGATGCGTGCCGGTGCTGGCAACGTTCCTACCGGATTGAATGCTGAGTACTATGCACAGCGAGCGAACGCTGGGCTCATCATCGCGGAGGGAACTGCGGTAAGCCAGCAGGGTCAAGGCTATCCAAATGCTCCGGGGATCTACACGCGTGAGCAAGTCGAAGGATGGACGGGAGTGACCCAGGCCGTGCACTCCCGAGGTGGCCGGATCTTCCTGCAGATTGCGCACAACGGTCGGAATTCCCACTCTTCGTTCATGCCGGGCGGTGAACTCCCAGTGGCACCCTCAGCAATTCCACCGCAGCTGCCAGGCTTCACCAGAGACGGTCAACAAGTACCCATTGAGATGCCTCGGGTTCTCCGTATAGAAGAGATAAACCCAATTGTCGAGAGCATTGCGACTGCCAGTCGCAATGCTATTGAGGCCGGCTTCGACGGAGTAGAGCTTCAAGCATCCAACAGCCATCTGATCGATCAGTTTCTCGAAGACGGGACAAACGTCAGGACGGATGCGTACGGAGGTTCCATTGCCAACCGTATGCGCTTCCTGCTTGAGATCACAGAAGCTGTTTCGAAATCCATTGGGCCCGAACGGCTCGGGGTGCGCCTATCTCCCTTTGGCCAATATGGCGGCATCTGCGACAGCAACCCGTTGCGATTGTTCACCTCAATTGTCCAGGAACTGAATGCGCGAAAAGTGGCGTACCTTCACCTCATAGAGGGGCGCGGCTCAGAGATCGGATTGGGCGATGCGCTGCATGCCGATGCGTTGAACAATGCCCGGCTGTTTAGACCCCATTTCCACGGCGCACTCATCTCTGCCGGTGCCTACACACCGCAGACAGCCAGCGACACGGTCGAAGAGAAAAGTGCAGATGCAGTCGCCTTCGGCCGTCTTTTCATCGCGAACCCAGACCTTGCGGACCGTATCGCTCGCGGCCTTCCACTTAACTCACACGATCGGTCAACGTTCTACGGAGGCGGAGAGAAGGGTTACACCGACTATGCGCCTTTCAGCGAGGCAACTTGAACCAGGACACCGTACTGAAGACCCACCGAGACATCTTCTGTAAAGCCCTTCTCCATCAAGACTGGGCCTCTCTTGCTGAGTTGTATGCCGACGATTACATGCTCGTGCGCTCAAATGGTACTGTGCTCACCAAGGATGATGTTCTGACTGACCTCAGAACTGGTGACCTTGATTTCAAATCCATCGAGCTGATGAATGAGCATGTTCGACTGATTGGCTCGGTAGCGATCCTCACCGGTGACAGCCGAACGATCGCAAAACGTGACGGTATCGCCTCCGAATCCCACTTCCGACTGGTTACAGTCTATGTGGAGACGGAGGAAAAGCTACGTCTACTGTACTTTCAGAGCACAGACATTCCACCGACCTCGAACATCGGGACAACATAGGTCCGCTCTTGCAGAGCTGAGAGAGATTCCATGAAAAATGAAAATGTTAGTAAATTCCGAGATCGCTTCGTTGGCGTCTGGACACTTGAGAGCTTTACTGAGCGATCAGACAGGTCTGAAGAATTCAATCCCCTAGGGGACAAGCCCACAGGCTTTCTGATCTATACAGCCAATGGCTTTGTCTCGGCCCAACTGATGCGAGCGAAGCGAGAACTATTCAAGGCAGACCCTTGGGAGGCCGGGGCGTCCAGTGATGCCGTGGATCTGACGAAGGACTACATTGCATACTGCGGGCGCTACGAGATCGACGAGAAAAGTTCAGAGGCTATTCACCTGCCTCTAGTCGCTCTCTTACCCAACCTCATACATCAGGAGCAGCACAGAAGCTTCACGTTCGAGGAGGATACGCTCACGCTCGCGACGTCGTGCGGGCGTCCAAACGGCAGCGTTGTTGCATCAACGCTCCTATGGCGACGTTGTCCGCTTGAGATGGTCTGATAGCGCCACCTCTCCTGAGCCTTCAGACGGCGGCACCAAACGATCTCGCGTCGTTTGCACAAAGCAAATCGCCTCGTCCTGAATACGGATGAGGCTGATCTGTTGGTTGTGCTGCGCTCAACTACTTCGTTGCGATTCCAGACGCCGCCGAAGCTATAAACTCGGACACTTCCTTGGGATGTGAAAGCATCGGTACATGGCTGCTCACGATAACAAGGGTTTGAGCCTTCATCTTCTTGGCGCTGTCCATTTCCTGCTGGGGCGAGATCATGTGATCGTCTGCAGCTACTACAAACCACGCCGGCTTTGTGTGCCAGGCGGCCTCAGTGATTGGAGTTCCGAGGGCTGCACCTTGAGTCGGTGTCTGTGTCGATAACAACGTCATCTTCTCCTCCGAAGTGAGATCTGACGCAAAGTCTTCAAGCACACCTTTCTCGGTGAGCACAAGAAAGCCATCTTCGATGGGCCTCAACTCTCCGACACCTGGGGTTTGTCCATATGGCTTTCCCTGACTGGCGGCGGATTCGCCTTTGTCTGGGGCAAATGCGGCAACGTAAACCAACCCAGCAACCTTAGGGTTGTTGCCGGCTTCCGTGATGACCGCCCCACCATAGGAGTGGCCGACCAGGAGAACAGGACCATCCTGGGCATCGATGACTCTCTTCGTTGCTGCCACATCATCTGCAAACGAAGTCAAAGGATTTTGCACGCAAACAACGTGGAATCCCTTTGCCTGCAGAATAGGAATCAGTTTGGACCAGCTTGAACCGTCAGCCCATGCTCCGTGTACAAAGACGATATTCTTTGCGAGAGCGCTGGCAGGTGCCTGTGAAATACTGCGCATCGGCATGGCGATGCAAAGGAGCGTTAGAGCAGACACCAGAACTGTCTGTAGACGACCATGAGACTTCATTTGGTTATCCTTTCGAAGCAGGAGGGCCTGCTGAAGACGGATTGATTGCGCCTTGATCAACCCTACTGTTGTTGCCGGATAAGCAGAAGTTCCGATCGGGAGGGTCCAGGATAGCCCATTGTGGTCATTCGAGAACTCAGCTCTCGATGATGCCCCTCTGGAGTGCAATGACGACAGCATGGGTACGATCACTTGCTCCAAGCTTGGAGAGAATACTTTTCACGTGGTTCTTCACGGTGTTCTCTGAGATATTCAGATGATCTGCAACGATCTTATTGGAGTATCCCTTGGCCACACCTTGAAGGATCTCCACTTCTCTTTGAGTCAGGTCATCCTCGGTGAAGTGGTCGGCGAGAAGCTGCGCAACTTCAGGCGGCACTTTCTTTTTCCCGGCGTGAACCGCCCTTATGGTTTCGACAAGCTCAGTCCGCAAAAGGTTCTTCAGAAGATATCCCCTTGCTCCTGCCTCGAAGGCTCGAACAACCTGAATGTCTCCCGCAACTGTGGTTAATACGATGAAGCGAGCCTCGGGGAACTCCTTCCTGATCTCAATCATTGCCTCAATGCCGCTGGCCTCGGGCAATCTCAGGTCCATTAGCGTGACGTCGGGGCGATGTGCTCGAAATACGACAACCGCTTCTTTCCCATCGACTGCCTCAGCAACCACCTTCATATCAGGCTGCTCGTTGACCTCTCCCGCAATTCCTCTGCGCATTAGGTGGTGGTCATCCACAGTGAGCACTCGGATCTGCTTGACATCCGTCATCTCATTCAGTCCTTCATAGCCCTGACGCGAGCTATTTTTCTTATACTCCTTGGCAGTGTACGAGTCGAACATCCCTGCTGAAAACCCGAAAGGGCTAGACGCAGACGTCCCTTTTGGGATTCCCCGTAAGCCTTTGGTTCGTTAGGCTTTGTAGGTGCAGAGAATGTTCACGATGTTTCCGGCAGGCGTTCCAGGCGTAGGGCTAATCATGTTACGCCTTTGCACCGTGGGGTCCTTGGTCGCATGCGTCCTGGCCTCTGATGAAAGCTGCTCAGAGTGGCCCTTTCTGACTCTTGTGCCGTTGATCCTTCTGTTGACAATAGGCTTCTTAACGCCTTTGAGTTGCGTGGCGCTTCTCGGCTTGCAAGGTGCAATTGCTTATCGCTTCGGCATGTCCGGTCTCTGGCACTGTTGGTTGAGTGTGCTCCTCACCATTACAGTTTTGACCCTCGGTCCGGGAGCCTTCTCATGTGACGCAGTATTGTTCGGGCGTCATCGATTGACAATACGAAGACCGCCTCCCGACACCAAGCCACATGCTTAGCGGTCTTTCAGAGGTTATTGCAGTCCGAAACAACGACGGATGCGCTGGAGCATAAACCTTTTTGCGGGATCGGTAGAGTTCCATAGCCCAAAAGGATGCTCTGCCCCGAGCCCTGAAGAGTCTTTCCCTTCCTCACCTAAAAGGATCATCCTTAGAACATCTGGTTAAGGTGCTCGCGGCGTTCCCCGTCCCTTAATGAGGTCCGCTGCACCTGACCGCTCGACAGGTGGCCGAAGTACGAAGTGAAACTGATTCTCCCGGAATTCCATTTTTCAGAACTGGAGGGCAGATTATGTACGAGGGTGAGATCGCTTACGGCAGTGAGGTTACGATGCTGCAATCTCGGATTTCTAACCTCGAAGTCTTGGTCTGCGAACTTTTGGCGAAAAACGAACGATTGCGTACCGCCGTGCATTCAGAGAACGGCCTGGGCAGCGGTGCTCTCGGGCCGATCAGTCACGGTCTTTCAGCTTCACCTCGTCCTCAAAAATAAGTTTCCCGACAGCACGGGCTTTTGATGCAACAATGTTGACAGCGGGGACTCGGCTTAGAAGAGCCTCGGTTGTAGCAAAAACGCTTCCGACTCAGCGCTTGCCTCCTGAGGCTTATGTTTACTCGCCTCGATCACAACGCAGCGTCCTCGCCGATGTCGCAGAACACTCTCAAGCTCGACTGCATGACCTGCCTGTTAGCGCTCCTGGTCGCCGTGTTTTGCGGCCATCAGGCAGCAGCGATATCGCCGAACTTGACACTTCAGCAACTGGATCACACTTCCTGGACCATTCAGTCTGGAGTGCCGAGCGGGATCAATGCCTTAGCCCAGACCAGCGACGGCTATATTTGGCTCGGGACGACTACTGGCCTTTACCGTTTCGACGGCGTAACCTTCGAACTCTATCGACCTCCGGGTGGCCAGCATTTGTCGGACACAGCCATTCAGGTGCTCTATGCCACTCGTGAAGGTGGTCTTTGGATAGGCTACGTTCTGGGCGAGGCGACCTTGATTGAGAACGGGAACGTTCACAATTATTTCTATAAAGCTGACAAAATGCCTCGAGGCAGCGTGATCAGTTTTCTGGAGGACCAGGACGGAAGTATCTGGGCAGCGACAGCGGGCGGCATCGGCCACTTCATGGGAGGAAAGTGGCATAGAATCGGAGCCGAAATGAGGTTCGATTCTTTAGAAGCGAGCAATCTCTTTCAAGATCGCGCAGGCACCCTT
>Ga0105248_10003358_pt1 | contig 17789 bp, 16 predicted proteins | sample KBSS34metaG_FD_81524 | JGI IMG/M metagenome (GOLD analysis project Ga0105248, IMG submission 81524) | Switchgrass rhizosphere microbial communities from Kellogg Biological Station, Michigan, USA - KBS S3-4 metaG | ecosystem: Host-associated > Plants > Roots > Rhizosphere > Soil | place... | reverse complement strand
CACGCACGGTGATGTTGATTTCCAGCGGGCCGAGATGCTCGGGTGAGAGTTTCAGCGACGCGGTGTGATTGCCGGACTCGGTCATCATCACGACGCGGGTGCCAAGCTCATCAGCCCACGCAGCACTGCCGACCGGCGAGTGTACTGTGTGTGTGACGGCGTTGTGTGCGTGCGTCGCTTGCTGAGCTTGCACCTGCTGAGGCTGCAGCTGGAACGGCACCGTCGGACCCTGGAGCGAATCCGGCGTCTGCGCCGCGTCGATCGTCTGCGATACATCGGCGGCCAACTTTCCTTCGGTCGCCTGCTTTGCAACTTCTTGCAGGATGCCCGTCATGGCATCGGATCCGACGCCAACACCCGGCAACGACTGCAGCGCCTGCTCGACTGGGACATCGACGGGCAGGTCGATGTTGATCACAGGCTGCGGTTGCGGCAGTCCCATCGAGAACATCGCGACCATGTCCGCCGGATCCAGCTCATCCTTCTTGTCCGCACCGTCCAGAGCCATTGCCGGCGCCTTGCCCGTCGGCATTGCAGCCGCCCCGCTTCGCTGCAGCGACGCGGCGACCAGCTGACCCAGCATCGCCAGGAAGTCCGTCGTCTGGGTCTGTTCCGTTGCAACGGTGCCTGGCGTCGCCGGTGACCCCGGCGTCGCGGGCGTTGAAGGCTGAACGGGGAGATTCGTGGGTGTCATGTCTTGTTCACTTTGCGTTGGGCGCGCTCGTCGCTCTCGCGTTGCTCGCGTCGATCGGACGCGCGCCGCTCTTCTGTCTGCCATTGATCGACGACGTGGTCGAGGGCCTTGGCGCGTTTCGCCGCGTCTTGCCAACGTTGCCGCTCGGCATCTCGATCGGACTTCGCGCGATTCACGACTGCCTGCTGCTGCCGAATGGCGTCTGTCAGCCGCGCCAGGAACGCCTGATAGTCCCGGAGGTCCGCCACGCCCATGCCGCGGCCAGCGCGCGCCTTGAATTGATTCTCGTACTCACCGCGATAGCGCTCGAGCTCCTGCAGCTTCATCTCGGCGTCTGTGACCTTCTTCTCGACAGCCCCGAGCGCCACAGCCAGCCGACGCTCGGTGTCGTCGTACAGGTTCTGCACGGGCTTCATGCGCTTGGCGCGAGTCACGCGGCACCGCCGATGACTGCGCCGAGCTCGACCAGGCTGCGGTTGTAGTCAACGCGCTCAGTCAGATCCTGCTGCAGGAAGTTCTGCATGTTCGGCCAGAGCGCGATCGCGGCGTCGATGCGCGGATCGCTGCCCTTGTGATACGCCCCGATCGCGATCAGATCGCGATTCTGCTGATATGTGCTGAGCGCCTGCTTGAAGCGACGCGCGAGCGTGAATTGCTGCTGCTCGACGACGTCGTGCATCACGCGGCTGATCGAAGCTTCAATGTCGATCGCCGGGTAGTGCCCTGCTTCAGCAATACGCCGAGACAACACGACGTGGCCGTCCAGAATCGCCCGCGCTGCGTCGGCGATCGGATCCTGTTGATCGTCGCCTTCTGTCAACACCGTGTAGAAAGCCGTGATCGACCCGCTGCCGTCCGCCCCGTTGCCGGCACGCTCGACGAGCTGCGGCAGACGAGCAAACACCGACGGCGGATAACCTTTCGTCGCCGGCGCCTCGCCAATCGCGAGACCGATCTCGCGCTGCGCCTGAGCGAAGCGAGTCAGCGAGTCCATGATCAGCAGGACGTTCTTGCCCTGATCGCGGAAATACTCCGCGATGGCAGTCGCACGCCAGGCACCGTGCAAACGCATCAGCGGCGGGTTATCCGCCGGCGTCGCGACGACGATCGCGCGTTTCAAACCTTGCGGGCCGAGAATGCGCTCAACAAATTCTTTCACTTCGCGACCGCGCTCGCCGATCAGGCCAACGACGATCACATCTGCGCTCGTATAGCGCGCCATCATGCCGAGCAGCACGCTCTTACCGACGCCGCTGCCCGCGAACAAGCCGATACGCTGACCGCGCCCGACTGTGAGCAATGAATTGATCGCGCGCACACCGACATCGAGCGGCTCTGCAATCGGCTGACGCGACAGGGGATTGATCGGCATTCCGGTCAAACGAATGCGTTCATCACACGCGATCTGTCCCAGTCCATCGAGCGCGGTGCCCGCGCCATCGATGATCCGGCCCAGCAGGTGCGGGCCGACTGCAACCATTTCCGCCCCGGTACGCGGCACGACACGGGCGTTCGGCTTCAAGCCATGAATATCGCCCGTCGGCATCAGATACAGCCGATCACCCGAGAACCCCACGACCTCCGCCTCGATGCGGGCGCCGTCATTCCCGAGCACATCGACGCGATCACCAACAGCCGCCTGACATCCCGCGGCTTCGAGCGTCAGCCCGACCATGCGAGTCAGCACGCCCTCCACGGGCGGCGGCGCCATCTGCTCGACACGCTTCGAGTGGCGCTCCAGCAGACTCGCAATCTTGGAATTACGCTCCACGCCCGGCATCGCTGCGCTCTTCACCGAGGATCGTGGCCATGATGGTCTGAATGCGCGTATCCATCCGCGCGTCGATGTGTGCCGTATCCGTCGTGACGCGGCAACCGCCGCGCGGCATTACCGGATCTTCAACGATCGTCCACGCACGATCCGCGGTCGGCGTCGCCAACTTCTCCCGAACAACCGTCGCATCCTCGGGATGCAAATGAACACGCACATCACGCGTGGCCGCCGGCAGCAACGCCACGGTCTCGCGAATGATCGCGATCACCTGCGACGGGTCCATCCGCAACTCACGACGCACCAACTGTCGCGCGATCGAAACCGCCAGCTGCACGAGCTGCTCTTCGACCTGCGCATCGAGTTCTTTGAACGGCTGCGCAACCGCGCTCAGCATCTTGTCGATGTTCGCGACCTGTTGCTTGAGCTGATTGAGCGCCTGCTGCGACTCCGCCTTGGCCGCGGCGAGCCCCGCCGCGTGACCCTTGGCAAACGCCTCTTTGTGCGCACGCTGCTCGACGTCCTCGAGCTCGCTGACCGTGCGACCGGCACGACGCCCCTGCACCGTCCTGCCCGCGACCGCGGGCGCGTCCCAGCGCGAAACGTCGGTCATACGAATTCCTCACCCTTGCCGCCGAGCTGGATCGTGCCCGCTTCCGACATCTTGCGGACGATGGCGAGGATTTCCTTCTGCGCCGCCTCGACTTCGGACAATCGCACGGGGCCTTTCGCTTCCAGGTCGTCCTTCAACATCTCGGCCGCACGCTGCGACATGTTCTTGAAGATCTTCGCCTTCAACGGCTCGTCCGCGCCTTTGATCGCGAGCAGCAGCTTGTCGCTCGGCACTGCGCGCAACACTTCCTGCATGCCGCGATCGTCAATCTCGGAGATGTCGTCGAAGACGAACATCAGATCCTGAATCCTGGTGCCGAGCGCCTCGTCGGCCTTGGAGATCAGCGCAACGACGTTCGCCTCGGCGCTGGAGTCCATGAAGTTGAGGATGTTCGCCGCGCTCTTCACGCCGCCGAGCACCGAAGTTTTCATGCCACCCGTACGGCCGGCGAACTGCTTCTCGATCACTTCATCGAGCTCATGCAAGGCCGTCGGCTGAATACCATCCAATGTCGCGACGCGCAGGACCACATCGGCCCGCAGCGGATCCGGAAAATGATTGAGCACCTCGGCGGCCTGATCCGAATCCAGATACGCCATCACGATCGCGATGATCTGCGGATGCTCCTGGCGGATCAGCTCCGCGACCGCGCGCGGATCCATCCACTTCAGCGCTTCCAGACCTTTGCTGGAGCGCCCGAACAGAATGCGATCGATCACGCCACGCGCCTTGTCTTCACCGAGCGCGCCGATCAGCACCTTGCGCAGATACTCGTCGACGCCGACGCCGAGCGACGTCTGGCCTTCGACGGACAAATTGAAATCGCTCAACACCTTCGACACGTCGGTGCGGGAAACATTCTGTAACTGAGTCATGGCGGCGCCGATGCGTTGCACGTCCTTGGCCCCCATGTGCTTCATGACTTCGGTGGCTTCCTGCTCGCCGAGCGACAACAGGAAGATTGCGGCCCGTTCCGTGCCGCTGCGCTTCGCGTCTCCACCCTGCTGCTTCTTACTCATCGTCGCCAACCCACGTCTTCACGACCTGTGCCACGCGCGCTGCGTCCTGCGTCACCATCGAGCGCGCCTGAGAAATCTGCCCGTCATAGTCGAGCGACGGACCCGCGGCATGTGCCGGCAGGCTGCTTTGCCCCGGCGGCAATGCGGTCGGCGCGTAGGCCATGCGCGGCGATGCCAGCAACCCGCGAATCAGCGGACGCACCACCATCAGCACGATCACTAACACTACGATGAGTCCCGCGAGCAACTTGGCGATGTCGCGGATCAGCGGACGCTCCCACAGCGGGATCGGATCTTCCTGCACTTCTTCCGGCGTCAGCTCGCCCTTGAACGAAGCGTTGACGACGTTGACGCTGTCGCCGCGCGCCTGATCGAAGCCGACGGCATCCTTGACCAGCTTCGTCATGTTCTCGAGCTGTTCGGGTGTCAGGGCGGTTTCTTTGACGTTGCCTTCGTCGTCGGTCGCGCGCAGGTTGTCGACGAGCACCGCGACGGTAAGTCGCTTCAGGCGACCCGCCGGCTGGCGCGTGTACGCCACCGTGCGATCGATCTCGTAATTACGCGTCGACTGCTTCGACGTGTTGTCCGGCGGTGTGTTCGGCGCGACCGGCTGAGCGGCAGCATTCGCGGCCTGTGCACCGGCGGGGACGTTGGGTGGCAACGCGACGCCAGGCGTCGGCGGCTGATTCGTGAGCGCACCGGGCACGCCCTGCGGACCGGCGCCGTTGCGGCTCGATTCTTCCGCGGTCTGTTCGCTGCGAACGATCTGACTCTCAGGACGATATTGTTCGCGAGCTTCTTCAGTAGTCGAGAGCTCGACATCGGCCACGACCTGCGCTCGCACGCGACCCGGCCCGACGAGCGGCGCGAGCAACTGCTCGACACGCTGCGTGTAGCGCTCTTCCATCCCGCGCGCGATCTCGAGCTGCTTCTCGCGAGCAGCCATTTCATCGTTGCCTTCCGGCGCCGACAGCAGGCGGCCTTGCTGATCGACGACCGTGACCTGATCCGCTTCCAGCTCGGGGATGCTCGACGCGACGAGGTTGACGATCGCAGTGACCTGCTCCGTTTCGAGTCGACGGCCCGGCTTCATCTGCAGGAACACCGAAGCGCTGGGCGGCCGACGATCGCGCACGAACGCGGACTGCCGCGGCAGCGCCAAATGCACGCGCGCACCTTCGACAGGCTGCAGGTTCGAAATCGTGCGGGCCAGCTCGGTCTCGAGGGCGTGCTGATAGCGCGCGCCCTCCATGAACTGACTCACGCCGAATCCCGGCTCCTTCGACATCACCGCGAAGCCACCGTCGCCTTCGGGCAGGCCTTGCGACGCGAGCTTGAGTCTTGCGTCGTGAACGCGATCGGCCGGAACGGTGATGGTGCCGCCGTCGATCTTGTACGGAATGTTGTTGGTGTCGAGTGCCTGCGCGATCTGCGCGGCGTCCTGCTGACCGAGGTTGCCGTAGAGCAGGCTGTACGTCGGCTCTTTGGACCACAGCACGATCACGACGCCCGCCGCGACCGAAGCCGCGATGCCAATGAGCAGCGCGAGCGGCTTGAGGCTCGGCGGAATGATCGAAGGACGCGGCAATGCCGCCGCTTCAGTACTCATATCCATGCACCGGTACTAGTCACTGTCACTCGTTAAATAGGCATGTTCATGATCTCCTGGTACGCATTCACGAAACGATTGCGTACTTCGGTGATCGCTCGGAACGAAACGCTCGCCTTCTGCATCTCCAGCATGACTTGCGGCAGCTCGACGCCCGGCACGCCGCGCTCGAACTGCGTCGCCAGATCCGTAGAGCGCTGCTGCGCCTGGTTCACTTGATCCAGGCCCTGCTTCAGCACGTTCGAGAAGGAGTTCGTCGGCGACTGCAACGCGCCGCCGACACCGGCAGCAGCCTGCGAGATCTCCGACGGCGGGCCGCCCGCGCCGCGCACCTGCGACTGCATGGAGCGGATCTGGGCAAGCACTGCATCGATTTGCATGTTGGACATTCGTGGCTCCCTCAAACTTCGACGCCGGCTTCGCGCAACTTCGCGAGCTTGTAACGCAAGGTGCGCGGGCTGATGCCGAGACGCTTCGCCATCGCCTGGCGATTGCCGTTGTCGGTACGCAGCGCTTCGAGGATCAGATCGCGCTCGGCGGCGGAAACAGATTCGGACAGCGCGCCTGAAGAGGAAGCGCTCGGCGCCGCGCTCGGTACCGCTTCGCTTGCACCTTCGATATGAATGTTCTCGGCCTGGATGACCGGGCCGTTCGCCAGGATCAGCGCGCGCTGCATGACGTTGTCGAGCTCGCGCACGTTGCCCGGCCACGCATGCGTGAGCAGGATGTGTGCGGCCTCGGCGCTCAGCGCCGGAATGCGTTCGCCGGGGCGGCAACGCGCGTTGAGCACGTGCATCGCGAGCGGCAGCACATCGTCCCGACGCTCGCGCAGCGGCGCGGTCGTCAGGGGGAACACGTTCAAGCGGTAGTACAAGTCTTCGCGGAAGCGGCCCGCAGCGACCTCGCTGCGCAGGTTGCGATTCGTCGTGGCCAGCACGCGCACATCGAGCGCCACCGGCGTGCGACCGCCGAGACGTTCGACTTCGCGTTCCTGCAGCACTCGCAGAAGCTTGGCTTGCAGACCGAGCGGCATCTCGGTCACTTCGTCGAGCAGCAGCGTGCCGCCCTGTGCCTGCTCGAACTTGCCGGGATGCGCAGCGTGCGCGCCAGTGAACGCGCCGCGCTCGTAACCGAACAGAATCGCTTCGAGCATGTTCTCGGGAATCGCCGCGCAGTTGACCGCGACGAAGGCGCGATCGGCGCGCGGCGAGTTGCGATGAATGAAGCGCGCCAGCACTTCTTTGCCGGTGCCCGACTCGCCCGCGATCAGCACGGTGCAATCGCTGGCGGCCACTCGGCGCGCCAGGTCGGCCAGGCGGCGCGACACGTCGGCGGTGGCGATGAGGTCGGAGGGGCCCGGTGAAAATGGCGAATGGGAACCAGCGGCCGGGGTGGAAGCCGCAGCTTCACCCTCTCGTCCGTAGTCAGCCATTCGCGAAATCACGCCCATAGTTGGCAGTTAAGGGAGCAAGTTCTGTTCCAGAGGGGGTGTCAGGCGATCCGGACAGGCGATCCTGTGGAGCCGGTCACAGGGTTGAGAGCTGTAGGTCGGGCTTTAGCCCGACAATCCATGCGGAGTCGGGCTAAAGCCCGACCTACAGCCCGACTTGCCGGCCATCGCGTCGAACGTCCCGACGGTTCCGTCAAACCTCTGACGCCGCCGCTTCGTTGAGCATCTGGAACTTGCGGAGCTTTTCGACCAGCGTCGTGCGGCGCAGCTTGAGCAGCCGCGCGGCGTGGGCGACCGTGCCGCCGGAGCGGCTCAGTGCCTGCTGGATCAGTCCGCGTTCGATCGTGAACAGGTGGTCGCGCAGGTCCAGGCCTTCGGCCGGCAGCTGCACGACGGTTTCGTTGGAGTCCTGCTCGGTCAGCATCGCGATCACGCCGCTGTCGTCGATCGCTCCGGCGTCCTCGAATTCCTCCGGCTCTTCGATCGCCGGCAGCTCGTCGGGAATCGCATCGAGATTCAGCTGGGCCAGCAGCGCGGCCGGCCGGTATTTCGGCGGCAGATCGGCGACGTCGACGCGCCGGTTCGGGCACAGGATCGACATGCGTTCGATAAGGTTGCCGAGCTCGCGGACGTTGCCGGGCCAGGCGTATGCGCTCAGCACCTTCATCGTGCGCGCGGTCAGCTCGACCTTGCTGCGGCCGGCATCGACGTTGCGATCCGAGAAATCCCGCACCAGCAGCGGCAGATCGTCGATGCGCGTGCGCAGCGCCGGCATCTCGATGGGGAACACGTTGAGGCGATAAAACAGGTCTTCGCGGAAAGCGCCGCGCGCGATCGACTCTTCCAGATTGCGATGGGTCGCCGCGACGATGCGCACGTTGCAGCGGATCGGCGTGTGGTTGCCGACGCGCTCGAACACCCGCTCCTGCAGGACGCGCAGCAGCTTCACCTGCATCGGCAGGCTCATGTCGCCGATCTCGTCCAGGAACAGGGTGCCGCCCTCGGCAATCTCGAAACGACCCTTGCGGGCGGAGATCGCGCCGGTGAACGAGCCCTTCTCGTGTCCGAACAACTCGCTTTCGAGCAGCTCAGCCGGGATGGCGCCGCAGTTGATAGCCACGAACGGCCGCTGCCGACGCGGGCTGGCATCGTGAATGGCGCGGGCCGCGAGCTCTTTGCCCGTGCCCGACTCGCCCAGAATCAGCACGCTCGAATCATGAGCCGCAACCTGGCGGATCAGCGCGCTCACTTCGCGCACCGCCGGCGACGAGCCGGTCGGCATGTTGACGTCACCCGCCTCTTCCAACGCCGCTTCAACCGGAACGCGCAGCGCGGCGGCCAGCGTGGTGTGCTTGAACGGGAACTGCAGGCGCTGCAACCGGGGACCGAGGGCGGCGAGCAACTGGTCGGCGACGGCGCCGGAGCCATATGCAACGACCGGGACGTCGGCGAGCTGCTCGCGCAGCGCGGCACCCAGCTCGCGCCAGTCGCAGTCCGCGACATCGCCGATCAGCAAGGCCGGCGGAGTGCTCGGGGCTTGGATGACGGCGCGCATCAGTGCGCTGTGGTCGATGAGCAGAGGCTCGAGGCCCAACGTCCGCAGGACGTCGGCCACCCTTTCCGCTCGCTGTGCGTCGCCGTCGTAGACGACCGCACGCTGTAGCGTGAGGGTTCTCAGTCTCGCCGTGTCACTCAAATTCATTCCCGGGTCCCTGCGCTCGTGGCGCGAGTGCTCTTGTCTTGGCGGCATTCTGTCTGTCCGTGTAGGTTGCTCTATAAGACTCTCCCTGAACGCCTGTCCGCCGTGAACTACTGCCAGAAATTTGGCGCGCGCTTAGGGGAAGAACTCATACAGCACTAGTGGAAGATGCGTGCGCGAGCCTTAAAAACCAGGGTTTTTCTTGCTGCGAGTGCGCGCGAGAAATTCGCGCGCGCAAACTTGCGGGAAACCGAGACGCGATAAGACCAAAGTCTGACGCGCGTTGAGCAAGACTGACTCGGCGTTTTTTTGTAGGCCTCTAGGTCGGGCTTCAGCCCGACTCTTCTTCACCCTCACGACCACTTCTCATTTTTTATTTCTTCTTTTCGCTTTCTGTCTTCTTACTTCTTCGGCGCCCGAATCCCCGCGACCTGTCTTCGATGCTTGCGGAACGCGAGCTTCTCCAACAGATCGGCCACGTTCTCGCTCAGCGCCGCAAATCGCACCTTCACTCGCCCATCCGGACCGACCGACGCGATGCGACCGGCCAGACGCAGCGGCTCGGCGATGCTGTCGCGAACGAAGATCTCAAGGATTCCCTGGCTGCCCAGCTCAGGGAATGGAGCAGCGGCTTGCCATACGCCGCCGAGAGCGTTGAAGCGAATCGATGCGGCGCGCGGCCGCGGGCGGCTGGCAACCAGCAGCGCGCCGACCATGTCGAGGAGCAGGTTGACCTTGAGATCCAGCCGCAGGATGTCGGCGGCGTGCGGAGAAGACTCGTCGGTCTTCTCGGGCTGGCCGTGCTCGTCGAGGGCGGCCAGGGCCTGCAGCACGCGCAGATTGCGGTCGGCGTAGCTGGAGATCAGGGCCGGGTCGAAGGGCTCGGACATCTTCTTCCAGGCGACCGGGAGAACGTCTTCGTAGGCGAGCTCTTCGTAGAGAACGACGGTGTCTAGTCCTTCGTACATGGGTCAGACTCCCTTACCGAGCATGTCCATGATCGTGGCGACGGGGTCCTGAGTTTCGACGGATTGTCCGGCTGAAGCCGGACCTACAGCGTCATTACCTGACCCCACAGCGATATTGGCCGATTGGGCGATTTGGGCGACGGCGGCGTCCGATTCGGTCATGGCCTGGCGGAGTGCGTCCAACCATGGCTGATCCTGCGGTCGCGCGGTCGACGACAGGCGCGCCAACAGATCGCGGCGCTCCTGAATAGTCTTGGGGACTTCCTGCCACTGACCCGTCATGGCCTGTTGCACGAGCTTGTGCGTGGCAGCCATCACGCCGTCTGCGATCGGGGCGCTCATCTGCGCGCCTCGTTCGGGATCGCGACCCACGCGGTGCGGATCTCGTGCAGCAGCTTGATGACCTCGTCGAGCATCTCGACGCGGTTCTCCGCCGTCGCCTTCAACAAGCGCCGGCCCATGTAGTCGTAGAGCTCGCCGAGGTTCGCGGCCAGCTGGCCGCCGGCCTTCAGATCGAGGCTGTTGCGCAGCTCGCCGATGATCGAAACAGCTCGATTCAGCAAGCGCGCCTTCTCGGAAGTCTCGCCGCGAGTCATGCAGCCGCGCGCAGTGCTGATGCGCTCCAGCGCGCCGTCGAGCAGCATTACGATCAGGCGATGCGGGTCCGCTGCAGCGACTCCGCCATGCGCCTGCGCGCTGCTGTAAGCAGCGAGTTTTGCGGCGTATGGGGTGGCGGCCATGTCGGACATCTCCGTGAGCAGTATTCCTGAGATATTTAACGGCGTACTGCCAAGGGACTTGAGTGGAAAGTGAAGAGGGTCACGTGAGTCACGAAAGTCACGTGAGTCACGTGAGTCACGTGAGTCACGAAGACCGGAATTCTTCCGTGACTTCCGTGACTTCCGTGACTTTCGTGACCCTCGTGACCCTCGTGACCCTCGTCACCCTCCGGCTTTCGGCACGCTCGCGAGCTGCTGTGCGAGATAGCTCGACGTGGTCTGCATCTGCGAAAGCAGCGAATCCAGCGCCGTGAACTGCTTGCGATAGCGAGCTTCGACCTGCTCCATGCGCAGCGCGAGCGCTTCCTTTTCGCGGCTGATGTCGTCCATCTGCCGCTTGAGCGTGGTGTTGCGCGAATCGAGATCGCTGCCGCTCTTGAGGCGTGCGTCGATCTGCGCGAACAGGCGAGCCGCAACACCGTTTTCGGAGCCGAACAGATGGGCTACCGCATCCGGATCGTCGCCGAGCGCCTTGCTCAGCTTGTCGGTGTCCAGTTCCAGCGTGCCCGAGGCAGTCGTGGTGATGCCGATGTTCGCGAGCGCAGTGTAGTCGCCGCTCAGGCCTGCGACCGGGTTCGTCAACCCATTGCGCATGTCCTGCTGGACGCTTCGCAGCAGCGAATCGCCGAGCAACGGACCGGCCGTCTTCGTGGCCGCGTCGTAGTTGCCCAGCTTGCCGAGCGCAGCCTGCATGTTGTTGTACTCGGTGACGAAGGTCTGGATGCGGGTCGTCACGCTGGAGGCGTCGAAGCTGACGTCGAGCGTGAACTCCTTGCCCACTTCCGCCTTCAGCAGATTGATCGTCACGCCTTCGATGGCATCGCTGACCGTGTTGGTCGAGCTCTCGACCGGGAAGCCGGAGATCTTCAGCGAAGCATTCTTCGCCTCCTCCTTCTCTTCCAGGTTCATCACGCCAGCGGGGTCGTAATTCAGGGCCGCGAGGCCGCCGTCGCCACCGCTGGCAACGACTTTGATCGCATGGTCCTCACCGGTCTTTTTCGAAGTGAGGATCAGGCGCGTGCCTTCGGTGCCGGTCAGCAACGTCGCCTGCACGCCGGTGTTGTCCGACGCGTTGTTGATCGCGTTGCGAATGTCTTCGAGCGTATTGGCGTCCTGCGGGATCTCCACGTCGAACGAGTCTTCGCCGACGGTGATCTCGAGCGAGCCGTAACCGATCTCGGTGGTCTTGCCGGTCAAGTGAGGCGCGGACGCGAGCCGGTGCGCCGACGCCAGGCTGATCACCTCGACGTCATAGCTGCCCGCCGCGGCCTTCGAGCTTGCGCTCGCGGTAAAACGCGTGGCGTCCGAAGTCGTGGTCTTGCGCACCGAGAACACATCGAGATTGCGCAGCGGCGTGAGCGCGCCTTTGAACTGGCTCAGCGCGCCCTTGAGCGTGCCGAGCGCGGAAATCGTGGTAGTCGCCGCGGCTTCGCGGCGCAGGATCGGTGCCGAGCGCGATGAATTCTCGGCGCTGACGAGCTGAGTCACGAGGCTGTTGATGTCGAGCCCCGAGCCGACGCCGCTTGCTTGAATACCTGCCATTACCGCGTCGCTCCCCTCGTCAGACTTTCTCGTTCACGAGCACGATCGTCTCGTCATGCGCCAGCTCCGCCATGCGCAGGACTTCTTCATTCGGAATCTGCCGGATCAAATCGCCGGTGGCCGCGTCGCGCACGCTGCAGACCATGCGGCCGCTCGCGTCGTCGACGTGGAACTCCAGCGAGCGACTGACGCGCTTCAAGAAGCTTTCGAGCTGCTTCGCCACGGCTTCGATGTCCGCGGGCTCTTGCTTCGGCTTGGCCTGCGTCGGCGCCGGCGCCTGCACCGGAGCCTGTGCCTGCGTTCGCGGGCGCGCCGACTGTGCAGATTGCTGCCCGACCGCGACGGCGGGCGTCGCAGGTGGTTTTACAGTCATGCCGTCATCGCTCATGGGCCTTTGCTCCCATCAAAACCAGTTCAAAAGCGGCGGGCGATGGCAGTCCGCTGACCACCACCGCCCACCGCGTCTAACATCGTCCTGATGTCAGTCAAACGTCATCCCAGGCTGCCCGTTAGCGCAGCAGCGAGAGGACGTTCTGCGGCACCGCATTCGCCTGTGCCAGGATCGCCGTGCCGGCCTGCTGCAGGATCTGCGCGCGCGTAAGAGCGGCAGTTTCCTGGGCGAAGTCGGCGTCCTGAATGCGGCTGCGCGAGGCCGTGAGGTTCTCGGCGGCAGTCGTCAGGTTGGTGATCGTGGACTCGAAGCGGTTCTGGATCGCGCCGAGCGTGCTGCGCAGGCTGCTGACCGAGGTCAGCGCCGAGTCAACGCGCATGATCGTCTCGTTGGCGTCGCCGGCCGTCTCGACGGACACAGCGGTCAGGAAGTCCGTGTCGGCCGCAACCGTCGTGGTGGCAACGCCGGCCAGCAACGTGGCTGCGTCGTTGGCCGTGACGATCGTCAGGTCTTCCGACGAAGCGATCACGACGTGGTTGTCAGAGTCGATCCACGCCGAGGCGCCCGCGACCTTCGAGTTGATTGCATCGACCAGGTCCTGCACCGACTCGTAGTCGCCGGTCAGCTGCACCGCGTCGCCGTCGCCGACCGCGATCGTGAAGTCGTCGTCGATGATCGACAGCGGGGCATCCGCGCTCACGGCGTCGTCGGTAGTCGGATCGTTGTCCGGATCCGTCACGTCGACCGTGCCGGTCGTGATGGCCACCTGGCCGATCGCATCCTTCTTCATGCTGGTGTTCAAGCCGATGTTGATCGTCTCACCGGCGTTCGCGCCGACCTGGAAGGCCGCCGTGCCGAACGAGCCGTCGAGGATCTTCTGGCCGTTGAACGAAGTCTGCGAAGCGACGCGCTCGATTTCCGCGAGGCGCTGCTCGACTTCCTGGTTCAGCGCTTCGCGGTCCGACGCGCTGTTCGTGCTGTTGGCAGCCTGCACCGCGAGCTCGCGGATACGCTGCAAGTTGTTGGTGATTTCCGCCAGCGCGCCTTCACCGGTCTGCGCGAGCGAAATGCCGTCGTTGGCGTTGCGGGCAGCCTGGTTGAGGCCGCGGATCTGCGTCGTAAAACGCTCCGCGATCGCGAGACCGGCGGCGTCGTCCTTGGCGCTGTTGATGCGCAGGCCCGAAGACAGGCGCTGCAGAGCGGTGGCAAGCGCGCCACCCGATGTCGACAGATTGCGCTGGGCATTCAGCGACATCACGTTGGTGTTAATAACCTGAGGCATTAGAGTCTCTCCTGATGTTTACCGTTACTAAAGCCGGGTTGATTTCCGATGCCCATCAACCTGTGCAAGGGCTGTATCGGTGCGCAGCAGGGGAACTTGAGAGTGGGTGGTGGCCTAGCTCGAAAGTGTGAGCAGCATCACAGCGGGTTCGGGGAAATGATGAATGTCCCCATTACCTCAGCCGGCTACCGCAAATAATCGAACAGCGAGAGCTGCGCGATCTTCGAATAGCTCGCCTGCGCCGCCTGCAGTCCCACCAGCTGCTGATTCATCTTCGAGACTGCGTCGGCATAGTCGAGGTCGCGCAGCTGCGAGGTCGTCGTTTCGAGCTCGACCTTGCGGTCGGCCAGTGAGTCCTGCGCACTATCTATCGAAGACAGGCGCGTGCCGACCTCGGCCCGGACGCTCGACAAGTGATCGCCGGCCTGGTCGAGCTGCTGCAGGATCGTTGCCATGTCCGAGTTGAAGTTGGCGCGGTCGGCCTGGGTCGCCGTCGACGATTCGAGTGCGTCTGCCAGCTTGCTCAGCGTCGTGAACATGTCTTCGGAGCGGCTGCGGTCGAGCGTGAACGTGTCGTTCTGCGCCGGCATTCCGGTCATGTTGATGTTCGCGCCGTTGAAGGAAATTGCGCTGTTCTGCGTGTATGTGCCCGTCGCGACGACTGTCGCAGCGCTGTCGAGGATTTCGTAGTCGCCGCTCGCCGAGGTGAAGCGCAGCGTGTAGTCGCCCGCCACCCACTGCGCGGGATCGACGAGCGTGCCGCCGCCGATCACGCCGTTGCCGGTATTTCCTACGGTCGCCGTCGTTACGAATGTCCCGTTGCCTTCGGTGACCGACATGAAGGCATCGACGCCCGAGTGCCCGTCGACGACGCGCTGATCCGTGCCGATCTGCAACGACCGATTGCCCTGGTCGCCGAAGTAAGTGATCGTGCTGCCGGTCTGTGCGAAGGGCTGCGTCTGAGTCGAGTAGCCCGAGAACAGATATTCGCCATTGGCATCGCGCTGGTTGGCGATATCGACGAGCTCCTTCAACCTGCTGCGCACCTCGGTAGCGAGCATGCGGCGGCTGGCCGGATCGACCGACCCGTTGTTGCCTTGGACAGTGATCTCGCGCACGCGCTGCAGCAGCGTGCCTGTGTCGGTGAGTGCTTGTTCTTCCAGCGTCAGGCGGCTCTTCGCCATGTCGGCGTTCGAGTTGAACTGGTCCGACTCGGCGAGCGCACGCTGCAGCTCCATGATGTGCACGGCCGCGACCGGATCGTCGGCAGGCGTCTGGACGCGCTTGCCCGAAGCAATCTGCGTCTGCGTCTTCGACAGCACGGACTGCTGACTGAGCAGCGATGTCAGCGCCGCGTGATGGATACCTGCAGTCGATATGCGCATAGGACTACCGCTCGGTGGCTGCGAGCAAGGTCTGGAACATCGTGTCGGCGACGCGGATCAACTGCGCCGCCGCCTGGTAAGCCTGTTGATACTTGAGGAGATTCGCGGCCTCCTCGTCGAGGTTCACGCCGGAGACGGATTCCTTGGTCGCCAGACTCTCCTCGTAGACGACGTTCTGCGCATCGCGATTGACCTGCGCCTGGCGCGTCGCGACACCGATACCGCCCACGAACTCGCCGACGGCGGAGCCGAGCGAAGTCGTGCCGCCGTTGAGCACGTTGGACTTGAGCGCGTCCGAGAGCAGCAGCGCGTTGCGGTTGTCGCCGGTGCCGGAGGTGTTGTCCCTGACCGTGAAGCTGTCGCCCGCGGCCGGTGCGCCGGAGATCTGCACGCGCCAGCCGTTGACGTCGATATTGCCGCCACCCGTGTACGCGAAGCTGCCCGCGCCGTTGATCGAGTAGGTGGTGGCCGTGAGGAACTGGATCGTGACGGGCGAGCGCAGCTGCGCATTGGTGCTGTCGAGCACTTCGCCCGCCGAGATCGTGCCGGAGCCTGAATTTCCCGAGACCGCGGCAGCGCGAATCGGCGCCGCAGCGGCGACTTTCGACGGATCGGTGATCAGCACGCTCATGTCGGTGATCGCGCCGCGCGTCGGGCGGATCAGGAACCGGTCACCCACGTCCGCTGCACCACCGACTTCGATTTCCAGGCCGTCGGCAACGAACGGATCGGCAGCCGTGCCCGTGCCAGTCATCGGCACTGCGGTGCCGTTGATGGAATCGCGTAACTGCCAGCCGCTGCCGGTCATTTCGAGGACGTAGTCGCGGCCCGTCAGCGCGCCCACGTCTGCGCGCGTTGCGGCGACCGTCCCGGTTCCAGTGTTGAGGCTGTTGTCGAGCACTTCCGCATCGCCGACTGCGAAGAAGTCGCCGCCGAGCGCTCCCGAGAGATCCATACCCTCGTGGTGCTGCTCGTTCACGACGTCGCTCAGCGCAACCGCGATACGTCCGAGCGCATTGCGTGCCGGGTCGAGCTGCTCGCCGCGGAAAGCCAGCAGTCCGCCCAGCGAGCCACCCGTAACGTTGCGACTGATGTCGACGGAGCTGCCCGGCGTCTGCAGAGCAACGGTAAGCTGCGTCGAATCGTACGGATCCTGGATCGTCGTGAGCTGGTTCGTATTGGCGCCCAGGACCAGCGGCTGGCCGCTGCCGACGAATACGTTCACGGCGCCGCCATCCTGGGGAACGACGTTCACGGAGATCTTCTGCGCAAGCTGATCGAGCAGCTGGTCGCGCTGATCGAGCAGATCGTTCGGCGGCTGGCCGCCGGTGCGCGCGATACCCGCCGTGATCTCGTTGTTCAGCCGGGCAATGCCCTGCGACAGCGTGTTGACCTCGGCCACTTCGCCCTTGATGCGCGAATTGATCTCATTGCCCATCTGATCCAGGCGCGAGTCGAAGAACTGCAGGCGCTGCTGCAGCGTATTGGCTTCGCTCAGCAGCACTTGGCGCGCCGGGACCGAGGCCGGCGAATTCGCGACGCTCTGGAAAGCGTTGACGAACTTCTGCAGCGTCGGGCTCAGGCCGTTCGCCGAATCCCCGAACATGTTGTTCAGGGTCTCGGCGTTGGAAGCGTAGATGTCGAGGTGCTCGAGATTGCTGGAGCTGGCGCGCGTCTGGGCGGCGACGAACTGGTCGTAAATGCGCGTCGTCGTGTTGACGCTGGCGCCCTGCCCGACCCAGCCGTTGCCATAAGCCTGCGCCGGGCACGTGCCGATCTCGACACGCTGGCGGCTGTAGCCGTCGGTGCTGACGTTGGAAATATTATGGCTGGTCGTATCGAGCGCACGCTGGAAAGCGAGCAACCCGGACACGCCGGTCGAGAGTAGATCAGCCATCGTTCAGTACCCTGTTCGTAGTTGACGGCGCCGAAGCAGCGAACTTGAGCGCATCGGAGCGCGCGCGGACTTCGCTGGCGACGGCAGCGATCTTCTGTGCGTAGTGCGGGTCGGTTGCGTAACCGCCCTGCTGCAATGCTGTCGCGAAGGCCTCGACGTTGTCGCCGGCGCCGCGGGCACTGGCATAACGCGAGCTGTCGCGGATCAGCGCGGCGTAGTCGCGAAAACTGTCGGCCGGCGAGTCGTAGGCGCGGAAGCGCTCGACTTTGCGCACGGGGATGCCTGCTGCGAATTCGAGCGTCGGCACGTTGACCGTCGCGCCCGACCACTGGCTGCCGGCTTTGATGCCGAACAGGTTGAAGCTGCAGTCGCCGTTGGCGTTGCACGGGACCGAGCGGCCCCAGCCGGTTTCGAGTGCGGCCTGGGCGAGCAAGGCGTTGGCGTCGACGCCGAGCTCGCGCGCGGCTTGTTCGGCGTGCGGGCGGAGCTGGCGGAGGAAGTCTTCCTTCGAGGTAGTCAGCGCTTGGGTGTTCGCAGTTGGCGTGGAGGTCGTCGGCGCAGACGTCTTCTCGGTACTTTGCACGCCGCCCTGCAGCTGACGCACGAGCATGTCTGCCAGTCCGAGCCCTTTGCCCTTCGACAGCTGCATCGCGATCTGATCGTCGAACATGTCCTGATACATGTCCCCTT
>Ga0105248_10003356_pt1 | contig 17794 bp, 16 predicted proteins | sample KBSS34metaG_FD_81524 | JGI IMG/M metagenome (GOLD analysis project Ga0105248, IMG submission 81524) | Switchgrass rhizosphere microbial communities from Kellogg Biological Station, Michigan, USA - KBS S3-4 metaG | ecosystem: Host-associated > Plants > Roots > Rhizosphere > Soil | place... | reverse complement strand
TCTTGCGCCCACGTATCTCGCCATCGCCTGGGGACCGCTTTCGGACGCACGCGCCTACTCGCAGCTCGAGTTCGATCAGCGAGGCTCGCCGTTGGCCGGGCGTTTCGTGTTTCCGCAGATCAGGTCGGGCACCGAGCTCGCGCATCGCCCGTTCGCAGAGGTTCAGGCGTACCTGCTCGCAAACCTCACTCACGTGCACACGATTGCCGCCAACCGGGAGATCGCAACGCGTCTGGCGACCATTCGACCCGGTCAACTCGTGCGATTCTCCGGCCTGCTGGTGGATGTGACCGCACCGAGTGGTGATCGCTATACGAGCTCGACGGCGCTGCACGATTACAACTGCGAGCTCGCCTGGGTGGACGAACTCGAGTTGATCCAGGCGAGCGGCCAGTAAGCTCCTCAGCATTCACTCAACGAGCCCTGTGGCGTGTGAGCGCCGCTGCACGGGGAAGCGCGGACGTCGACCGTGCGTTACCGTCACCCTCTCGCAAACGGCTCTTGATTGCGACGCCGTTTCACTTCAACTGCTCGTCCGCGAGCCCGACCTTGTTCAGGAACACGAGCCAGCGCGGATCGTCCTGCAGCCGCGCGAGCGACAGATCGAGTCGCGACCATGTGAGGCCGGGGTCGTGCTGCCGCAATGCGCGTTCGAGCCACTCGAAGGCCCGATCGTTTTCGCGGCGATAGGCATGAACCTCCGCGATCTGGTAAGCCGCGGTGTCTGCAAAGCGCGTGGTCAGGCGCGCGAGGACTGCATCGGACTCGGCCTTCTTCTCCAGCGCCCAAAGCACTTGTGCCTGGGCCGTCAACCGCGACCACTCGTTGGACTCGCGTTCCGCCTCGCGCAGCGCGTCGTCGAATCGTCCCTGGCGCAACAGCATCAACGCTACGCCGGCATGACCCCATGGGTTGGTCGGGCTGAGTTCGATCGTGCGCCGAAACTGCGACACCGCGTCGTCGTACCGGCCCGCGCTTTCCAGGGCAAACGCAAGGTTCATTCGCATTTCAGCGTTCACCGGATCCGACGCCACCGCCTGCCGCGCGAATTCGACGGCCTTTTCCCTTTGGCCGAGGGTGTAGGCGAGCTGTGCGGCCGCCGACAGGACATCGGGGTCCGTCGGTGCGGACTTCTGCGCGTGCTTGAGCGACTCGGTTGCCCCTCTCCAATCGAAGTCGTACCACATCTGCACGCGCATGCGGGCGAGATGCGCCTCCGAGAGATCGGGCTCGAGTTCAAGCGCATGTCCGGCTGCGCGCCGTGCCACCGCGAAGCCCTCGTCGAATTCGGGCTTGGTATCGGCAAACCCGCCGCGTACCGAGCTGGCCTGCGACAGCGCGGCCCACGCGAGCGCGAAGCCCGGATCCGCCTCCACTGCGCGTTCGAGGAAATCTGCCGCCCGAATGGCGGAATCGCGCGTGAACTGGTTCAGGAAATAGATTCCCTGAAGGTAACGCTGATAGGCATCCGCGTTCTTCGTGCCCCCTTTCCCCGCCGAGCGGACCTGAGCCTGGATCGCCGCTTTCGCCGACGCGTTGAGAGTGCCGCCGAGCTGCACGCGAAGCTGTTCGACGATCGTCTGGGCGACCTCACTCTGCACGGCGAACACGTCCTGGAGATCGCGCGTGTAACTGTCCGACCAGAGTTGCTCGCCTGTTGCAGCACGGCTCAGCCGAACGGTGATGCGCACGCTCTGGCCCGCCTTGCGAACGCTGCCTTCCACGAGATGGGCGACGCCGAGCTTCTCGCCGATCTCCTGCGTCGTCGCATTGGTACCCTTGAACGAAAACGCCGACAGGCGGGCCGCGACGCGCAAGCCGGCGATCTTCTGAAGCACCGAGAGCAGTTCTTCGCTGATGCCGTCGGAGAAGTACTCGTTGGCCTTGTCGTCGCTGAGATTCGTGAACGGCAGCACGGCGACGGTGTTCTGATCAGCTTTCGGCGCCTGGCGTGCCGTCGTTTCTGTCGGCGTGGACTGTCGCACCGCAACCGACGCCGGATCCTTGACATCCGTCTGCAAACGAACCGCTGCGATCAGCGCCACGATCACGGCGGCGAGCGCGGCGACGCCCTTTGAAGAAGCGCGACTTGCCGGCGATCGCTGCTGCCTTGGCTCGCACCGCGGAGGGCGCAATCGTTGCAGGCACCGCTTCACTGCTTCCCAGGAGACTGCGAGCGTGCTCGGCGAAGACGTCTGCATTCTCCCCGGCCGGCAGCCGTGACCATTGGCGTTCACGAAATCGATCCGGGACACGGGCGGAGACTTCGGAGGTGTCGTCGATCACGACGGGCAGGAGGAAGGGCTGGTCGTCCGCCATCAGGTGGGAGCGGTCGACGGCAAGCTTCCATTCCAAGCGGAAGTAACCTTCGCTGCGCGACTCGGTGTTCGCCGAGATGATCGGCACGAATAGCGCGCACTCCTTGATCTTCTTTCGAATGGAGGCGTCCCACGCGTCGCCTCCGCGCAGCTCGCTCTCGTCGAACCATACGACGACCCCTGCCGCGCGCAGAGCCTCGTCAATGCGCCGGGCCGCCGCAACGTCCTGCGAGGCGTAGCTCAGGAAGACCGCATTGATTGAAGCGTTCATCGAATCGGGCTGGGCGGCTCGCGGCAACGACGATCATCCGGGCGGCAATGATGCCGGCGCCGATTCTTACCCTATTCCCTCGGCGTCGCAATGACGTGCACGGGGAGCAGCCCGGCCGCTATCCTGAACGGTACTGCCGAGCGGCAGCACGGGCGCTCTCGCGCTCGTCTGGCGCGCGCGGCTTATCCTCCCAGGAGAAATGTGGCGACCGTGATCGCATGGCGCGCGGTGCTTTTCCTCACGGGGGACACGGCGGCGACCAATGTAAGGTGACGCCGCTCGATTCCATTCGAGCCGATCTAAGCTTCGTACTTCGACTGCTGCGTCAACTTCCCATGCGTCTTCTTCCCATGCGTCTTCGCACCAGCCTGTTCCTGATGGCCTTTGGCACGGCGGTACCGCTGATCGCGTTTGCGCTCGTTGCGGCGAATCTCGTCGTCAAGCAGGAGAACGAAAGCCTGCTCAATGCAGCGAAGGCGCGAAACCGCGCCGTGATGAGCGCCGTCGATGGAGAAGTCCGCGATGCCATCCATACCCTCCGCGCGCTATCGGTGACGCCGGGCCTCGACGCGGACGATCTGCAGGCGTTCTACACGCTTGGAAAGAAGGTGCTGGCGTCGCAGCCGTCCTGGAACAACCTGCTGGTCCATGACCCCCAAGGCAGGCAACTCGTGAATGTGAGCCTGCCGTGGGGTAGCACCCTGCTCTCCAACCCTATCGCACCCGCTTCGATCGCCCAAGCCGTATCCACCGGGCAGCCGGCGGTCGGCAATCTGACGGTCGCGCCGCTGCTGCAGAACCGCCTGGGTATCCCGGTTCGCGTACCCGTGATGCGCGACGGGAAGGTCGTCTATGTGCTCACAGCCGTACTCGAGCCTGCCGCATTCCAGGAGCTCCTGGTCGCGCAGGAACTGCCTCGTGAATGGGTCACCGGTCTCGTCGACGGAGAGGGCCGCCTGATTGCACGCGTACCACCGACGAATACGGGCACCTTGGCATCGCCGGACTACCTGGAGAAAACGCGCGGAGGCGCACGCGAAGGGTGGTATCGCGGCAAGACCTTGGAGAGGGCCGACACGTACACGGCCTTCCTGCGCTCCGACTTCACGGGCTGGACGATCGGCTACGCCTTGCCGGCGGCCATCGTCACCGGCGTGTCGGACCGTGTCGCGTGGTTGATGATCGCCGGTGTGCTGTTATCTCTCGCATCTGCCGCAGCGATCGGTCTCTGGCTCAGCCGGCGGATCGCGAAGCCCATGTCGGAGCTCGCCGCTGCCGCTGTCGTACTCGCGAGTGGGTCGGTTTCTCCGAAGGTGCAATCCTCGATTCGCGAGATCGATTTGCTCTCGAATGCGCTCGACCGATCCGCTCGCGCCATTGCCGAACGGGATCGCAATCTCCATCAATCCCAGGAGGAGCTGCGGAAGCAGGCGGCGGAACTCCGACGCGCGGACACGAACAGAAGCCAGTTTCTGGCGCTGCTCGCGCACGAGCTGCGCAATCCACTCGCACCGCTCCGTACCGGCGTCGCGATTCTTTCGATGCAGCCCGACTCGAAACGGGCCGCGGACACGCGCGCGATGATGGAGCGTCAGGTTGCGCACATGGCACGGCTGATCGACGACCTCATTGATGTGAGTCGCATAGACCGTGGAGTGCTCGAGCTGCGTCGCGAAGTCGTCGCGGTGGATTCGGTCGTCCGAAGTGCCGTGGAGACGGCCAAGCCGGGGCTCGAAGCGAAGCAGCAGCAGCTTGTCATTCGGTATGCGGCAGAGGCGCTCTACTTCGACGGCGATTCGCTCAGGCTAAGTCAGGTGTTGGCGAACCTGCTCACAACGCCTGCAAGTTCACGCCGCCAGGCGGACATGTCGAAGTGGCGACAAGGGTGGACGGCGATGATGTGGTGATCACGGTCACTGATGATGGCATCGGATTCGCGGACGCGGACCGACACCGGATATTCGACATGTTCGTGCAGCTCGATGAGAGCCGCAGCCAATCGACGGGTGGTCTTGGCATCGGCCTCACATTGGTTCGATCCATCGTCGCGATGCACGGCGGGAGAATCGACGCGCAAAGCGAAGGGCCGGGAAGGGGGGCCACGTTCACGCTGCATCTGCCCAAGGCGTCCACGGTGACCGCGGCAGAATCGGCGGGTTCCGTCCCGTTGCTTCCTGCGAACAGAGGCCGCGTGCTGGTCGTCGACGACAATGTCGATGCAGCAGAGTCGCTCGCGGCCATGCTAAGACTCCACGGCTTCGATGTACGGGCGGCGTACGGCGGTGCGCAGGCGCTCGACGTGGCGCGCGGGTTTCGACCGGAGGTTGCTTTCATCGACCTCACGATGCCCGGCATGAGCGGCATTGAACTCGCCGCTCTGTTACGTGCGGACGCTTCGATCGAAGGGCTCCGTCTCGTTGCGCTCACAGGCATGGGTCAGAAATCGGATCTTGACGCAACGCGACGTGCGGGCTTCGAAGCGCACCTTACCAAGCCGGCGCAACCGGAGGAGGTCGTTCGACTGGCGGCGGCGAAACGGGACAATGTCGTCCGCATTCGCGCCGAGCGACCAGCGACGTGAGGAACAGCCGGCTGTTGCCGCTGCCGCTCGTTCCGCTGCGCGGCCCATCCTCCGGCGACTCCATAGGCCGTGACGCACCGCTGGTTGCCTCGTCTCGATCTTCGCAGTCCCCATCGCATCGCGTGCTCGAGGGCGCTGCGCGATGATTGAAATCGATCCGGACGAGATCGAATGGACGGCCATACGCGCGCAGGGTGCCGGTGGCCAGAACGTGAACAAGGTGTCTTCCGCGTTGCATCTGCGTTACGACATCCGCAACTCCTCGCTGCCCGATCCCGTCAAGGATCGACTGATGCAGTCCGGCGATCGGCGAATCACGAGCGGAGGCGTCGTGATCATCAAGGCGCAGCGCTATCGAAGCCAGGAAAGAAACCGGGAGGATGCGCTGGAACGTCTTCGGAAGGTGATAGACGAGGCAGCGCTCCTGCCCATCGCGCGTCGGGAGACCAAACCGACACGCGCGTCAAAGCGAAGGCGCGTCGACGCCAAGGTCAGGCACGGACGCACCAAGGCGGGTCGTCAAAGGATCGTCGACGGGTGATCGGTCCACGCGTGCGCAGCAAGGATCGTTTGACCGGCGATCGGTTCACGCGTGCGGCAGCAAGAATCGTTGACGGGCGATTGGTTCACGCGTGCGCAGCAAGCACGCGGCCAACTTCGACCGCCACGTCATTCTGATCCGTTTGAGTGAGGTCGCCCCACGCCGCTGCGACGTGACGATGAAGTCCCTCGACGCGGCCCGCGACTTCTTCGATGAGCGGTGGAACTCGCGATCGCTCGTTCACCGGGATCACGACCCGCAGCAAATAGGCGATGACGTGGCGCACGGGTGTGTCATCGGTGAAGCGATACGTATGCCGCAGGATCCAGCGCGCGCTTCCTTCCTCTTCCAATACGAGGTGTTCGCGCATGAGTCGAAGGATGCCTTCCATCGTAGCGAGCAGACGTTGGGCTTTGGCGGCGTCATGACCGCACGCTCGCAGACGCTCTACCAGCGCCCGCTGCCTGGCAACGCGCGGTTCCGCCTCCGCGACATGGCGGCGGGCGCGCTCGAGCGGTGTTTCGGTCGTGATCATCACGGATAAAGACGTGGCGGCGGTGTCCGATTCGTGCTCGGTGCACGGGCGCCCGCATGAGCAGTCGACGCTAAAGCGATCGACTCAAGCAAAACCAAAGCAATAGCCGAGCCCGTCAAAAGCCCTGTGTTTTCAGTAGCCTAAGGGCTGTTTATTGAAGAACGTGCAACGAAACTGTGCAATAGCGCGCTTGCCAATGTGCCGGAAGCCCTGCTTGCCAAGGCGGTGTCGCTTGAAAGGATTGATTGCGCGATCGGTATCCCGACGAGGCTGTGGCGGCACGGGCATCGAATCACGTTCCGCAGAACGTGCGATAGCGCGCAGTCACCGCAGCCGGCGCAGGCTGGGCGTATCGCGCGGACCCGGGTGTGTCGGTGTACGGTTCGCGCAGCGCTTCGAGCAAAGATCGAAAAGGCCCTAAATCATCGTCGCGCGACGCGGCGGTGAGCGCCTCCTCGACGCGATGGTTGCGTGCGATGATGATCGGATTGATGCTTCGCATCGCCTCGGCGCGCTCGAAATCTGAGAGCGCCGCGTCGCCTTCTGCCGCGCTCTCGGTGTTGCAGCGCGCTCGCCAACGGGCGAGCCACGCGTCCGGCGCGCGCGCATCCGTAAACAGCGCGCGAAGCCGAGCTTCGTCGCCCGCCGCAGCATCGGCAAGCCGGCGCCACGCGAGAGTGAAATCGACATGCTCGTGGTGGAGCAGAGACAGCCAGTCCGCGGCCAGCGCGGCATCGGCATCGTCGTGCGCGGGATCGTTTCGGCGCAGTCCGAGCTTTGCGCGCTGTCCGCGAAGCAGATGCGTTCGGTATCTTTCGGGAAACCGGGCCACCACTTCGGTGGCTGCGGTGACCGCCTGTTCGTGATCATCGGCAAGGAGGGGCAGCAGCGTTTCGGCAAAACGTGCGAGGTTCCAGCGTGCGATGGAGGGCTGGTTGCCGAACGCGTAGCGTCCGAGGTCGTCGATGGAGCTGAAGACGGTCGTGGGATCGTAAGCTTCCATGAACGCACACGGTCCGTAATCGATCGTTTCGCCGGATATCGTCATGTTGTCGGTGTTCATCACGCCATGGATGAAACCGGCGTTCATCCATTGAGCGATCAGCGCCGCCTGTCGCGCGGCGACGTTCGCGAGCAACGCGAGGAAGCGTTGCGGCGAAGCGACGAGTTCGGGGTCATGACGCGCGATTGCATATTCCGCAAGCCTGCGCACGCTCTGGACATCGCCACGTGCGGCATGGAACTCGAATGTCCCGACACGGATATGGCTCGCCGCCACACGGGTAAGAACCGCGCCGGGCAGCACGTCGTCGCGGTACACGGGCTCCCCCGTCGCTGCGACCGCCAGCGCACGCGTGGTCGGAATATTCAGCCCGTGCATGGCTTCGCCGAGCAGCACTTCCCGAAGCATCGGACCCACGGCCGCCTTGCCGTCGCCGCCGCGGGCGAACGGCGTGCGCCCCGACCCCTTCAAGGCGATGTCGCGACGCCGTCCATGCCTATCGATCACCTCGCCTAGGAGTAGCGCGCGACCATCGCCGAGTTGGGCCGAGAACCCGCCGAACTGATGACCCGCGTACGCCTGAGCAAGCGGTTGCGCGCCGTCAGGAAGGGTGTTTCCGGCGAATATCGCTGCCTTCGTCGCGCTGTCGAGCGAGGCCAGGTCGAGGCCCAGTTCCTCCGCCAATGCCTCGTTCAGAAACAGCAACCGAGGTGCGGGCACCACGGAAGGTTCGAGGCGAATGTAGAAGCCTTCGAGCTCCCGAGCGAAGGAATTGTCGAAGGGGAATACGCCGCTTCCCACGCGTGTCGTGTCCATCGTCAAGTTTGCCATGCGGCAGAACGGCGTGCGCGTACTCTTGCTTCCTGCCCCCGCGCTCCGGGACTAAAACGAGTGATACGACAGTCCTGCCAGGATTCAGTTGCGAGCCTTTCATGAGAGTCGAAGCCATCGACGCATCCAGGCAGGATCGCCGCTCGTCGCAGTCCAGGGCGACCAACGAGACCGACGGCATGGGGGAGCGTATCCGCGCCCTTCGTGACTCGATGCGTGGAATCGGGATCCGGCAGGTTCGGATCGGATGCGGACTGGTGCTCTTCGCCTACCTGCTTTCGCATTTCATCAATCATGCGCTGGGGAACATCTCCTATGAGGCGATGGAAGCCGGCCTCGACTATCACATGGGCTTCTGGCGGACTCCCGCCGTGGCAGGTGTCTTCTACACGGCTGCAATCACCCATTGGTCGCTGGGACTCTGGGCACTCTATGAGCGGCGGCAGTTTCGCTACCGGTGGGCCGAGATTTCGCAGCTCGTACTCGGCATCTCCATTCCCTTCCTTCTCGTCACGCACTTCGTCGGAAGCCGTTTGCAGTCGCCGTTGTTCGGGCGCGATTCCCACTACGCGCAGGTCCTGATCGCCGATTGGGTCAACCGCCCATACATGCACTGGATCCAGTTCACGCTGCTCATCGTCGCATGGGTTCACGGCTGCATCGGCCTTTACTTCTGGCTCCGCCTCAAGCGTGTCTTACGCGCGACCGCCCCGTTCCTGCTTGCGATTGGAGTGCTCGTTCCCACACTCGCGCTGCTTGGATTGGTGCAGGGGGCGCGTCAGGCGATTGCGCTTTACGGAGAGCCCGAGTGGCGGGCCGCGAACTTTCCCCAGGGGCGACTGCCGACGCCAGCCGAGAGAGCATTGCTGGATGCAATCGTCGACGACTTCGTCATCGGGTATGCGGTCGTCCTGGGCCTGATCTTCGTCGCACGCGGAGCGCGCGGCTTGCACGAAAGGCGCCGCGGCATGATCAATCTCTCGTATCCGAACGGGCGTGTCGTTCGTGTACCGAAGGGTACGAGCGTGCTCGAAGCCAGCCTGCGAAACAGGATTCCACACGCAAGCGTTTGCGGAGGGAAAGCGCGGTGCTCGACGTGCCGCATTCGCGTGCAAGGCGACCTCCGCGCGCTACCGAAACCTTCGCGTCGAGAGTCATTCGTGCTGGACCGCGTCGGCGCCAGCGGCGATCCCGCCGTTCGGCTGGCCTGTCAGCTTCGCCCGCAGGTCGACCTCGCGTTCCAGTTGTTGTTCCCCCCGCGCCTGGACGCCGCCGGCATGCATCGCTCCAAGGGCTTGAACGTCGGGCAGGAGCGATACGTCGTCAGCATGTTCGTCGATATGCGTCGTTCGATTGGCATCGCCGAAAAGCGGCTGCCGTTCGATACGATGTTCCTCATCAACCGATTCATCGGTGCGGTGTGCCAAGCCGTCGAGGATGCGGGCGGTCGACCCAACCAGTTCGTCGGCGATGGCGTCCTCGCCTTGTTCGGATTGCACGACAGCCCCGAGGTCGCGTGCCGCCAGGCCGTCGACGCAGCGGCAAGGATCGCCGCGAATGTGGAAGAGCTGAACCGTGAATTGGCGCACGATCTCCGCGAGCCGATCAGCATCGGGATCGGCGTAAACGGGGGAAACGCGATCATCGGCGATATCGGTCACAAGGAGCACATGGTCTTCACTGCGCTCGGCGATTCGGTGAACGTCGCCGCACGCTTGCAGGATCTGGCCAAGGACCTTCGTTGCGAAGTCGTGATTTCCGCGGATGTATGCCAGCGCGCGGGGCTTGCCGCGCCGGAGGAATCTTTCCAGCAGGTAAGGATACGGGGCCGCGATGACCCGCTCGCCGTATACGCGGCGCAACGCGCCCGGCAATTGGGCACGCGGTAGGGATCGGTTGAAGCGCGGGATCATCACGGGTCGCGGAACGGTATGGCGCCTCGAATCGATTTGCCGCGCCATCATCCGCCAACTTCGGCCGGCACCGTTTTCCGGTACGCTCAAGTTTCGGCGCGTGCCGTTTCTGTCGAGCGAATTTTTCCATGAAGAAAATGATTCCACTGTTGCTGCTGCCGCTTGCGGCCCTTGTCCGGGCCGATTCCATCGGTGAGGTCGACACCGTTTTCAAGCTCATTGGACCGGATCACAAGATCGTCGTGGATGCGCACGACGATCCGAAGGTCGCCGGCGTCACCTGCTACGTTTCGCGCGCCAAGACAGGTGGCATAAAGGGAGCATTGGGCGTCGCGGAGGACAAGTCGGAGGCATCCATCGATTGTCAGAAGGTGGGTCCCATCGCATTCGCCGCGCCCATCTCAACGCAGGAGGAGATCTTCACGGAACGGATCTCGCTCGTGTTCAAGAAGATTCGCGTCGTTCGCATGGTCGACCGGGCGCGCAACACGCTGGTCTACCTCACGTACTCGGACAGGGTTATCGAAGGCTCACCGCAGAACAGCGTGACCGCCATCGCTGTCGATCGATCGACGCCAATTCCATTGAAGTGACGCGAACCGCGCCGGCGTGGCGTAAAGTTCACGAACGTTCGCAGGCACCGCTTAGTAGGATCGCCTGACCGGAAAAATAGTGTCCGGCGATTGCCAAGCGCGCGTGCGCGTTACATCATACTGACACTCTGCGAACACTCCTCTTCGCTCGCCCTCACCGCGCTCCAGCGCCCGCAAGGTCCGAAATGTAAGAAAGTGTTGGACGCTGTGGAACCGGCATCATGAAATTGCGGAGGGAGAAGCTCTGTGCCACCGAGGCTGACGATCGAGTGGCGGTCGGCGAGCGTTTCCCCATTCTTTGCCCGGTTTGCGGGAGCGCCACAAGGCGGATACGACGAAGGCCGATCGACCGCGCAGTGAGCCTGATCTTCAAAGTCTGGCGCTTCCGTTGCTCGAGCCGCGCGTGCTCATGGGAGGGCACGATGCGCATGAAGCCGCGGCACTTCAGGCAGATCCCGTGACGACCGCGTCACCTGCGCGGCGGCGACGTTCCCGCCACCGCGTTCAACTACCCCCAGATCAGCATCGCCACGGGCAGCCAGAAGAACAGCGTGGAGGCAAGGATGCCGAATGCAATGCCTCGCGCCGCTCCCAGCGGATCATCGACAAGCGGTGGGGATTTCGACGTGTACCGAACGTCGGGTGCGCCGCCGAACCAACGCGCTTCTAACATGTGTGCCATGAGAGCCTCGCGGTGATGGACACGTGCGTCCTGATCCGAGTGTCGATCATCCGGCTTCGCCGGACGAGCCACGGCCCTCGCTTTAGCTTGTAGGACGGAGCCTCGTTTTGACGTAGAGGCGTCATTACGTTCTTGGCGCGGCCAAATAGGCGCATACTCGGGGTCCTTGCCTTAAAGCTGGCATCGCGGCGCGCGAATTCTCTCGCTCCGAAGCGAAAGAATGAAATGCAGCGTTTCCAGTGCAATGCCGTGCAGCATGAACGAGGCTGTGCGTTCGTCGCCATGCTTCGAGTAGCGCGCATCGGGCCGTCCAACAAGCTCGGGGTGGTCGACGGGCTCGCCTCCGTCACGCAAAGTGCGTGGGGACCGACCAGCGCCCACGACGTTCCCGTGCGCACGGGAACGGTCCAGTGAGCGCACCGTACGCACCTGCAAGATTCCGCGACCAGTTTCTCGCCGCGCTCGATTCCCATGATCAGGCGCTGTCCATGCAGTTGGCGAGCAACCTCGTCGATTGCAATAACCCCCTGCCGGGCATGACCTGCCTGGAGCTCGGACTTCCCGCGGGCAGCACGTACGGCTGCGCGGCGCGCCTTGTGCTCGAGCGGGCTTCGGTCACCGAGTAGCGGTTCCAGTCGGGCAGTTCATCGCGCAGCGCACCTGGCGTGAGGAGCCCGGTGCTTCCGGCGCTCGCTGGTCGCCTCAGCGCAGGACCCGTCTGCGGTCCGTTTTCCGTTAAGGCGATCCCCGCCAAGACGGCCTGATCGCCGCCGATTGGCATCCGCAGTATTCTCCCGTCCGCACCCGGATGCGGCCGAGCGACGTGCCGCGTTCGGCTTCCACGGATCGGGACGATGAAGAAGCCACACGGTGATGTCTCTGCGGAAGGCGATGTAAACCTCTCGCCGCTGCGCAAACGCTGGGAGGAGGAAAACCTATCGCCGGCGACCCGCGACCTGCTCGCACAGGATGCGCGGTATTTCCTGCATCAGTCGCTGTCCACGCCGTGCTTCAACGCGCTCGAATCGGCCTCGGGCATCTGGTTGCAGGACGTCGAAGGCCGGCGCTACATGGACTTCCACGGCAATAGCGTTCACCAGCTTGGTCACGGGCATGCGCGCGTCGTGAAGGCGGTGAAGGACGCGCTCGACACGCTGCCGTTTTCTCCGCGGCGATATACCAACCGCGCCGCTGTTTCCCTCGCGCGCCGCCTGGTCGAGCTTGCGCCAGGCGACCTCGACAAGGTGCTGTTCGCGCCGGGCGGCACAAGCGCGATCGGGATGGCGCTGAAGCTCGCACGCGTCGCCACCGGACGTCACAAGACCCTTTCGATGTGGGACGCGTTTCACGGTGCCTCGCTCGACGCAATTTCGATTGGCGGCGAAGCACTCTTTCGCCGGGACATTGGACCGTTGCTTCCCGGCACCGAGCACGTTCCTCCATGCGATCCGCGCAACTGCCGCTTCGGCTGCGCCGGGTCATGCAACGCGCGGTGCGCGGAGTTCGTCGATTATGTTCTCGGCAAGGAGGAGGACGTTGGCGCGGTGATCGTCGAGACGATACGGTCGACCGATGTGCAGATCCCGCCGCGCGAGTACTACGCGTCGCTGCGCCGCGCGTGCGATCGCCACGGCGCGCTGCTGATCCTCGACGAAATTCCGATCGGCCTCGGGCGCACCGGCACGATGTTCGCCTTCGAGCGTTACCGCATCGTTCCCGACATGGTGGTGCTCGGCAAGGGGCTGGGCGGCGGTGTATTTCCGATGGCTGCGTTGATCGCCCGCGCCGGGCTCGACGTTGGCGCCGAACGGGCACTCGGTCATTACACGCACGAAAAGAGCTCGGTGGGCTGCGCCGCGGCGCTCGCGACACTCGACGTCATCGAGGAGGAGCGGCTGCTCGAGCGAACGCGACAGCTGGGCGCCCGCGCGCTCGACCGACTGCGCGAGATGCAGCGCCGCTTGCCGCTGATCGCCGACGTGCGCGGCGCAGGCTTGCTCATCGGAGTCGAGCTCATCGACCCTGCGACAGGCGAACCTGCACGACAAGCGGCCGAGCGCATCCTCTATGCGTGCCTCTCGGCGGGTCTCTCGTTCAAGGTGGGACAGGGGAACGTGCTCGTGCTCGCGCCGCCGCTCGTGATCGACGATCAAGACCTGATGCGCGCACTCGACATCGTCGAAGGCGCCATCGCCGCGGACGAGCAGTCACGTTGATCAAGATCGTTCGCACCGACGCCGACCTCGAGGTCCCGCGGGTCGACGCGGCATTGCGTGAGCGGGGCACGCTTGTGCTGCTTCCCTCGACGATCGACGAGGCCGGATTCGAGAGCGAGCTGCGGGATGCCGATCTGCTTCTGATGTGCTATGCGCAGGTTTCGGCACATGCGATCGCGAACGCCGAGCGACTGCGAGGCATCGTCAAGTACGGCGTTGGCATCGACGCAATCGACATCGAGGCCGCGAAGCGCCGTCGCATTCCGGTTGTCAACGTGCCGGAGTACGCGGAGGAGACGGTCGCCGAAGGTGCGATGGCGCTGATCCTCGCGCTCGCGAGGAAGTTCAAGCCGCTTCACCGGGAAATGCAGTCACGCGGATGGGCGTGGCCGACTTCGAGCTGGCTGGCATCGGACCTGGCCGGCAAGACGCTCGGACTCGTCGGCGTCGGGAAAATCGGCGTCCGCGTTGCGCGCATGGCCGGCCAAGGCTTCAGGATGAGCGTCATCGGCTTCGACCCCTATGTCTCGCGCAGCGACATGCTGCAAAAGGGTGTCGAAAAATGTGACGAGCTGCACGAATTGCTCGCTCGCGCCGATGTCGTCTCCGTTCATGCGGTACTTACCGCCGAAACGCGGCACCTGCTCGGCGAGCGGCAACTTGCCGCAATGAAGCCGAGCGCGTTCGTGGTGAACGTGTCCCGCGGGGCCATCATCGACGAGGAAGCGCTCGTTCGCGCGTTGCAGTCGGCTCGGATTGCGGGCGCGGCGCTCGACGTGTACTCGGACGAGCCGCTGGCGCTGTCCGGTCACCGGCTTTCACCGCTCTACGGCATGGACAACGTGCTCGTATGGCCACATCTCACGTTCTACACGGCAGAAGCCATGCAACGGCTCGAGGACGAGACGCTCGAACGGTGCGCCGAGATCCTCGAAGGTCGTCCGGTACTCGTCAAATCGCGCGATCCCCGGCTGCGCTCGCAACGCTTCGGCGTTCGGTTCGTCGACTAGCTTCCCAGGCAGAGCGCGCTCCGACGATCGCGTCGTCGGTATCAGATTCCCAGATAGTGCGCGCTGCGGCAGTGACGTCGTTGGTACTACATTCCCAGATTGTGCGTGCTGCGACGGTGACGTCGTTCAACCGTTCCCGAGACGATCACGCAGCTGGGTGAAGATCTGAGTGACGACAGCCCCGAATTGCGGTCCCACCTCCTTGACGGTTCCCGCTTCCGCGTCGGTCCAGTTGAGCGTCATGCCGAAATATACCCAGCGAGCGGGAGGAATGAACACGCCGCCGGCGAGACAGAGCGCGTGATCGCCATTGAAGTCGATGCTGCCGCCCTTGATGAACGGGTTCACGCCGAGCGGCATCGCCCGCGGGATCGCCTCCGACAGCGCAAGCACACCGCGAAATGCCGGCACGAGTTGCGGGTGGTTGAAGAACTCGCCTTGCAATGCGCGCGAATAGAACGACACGAAGTCGCGCGGCGACACGGCCATCGTGCTCACGTCGTTCAGCACGGGGTTCGGGTGTTCGGGGTCCGAGGCATCAAGCTCGAGCACGCGTTCCCACGTGAGCGTCTGCCAGTCGGGCGCGCCAAAGATGTAGCCGAAGAACGAGCGTGTGCTGTCCGGAATTCTCCCTGTGGAACCGATGGAGGCGAGAAAATCCCGGACACGCGCAACGCCCACGCGTTTGAGCAGCATGTCGGTTGCTGTGTTGTCACTGCGAGAGATCATGGCGTCCATCGCGGTTTGCGCGTTTATCTGACCTGAGACGGCCCCCGGCCACGGCGTCAGCACCGGCGAACTCAGCGACCAGACGGTCGAGTCGACGGGAAGAAGCTCGTCGAGCGTCGCCTCTCCGTTGTCCACCATCCGCAGGAATTCCAGCAGGACGAAGGCCTTGAACGCGCTGCCGCAGGACAGCGCCGCGTTGGGATTGTGCTCGACGACGAAATCCCTCCCGCGGCCCGACGAATGCATGTACAGCGCGTGCTGCCCGGGCAAGGAAGCGAGCAATTCGAGGATCTGCCGTTAGATCGGCCCGCGCGGGACCGCCGGTAGCGCGTGCACGTCCGCTGCCGAGATTCCCGCGAGCGTTCCCATGGCCGAGCGGGCCGAAACGAAGCGGCGACGCGAGTCATCCATCGCGAATCCCTTGGGTGGGTTTTAGGGGCGCCGATGGTAGCGTCAACGGGCCGGGAAAGCGCGAGAGCCGCGGGGCGGTCATCCGTCGGTGGCTCGCCCGGTCGCCCAGCGGAATCGCAGCACTACGGCGCTCGTCCTTGAATCAAGAGCGGACGGTCGGCGAAAGCCGCCGATGTGGGCCTCGTCCTACGCGACGTTCAGCACCTGACCGATCGTTCGCACATCGAAGGTCTGACTGACGGCAAGCGGTTGGCCGACGACACTTCGAGCATCGTCGGCAGCCGTGGCCGGCGTCGTCCGATCGTTCCGCCTCGATGCCCCCACCCGTCTTCCGTGCGTTCTCCGTGTTGTGCGTGCTCGCAGGGGTTCTGCTCCCCGCGTCGGGCGCTGCGCAGGCGGCGAAGCAAACGGTGTGCACGATCACCGTCAACTCCGCGGACGAGAAGGACGCGTTCCAACGACATCTGCCCGCCGATCGTTATTCGTTCGTCGAACTCGTCGAGCGCGGCCGACCCGACTGGCTCGAGTCGGCGCGCCGCAAGGGGATTCGCTGCGATGTGCTGATCATCTCCGGCCACTACGACGGAGGCGATTACGCGGGCGGAAACGAGTTCTTTTCCGAGCACGTCGAGGCGCGTGAGTTTCTGCCCGTCGACGAAATGGAGCGCGCGGCGTGCAGCGAACCCGATCGCGGACTGTTCTCGCAGGTCAAGGAAGTCTATCTGTTCGGCTGCAATACGCTGAATCCGGAAGCGCTGCGCAGCGGCACCGAGTTGCGGGGATCGCTCATCGAATCGGGCCATTCCGCGCCCGACGCCGATCGTCTCGCGCGCGCGCTCGGCGCACGCTATGCGGACAGCAGCCGTGACCGGATGCGCCATATCTTCCCCAACGTGCCGGCGATCTACGGTTTCTCCTCGGTCGCTCCGCTTGGCCCTGCCGCCGCGACTTATCTCGACCGCTACTTTCGCGCGGGCGGTACGAGCGAAATTTCAACGGGCCGCGCAGGTACGAGGCTGCTCGGCTACTTCCCTGGTCGATCGTTGACGCTTGCCCGCGGCGTTCGCAATGAAGACGCCGACGCGGGAATGCGTCGTGACGTCTGCCAGTTCGTCGACGATCGCTTGAGTTCTGCGCAAAAGGTCGAGTGGGTGCACCGCTTGCTTGGCAGGGACATCGCGGAGGTGCGGGTTTTTCTCGACCGTCTCGAGCGCTTTGGGGCGTCGCTCGACGAGGCCGCGCGACGATCGCCCGACGTCGCGGCGGCACTCGACGCAATTGCGCGTGATGGCGATGCGCGTAGCCGCTACCTCCGTTTCGTGCATGCGACCGATCGGCCGGCGGTCCGCGCCCGCTTGATCGAGGTTGCCGCGAGCTTGGGGTGGCTGTCGCCCCTCGAGAGACGGGAAGAGCTCGGCCAAATGATCGTGGACTTGCTCGGGCGATCGACGGTGACCGCTGCCGACGTCGACCTCGTATGCCGGCTCAATCAAGACCGTGGGCTGAACGATGCGGTGGACCGGCTGCCCGGTCTCGAGGAACCCAACATCGGACGAGCTGCAATCCGCGCGTGCCTTGGTAGCCCAATCGACGATCTGCGAGTGGTGCGTGCGCTCGTCAGCGACCGGGACGGCGACGTGCAGATCGCGCAGGTCTATTTGCGACAGCGTCCGCTGCGGGACACCGGCGAGGTTCGGGAGATCGCTTTGGGCATCGCCAGGATGACGGACCCCGTCGCGCAGACGCGCGCGCTCGACACCCTGGCCCACCTGCGCGTGCAGGACCGTGAAACGCTCGCACTCTTGACCAGCCTGTTTCCGAACGTCAAGTCGGTGACCGTTCAACGGGCGATAGCGGGCGTGCTGATCCGCGCGGACTTCGAGCAGATCGCGACGCCTGACCTGGTGCGCGACCTCCGAGAGCATCGCCTCAAATCACCGGATGGACAGGACCTGATCGATGTCCTCATACGGCGGCTCGACATATCCTGATCCTCGTTGCGGCTGACGCCGAAATTCCGCCCGGCGCGGTGGCCTCGGGTCGCCGATAACCTGCGATTTCCCGCCGCTTCCCGAACGTGCAATACTTGGCGCCGTTTTTTGCCCTTCTGCCGTTCGTAGATGCCCCGGTTACCGAAGTTTCTTCTGCTGGCCCTCGCGC
>Ga0105248_10003355_pt1 | contig 17796 bp, 17 predicted proteins | sample KBSS34metaG_FD_81524 | JGI IMG/M metagenome (GOLD analysis project Ga0105248, IMG submission 81524) | Switchgrass rhizosphere microbial communities from Kellogg Biological Station, Michigan, USA - KBS S3-4 metaG | ecosystem: Host-associated > Plants > Roots > Rhizosphere > Soil | place... | reverse complement strand
TATGGATGCGCCCGGGATCAAGCGCTGACCATGCACATGCGCTTGTCCGCCAATGCGATTGTATTCGTCCTGGTATCGGCTTCCAGCGTGGCAGCAGCAGACAAAGCTGCAGTAAGCAACACAGAAGCGACCATGCGGAGGTCTTTCTCGACGGCGATGCCAGACGATTGGAAAGCGCGCTTGAAGCAAGACGAGGTTCAAGCCCTTTGCAGTCAGTATCGGAATAACCCGCCGCCGAAAATAACTGCGCGAATTCTGGCCTCTCAACAACGGACGTTGAGATATCCCCCCGGTGGCAAGATGATCGGCGATTGGCGGGAAGGCGAAAAGCTCGCATCCATCGGTACCGGCGGACAGTTGAGCGCGATCAGACCGGAGGTGCCGGGCGCTCCTCGAGGCGGCAACTGCTACGCATGTCATACCTTGGCGTCGTCTGAAGTGGCCGCGGGCAATTTAGGACCTAGCCTCACCGGATTTGGCAAAATGCGCGGCACTTCACCGGACGCGGTGAAGCGCACGTACGAGCAGATATTTAACGTCCAAGCATTTTATCCGTGCTCGATGATGCCCAGATTTGGCCATAACGGTTGGCTCACGCCCGAGCAGATCGCCGACGCGGTGGCTTTCTTGTTGGATCCGCAATCTCCGGTGAACAAGTAGGGTGAAGCGTGAAAGGTGAAGGGTGAAAAGTGACCAGGCACGTCCTGCTTCGCGAAAAGGGTTTGCGCTACAGGCGACAACCTGTGTCATGACCTCTTCGCAGGAACTTGCACGTAGTACGTTGCACTATTCACGCTTCACCTTTCACGCTTCACCCTTCACGGAGTTCGCGTGAATCGTCGCGAATTCCTGCACGTCTTGGCCATCGCGGCTGCCGGTGGCCTTACGCTCGATCGTCGGAACGTGCTGGCTGGCCAGGGTGCCGCGCTGTACGACCTGCCCCCTTTCGGCAACGTAGGCTTGTTGCATTTCACCGATTGTCACGCGCAACTCCTGCCGACGTATTACCGTGAGCCGAGCGTAAACATCGGCGTCGGATCCGCTTCTGCTCATCCCCCTCATCTGGTGGGCGAGTCCCTGCTTAAGTATTTCAGGATTCCGCGCGGCACGGCTGAGGCCCATGCCTTCACTTACCTGGACTTCGCGAGTGCTGCACATACCTACGGCAAGGTGGGCGGGTTTGCGCATCTAGCCACGCTGGTGAAGCAGTTGCGGGCGCAGCGTCCCGGTGCGCTGTTGCTCGATGGAGGCGATACCTGGCAGGGATCGGCCACGGCATTGTGGACGCGCGGGCAAGACATGGTGCAGGCGGGTTTGCAACTGGGAATAGACGTCATGACGGGCCATTGGGAATTCACCTATGGAGCCGCGCGCGTACAGGAAGTATTGGAGAACGATTTCAAAGGCAAGATCGATTTCGTTGCCCAGAACGTGACCACGACCGATTTCGGCGACCCGGTATTCACGCCATTCGTCATTCGAGAGGTTAACCGCATCCCCGTGGCGATCGTCGGTCAAGCCTTTCCGTACACCCCCATTGCAAATCCGCGCTATTTCGTGCCGGACTGGACCTTCGGCATCCAGGAGCGAAGCCTTCAACAGGTTGTCCTCGCGGCGCGCAGCGCGGGCGCGCAAGTCTGCGTGCTGCTCTCCCACAACGGCATGGACGTCGATCTGAAACTCGCCGGTCGGATCAACGGCCTCGATGCGATCCTCGGAGGCCACACGCATGACGGTGTGCCCGCTGCCACGGAAGTGAGCAATGCCACCGGTCGAACACTCGTCACGAATGCCGGCTCCAATGGCAAGTTCCTCGGCGTACTCGATTTCAAAGTCGTGTCGGGGCGGGTTACCGGGTACCGATATAAGTTGCTGCCGGTGTTCGCCAACCTGTTGCCCCGTGACGAGCAGATGAGCGCGTTGATCGAGAAGGCGCGTGCACCCTATGTGCAGAAACTGGCTGAGCCCCTGGCCGTTTCGGAAGGTCTGCTGTTTCGGCGTGGCAACTTTACCGGCACGTTTGATCAACTCATCCTCGATGCACTGATGGAAGTGAAGGGCGCGCAGATCGCATTTTCGCCGGGCTTCCGCTGGGGAACGTCGCTGCTGCCTGGCGAGACCATTACGCGCGAGCATCTGATGGATCAGACGGCGATCACATATCCGACTGTGACGCTGAGAGAAATGACTGGTGCCGCTATCAAACGGACGTTGGAAGATGTCGCGGACAACCTGTTCAATCCGGATCCCTACTATCAGCAAGGCGGTGATATGGTGCGCGTGGGCGGACTGCGCTACACCTGCTCACCGAATGCCTCGATGGGAAACCGCATCAGCGACCTACGCTTGGCGGGAAAACTCATTGATCCAGACAAGCCATACAAAGTGGCGGGTTGGGCGCCTATCGCGGAGTCTGCGCAAAGCGAAGCGATCTGGGATGTCGTGGAACGTTATCTGACAGCAAAGAAGACAATTCCCGCGCTCGTGCCCAATGTCCCTAAGCTCGTCGGCGTGGCAGGCAATCCGGGGATCGCCAGCGGTGTTGTGAAGTAGACAGAGGAGAGGGCCGCTGCACTGAAAAAGGTATTGCGGCGTACTCGTACGCACCGCTTGTGTGCGCGACATTTGCGATTCAGGATGTTCAACGTCATAAGCAACTGATCTTACGTAACTATGGTTGCTGGCATGCGCGTTGCGGTGGACTGATCACCGTCCGCATCGCCATTTCATCATGCGGCAGCAACGTTTACCCTGACAACGCGCTACCGCCGTCGCCACCCATGAGCCCCACTACGCTCGACCCAGCAGCGCTGGTGATACCGCTGCCCGCCGATCCGGGTAAGGCGCGCCTCGCACTGCGAGTCGGTTGCTGGACGCGTGCCGCGCAAGGCAAGCAGAACGAGGACTTTTACGGCGTCGCGCGTCCCGAGGACGGAACGCAGACCAAGGGAGTGGTGCTGGCGCTGGCGGATGGGATCAGTGCGAGTGGCTTGGGCCGAGTAGCGGCAGAGGCCACGGTGCGAAGCCTGCTGAGTGACTTCTACTGCACACCCGCTGCGTGGAGTACCGGTCACGCGTTGGAGAAACTGCTCTGCGCCACCAACGATTGGCTGGCAGCGCAGAACACACGGCGTCCCGAGGTGGATGGCATCGTTGCAGCAGTGAGCGCGCTGGTCCTACGGAACAATCGCTATTTCCTTGCCCACGTTGGCGATACGCGTGTCTACAGGCTGCGTGGTCCCGTATTCAAGCAATTGACCATGGATCACACGTGGCCGCGACAGGACATGCGGCATGTGCTCAAACGCGCTATCGGCCTGGATACGCATCTGGTGGTGGATTTCGCGGACGGCGAACTCAAGGCCGGCGATATTTTTCTGATGGTTTCCGACGGTGTATGGGACGTGCTGGGCGAGCGGCGCATGAAGGCGGTCCTGGAAAGCGAGCCCGACTCGCATGCTGCTGCGCGGGCACTGGTCGATACCGCTCACACTCATCAAGCCGCCTACATGGGACGCAACGACGCGTCCGCCATCGTCGTCCAAGTGCTCTCCGCCGAGTAGCCGCGCGCGCCACGATTTTGTTGTGCCCGAAGCGATTGGATAGAATCGCGCCTTCACACGAACAACTTTGGAGATCGATACATGCAGCACCAGCTTCCGCCGCTTCCTTACGCCATCGATGCACTGGCACCCCACGTCTCCAAGGAGACTCTGGAGTTTCACTACGGGAAGCATCACAACGCTTATGTCACCAACCTGAACAACCTGATCAAGGGGACCGAGTTCGAGAATAGTAGTCTCGAGGACATCATCAAGAAGTCCAGCGGTGGCATCTTCAATAACTCCGCCCAGGTCTGGAACCACACTTTCTTCTGGAGCAGCATGAAGCCGGGCGGCGGCGGCGCCCCGACCGGTGCCCTGGCCGCGGCAATCACCAAAAAATGGGGTTCCTACGATGGGTTCAAGGAAGCCTTTACCAAGTCAGCGGTAGGCAACTTCGGCTCGGGCTGGACATGGCTGGTGAAGAAGAGCGACGGCTCAGTCGACATCGTCAACACCAGTAATGCAGCGACGCCGCTCACGACCGCCGATAGAGCGCTGATCACGATCGACGTATGGGAGCACGCCTACTACATCGATTACCGCAACGCGCGGCCGAAGTTTGTCGAAACGTTCCTCACCAGCCTGGTGAACTGGGATTTCGGGGCGAAGAACTTCGGCTGAGACCAAGTGGTAGATTGAAAAATGAGGGCCTCTGCGGAGGCCCTTCTTGTCGTTGGTAGCGTGCTTGCGCGATCCAAATTGCGCATCACCCTTCATAGAGTAGGTCACGACTGTCGTCGGATCGAACGCTCGGAGACTTCCGATCTCAAGTTCACGACCAGGCAGGTAAGGCTGCGTGACGTTTGAGTCGCCAAGTTAACGCACTCTCGCAGGCGATATGGCGAAGATTTCCCCTTGCCTTTCGCATGTTATGGCCTACACTGCAAGCAGTTCAATCGATGGCGAATGACATCTGACTGCCGTTCTCGCTTGAACGCCAAAATTTCGCCAATGCCAAGAGCGAAAACCAGCCAACAACGACAAGAGGAGATCAAATGAAGCCGCTCGACTCGCTATGGGGTACCGTGATTACCGGATTGGTGCTTACACTGATCCTGTATGTGATCGTCCGCGCCGCGATAGGAGCTTAAGCCATGGACTGGGGCGCATTCGTACACTACGGATTGGTGCGCTGGTTGCATATCGGCGCGGGGGTGATGTGGATTGGACTGCTCTACTACTTCAACTTCGTCCAGGTGGCCGCACTCAAAGCTGCGCAAGCGGACAACAACGCCGCGGGCATTACGAAGCATGTGGCGCCACGAGCGCTGCTGTTCTTCCGCTGGGCGGCACTGGTCACGTGGCTTGCCGGTGCGACAATCCTCGGCAATCATCTGTTCGAAGCGCTGTTCTTTCAGCAGAAGGCGTTGGTTCCCATCGGAGTGGGAGCGTGGCTCGGAACGATCATGCTGTTCAATGTCTGGGCTTTGATCTGGCCCAACCAGAAGAAAATTCTGGGGCTGGTTCAGGCAAGCGACGAAGAGAAGGGCAAGGCGCGCCGCACGGCCTTCCTTGCATCACGCCTCAACGTTGCTCTGTCCATTCCCATGTTGTTCTTCATGGTGGCCAGTGGCGGCATATTCCGGACCGCGCTATTCCCGATAGCCAGCTGAGCACGCTGCTTCGCTGCATGTAACAAGGGCCTCCTCGGAGGTCCTTGTCGTTTGCAGGTATCCAGCTTCGGAGACTTGCCTTCGATCAACTGATGGCAGGCGCGTACACGCGACGCCACGTCTGCGCGAAGGTGCGCAGTTCCGCACCTTCGAGTATGCCTCGCGCACGCAACGCTTCGTGCAATAGAGGCAAGTTGTAGTGCGGGACCGCGGGAAACAGATGGTGCTCGATGTGGTAGTTCACGTGATGAGGGAACAGCACGAGTCGCAGGAGAGGGCCTGCGAGATTTGTTCGCGCGGCAGTCAGCGGTGATGCATGATTGCGCGGTGCACCGTGCTCGCAGATTGCGCGTACACGCAGGATTACCTGAAGCACGGTCACGGCGGGCAACATCCACAACGCGGCGTATTTCAGCAGAGCTGCCCAGCCGAATAACGCTGCCAGGGCCATCGGTGCGCCGATCTGGAACGCGAGTATGCCCCAGCGATCGCGCTGTGCCGCCCGTCGCAATGCGGGTGAGGTATCGTCCAGCGGCCGCTGTGCTTCGCGCGTGGCTGCGTTCGGCGCGGGCGCTCCGAAGAAGTACTTATAGGTCTTCCAAGCCGTAAGTCCAGCCACGTCGGTGGCGAGTTTGCGCAGTAGATAACCCTTTCCGCGCGGGTATCCGCCATGCAGTGCGATATCGGGATCCTCTGGTCCGTAAAGGTAGTTGTGATGCAGGCGGTGGACGACCCGGTACGCACACATGGAAATGCCGGTGATAGTGCCGATGAAGCGCCCCACAGCATCGTTCAGAGCGCGGTTCTGGAACAACCGATAGTGCGCGGCATCGTGCGCGAGCACGAACATGGCGTGCTGCTGTGTGGCGACGATCAAGATGGCTGGGACCACCACCCAGGGCGTCCACCAGAACCACGCGACACCGAGCGTCAGTGCCGTGATTCCCAGCGTCTGGGCCAGCGCCCGGACAGATCGAGCGGTGTCGAGGCGAGTGAACTCGGCCAAGACGTCGACAGGCAACCCCCGCAGCGCTACCCGCCGGTCGTCCCGAAATTCCTCGCCTGCCTGCGATGATCCGTTAGTCATTGTTGCGCCTTGGAAGCTCGCCTGCCCTATTCGCCCCTAGGAATCCGCTCCAGTCCCGCAACGTGATCGCCTTTCTTGATACCGCGCTTCTTGAACCAGCCTTGGTTCATCTCGAGAGAGAACTTTGCCACTCCCTTGGAGCCATGGGAATCCTCGGTTTGCGGTTCCATGTCCTCGATATTGAGAATCGCTCCATTTCTGTCGATGAACGCTACGCTCAACGCGACGTTGGTGTTCTTCATCCACATCGCGTAGCGCCCCTCTTTCTCGTAAATGAACAGCATGCCCTGATTTTCCGCGAGGCTCTTGCGAAACATCAACCCCATTCGACGATCCTCTTCGCTATTGGCCACTTCGGCGCGAATGCTGTGACCATTGATTTTTAACGGATAGGTAAGGAGAGGATCGGCTGCCACCCCGTTCGCCTGCAGGCACGACAACAAGACTAGTACGGCAAAAGAAACTCGCAACTTCTTGCTCCTTAATCAAACACGCCGACGATACCCGACGAATCCAGTCAGAAACGGGCATCGTGCTGCGACGCAATATCGGCGCGGGTTTCCGGCCGGTACCCTGCGCGAAATCGATTGACAAGATAAGGCCCTTTCTTTATGTTGTGGCTCGCTGTGATTCCAAAGAACAGCACGTTCCTCAATAAGATATATGTTGGACGTTGTTTCCAGAACTAACCAATCAATAACCGGCGCAGCGCATACCCGGGCAGGTCGACGGAGGCTATGCGCCAATTTCGGGAGGTGTCCCCAAATGATGAAGCAATTGTCGCTCAAGAAAGCGGCGTTGTCCCTCGCTGCGGCCGCGGCGCTGGGTGCTTCAGCACAGATTTCCGCTCAGGGTTTGGATTCGGCGGAGTCGAAGCTGTTTCCGAACTACGTAACGGACGACATGCTGCTGAACGCCGACAAAGACAGTCAGAACTGGCTGCTCTACGGCAAGGATTACCAATCGACGCGCTACAGCGTACTGAAGCAGATCAACAAGGACAACGTCAAGAAACTGCGCCCGGTCTGGAATCAGTCCTTCGGTGTTCTGGAAGGTCAGGATAGCGAGGCTGTGGTGGTCAACGGCACGATGTACGTGACGTCGTCGTTCAATCGCGTCTTCTCGATCGACGTGGCTACTGGCCGCGTGAACTGGAAGTACGAGCGCGAACTTCCCGGTGACGTGTTCCCGAAACTGTGCTGCGACGTCGTGAACCGTGGTGTGGCCGTCTATAAGAACAAAGTGTATCTGGCCAGCCTGGATGCGCATATCGTTGCTCTCGACAACCAGACCGGCAAGGTAGTCTGGGACAAGAAGATGGGTGATTACACCTACGCCGAGACGTTTACGATCATGCCGATGGCTCTGCGTGGCAAGATCATCTTCGGTACGGCCGGCGCCGAGTACGGCGTGCGCGGCTGGATCGCGGCGATCAACGCGGACACGGGTGAGCCGGTGTGGAAGACCTACACCATCCCTGGCCCGGGTGAGCCTGGCAACGACACCTGGCCCGGAGAATCGTGGAAGTATGGTGGCGGCTCTGCCTGGATCACCGGTTCCTATGATAAGGAAACCAACAAGCTGTATTGGCCGGTTGGCAACCCTGGTCCGGACTTCGACCGTCATGTGCGCGTAGGTGACAACCTGTTCACCAACAGCAACCTGGTGCTCGATCCCGATACCGGCAAGATCCAAAGCTACTTCAACTACACGCCAAACGATCCGTACGACTATGACGGCGTCAATGAAATGATCCTGGTCGATGTCGGCGGCAAGAAGCTCTGGCTGCACGGCTCGCGTAACGGTCACGTCTATGGCATCGACCGTGTCGCGACGAAGGCATCCAAGGCTGGTCAGGAACATACGTGCGTGTGGGTCACCGCTCTCCAGCGCGTGAACTGGACCAAGCCCCTTACTCCGGCCAACAACTGCAAACCGGTGTACAACTGGCCCGAGAAAGACGTGGTGTATGACAAGGTCACCACCGATATCGCCCCCTCGCTGGACGGCGGTAAAGAGTGGCACCCGATGGCATACAGCCACCGCACCAAGATGGTCTACGTACCGGTGTATGACTTCGCCATGGACCTCCAAGCCAAGAAAATGGAATGGAAGCGCGGCGAATGGTACCTGGGTGCCAAGATCATCAACTTCAATGCTGGTGCTGGCCACGTCAAGGCCTTCGACGCTGCAACTGGCAAGCTGGCCTGGGACAACACCATGTCCTACCCGGCCACCAGCGGCATCCTGACCACCGGCGGCGGACTGGTGTTCTACGGCGATCCAGAAGGTAACTTCTGGGCCGTCGACGATGAAACCGGCGAAGCCCTGTGGACCTTCCAAGTCGGCTCGGGCATCCACGGCAATCCGACGACCTTCACCGCCGGCGGCAAGCAGTACGTCGCCATCGTGTGGGGTGCGGGCGGCGGCGGAATTTGGCCCATCTACTACGGCGAATACCTGAAGAAGAACTCCAAGGGTGGCGGCGTAATGGTGTTCGCGGTCGAGTAAGCTCTACGCTGAATCAACAACAAGTAAAGCGGTAGTACAATTTGAGGGAGGGCGGTTGCCCTCCCTCAATTTTTTGTCCAAACACAAGAATTCGGAATTTCCTCGATCGGACCGGGTCCAACGGCTGACGTGTCTGGAACGATCGCCTGTCGGCGCAGTACGCCGCGGCATTCCGAAACCTAAGGCAGTAGCGAGGAGCAAGCTTTAATGAAGTTCATCAGCATTGCTGGGCTGGCTGTGGTTCTAGCGTGTGCGATACCGGTCGCGCGAGCGCAGCAGGATTCTGGCCCACAGACAATAGACCCCGACGACATCACCGATACGCTGCAGCGATCCAAGGCCAAAGGCCGCTTGATTGCCTGTGCCGATCCGTACGACTGGCCTTATGCGTCGCAAAGCGCGGATCCTCCCGGTTTCGACATCGAGATCATTCGAGCTATCGCCAAACGCGGCGGCATGCGCCTCGAGATGTATTGGGCCGATACGGGCACACGCGGCGGGTTGGGACGAGCGTTCCGCAATTCGATTCTCGCCAAGCGCTGTGACGTATTTGTCGGCCTATCCGACAATGGCGATGACGACCTCCTGCCGAAGAAGCTGGTCTTCAGCGATGCGTATATGGGTCTGGGCTACGTGTTGGTTGTCCAAGGCAAGGCAGAAGGCGTGAAATCGGTTGCCGAACTCAAGCAGGCCAAACTCAAGGTTGGCGTGCCGATGTCAACGCCGATCGACGACTACATGTTTACCAATCAAATTCCACGCGAACTCTATCTCGATAACCGGCGCATCATGCAGGGGATGGCGAAAGGCGAAGTGGACGTAAGCATGGTGTGGGCGACTGCCGTTGCGGTCGCGAAGAACGAATTCCCCGAAGCGAAATTTCACATGGTCGACGGCTACGTGCCGGTCGAAGGGCAGCGCTTCAATATGAAATTTGCTGTGCGCAAGGATGACCAATCCTTGCTGGACTTCGTCAACGAAGGTATCAAGGACTTGCTCGTCAGTGGTCGCATTCAAAAGATCGTGGAGAGCTACGGACTGCCCTTCTATGCACCGTTCTCTTCATAAATTGGACTAGGGAGGAAGAAATAAAATGTTGCGGTCGGGTGCGTTAAGTTTAGGGAAGCTACTGGCGCATGTGCTTGTGGCGATGACGCTGGTCGTGGGTTCGAGCTTGTTCCTTGCGGGTCAGGCGGTCGCGCAGCACAAGTCGAACGCGGATGATATGGAAGTTCCCACGAATGACATGAAGGTCGTGGACGCTGGCCGGGAGAAGTATGGACAGCGCTGTGCATTCTGCCACGGTACCGGTGGTCATGGCGCCAAAGGCCCGTGCCTGTCTTGCGGAAAATTCCGTTATAGCGGGAACACCAACGCCGAGATTTACGCCACCATCGCTGGTGGTATCAACAATCGTTCGCTCGGCGGGACCATGGGTGCGTTCGGAACGACGATGAGCCAGGAGGAGATTCTCAGCGTGATCACCTTCCTGCGCTGGGAGGAGAAGCGCCGCATCGATGCAGGGGAGATTCCGAATCCCCAGGATGCGCACTGACCGGCCTGAGATCTGACGCGCGAATTGCGCGCCGACTTGATTCCGAATACGGGGGCGCGAATATGCGCCCCGTTTTACTAACGCTTACCCGTGCTGCCGAAACCCCCGGCCCCGCGCGAACTCTGCGTAAACTCTTCCACCAGATTGAAGCCGACTTGCAGCACCGGCACGATTACCAGCTGCGCGATGCGCTCCATCGGGTTCAACGTGAAGGGTGCGGTGCCACGGTTCCAGATCGAGACTAGCACCTGTCCCTGGTAATCCGAATCGATCAATCCAACCAGATTGCCGAGCACGATGCCGTGCTTGTGCCCCAGGCCCGAGCGAGGTAACACGATGGCGGCCAAGCCGGGGTCATCCAAGTGGATGGCCATCCCGCTTGGTACCAGTTCGGTCTGTCCGGGCGTGAGTTCGATCGCATGTTCCATGCACGCGCGCAGGTCCAGCCCTGCGGCACCTGCAGTGGCATAACTGGGTGGATATTGCTTGAGTCTGGCATCGAGAATCTTGAAGTCGATCGTGCGCATGCGTTCTTAGCTGAAAAGGCGTGGAGAGTTGTCCAGGATCGTGACGCCGCGATCAAAGTAGAGTCAAACGCGCGTCAATGTCGAGATAGGGTCACTTGGAGTCAAAAGGGCGGGTCAAGGCCGCACCGCCTTGAGCGCTGTCTTGCGATCGCGTTTGTAGAGTTTAGCCAGATGACGGATGAGGCCGCGTGCCTGGGCTAACTTCGCCCCACGCGGGAGAGGATGCCTGCCATCGTCATCGAACAGAATGAGCTCGTTGTCCGCTGCCCCGATGGCGGTCTGCGCGAGATTGGCCGCGAGCAAGGGCAGTTTCTTCTTCTTGCGCTTTTCCTCGGCGAACGTATCCAGATTGTGGCTCTCGGCCGCGAAACCGACGCAGAACGGTGGATTGGGACGATTCGATACCGTCGCAAGGATATCCGCCACCGGGACGAGTTCGAGCGACAACGTCTGATCGCTCTTCTTCATCTTTTGAGAGTTCGGTTTGGCCACTCTGTAGTCGGCAACAGCAGCCACCGCAATGAAGACATCGGAGTTCGCTACTTCCGCTTCCACCGCCTTCAGCATCTCCTCTGCCGTCACTACACGTACGAGGCGGGCTTTTGAGGGCGGTGCGAGTGCCGTAGTACCCGACACCAGCGTCACCTGCGCGCCGGCCTCCAGCGCTGCCTGTGCAACGGCATAGCCCATGCGGCCGGAACTTCGATTGGTGATGCCGCGCACTGCGTCGATCGGCTCGAATGTCGGCCCGGCCGTGATCAATACTCGCACGCCGTTGAGCAACTTCGGTTGCATGGAAGCGAGGATCTCCGCATACAACTCCTCGGGCTCCAGCATTCGGCCCATACCGGTTTCGCCGCACGCCTGATCGCCGCTGGCAGGCCCGAGTACGATCACTCCATCTTCCACGATGCGATCGATATTGCGGCGTGTTGCGGGGCTCTCCCACATTTGCCTGTTCATGGCCGGGGCGACCAGCAGCGGGCACTCCCGCGCCATGCACAACGTCGACAGCAGATCATCGGCGAGGCCGCCAGCCAGCTTACCGATGAAATCCGCACTGGCTGGCGCGACGACAATAAGGTCTCGATCGCGCGACAGGTCGATATGCCCCATCGCGTTGGGTATGGTTTCGTCCCACAGATCGGTGTGAACGAGCTGGCCTGACAATGCCTGCATCGTTGCAGGCGTGATGAACCGGCTCGCCGCTTGCGTCATCACGACTCTTACGTCGAAGCCGTCCTTAATCAGCAGCCTGCACAGCTCCGCGGACTTGTATGCCGCGATGCCGCCCGTCAAGCCAAGCAAGATGCGTTTTCCTACAGGTGTATCCATAGCGCTCAAGTGTCTGATCTGCAAGCTCAGAGTGTAATATACCGGCAGGAATGATGACACCTGAACGCATTTCGACCGTATCCGCAGACGGGACCAAGCATGGGTATCAAGGACTGGCCCGAAGGCGACCGGCCCCGGGAAAAACTGCTCAGCCAGGGCCCGGCCGGATTGACCGAGACGGAGCTGCTGGCGATCTTCCTGCGCACAGGGGCAAAGGGCAAGAGCGCGCTGGATCTGTCACGGGAGCTGATCCAGCGCTTCGGCAGCGTTTCGGCGCTGCTTTCAGCCACTCTGACGGAACTGCGGAAGACTACGGGCCTCGGTCCAGCCAAGGCAGCTCAGTTGAAGGCAGTCGTCGAACTCGCGCGCCGCGCGTTGGGCGAGGAGCTGAAAACCGGTGTCAACCTGAGTTCGCCGCAAGCAGTGCGCGATTTTCTGCGCCTGACGTTGCGCAACCCAGGCAAAGAGGTGTTTCTGGGCGTGTTCCTGGATGCGCAAAATCGCGTGGTGGCTGTGGAGACGCTATCCGAAGGAACGTTGACGCAGACGAGCGTCTATCCGCGCGAGGTAGTCAAGCGAGCATTACATCACAATGCGGCGGCGACTATCTTTGCACACAACCATCCCTCCGGGCTGGCCGAACCAAGCCGCGCCGACGAGGTCCTGACACAGGCGCTCAGGCAGGCACTTGCACTGGTCGACGTGAAGGTGCTCGATCATTTCATCGTCGGGGCAAGCACTGCGATGTCTTTCGCCGAACGTGGATTGCTGTGATGCAACCAGTTTGAAATCTTGCATCGCATCCGAAGTAGCGCTCTAGCCATTGCGCGGAGCCAGTCCGTCCGGCAGGCGAGTTCCATGCTAACGTTCCCTGCAACCAAAAGAGTTCGAGGATTCCGTGGTCGATTGCTCAATACCCAGCGGCGGCGTTGCCGAGCGACGAGGCATCATGCCGCCCCTCCATTCGAGGAGATTGCGTTTCGGGATTGCTCTGTGCCTCTTCTTCCTGGCGGCTTCAATTCTCTGGAATGCCAACGAAGGACTGGCCGCCACCGATGTGCTGGTCAATAACTACGACAATTTCCGGACTGGTGCGAATCTGAACGAAACCACTCTGAATCCTGCGAACGTCAAGCCACAGACGTTCGGCCATCTGTTCCGCTATTCCGTCGACGGCGCTGTCTTCGGCCAACCCCTCGTCGTGAGCGGGGTCAGCATCCCGAACGCGGGGCGGCACGATGTCGTGTACGTTACAACGGCGAACAATTCCGTCTATGCATTCGATGCCCAGCACGGCAATGGCGCACCGCTGTGGCAGAAGTCCTTGACTCGCTTGCCGAATGGCGGTGAGGCAGCGGTGGTCGGTATTTACAGTACGCCAGTCATCGACCGCGCCGGACACACTATTTTTGTGGTCGCAGGACTGATGGAGGGGACTCATGCCAGATATGTCTTGCATGCCCTGGACCTGTCGGACGGCACAGAGAGGAACTCTGGTCCCGTGGTCATCAACGGTTCAGTGCAGGTGGATTCACTTGCGGTACCGTTCGAACCCACCAGTACCAGGCTCGCGGTGCAGAGAGCCGCTTTGGCTATCGCGCATGGCAAGCTCATCATCGCCTTCGGCGGAGACTTCTTCGAGGGTTGGGTCTTCTCCTATGACAAGGACAATCTTCGGACCTCTCCGTCGGCCTTTTGCACGACATGCGTAAGTCGCGTCACTGCCATTTCTGGTGTCGAATATCTGAATCCGGACTGCACCTTCCTCGGGCCAGGCGGGGGTATCTGGCAAGCGGGGCGCGGCCCGGTTGTCGACGGCGATGGCATGGTCTATTTCTTCACCGGCAACAAGGCGCACATCGTCAAGAACGACTGCATGATCCCGCAGAGCACCAGTCGCTGTGCAACGTGCTCCAGCGCGGGCGGCTGCATGTGCAAGGGTATCGGTTCGCCCAAAGTATGCAGAGGCCCCGATACCTGCATCGCGCACGAGGCGCGCAATCGCGACTTGTTTGATGTGAATGAATCTTTGATTCAGTTGGACCCGAGGAAAGGTCTGAAACTGACCGGGTGGTTTCGGCCTGCCAATTGGGATGAATTCGGCGTCGACGGTCTCGAGATGAGTGATCTCGATCTGGGTGGCTCAGGACCAGTGCTGATACCGGGCACCACACGATTGATAGGGGGTGGAAAGCAGGGGGTGCTGTATTTGCTGGACACGGCGCAACCACGTTCGCCATGCATCGCATCCCTGACGAATACCTGCTTGTCGCCTGCGTCCCCGAATCCCGTCCAAAGTTTTCAAGTGGCGCCGCCGCCACCGCCACCGAACGAATATTATCGTCAGTTGTTCGGTGGCCCCGTAATCTGGTCTCGTCCTGCAAATCAGGGCGGCTCCTTGGCGTTCGTGTGGCGGGAGAACGACTACCTGCGCAGTTACCTGGTCTCCGACAAATTCGAGGGGTGCGATACCAATAGACCTGCACCGACCACATCTCAGAATTGTCCGAGTTTTGCCCAGAGCACCGATTTCACAGACCGTCACCCTGGCGGTATTCTGGCCCTGTCAGCCGATGGCGTCGATGCATCGACTGCGATCGTCTGGGCATCCGTGAGTCGGGTGATGAATGGGCCGGGCAAACTCATAGCATTCAAAGCTGTGCCAGAACCGTCTACGCCGACGCTTTTGACCAAGCTTTGGGACAGTGAGCTTTGCGAGGAGGACAGGTTGGAAGGGGGGTCGGACTTCATTCCACCGACTGTTGCCAACGGCAAAGTCTATCTTGCGACGGGCGCAAACAAGGTCGAGGTATTCGGGCTGTCCGAACCAAGGCAGTGTGTCCCCCAACTGACACCGGACCTGGGGCCCATGCTGCAATAGCCTAAAGTGTCAGTTGCCGTGGCAATTCACTTTAGCTACGGCGCTTTGGCATATAAAGGATTCTGAGGACGATGCATCACGAGGGATATATGGCAGACAAGTTGGAATCGGCCGCCACCAGAGACGCGAGCCACGATCTCGAACGGGAGAAGCTCGCGTTGGAGCGGATGAGGTTGGACATCGAACGCGAGAAGCTGGTGGCCAGTCGGCAAAAGACCAAGTGGATCGCGCTCGCCTTCGTGGTCCCGCTGCTGGTCGTTGCGGCTACAGTATGGGTGTGGCTTGTTCAGCAATACCTGGAGACGCGCGATGCTGATGCGGTCAAAGCCGCTGAAATCATCAGGGCTGCCCAGCCTGATGACCCAGGGAAGGCAAGCGTCGCAGATAAAAAGGAATTGCTGGAGTTGCTGGTTGCGCACCCGGGTCAGCATGCGGAGATCGTCGCTTATTGGAAGGCTCTATTCCCGAACGCCGACTGGGTAGTGCCTTTGCAACAAACCGTGCAAGAGAGAGCACGGACGCGACAGGTCGCGTCTGTCACGAAACCGAAATCGAGTCCTGTTGTATCCGAACCACCTCCACGCACCCCGAAGGAGCCACCTCCGACTGTGCAAAATTTTGGCGGGGAAGCGCTGGGTATCGAGTTGCCACAACCGGGCGGCGGGCCTGCACCTAGTGGCGGCCCCGACGAGACTCCGGCCTTCCGCTGATCGGTGTTGAAAAATCGCGCTAGAGGAAGGCGCGATCTACGAACAGCCCCAACCCGATCACGAGCACGATCGTGGAGAGCGCCTTGATCGTCCGTGCTTCCCACCGGGTCCGGTGGAGCCATAGCAGAACTGGCAGTGCCACGAGCACCGCCATCGCCTGACCTGCCTCGACGCCTAGATTGAAATTGAGCAACGACCAGATCAGGCCTTCTTTGGGCAGCCCCAGTTCCCTCAGCACACTGGAGAATCCGAACCCGTGTACCAGCCCGAACACGAAACTAACAGCCCAGCGGTGCGACGCGGCGCTGCGCATGAACAGATCCTCAGCGGCCACGTAGGCGATCGACAGCGCGATGGTTGCTTCAACCAGGCGACCCGGTAGGACTATGACGTTAAATGCAGCGAGGGCAAGGGTTATGCTGTGGGCGATAGTAAAGGCCGTGATGATCTTGAGCAAAGACCACACGTTGCCACCGCGCAGCAGCAACGCAAGCAGGAACAGGAGGTGGTCGTATCCGGTGAGGATATGCTCGATTCCGAGCAGGAAGAAACTTCCCGCTCCGCGTGATGGCCCGGCTGTCGGCGCGACGCTTACCTGGGCCTCGCGTGCGTCCGGCTGGAAGGCGAATTGCTGTACACCTCCGGGCCACTCGATCTTTGCCAGGGTGTGATAGTCCTTCCCGAGCGCATCAGAGAGGTCGTCCCGGATGGAGAGTTGGTGAGGAGCCGATGCGCAGACGAAATACACGATGATCAGAAAATTGCCGGTTGGATCGGCTGGTGGAGTCAGATCACCCGGTGCGGCGACGCAGCCATTGCCATCCGCCGAGACATGCAGGTGCTGTTCGACCGCGTCCAGCAAGGGCTGATAGTCGGGCGTGACGCCTGGCTGCCCCAGGTGCATCCGCTCAGACAGTTCCGGCGAGACGGCAGCGACGGGCAAGGTGATACTGAAGCGCATGGTCTCGCCGGACGCGGTGATCGTCGCAAAGCCGTTTGTGCCGCCGGTGTGGCCCTGAGCGCTTGCGGTCAAGAGTACGCCTGCTGCAACTGTCAGCAGGCTCAGAACGAGTTTAATCAACTGAGACGGCCCGGTAGACAAACACGTTCATGGTTTTCGAAAGCGAGCGCAAGCTAGTGCTCGGCGAGCATTTGCTGCCGCATCGCCCGCGATCAAGGCGATTTCTTCGGCGCTTGAGTTTGAGCGGGCAGGCCGCTCACCGTCTGGATCAAGCCGGTTAAATTGTCGATCTGATAATTCGCAATCGTCGATATCACTGGAGTCCCGATGATCATGACGTAGCGGCTCAGCGTATCAGGCGCGATATCGCCGACCGCATATTGAGCAAGGGGCTGCGGGTCGTTCGTACGATAGACCAGCACGATCATCTGGGGTTTCGCGACACCATATGCTTCCAACCCTTTCTCCGGGGGGAACTGGCGCTCGATACGCGCGCGGTCGAAGCCGGCGAGGGCCTTGGCGATTCGCTCTGCCATGGCGGGATCAGCCTGATGTACGTGACCTGCCTGAGGCTGTGCGTGTGCGCTGTGATAGAACCACGCCCCGGCGGAATCGCGTTCGAAGCGGTGTACGGCTCCGTTGTAGGCAATCTCGATTGCACCCACTTCATCGATCGAGACGGGAAGCAGGAGGCGCGCATCACGGGCGGGTCGGCTGCCTGCAGACGGCTCTGCTGCGCGATCATGCAGCTCTACTGCAACGATCGCCCCGACCAGTAGCGCCAGCAAGCCCCAGACGACGATCAGCCTTGGGCGTATCCCACCATGCGAGCTCAACGCTGTTTCCACCACACGGCAACGCCCACCAGCGCCATCAGCGCGGGGATCAGCACGATAGACAGGAAGAAAGTGCCCTTCATCTGCCGATTAGTGAGGTTGACGCGCGGCAGGTCATAGGTGCGCGGTTCGATCCCGATCATGTTCTCCTGCGACGCCAGGTAATTCACGGAGT
>Ga0105248_10003353_pt1 | contig 17799 bp, 13 predicted proteins | sample KBSS34metaG_FD_81524 | JGI IMG/M metagenome (GOLD analysis project Ga0105248, IMG submission 81524) | Switchgrass rhizosphere microbial communities from Kellogg Biological Station, Michigan, USA - KBS S3-4 metaG | ecosystem: Host-associated > Plants > Roots > Rhizosphere > Soil | place... | reverse complement strand
TTCGAGGGCTTCACGAAGTCCTCGTAGTAGTTGATCGCATAGCCGGCGAGCTTGTCGAGCAGCGGCTGGGTCTCAGGCGTGGCGCCGCGGATGTAGCGCTCCAGGAAGCCCCAGAGGATTTCCTTCGTCGAGGCGTCGGCCGCCGACACCAGGTTCAGCAGCAGGCTGAAGCTGACCGGCGAGCCCGCCTCCGGCGGCGCCCCGCGGTGCACGTGCCAGGCGGGGTTGTCGATCGCCGGCTGGCCGGTCTCGGCGCGGATCTTGTTAAAGGCGTCGAGCTGCTGCAGGTACTCGTCGGTCGCCTTGGGGATGACGTCGAAATAGAGCCGCTTCGCCGACTTCGGCGACTGGTACATGTAGTAGGCGAGGCTCTCGGGCGTACCGTAGCGCAGCCACTCCTCCATGGTCAGGCCGTTGCCCTTGGACTTGGAGATCTTCTGGTTGTTCTCGTCCATGAACAGCTCGTAGTGGAAGGCCTCCGGCGGCTCGCCGCCCAGCGCCTTGCACACCCGGTTGGAGACCCGCACCGAGTCCACCAGGTCCTTGCCGCTCATCTCGTAGTCGACGGAAAGCGCGGTCCAGCGAGCCGCCCAGTCGGGGCGCCACTGCAGCTTGACGTGGCCGCCGGTGACCGGGACCTCGGTCAGGGTCCCGTCTTCGTCGGCGAAGACGATCGTGCCCTTCTCGACGTTGCGCTCCAGCGTCGGGACCTGCAGCACCCGGCCGGTCTTGGGGCTGATCGGCAGGAAGGGCGAATAGGTCGCCCGCCGCTCCTCGCCCAGCGTCGGCAGCATGATCGCCTGGATGGCGTCGAACCGCTGCAGGATGCGCAGCAGGACCTCGTCGAACCGGCCGGACTTGTAGCAGTCGGTCGAGGAATGGAAATCGTAGTCGAAGCCGAAGCCGTCGAGGAAGGCCAGCAGGCGGGCGTTGTTGTGCGCGCCGAAGCTCTCATGCTCGCCGAACGGGTCGCGCACCGCGGTGACCGGCTTGTCGCGGTCCTCTTCAAGGATGTGCCGGTTGGGCACGTTGTCGGGGATCTTTCGCAGCCCGTCCATGTCGTCGGAGAAGACGATCAGCTTGCTGGGGATGGCGTCCTCGGTCAGCGCGCGGAAGGCGGTGCGCACCATGGTCGGCCGCGCAGCCTCGCCGAAGGTGCCCATGTGCGGCAGGCCCGAGGCGCCATAGCCGCACTGGAAGATCACCGGCCGCTCGACCAGCGCCGGCAGGGCGGCTGCAGCCTCCAGCGCCTTGCCCTCGCCGATCAGGCTGGCGGCCAGATCGCGCTCGGAATCGGAGAGACGCAGGCGCAGGATGCGGTCCAGCAGGAGCCGCGCCTGTTCGAAGGGCCAGCTCTTCGCTTCACGAGCCCGATGGGAGAGACCTTGCAACATGGGCGAGGCGGTAACGCCCGCAGGCGAAAGGCTCAAGGCATTTCGGGCGTAGATCCTCCCCCACAGGGGGAGGTGGCGCGCAGCGTCGGAGGGGGCTTCCGCTCAAAACGCAGATAAAATCCGCCTGAACCCACCTTCTGAGCGGAAGCCCCCTCAGTCAGCTTCGCTGACAGCTCCCCCAGAGGGGGAGCATCGTGCTGGAGCGCGACATTGCCCGGCGTTGGGCGATCGTCGGCTGACCAGGCGCGTCCACGCACGAGAGGCATGAGGACGCTCCGGCTTGTGGTCGTCGCCGGCCCTCCTAAATCCCCTCCATGATCCGACCGCAGGACCTGCTCTGCCCCAAGCCCGCGGGGCTCTACTGCGCGCCCGGGGATTTCTACATCGACCCGACGCGGCCGGTGGCGCGGGCGGTGATCACCCATGGCCACGCCGACCACGCGCGCGCCGGCCACGGGGCGGTGCTGGCGACGCCGGCCACCCTCGACATCACGGGCGAGCGCTATGGCGCGGGCTTCGCCGAGGCTGTCCAGGCCGCCGACTACGGCCAGGCCGTCCCGCGCGACGCGGTCGAGGTGACCCTGGTCCCCGCCGGCCATGTGCTGGGCTCGGCCCAGGCGGTGGTCCGCTGGAAGGGGCTGACGCTGGTGGTCTCCGGCGACTTCAAGCGCAGGCGCGACCCCACCTGCGAGGCCTTTGCGCCGGTCCCCTGCGACGTCTTCATCTCCGAGGCGACCTTCGGCCTGCCGGTGTTCCACCACCCGCCCGACCGCGACGAGATCGCCCGGCTGCTGCGCTCGGTGGCGCAGTTTCCCGAGCGCGCGCATCTGGTCGGCGCCTATGCGCTTGGCAAGGCCCAGCGGGTGATCCGCCTGTTGCGCGAGGCCGGGTGGGAGCGGCCGATCTATGTGCACGGCGCGCTGGAGCGGCTGAACGCCCTCTACGCGCGGCATGGCGTCGAGCTTGGCCCGCTGCTGCCCGCCACCACCGCGGCCAAGGCGCAGTTCGCCGGCGAGATCATCATCGCCCCGCCCTCGGCCCTGCAGGATCGCTGGAGCCGGCGCTTTCCCGATCCGGTGTCCGCCTTCGCCTCCGGCTGGATGCAGGTGCGCGCTCGCGCCCGCCAGCGGGGCGTCGAGCTGCCGCTGGTGATCTCCGACCACGCCGACTGGGACGAGCTGACCTCCACCGTCGACGAGATCCGCCCCGGCGAGCTGTGGATCACCCACGGCCGCGAGGAGGCCTTGGCGAGGTGGGCCGAACTGCACGGCGTGCCGGCCCGGGCGCTGGCGCTGGTCGGCTACGAAGACGAGGCGGAGGACTGAGCGCCCGGCGGCGCCGTCTTGACACCGCCTGGCTATGCTCGCGCCGAAGCCAAGTCGCCACGATTGGCGCCGCCGGCCTGAGCGCCTATCTGCGCAGGCATGCGCGCCTTCGCCGATCTGCTCGACCGGCTCTCCCTGACCGCTTCGCGCAACGCCAAGCTGACCCTGGTGCGCGACTACCTGCGCGCGACGCCCGATCCGGACCGGGGCTGGGCGCTGGCGGCGCTGACCGGGGAGCTCAGCTTCAACGCCGCCAAGCCGGCCTTCATCCGCAAGGCCGTCGAAGAGCGTATGGATCCGCAGCTGTTCTGGTGGTCCTACGACTATGTCGGCGACCTGGCCGAGACCGTGGCCCTGGTCTGGCCCAGCCGGCCCGGCGCCAACCGCGAGCCGCAGCTGTCCGAGGTCGTCGACGCCCTGCGCGGGGCCAGCCGCGCCGAGGTCCAGCGGCTGATCGAAGGCTGGCTGGACGCCCTGGTCGAACCGCGCGAGCGCTGGGCGCTGTTGAAGCTGGTGACCGGCGGCCTGCGCGTCGGCCTGTCCGCCCGGCTGGCCAAGCAGGCGGCGGCGGATCTCGGCGGGGTCCCGGTCGCCGAGGTCGAGGAGCTGTGGCATGCATTGCACCCGCCCTACGAGGACCTGTTCGCCTGGCTGGAGGGGCGGTCCGAGAAGCCCTCGTCGGACAACCCCGCACGCTTCCGGCCGGCCATGCTGGCCCAGGCGATCGACGAGGCGGTGGACTTCGCCAAGCTGGACCCGGCCGACTATGCGGCGGAATGGAAGTGGGACGGCGTCCGCGTCCAGGCGGTGTACGAGGGGGGCTTGCGCCGGCTCTACACCCGCACCGGCGACGACATCTCCCGCACCTTCCCGGACATCCTGGAGACGTTGACGGACGAAGGCGTGATCGACGGCGAACTGCTGGTGATCCGCGACGGCCAGGTCGCGAGCTTCGGCGACCTGCAGCAGCGGCTGAACCGCAAGGCGGTCGACGCCAAGCTGATCGCCGCCTATCCCGCCGCCATCCGCGCCTATGACCTGCTGGCCGAGGGGCCGCAGGACCTGCGGGTGCTGCCCTTCGCCGAGCGCCGCAAGCGCCTGGAGGCCTTCGTCGCGCGCCAGCGCTTCGCCCGCATCGACATGTCGCCCCTGCAACCGTTCGACAGCTGGGCGGCGCTCGCCGACCTGCGGGCCGATCCGCCCGCCGGCGATCCGCAGATCGCCGAAGGCCTGATGCTGAAGCGCTGGGATTCCATCTACGAGGCCGGCCGGCCGAAGGGGCCGTGGTTCAAGTGGAAGCGCGATCCCTTCCTGGTGGACGCCGTGCTGATGTACGCCCAGCGCGGCCACGGCAAGCGGTCGAGCTTCTATTCCGACTACACCTTCGGCGTCTGGACCGCCGCCGACGCCGCCGGCCAGCGGACGCTGACCCCCGTCGGCAAGGCCTATTTCGGCTTCACCGACGAGGAGCTGAAGCAGATCGACAAATACGTCCGCGACCACACCATCGAGCGTTTCGGGCCGGTGCGCTCGATCCGCGCCGAGCCGCACGCCGGCCTGGTCTTCGAGGTCGCCTTCGAGGGCCTGCAACGCTCCAGCCGCCACAAGTCCGGCGTCGCCATGCGCTTCCCGCGCATCCACCGCATCCGCTGGGACAAGCCGCCGGGCGAGGCCGACGAACTGATCACCCTGGAGCGGATGCTGGAGCAGATCGAGGGACGCTGAGGCTTGCCGCGGGCATGGCCGGTTCGCCAAGGCGGTACGCCAGGCCGGACCCGACGCCCGCCTCAACCGTTCCTGCCACGATCGACGCAGCGAGGAGGGCTCATGAATGCGACCGGCGGCTGGCGCGAAGGCCCTCCCGGCCGTCCGCTGCAATGGCTCTGGCCGACCCTGCTGCTGCTGGCCGTCGCCGGGGTCCTGCTGGCGGCGCACATCGCCGAGGAGATCGCCGAGGGCGACACCTTCCGCTCGGACCGCGCCATCCTGCTGGCCCTGCGCCGGCCAGGGGACCTCGTCCATCCGATCGGCCCGGCCTGGCTGCAGCAATCGGCGGTCGACATCAGCGCGCTCGGCGGCTTCACCCTGCTCTGGATCTTCGGCGTCGGCGGGATCGGCTATCTGGCGCTCCGGCGACGCCGCGTCGAAGCCGGCTGGCTGGCCGCCTCGCTGGTCGGCGCCTCGATCATCGACACGGTGCTGAAGAGCCTGTTCCACCGGGCCCGGCCGGACCCCGCCCTGCACCTGGCCTATGTGGTGAACGCCAGCTTCCCCAGCGGCCACGCGATGATCTCGGCGGCGGTCTACCTGAGCCTCGCCCTAATGCTCGCCGAGACCGATCCCCGCCGGCTCGGACGGGTCGGCCTGCTGACCTTCATGTGCCTGATCGTCATCCTGATCGGCTGCAGCCGGGTCTATCTCGGCGTCCACTGGCCCTCGGACGTGGTCGCCGGCTGGTGCCTGGGGACCGCCTGGGCGCTGCTGGTGTTCGCCGCCATGCGCTGGCTGCGCGGCCGCCGCCGCTGATCAGCCCGCCGGCTCGGCCTGCAGCACGGATCCGGCGGCGACCTCCTGCAGCAGGCCGTAGAGCTTGGCCACCTCGATCGGCTTGCCCAGATGGCCGTCCATTCCCGCCTCCCGGTATTCTTCGATCTGGTGGGTCATGACATTGGCCGAAAGCGCGACGATCGGGGTCCGCCCGCGACCGGTGTCGGCCTCGTGGCGACGGATGGCGCGGGTCGCTTCGACGCCGCCCATCTCCGGCATCTGCACATCCATCAGCACGACGTCGAAGCCGCCCTCCCGGAAGGCGGCCAGCGCTTCGAGGCCGTTCGACACCAGCTGCAACTCGAGATCCAGCGGCTGCAGCAGCGCGCGCAGGACCAGCTGGTTGGTCGGATTGTCTTCCGCCGCCAGGACCCGCAGCGGCCGGTCGCTCTCCGGCGCCGGCTCGCCGGCGGCGTAGGGTGCGGCGGCGGCGCTGACCTCCGGGGCGTTCCGCAGCGCCAGGGTGAAGGCGAAGGTGGAGCCTTCGCCCGGCGCGGTCGTCACCTGCAACTCGCCGCCCATCAGCCGGACCAGATCGTGGCAGATCGCCAGACCCAGGCCCGAGCCGCCATAGCGGCGGGTGGTGGAGGCGTCGGCCTGGCTGAACTTCTGGAACAGCCGGGCGATCTGCTCCTGTTCCAGCCCGATCCCGGTGTCGCTGACCGAGAAGGTCAGCCCGCCTTCGGCGAGGACGACGTGCAGGCCCACCGTCCCGAGGTCGGTGAATTTCACCGCGTTGGAGATCAGGTTGGACAGCACCTGCCGGATCCGAAGGGCGTCGCCTTCCCAGGACAGCTGATCGTCCGTCTCGATGGTGAAGCCGAGCTGCAGGTCCTTGGCCGCGGCCAGCCCGGCGAAGGTCGCGCACACCGTGCGGCAGAGGTCGTGCAGATTGAACGCCGTCCGCTCCAGCTCCAGCTTCCCCGCCTGAATCTTCGACAGGTCGAGGACGTCGTTGAGCAAGGCCAGCAGCGTGGCGCCGGACTCCTGGATCACCGTCAGACGCTCGCGCTGCGGTTCGCTAAGGTCCGCGTCGGACATCACGTGCGCCATGCCGAGGACGCCGTTCAAGGGGGTGCGGATCTCGTGGCTGATGTTGGCCAGGAACTCCGACTTGGCGCGGTTGGCGGCGTCGGCGTTCTCCCGCGCGACCCGCAGCTCGCTGGTCATCTGGTCCATGCGCCGCACCAGGGCCGCCAGCAGCAGGGTGATCAGCACGGTCACCGCCAGGATGGTCCACTTGGCGTTGGTATAGACGCCGACGCCGGGCTCCTCGGGCCTCCAGGTGATCGCCCCCACCGGCGCGCCGTCGCTGCCGCGCAAGGCGACCCAGGCGCCGTGGCTCGGCGGCCGCTCCACCAGCTGTGCGTGGGACAGGCCGTAGTCGGCGTCCAGCGCCTGGAGGTATTTCGGCCCGATGTGCACGGCCGTGACCACGATGGGCTCGCGCCTCACCAGGCGTCCCTTGTAGCCCGGCTCCGGCACGACGGTGCTGGCCTGCACGAGGTAGACCTCGGTTCCCACGCGGAGCGCCGACCCGGCGGCGGCCCGGCGCGGAAATCCCAGGCTCCACGGAGCGACGGCGAGCTTGGCCTGTTCTTCCGCCCGGACCCGCAGAAGCAGCGGTCTGGCGGCGTCGGCGAAGGCCTGCAACCGCGACGTCGGGACCATTTTCCCGCCCACGGAGGCGTAGAACAGACGGTCCTGGGGGTCCAAGGCGAAGGTCAGGTCGTGCTTCAGGTACTGGCTGTAGTATTGGCCGAAGTTCACATCGAGCCATTCGCGATCGGTCTGGCTGAGGCTCTTGTCGTAGGCGTCGTTCCAGACCGTCGCCGACGTGAGGTCCCCCAGGATCGTCGCCAACCGTCGGTCGACGGCGCGCTGGAGCAGCTGGGTTTCGCGCTGCTGGGTGATGCGATTGGTGGCCACGCCGGCGTAGAAGATCAGGCTGGCGAAGCCGAGCATGATCATCGCAAAAGCGCAGAGCGCGATGGGGATGACGGCATGATTGCGCCAGAACGTCCGCGCGCGGCGCAGTCCGACCAGCAGCGGGCCAGGCCTCGGCATCAGAATTCGACCGTCAGCCCGGCCACCAGGGCGGCCGGGGCGTCGGGCTGGTCGGTGTCCACATAGCTGAGCTCGGCGCGCACGGGGCCGAACTGGCGCCGAACGCTGGCCGACCAGTCCCACTTGCCGCCGGGCGCGAAGGCGCCGTCCTCGTAGCCGGACTCCACCGTCATCTCGACGGGACCGGCCTGCCAGCCGACCGAGCCGTAGACGTAGCCGTCGTCCTTGTCGCCGATCGCGGCCTGCCGTGGCGCATAGGCGCCGCCCAGGGTGACGGTCGCGCCGCCAAACGACCTCGACAGGCTGATCGGCGCCTCGACGTACGACAGGTCGCCCGCGCGCGGGTAGGTATAGGCCCCGAGGCTGAGATCGACATCCAGCCCCGCTGCCTGGAAGGCCCAGCCGGCGCTGAAGTCGACCTCGACCTTGGCGCCCGAGGTGTCGCCTTCGCTGGCGTACTCTTCGATCGTCGAACCCCAGAGGCCCAGATAGGCGCCGCCGGCGAAATTCGCCTGCACCCCGGCCTGCAGCGCGGGCTTGCGACCCGACTGGCTGACGCCACGAAATCGGTAGTCGGAGACGACGCCCAGTTCGTAGGCGAGCTGGATCGGCCGCGCCGCCGCCGGTTCACCCGGCGCGGCGGCCACCGCTGCGATCGCTAACATCGGTGCGAACATTCTGTCCCCTTGCACACCAGGGTGTTGTCGCCGGAAAACCTTTGCTTTTGGATTACGCGGACCCACGCGGCCCTGCTTGCGAGTCGTTAGCGCTGGCGCCGGTGCACGAGCCGACTAAGTTTCGCCGCCGATGAACAGCCATCCCGCCCTGCCCGCCGAAGAGGCCGCAGCCCTGACCCGGCAGGTCACCCTGCTCTCGGTGATCACCGCGGCCGTGCTGGTGGCGATGAAGCTGGCGGTCTGGCTGGTCTCGGGCTCCGTGGCGCTGATGGCCTCGCTGGCGGACTCTGGCCTCGACCTGATCGCGTCCCTGGCGACCTTCTTCGCCGTCCGCTACGCCGCGGCGCCGCCGGACGCCGAGCACCGGTTCGGCCACGGCAAGGCCGAGGCCTTCGCCAGCCTCTTCCAGGGCGGTCTGGTGTTCGCCTCGGCGGCCCTCGTCGGCCGCGAAGCCATCGTCGACCTGCTGGCGCCGCATCCGCTGAAGGCCGAGGGCTGGGCGATCGGGGTGATGGCGCTCTCCACCCTGCTGACCGGCGGGCTGATCGCCGCCCAGACCCGGGTGCTGAACCGCACCGGCTCGGTCGCCGTCTCTGGCGACCGGGCGCATTACGCCTCCGACCTCGGCTCGAACCTGATCGCGCTCGCCGGCATCGCCGCCTCCGCCTGGTTCGGCGTCGGCGGGCTGGACGCAGTGGCGGCGCTGCTGGTCGCCGCGGTCCTGCTGTGGGGGGCGATCGGCGTCTTCCGCGAGGCCGCCAACCAGCTGCTGGACCGCGAGCTCGGCCAGGAGGCGCGCGGCCGCATCGTCGAACTGATCAGCCGCGACGCCCGGATCACCGGCGTGCACCAGCTGCGCACCCGCGCCGCCGGCCCCTATGTCCATATGCAGATGCACATCGACCTCGACCCCGAGCTGACGCTGGCCGACGCCCACGAGGTGCTGGTCGATGCCGAGAAAAGGGTGTTGGAGGATTTTCCCTCCGCCGACATCATCATGCATGCCGACCCGCGCGGCAAAGCCGAGCCTCACGGCGGGGCGTTCGCCGAAACCGCACGGGCGAACGCGTAAAGCTAACGACGCCTTAAGAGGTCCCAGCGCCTGTTGGGCGCTTAGGGATTCGGTCCTGAATCCACCGCCAGCCGCACCCCCGCAGAGATGAGCGTCGAACGCACCCTTCACCACTTCCCGCTCGACCCCGCCTCGCGCCAGGTGCGCCTGGCGCTGGGCGAAAAGCGGCTCGACTTCGGCGATCTGGTGGTGCGCTACTGGGAGCGGCCGAAGTCGCTGACCGCCCTCAACCCCTCGGGCATGACCCCGGTGCTGGTCGAGAGCGGCGGGCCGGAAACCCTGGTGCTGTGCGAGAGCCGGGCGATCCTCGACCACTTCGAGGAGACCTGTCCGGAGCCGGGGCTGATCGGATCCGAGGCCGCCGAGCGCGCCGAGGTGCGTCGGCTGCTGCAATGGTTCGACCGCAAGTTCGAGTTCGAGGTCGGCGGCTTCATCCTGCACGAGAAGATGGAGAAGCGGCTGCTCGGCCTGGGCGCGCCGGAACTGGCCAACCTGCGCCAGGGCCGCGAAGGCCTGAAGAACCACCTCCACTACATGGACGGCCTGCTGCAGGGCCGCGAATGGTTGGCCGGACGTAGGCTTTCGCTGGCGGATTTCGCCGCCGCGGCGCATCTGTCGGTCATCGACTACTTCGGCGACGTGCCCTGGAAGGACTTCGCCACGGTGAAGACCTGGTACATGAAGCTGAAATCCCGCCCGGCCTTCCGGCCCATCCTCTTGGACCGCTGGCCCGGGCTGACGCCGGCCCAGCACTATGACGACCTCGACTTCTAAGCGTCCGGAAGACCAGATCCGCGCCGAGGCCCTGCGGCTCGGCTTCAACCTCTGCCGCTTCACCGACCTCGACGCCGCCTGGCCGGCCGCCGCGCGGCTGGGCGAATTCCTCGCCGCCGGCCGCCACGGCGAGATGGGCTGGATGGCCGAGACCGCCGAGCGCCGCGCCCACCCGCAGGCCATGTGGCCGGAGGCCCGCTCGGCCATCGTGCTTGGCCTGAATTATGGCCCGGATGAAAACCCGCTGGCGGCGCAAACTGACGCCGGCCGCGGGGTGATCAGCGTCTACGCCCGCGGCGACGACTACCACGAGCTGATCAAGGGCCGGCTGAAGCAGCTGGGCGGCTGGCTGGGCTCGCGCTTCGGCGGCGAGCTGAAGGTCTTCGTCGACACCGCTCCCCTGATGGAGAAGCCGCTGGCCGAGCGCGCGGGCCTCGGCTGGCAGGGCCGCCACACCAATCTGGTCAGCCGCGAGTTCGGCTCCTGGCTGTTCCTCGGCGCGATCCTGACGACGTTGGAGCTGACGCCCGACGCCGCCGAGCCGATGAACTGCGGCAGCTGCACCGCCTGTCTTGACGCCTGCCCGACCAAGGCCTTTCCCGCCCCCTTCCAGCTCGACGCCCGGCGCTGCATCTCCTACCTGACCATCGAGCTGAAGGGCCCGATCCCGCAGGAATTCCGCCCCGCGCTCGGAAACCGCATCTACGGCTGCGACGACTGCCTGGCGGTCTGCCCCTGGAACAAGTTCGCCCAGGCTGGCCACGAACAGCGGCTGGCCGCCCGCGACGCCCTGCGCGCGCCCGCCCTGGCCGAGCTCTCGCGGCTGGACGACACAGCCTTCCGCGCCCGCTTCAGCAAGAGCCCGGTCAAGCGCCTGGGCCGCGACCGCTTCGTCCGCAACGTGCTCTACGCCCTGGGCAATTCCGGCGACCCCGCCTTGGCCGCCGAGGCGAGGCGACTACTGGACGACCCCGCCCCAGTGGTGCGCGGCGCGGCGGTCTGGGCTCTGTCGCGGCTGCTGACCCCTGCCGAATTCACGGCGCTGCGGGCGGCGCGGATCGAGGGCGAGGCGGACGCCGAGGTGCGCGCCGAGTGGGGCGGGGCTGATCAATAACCTCGTCATCCCGGACGGCCAGGCCGAGCCGGGATGACGAAGTCAGGTTCAGGCGTCGTCGTCGGAGCCTTTCGACTTCTTCTCGGCGCGGGCGGTCTGGCGCCGGGCCTCGCGGTCCTTCTGCTCCTGCCAGTAGGCCGCGCCGTCGTCGGGCTTGAACATGGTGCGCGGCGCGCCGGCCTTGTCGGCCACGGCGAAGACATTGGCCTTGGCGTCGTAGAACAGGGTGTCGCCGTTGGGGCGCGCCAGGGTTTCGACCCCCTTGGGCGGATGCTCGACGAAGGCGTGGGCCTTGCGGACATAGTCGTCGAAGCCCTTGGCGCCGAACGCCTCGCCGTTGCGGTCGAAGGCGTGCTGGGCGCTTTCCTCGGCGGAGTAGCGGCGGCTGGCGGCCCAGACCGGCTTGCCCTCGACCAGCCGCACCGGATCCTGGCGATGGTCGACCGCCGCGCCCTCGCTGTACGGGGCGGGCGGCGCCGCGGCCGAGGCCATCTGCGAGCCGGCAGCCTGCTTGCCCGCCACCGCCGAGGGTCCGTTGTCGCAGGCGGTGAGCAGGGCGGCGACCGCGCCGGCCACCACCCACCCCACCCGCATGGACCATGTCTTCCTGGACAAAAGCGCCCGTCCGATCCCAGCCATCTTCGTCTCCTTTGAAGTCAAGCTGGAACAAAGAAGGAACAGAAAAATGCGAAGGAGTCGAGTCCCTATCGCTTAAGTAGCGCGGCAGGCCGCCTGGAGCGTCGCCGTTTGTTCCGCGCGCCCTCTTGGCTTAAAGCTGCGGCCTTGCGAGCGTTCGAGGGCGGGCTTTGGTCGAGAAGCGGATTCTCCTGATCGTCGGCGGCGGCATCGCCGCCTACAAGGCGCTGGAGCTCGTGCGGCTGGCCCGCAAGGCCGGACTGGCTGTGCGCCCGGTGCTGACCCGCGCCGGCGCGGAGTTCGTCACCCCGCTGTCGCTGGCGGCCTTGGCCGAGGACAAGGTCTATTCCGAGCTGTTCTCGCTGACCGACGAGGCCGAGATGGGCCATATCGAGCTGTCGCGCTCGGCCGACCTGGTGGTGGTGGCGCCGGCGACCGCCGACCTGATGGCCAAGGCCGCGGCCGGCCTCGCTTCCGATCTCGCCACCACCACCCTGCTGGCCACCGACAAGCCGGTGCTGATGGCCCCGGCGATGAACGTGCGGATGTGGGAGCATCCGGCCACCCAGCGCAACCTCGAGACCCTGCGGGCCGACGGGGTGCTGTTCGTCGGGCCGGACGAGGGGCCGATGGCCTGCGGCGAGTACGGCGAGGGCCGCATGGCCGAGCCCCCCGCCATCCTGGCCGCCATCGAGGCGGCGCTGGCCGTCGACGCCATCCGCCCCCTGGCTGGCCGGCGCGTCATCGTCACCGCCGGCCCCACCGCCGAGCCGATCGACCCGGTGCGGGTGATCACCAACCGCTCCTCCGGCAAGCAGGGGTTCGCCATCGCCGGCGCGCTGGCCGCCCTCGGCGCCGAGGTGACGCTGGTCGCCGGTCCGGTGTCCCAGGCGACCCCGCCGGGCGTCCGGCGCATCGACGTCGAGACCGCTCGGGAGATGCTCGCCGCCAGCGAGGCCGCCCTGCCCGCCGACGTCGCCGTCTGCGTCGCCGCCGTCGCCGACTGGCGCCCGCAGGCGCAAGGGACGCGCAAGATCAAGAAGGGCGAGGACGGCCCGCCGCCGATCGCCCTGGTGGAGAACCCGGACATCCTGGCGACGCTGGCCAAGTCCGCCCGCCGGCCCAGGCTGGTGATCGGCTTCGCCGCCGAGACCCACGATGTCGAAGAGCACGCCCGCGCCAAGCTCGCCAGGAAGGGCTGCGACTGGATCGTCGCCAACGACGTCAGCCTGCCCGGGGTGATGGGCGGCGACGACAACACCGTGACCATCGTCAGCGCCAAGGGCGTCGAGCGCTGGGACCGGCTTGCCAAGGGCGCGGTCGCCCGCAAACTCGCCGAACGAATCGCCGAGGAATTGTCTTGAACCCCGTCATCCCGATCCAGCGCCTGCCGCATGGCGCCGGCCTGCCGCTTCCCGCCTACGAGACCGCCCACGCCGCCGGCATGGACCTGCGCGCCGCGGTGCCGGACGACGCGCCCTTCGTGCTGAAGCCGGGGGCGCGGCACGCGGTGCCCACGGGCCTGGCCTTCGCCCTGCCCGCCGGGCTGGAAGGCCAGGTGCGGCCGCGCTCGGGCCTGGCGCTGAAGGCCGGGGTGACCTGCCTGAACACGCCGGGCACTATCGACGCCGACTATCGCGGCGAGGTGAAGGTGATCCTCATCAACCTCGGCGAAGAGGACTTCACCATCCGCCGGGGCGACCGCATCGCCCAGCTGGTGATCGCCCCGGTGATCCAGGCCGGCTGGAGCGAGGTCGAGAGCCTCGACGAGACCGCGCGGGGCGCCGGCGGGTTCGGCTCGACCGGCCACGGATAATCCCTCCCTTAATGGGGAGGGAAAGACCGCGAAGCGGTCAGGGTGGGGAGGTCTAGGGCGAGGTCACCGGGCTCTCACCTTGATCCCGACTTCCCCACCCTGCGCGCCTGCGGCGCGCTGTCCCTCCCCATTAAGGGAGGGACCTATTTGAACCCCAGCACGTCCTGCATGTCGTAGGCCCCTGGCGGGCGGCCGGCGAGCCAGCGGGCGGCGGCGACGGCGCCCTTCGCGAACAGGCTGCGGTCGCGGGCGGAGTGCGACAGGGTCAGGATCTCCTCGTCCGAGCCGAAGATCACGCTGTGCTCGCCGATGATGCCGCCGGCGCGCACCACCGAAAAGCCGATCTCGCCTGCGGGCCTGGCCCCGGTGATGCCTTCGCGCCCGTGGCGGGCGACGCTGGACAGCTCGACGCCGCGGCCGCGGGCCGCCGCCTCGCCCAGCATCAGGGCGGTGCCCGAGGGGGCGTCGATCTTGCGGCGGTGGTGCGCCTCGAAGACCTCGACGTCGTAGTCCTCCGGCAAGGCGCGCGCCGCCTGCTCGACCAGGCCCATCAGCATATTGACGCCGAGCGAGAAGTTGCCGGCCCGGACAATGGCGGTCTGGCTGGCCGCCCCGGCGAGCCGGGCGAGCTCGGCGTCGTCGAAGCCGGTCGAGCCGATGACCAGGGCCGGGCCGCCGCGCGCGGCGCAGGCCTCGGCCAGGGCGGTCGAGGCCGAGGCGGTGGTGAAGTCGATGACGACGTCGGCGGCGGCCAGGGCGGCGGCCTGGTCGACGAGGTCGGGATCGCTCGCGCCCGGCCGGTCGAAGCGCGCGGCGAGCTGCAGCCGCGGATCGGCCTGCACCGCGGCGGCCACCGCCCGGCCCATCCGGCCCAGTGCCCCGGCGACGGCGATCTTCAGCGGCTCAGTCAAGCGGGCCTCCCGCAGATAAGAAACAGCGCCGTTAGTCCCGCGCAGGCGGCCCGCGGTCAAGGATTGCGGCGTCAGTGGGGCGATGATTGCGCCATGGTCATAAGTGGAGGTTGTTCGGGCGGTTCCGGCTCTGTAGGTTCCCGCCTCTCATCGCCGCCTCGTCCCAAGGAACGCCGCTCATGAGCGACGCCGAAAAGCGCACTTTCACCGACGAGGAAGCTCTCAGCTTCCACCGGCTCCCGACGCCCGGGAAGATCGCCATCGCCGCCACCAAGCCGATGGCCACCCAGCGGGACCTCAGTCTCGCCTACTCGCCGGGCGTGGCCGTACCGGTGCTGAAGATCGCCGAGGATCCGGAAGCCGCCTACGACTACACCTCCAAGGGCAACCTCGTGGCGGTGATCTCGAACGGCACCGCGATCCTCGGGCTGGGCAACCTGGGGGCGCTGGCCTCCAAGCCGGTGATGGAGGGCAAGAGCGTCCTCTTCAAGCGCTTCGCCGACGTCGACTCGATCGACGTCGAGTGCTCGGCCACCGATCCCGACGAGATCATCACCGTCGTCAAGAACATCGGCGTCACCTACGGCGGCATCAATCTCGAGGACATCAGGAGCCCGGAATGCTTCCGCATCGAGACTGAGCTGCAGGAGCTGCTCGACATCCCGGTGTTCCATGACGACCAGCACGGCACGGCGATCATCTCCGCCGCCGGACTGATCAACGCCTGCAAGATCACCGGCCGCGACATCGCCCAGATCAAGGTGGTGCTGAACGGCGCCGGCGCGGCGGGCATCGCCACCCTCGACCTGATCAAGGCGATGGGCGTGTCGTCCGAGAACGTCATCGCCTGCGATTCCAAGGGGGTGATCTGGCGCGGCCGCCCCAACGACATGAACCAGTGGAAGAGCGCCCACGCGATCGAGACCGACACCCGCACCCTGGCCGAGGCCATGCAGGGCGCCGACGTCTTCATCGGCCTGTCGGTGAAGGGCGCGCTGACCCAGGAGATGGTCCAGTCGATGGCGGCCAAGCCGATCATCTTCGCCATGGCCAACCCCGATCCGGAGATCACTCCGGAGCAGGTCTATGCCGTCCGCCCCGACGCCATCGTCGCCACCGGCCGCAGCGACTATCCGAACCAGGTCAACAACGTCCTGGGCTTCCCCTACATCTTCCGCGGCGCGCTCGACGTGCGGGCGCGGCGGGTGAACATGGAGATGAAGATCGCCTGCGCCAACGCCCTGGCGCAGCTCGCCCGCGAGGACGTGCCCGACGAGGTGGCCGCCGCCTACCACGGCGCCCAACTGAAGTTCGGCCCCGAATACATCATCCCCAGCCCGTTCGACCCGCGGCTGATCTCCTACATCCCGCCGTTCGTCGCCCAGGCGGCGATGGACACCGGCGTGGCGCGCAAGCCGATCGAGGACATGGACGCCTATCGCGCGTCGCTGGCCCAGCGGCTGGATCCCAGCGCCGCCTTCCTGCAGAAGCTGCAGGGCGCGGTGCAGGCGGGGCCGAAGAAGAAGATCGTCTTCGCTGAGGGCGAGGAGCCGAGCGTGATCCGCGCCGCCTACGCCTTCCAGTCGAGCGGCCTGGGCGACGCCGTCCTGGTCGGCCGCGAGGAGCTGGTCCACAACAACATGCGGCTGGTCGGGCTGAACCCCGCCGAGGCCAAGCTCGAGATCATCAACGCGCGCCTGTCCCATTGGAACGAGGCCTTCGTCGACACCCTCTACGAACGGCTGCAGCGTGAAGGCTATCTGAAGCGCGACGTCCAGCGGCTGATCAACCAGGACCGCAACGCCTTCGGCGCCTCGATGGTCGCCGCCGGCCACGCCGACGGCATGGTGACCGGGGTCACGCGGGCCTTCGACCAGGTGCTGAACGAGGTGCTGCAGGTGATCGACCCGGCGCCCGACGGCCGGGTGATGGGCATGAGCGTGGTGCTGGCCAAGGGGCGCACCCTGTTCATCGCCGACGCCAACGTCACCGAACTGCCCGACGCCGAGGACCTGGTGGAGATCGCCCTGGAGGCGGCCCGCGCGGTGCGCAACCTCGGCTACACGCCGCGTGTGGCCTTCATGAGCTATTCGTCGTTTGGCAACCCGATGGGCGAACGTTCCGAGCGGGTGCGCGAAGCCGTCGCCACCCTCGACGAGATGGACGGGATCGACTTCGAGTACGAGGGCGAGATGCCGCCGGACCTGGCGTTGCTGCCCGAGGCGCGGGTCAACTACCCCTTCATGCGCCTGTCGGGCCCGGCCAATGTGCTGATCATGCCGGCGATCCATTCGGCCGCCATCTCCACCCAGCTGATCCAGGCGCTGGGCGGGGCGACGGTGATCGGCCCGCTGCTGCTGGGCCTTTCCAAGCCGGTGCAGATCTGCCCGCTGTCGGCCTCGGTCTCCAAGATCCTGCAGATGGCCACCGTCTGCGCCCACGACGGCGACCTGGCGGTGGTGGAGGGGTGAAGAAGATGCTCCCCCTTTGGGGGAGCTGTCCCGAAGGGGCTGAGGGGGCTTCCGCTCAGACCTTCGGATTGGGCGTCATCGGCATTTGAGCGGAAGCCCCCTCCGGCGCTGCGCGCCACCTCCCCCCATAGGGGGAGGATCTTGTGATCGGGAACTCTGAATGACCGCCGAACTCAGCCTTGGCGTCGACTTCGGCACGACCAACACCGTGCTGGCGCTGGCCGGGCCCGCAGGCCCCGCCGAACTGGTGCGGCTGGCCGCCCCTTCGGGCGAGGTCACCGCCTTCCGCTCGGCCCTGGGGTTCCAGACGCCGCCGGAGCGGCCAAGCGAGAGGGCCATCAGCGCCGGACCCTGGGCGATCGAGGCCTATGCCGAGGATCCGCACGAGGTCCGCTTCATCCAATCCTTCAAGACCTTCGCCGCCTCGCAGAGCTTCAGCGAAACCCAGATCCTGGGACGGCGCTACAAGTTCGAGGACCTGCTGTCGGCCTTCCTGCTGCAGGCGCGCGACCATGCCGGCGGACGGCTGCCGGAGCCGAAGCGGATCATCGTCGGCCGCCCGGTGGTGTTCGCCGGCGCCTCGGCCAGCGAAGCCCTGGCGATCGAGCGCTACGAGACCGCCTTCCGCCGGCTGGGCTTCACCGACATCCGCTACGCCTACGAACCGGTGGGCGCGGCCTTCTTCTTCGCCAGGGAGCTGACGCAGGACGCCACCGTCCTGGTCGGCGACTTCGGCGGCGGCACCTCGGACTTCTCGATCATCAGGTTCGAGCGGCCCCAATCCGGAGAAGGGGCCGGCGAGGTCCGCGCCCATGCGCTGGGCCGCTCCGGGGTCGGGGTGGCCGGCGACGCCTTCGACTACCGGATCATCGACAACCTGGTCTCGCCCTCGCTGGGCAAGGGCTCCTCATACGAGAGCTTCGGCAAGATCCTGCCGATCCCCAACCGCTACTACGCCGCCTTCGCCCGCTGGGACCAGCTGGCGCTGATGCGCG
>Ga0105248_10003352_pt1 | contig 17803 bp, 10 predicted proteins | sample KBSS34metaG_FD_81524 | JGI IMG/M metagenome (GOLD analysis project Ga0105248, IMG submission 81524) | Switchgrass rhizosphere microbial communities from Kellogg Biological Station, Michigan, USA - KBS S3-4 metaG | ecosystem: Host-associated > Plants > Roots > Rhizosphere > Soil | place... | reverse complement strand
GAGTCCGGAATGAAAGAGTCCGGCGGCGAGATGCTCGGTGTTGCCACAGTTCCGCTGATTCAGCCGCAGCACGTTCATGCCGCGCGCGAAGGCCTTCGAGGCCAGCCCCTTCATGTAGTGCGCCTCGCTTGAGCCGTTCAGGCCGTGCAGCGCCAGGAGGGTGGGATGCTCCCACGGCCGCTGCTGCCAGTGGCAGTCGGCGACCACCCGCGCGTCGAGGGCGACGTCGAAATAGCGGCGTGTCGGCGCTGGCAGCGAGGGGAAATAGCGCGGGTTTCCCCAGCTGTAGAGCGTCATCCTATGGCCGTTGCGAAGGGTGTCGCGCGGCTCGAACCGATTCACGATTCGATCATAATGGACTACTCGAAACAGCCTACAATTCCCTCACTTGGAGGTCTTCATGCGATTCTCGCGCCTGGCGGCGATCGGCGTCGCCCTTGTCGTTACCGTCACGCTGTCTGCGGCGCCGCCTCAGCAACCCGCAGCGGCTCCTGCGCCCAACCCGCAAATCGAGCAGTACAAGCGGAACGTCGGCCTCGAGGTCGACAGCATGCAGGAGAACATCCAGAAGTGGAACGACTCGGTCTTCAGCTTCGCCGAGCCGGGGTTCCAGGAATTCGAGACCTCGAAGTACCTCACGGCGATTCTGAAGCAGAACGGCTTCAGCGTGCAGGAAGGCGTCGCCGGCATTCCGACCGCGTGGATGGCGACCTGGGGATCGGGGAAGCCGGTGATTGCGCTGGGCTCCGATATCGACGACATCCCCCAGGCGTCGCAGAAGCCGGGGGTCGCCTGGCACGAGCCGATCATCGAGGGCGCGCCAGGCCATGGCGAAGGACACAATTCCGGCATGCCGCTCCAGATTGCGGCCGCGCTCGCGGTCAAGAAGATCATGGAGCAGCAGCATCTGCAGGGGACGCTCAAGCTCTGGCCGGGGGTCGCCGAGGAGTTGCTCGGCACCAAGGCCTATTACGTCCGCGCCGGCCTCTTCAAAGACGTCGACGTCTGCATCTTCGCGCACGTCGGCGCGAACATGCAGGTCAGCTGGGGCGACAGCACCAATAACGGTCTCGTGTCGGTCGAGTACACATTCAGGGGCGAAAGTGCTCACGCCGCCGGCGCGCCATGGCGCGGCAAGTCGGCGCTCGACGCCGTCGAGTTGATGGACATCGGCTGGAACTTCCGGCGCGAGCATTTGCGCCTGCAGCAGCGCTCGCACTACGTCATCCCCAACGGCGGCGATCAGCCCAACGTCGTCCCGCCGAACGCGTCGGTCTGGTACTACTTCCGCGAGACGAGCTACGACGAGGTCAAGAAGCTGTGGGACATCGGCAACACGATGGCGAAGGCCGCCACGATGATGACCGACACGGAATACAGCATGCGCGTGCTTGGATCGGCGTGGCCGGGGCACATGAACAAGACGGTTGCCGAGACGATGTACGCGAACATCGAAAAGGTCGGCCTGCCGCAGTGGAGCGAGGCCGATCAGGCGCTCGCCAAGGCCGTCCAGCGCGAGATGAAAGTGCCGGAGACCGGCCTGGCGACCAAGATCAACCCGTTGCGGGGGCGCGAGTCGATCCCTGACGAGGAAAAGCGCGGCGGCGGATCCGACGACATCGGAGACATCGCGTGGAACGTGCCGACGGTGACGCTCAACTACCCGTCGAACATTCAGGCCGGTCCGGGACACAACTGGGCGAACGCGATTTCGATGGCCACGCCGATCGCCCACAAGGGCATCCAGTACGGCGCGAAAGTCGTCGCGCTGACGGTGATCGATCTCCTGACGCGGCCCGAGCTCGTGACCCAGGCCTGGGACTACTTCAAGAACGTCCAGACCAAAGACCGGAAGTACGTGCCGCTGATTCGGCCTGAAGATACGCCGGCGATCTGGCTGAACAAAGAGCGGATGGAGAAGTTCCGGCCGGAAATGAAGAAGTACTACTACGACCCGTCGAAGTACAAGACCTACCTCGATCAGCTGGGCATCAAGTACCCGACCACGGTCAAGCCGGCGAAGTCGTCGGCGCAGCAGCAGTAGGGCGGGCTTGCCCGCCGGAGCGCGGAGAGGCTCGGACGAGCGAAGGCGGGATGGGCAGGAGGGGCGGGATGGGCAGGAGCGACGGGACGGCTAGAAGGGGCGGGCTGGCGCCGCCGAAGCTCGCAGAGGCTCGGGGCGAACGAAGGCGGGAGACGCTGATGCACGCCATTCGATGGTCGTCGCTGGCGGCTGCTGTCATCGCTGCCGTTTCGCTGGATGCGGCGTCGCCTCAACAGCCGGCCGCCGCGCCGAGCCCGCAACTGGATCAGTACAAGCGCAACGTCGGGCTCGAGGTCGATGCGCTTCAGGAAAACATCCAGAAATGGAACGACTCGGTATTCAGCTTCGGCGAGCTCGGCTTCCAGGAATTCGAGACGACGAAGTACCTGACCGCGATCCTCCGGCAGAACGGCTTCACGATCCAGGAGGGCGTTGCCGGCATCCCGACGGCATGGACCGCGCGATGGGGATCGGGCAAGCCGGTCATTGCCCTCGGCTCGGACGTCGATTGCATCCCGCAAGCCTCGCAGAAGCCGGGCGTCGCCTGGCACGAACCGATCATCGAGGGCGCGCCCGGCCACGGCGAAGGACACAATTCGGGGATGCCGCTCCAGATCGCGGCGGCCCTCGCCGTGAAGAAGGTGATGGAACAACAGCATCTCCAAGGCACGCTGATGCTTTGGCCGGGCATTGCGGAAGAACTGGTCGGCACGAAGGCGTACTACGTCCGCGCGGGCCTCTTCAAAGACGTCGACGTCTCGATCTTCGCGCACGTCGGTGAGAACCTCGGTGTGACGTGGGGCGACGGCACGCAGAACGGACTGGTGTCGGTCGAGTACACGTTCAAGGGCGAGAGCGCGCACGCTGCCGGCGCGCCCTGGCGCGGCAAGTCGGCGCTCGACGCGGTGGAACTGATGGACGTCGGCTGGAACTTCCGCCGCGAACACCTCCGCATCCAGCAGCGCTCGCACTACGTCATCGTCAATGGCGGCGATCAGCCGAACGTCGTACCGCCGAACGCCGCCGTCTGGTACTACTTCCGCGAAACCGACTACCCGCACATCAAGGAGATGTGGGAGATCGGCGACCGGATGGCGAAGGCGGCGTCGATGATGACCGACACCGAGGTGTCGATGAAGGTGCTCGGCTCGGCGTGGCCCGGGCACTTCAACAAGACGATTGCCGAAACGATGTACGCGAACATCGAGAAGGTCGGGCTGCCGCAATGGACCGAGGCGGACCAGACGCTGGCGAAGGCCCTGCAGCACGAGTTGAAGGTGCCGGAAGTCGGGATGGCGACCACGCTGCAGCCGCTGCGCGGACGCGAGGTGATTCCGGACGAGGAAAAGCGCGGCGGCGGGTCGGACGACATCGGCGACATCTCGTGGAACGTACCGACGGTCACGCTGCGGTATCCGTCGAACATGGCGGCGGGTCCGGGCCACAATTGGGCGAACGCAATCTCGATGGCGACGCCAATCGCGCACAAAGGTATCCATGCCGGCGCCAAGGTCGTCGCGTTGACGGTGCTCGACTTCCTGATGAAGCCGGAGCTCGTCACGCAGGCATGGGACTATTTCAGGAACGTGCAGACGAAAAACGTGAAGTACACCCCGCTCATCCGCCCGGAAGACAAGCCGGCGATCTGGCTCAACGAGCAGATCATGGCGAAATACAGGCCGGAGATGAAGAAGTACTACTACGACCCGACGAAGTACAAGACCTATCTGGAGCAACTGGGCATCAAATACCCGACGGTGAAGGCCAGGTAGGCCTGCCACGCCGAAGCTCGCCGATTGCTGCGAGCGAAGGCAGGTCGAGGCGGCCGCCGCGCCGGTAGGGGCTGGGGGCTAGCTGTCTGCTACACTACTAGCTCGACCAGAACGGAGTCTGCACCATGAGATCCATTGGAATCGCGGCCGTCTTCGCGGTCGGCCTTGGGTTGTCTGGCGTCGCGCACGCCGCCGACGCGCCTGTGACGTTCACGAAGGACGTCGCCCCGATTCTCTACAAGAGTTGCGTCGAGTGCCACCGGCCGACGATGTTCGCGCCGATGTCGCTGTTGACGTACGACGACGCGCGGCCGTACGCGCGGTCGATCAAGCAGCGCGTCGTGTCGCGGATCATGCCGCCCTGGGGCGCGGATCCGGCGCACGGCGAGTTCAAGAATGATCCCCGGCTGTCGCAGGCCGAGGTCGACACGATTGCGGCGTGGGTCGACGGCGGCGCCGTGAAAGGCAACGACGCGGATTTGCCGAAGGCGCCGCAGTTCGCCGACGGTTGGACGATTGGCAAGCCCGACGCCGTCTTCACGATGGAAGAGGAATTCGACATTCCGGCGACCGGCGTGATTCCGTATCAGTATCTCCGCGTCCCGACCCATCTCACCGAAGACAAGTGGATTCAGGCGATCGAGATCCGCCCGTCAGCGAACGCGCAGGTGCATCACGTCCTGGCGTACACCCAACCGGCCGGCCAGCCGATCAATCAGGGCGGGGCCCTCGGACCGACCAACATCGGCGGTGTGACCCCGAACAAGCCGGGCATCACGTTCGAGCCGGGCGTGGCGCGGCTTCTCCGCGGCAACTCCGACCTGATCATGCAGATGCACTACACGACGAATGGCAAGCCGTCGAAGGACCGGACGCGCATCGGCGTCATTTACGCCAAGCAGCCGCCGACGAAGCTGCAGGCCGGCGGCATGGTGCTGCAGCCGCGCTTCGTGATTCCAGCCTACGATGGCAACGCCGAAGTGAAGGGGACGACCACGCTCCAGCGCGACACGGTGATGACGAGCCTCACGCCGCACATGCACGTCCGCGGCAAGGACATGACCTACATCGCGCACTATCCTGACGGGACGGACGAAATCCTGCTGTCGGTGCCCAAGTACGACTTCAACTGGCAGATCTCCTACGAGCTGAAGACGCCCAAGGTCCTCCCCAAGGGGACCATCGTCGAAGTCATCGCGCATTACGACAACTCCGCGGCCAACAAGTTCAACCCGGATCCGTCGAAGGACGTCAAGTGGGGCGATCAGACGTTCGAGGAAATGATGATCGGCTTCTGGTCGACCGTCGTCCCGGTGCCGGTTGCGACCTCATCGCAGCCGCAGCGGTAGAAGTCTAAAGTCGGAAGCTTCAGACTTCAGACTTCAGACTTCAGACTTCAGACTTCAGACTTCAAAGGCCGCGATAGATCCGATTGCACAGCGAATCGATTTCCGAGTCGGTGCGAAAACGCTCGAGGGGTGGTCCGCACACGACCTTCACCGTGTTCGCCGACGTGGTGTCGTCCACGCACGCAGTCAACGCGGCGTGGATGCCGGTGATGTCCTCGAGGCCGACGGCGATCGCCAATCGTGCGCACGGCGCGACGTACTCTCCACGGCTGGCCCGCTCGTCGAGTTCGTTCAGCAGCCGCCGCGCGTCGTCGTGGCGCCGGGCGGCGCCGTAAGCCAGTCCTAGCTGGCCGACGTACAGCGGCGCACGCGAGAGCTGGCAAAGGCGCTCGAGCGCAGCGATCGCAGAGTCGAACCGGTCGAGCCCTGTCAGCGCGATACCAAGCGGCCAGAGCCCTGTCGTACTGTCCGGCTGCAGCTCGAGCACCTGCCTGGCAGCATCCGCAGCCTCCTCGAAGAGCGGGAGGATGCAAAACGAGATGGCCGACACAAAGTGCGCAAGCGGCGAGACCGGATCGAGACGGCGGGCGGTCGCGGCGTAGGCAAACGTCTCGGCCGCATGTCCCTGGTACGCGTGAATCATCGCTTGGTACACCTGCGCTTCTACCATGCGCGGATCGAGAGCGGCGGCGCGCTGCACCCAGGGCATTGCCGCGTCGGCGTTCGACTCGAGCAGGAACAGATACAGGCCATACGAGAAATTCACCTGCGGCAGCGACGCATCGAGGCGGTGTGCCCGATCGATGGCTTCGCGCGCGCGGGCGCGGCAGGTGGACGCCGGAAACCAGCCATACGCCCGAATGATGGCGAGGCAGTCGGCGATTCCCGCATAGGCCAGCGCGTAATCGCGATCGAGCGTCGTCACCTGCTCGAACAGGCGTAACGCCGTCTGGAGCGCCGCTGGCGACCGCTGATGCCAGTGGTGGCGCCCCTTCAAGTACAGCTCGTACGCCTCCTGATTGTCGGTGCCTCGCTTGATCGCGGCCTTGGCTTCGCCCGCAAGAGATGGCGCGATCGCCTTGACGATCGCTTCGACGATCTCGTCCTGGATGGCGAACACGTCAGCCATCTCGCGGTCGTACCGCTCGGACCAGACGTGATAGCCGTCGGCGACATTGATGAGCTGACCGGTGATGCGCAGACGATGCCCGGACTTGCGGACGCTCCCTTCCAGCACGGTCGCGACGCCCAGTTCCTTGCCAATCTGACGAATGTCGATTTCGCGTCCGCGGAACCGGAACGCTGACGTCCGTGACGCGACATGGAGGCCGGGCAGCCGTGTCAGCGCGTTGATGAGCTCTTCGGCGAGTCCGTCGCTGAAGTATTGATTCTCCGGGTCAGCGCTCATGTTGGCGAAGGGGAGGACGGCGATCGACTTTTGGTCGACACTCTTCGGCGCCGCCAGCGAAGCGTCCGGAGCGTCCGACACGGCCTCGAGTGCGAATCGCACGTCGCGTGCGGACTGAAACCGCTCGGTGGCATCCTTCTCCAGACACCGCCCCACAATCCGCGCGACGGCGGGTGGTGTGCCCGTCCGCAGCGCCAGGTCGGGTGGTTGTTCGCGGAGTACCGCGCTCATCATGTCGGCGGGCGAGTCGCCGCGGAAGGCGCGCTGGCCGCTGACCATCTCGTACAGCACCGCCCCGACCGCGAAGATGTCGGATCGGAGATCGGCGGGCTCTCCGCGGATCTGCTCCGGCGCCATGTAGCCGACCGTGCCGAGAATCACGCCAGCACTCGTCGCGGCCATGGTGTGGTCCGCGCCGGTCGCCGCTCCCAGTCCCGTCTCGCATTTCGCGAGCCCGAAATCGAGAATCTTGACCGTGCCGTCGCGCGTCAGGAAGACGTTCTCCGGCTTTAGATCTCGATGCACGATGCCGCGGGAGTGGGCGGCGGCCAGGCCCGCGACGAGCTGCAGCGCGATGTCGGTGGCGCGTCGGATCGGGACAGGCCCGCGTTCGATGACGGCGCGCAGCGTCTCGCCCTCGAGAAGTTCGGTGACCAGAAATGGCACGTCACCGGTGCCGATGTCGAAAATCGCGAGGATGTTGGCGTGGGACAGCGCGGCGACGGCGCGCGCTTCCTGCTCGAAGCGATGCAGCCGCGACGGGTCGGCCGCGACGGAACCGGGCAGCACTTTAATCGCGACGTCGCGGCCGAGCCGCGGGTCGCGCGCCTTGTAGACTTCCCCCATGCCACCGGCGCCGAGCGGAGACACGACTTCGTACGGGCCGAGGCGCACGCCGGGAGCCAGGGGCATCAGGCGATCGTCTTACATCGTCGGTTGCGGCTTGCAGCCGTTGACGAACTGCTTCTTGATCGACTCGGGCTTGTCGATCTGGCGGAAGAAGGCTTCGATATAGTCTTTCACTTCCGAGCGCGCGCTGGAGTCGAGATCCTTGAGCGACTCGACGAGCGACAGGATGTCCTTGTGCTTGTCGCGGAATCCCTCCGCCACCTTGTCGAATTCCTCCACTGTCCGGCAGGGGCCGCGATACATGCGATCGACGACGCTGCGGAGTCCGAGCCGCCGGTCCGGGATGGCATACGGCGGATGCACGAAGCCCGAGATGTCGAAGTCGTAGGGCACGACGAACAGCTTGCGGTCGGGATTCTGCACGAAGCGCACGTTGTGCAGCGCCCAGATCGACACGTCGGTGTTACCGACCATGTATTCGTACAGCATCGTCCGGGTCAACGATTCGGCTTCGAGGTCGGTGAACGAGATCCGCTGCAGATCGACGACACGTCCCTCGTTGCGCCGCGCGACGTCGTTTTCGTGCTCGATGAACAGCGCGTAGCGGGGGTTGCTCTTCTTCGACGATCCCTCTTCGACGTAGGTGGCGCGGGCGAGCCGGGCCCGGAACGACAGCGGCGTCAGCATGTGGTAGATCGGGTAGGTCAGGTACTCGCGCAGCGTGTACTGCTCGAATTCCTTCGACGACTCGCACCCGGTGCCGAGCTTCAGCGTGGACTGTCCGTCGAAGACCGTGCCGGCCGTCTCCTCCTTGGCGAATTCGATCCGGAGCGGGACGACGTTGCAGTTGCGCGCCATGCGGCGGAAGTGTCCGCGCGCGCTGAGTTTCACGGAGATGCTCTTCACGGCGCCGTCCGCGCCCGCCACCGTCAACACGCCCGGATAGCGCTTGCTGCTCTCCGGATTGTGATCTTTGTTGATCGTGTTGAACGGTCCGGTGAGTGTGAACTCGAGCGGATCGGTGCTCTTGAACAGCGGTCGCTCTTCAGCTTCTTTTTTCCGCTTCTTGAGGACGTCGGCTTCCGGCCATGGTTCTGCGAGCTTCAAGAGCGGGTTCTTTTTTGCTGGCGGTCCGGCCGGAGCTGTTTTCTGCTGCGCGGCCGGCGTCTGCGCGGTCGCGAAGGTCAACGCTACCGCGGAGACGAATACACCGAAGGCACCGACATAAGGGCGCATCGCGAGTTCCTCCTCACGCATGAGGTTGATGAGCGGTCATGTTAGCATCCCTGCCCATGCGGAGAACGCTGCTTCTTGTCGTTTTTCTTACGGCGTTTTCGGGTTTTGTTCGCGTGTCAGGCGCGCCGCCCGCGGCACGAACGCTGTCGGTCGCGGGTCTCAATCAGCCGGTCGAAGTACTTCGCGACCGATGGGGCATCAACCACATCTACGCGCGGAACGAGCACGACCTGTTCTTCGCCCAGGGCTACGCCGCCGCCCGCGACCGCTTGTTCCAGTTCGAGTTATGGCGGCGGCAGGCGACCGGCACCGTGGCGGAGATCCTCGGTCCGAAGGAACTGAAGCGGGACATCGGCACGCGCCTCCACAAGTTCCGGGGGGATCTCCGGACCGAGCTCAATTGGTATCACCCGCACGGCGAGGCGATCGTCACGGCGTATGTCGGCGGCGTGAACGCCTACATCGCGGAAGCGATGCGCACGCCGTCGACGCTGCCCGTCGAGTTCCGGATGCTCGGCATCACGCCGGCGGCCTGGACTCCCGACGTGGTGATCTCCCGACACAACGCGCTGCTGTCGAACCTCGGGCAGGAGATCAACCTCGCACAAGCCGTGAGGCTGCTCGGCGCGGAGCAGGTGAAGGACCTGCAGTATTTCCAGGGCGGCGATCCGAACATCACGCCGGATCCGGCGATCGATCTCGCGTTGGTCAACGGCTCGATTCTCGAGATCTACAACGCGTTCCGTCGGCCGCTGCAGTTCGGCGCCGGCGCGCCGGTCGAGGAGCCGTCCGCGCTCGAACTGAGCCAGCGGAACGAGGACATCGGCAGCAACAACTGGGTGGTCAGCGGCCGCCTGACCCAGAGCGGCTATCCGATGATGATGAACGATCCGCATCGGACCCAGAGTGCGCCGTCGCTGCGCTACTGGGTCCATCTCGTCGCGCCGGGGTGGAATGTCATCGGCGGCGGCGAGCCGGTGCTGCCCGGAGTGTCGATCGGCCACAACGAGTTCGGCGCATGGGGCCTCACCATCTTCGGATCGGATACCGAGGATCTCTACGTCTACGAGACCAACCCCGCCAATCCGAACCAGTACCGGTACCACGGCGCGTGGGAAGACATGCGTGTGATCAAGGACACCATTCCTGTGAAGGGACAGGCGTCCGCCGCGGTCGATCTGAAATTCACCCGGCATGGCCCGGTTCTGAAAGAGGACCTCGAACATCACAAGGCGTACGCGTTGCGCGCGGCGTGGATGGAAACCGGTGCGGCGCCGTATCTGGCAAGCCTGCGGATGGATCAGGCGCGGACGTGGGAAGAGTTCGTCGAGGCGTGCACGTTCAGCCGCATCCCGTCGGAGAACATGGTGTGGGCGGATCGGCAGGGAAACATCGGTTACCAGGCGGTGGCGATCACGCCGCTGCGGCCCAACTGGTCGGGTCTCGTGCCGGTGCCGGGCGACGGGCGCTACGAGTGGAACGGCTTCCTGCCGATCAACGCGCTGCCGCACGCGCTGAATCCGGAGAAGGGCTACATCGCCACCGCGAACAACTATCTCTTCCCCCCGGACTTTCCGTACAAGGAGGCGCTGCATTACACCGGCGCCGATCCGTACCGCGCGTCACGGATCAGCGAGGTGCTGGGGGCAGGCCGGCTCCACACGGTCGCCGACATGATGCGGCTGCAGAACGACAACGTGTCCATTCCCGCCCGCAGCATCGTCCCGCTGCTGCGCGACGTCGCGGGGTCGGATACGGTATCCGACCCCGCGCGCCGGCAGGAAGCGCGGACGCGCCTGCTGAACTGGAACTACAGCATCGACGCCGACTCGGTGACCGCTGGCATTTACGAGATGTTTCAGCGCCGCGTGTCGGCCAATATCCGCAATCTGATGGTGCCGAAGGAGGCGCAGACGTTCATCGGCCAGCTGTCCATGAAGCGCGTCATCGACTGGCTGCAGGCGCCCGACGGGCGGTTCGGGAGCGACGCGGTCCAGGGCCGCGACGACTTGCTGACGCGAAGCCTTGCTGAAGCGATCGAGGAACTGACGAAGAAGCTGGGCCCCGACATGAACGCGTGGCGGTGGGGACAGACCGCGTATCACCATGCGCTGATCCGTCACCCGCTGGCGGACATTGCGGCAGCCGACGTGCGCGCGAAATTGAACGTCGGCCCGTTCCCGCGCGGCGGCGACAGCTACACGGTGAGCGCGACCGGCAACGCCGACAACCAGACCTCCGGCGGATCGCTCAAAATCATCGCGGACACCGAGCGCTGGGACAATTCGCTGGCGCTCAACAACCCCGGGCAGTCCGGCGATCCCGCCAGCTCGCATTACCGCGACCTGTTCGAGCTCTGGTCGCGCGGCCGCTACTTTCCGATCTTCTATAGTCGATCGAAGGTTGAATCGGTCGCGGAGGATCGCCTGACGTTGACGCCGGGTGGGGTGGGGGGACCGAGCCGCTGATCTAACCTTCGTCCGCCGACGGGCCGTAGATGGCCGGAACAGGCACGTCGTTCAGGCGCAGGTACACGCTCAGCTGACCGCGGTGGTGGATGATGTGGTGCAGGACGAAGTTCCGGAACGCGGCGACGCGCGGCACGGTGAAGAGCTCCTGGCCGCCGCGCGTCAGGGTCCACGGCGCGACGTACTCGGCGTCGGTCCTGTCCATCCACGCCCGGGTCCGCGCCCGCGCCTGATCGAAGGCCGCAAGGATCTCGGCGCGTGAGGACTTCTCCGCCAGGTGTGGCGGCCCCGCCGCCAGATCGAAGGATGTGTCATTGAGGATCGCGCCGGCCCAGTTCGGGATGTTGCCGAGATGCGTGGCCAGACCGCCGAGCGTCATCGATTTCTCGTGCGGCCTCCAGGCCAGTTTGTCGTCCGGCAGCCGCTCGAGCAGCTTTCGGGTTGTGCCCATCTCGTGATCGAAGTCCGCCAGCAGTCCCTCTTTGATCGCCATGCGCACATTCTAGCCGTCGGTGATTCTTGCGCGACCGCATGGCCACGAAAGCACGAAAGCACGAAGCGAACTAGTTTTCGTGTTTTCGCGTTTTCGTGGCTGATGACCGCGGCGGCTGTTGCGGTCGCGTGCGCCCGCCCTGAACCACCGCCGCCGCCGCTGGTCGCTGAGGTCTCCGGGACACTCGAAGCCGCGGTCTCCGCGCCGGTGCGGGTCGTGCGCGACGCGTGGGGGATTCCGCACATCTACGCCCAATCCGCAGACGATCTGTTTTTTGCCCAGGGATTCGTGCAGGCCCAGGATCGCCTGTTCCAACTGGATCTGTGGCGGCGGTCGGTTCAGGGGCGCCTCGCCGAAGTGCTGGGACCAAACTTCGCGGAGCGCGATTCGAGCACACGACGGATGCAGTACCGCGGCGATCCCGACGCGGAGTGGGCGAGCTACGGCACCGACACCAGGGCGATTGCGTCGGCGTTCGTGCGCGGCATCAACGCGTGGGTGGCACGGGCGCGCGAGCGTCCGCCAGAGGAGTTCGTCGTCGCCGGCTGGCGGCCCGAGAACTGGTCGCCAGCCGACCTGCTGAATCGCACCGACGCCTTCGTCGACAGCGGCGATGCGATCGCCGAAATCGCCCGCGCAGGTCTGAGCCCGGTGGTTGCGGACGCTCTCCGGCGGGTCGGCACGCCACCGTTCTTTGCCGGATTTGCGGTGCCGCCCGGAACGCGGCTCGATCACCCGTCACGTCGCTACTTCGTGCACCTGCAGGCGCCCGGCTGGAACGTGATCGGCGCGACCGCGCCGTGGCTGCCGGGCGTGTCGATCGGGCACAACGATCGCGTTGCCTGGCAGAGCCAGCCAGTGACGGTCGATACCCAGGACGTCTACGCCGAGAAGGGCGCGCCGGTGACAGCCGTGTTCAACGACTCGCTCACCATTCGCGGCCGGAAGGAAGCGTTCGATTTCACCCACGAATTCACGCGACACGGCGTGATCGTCGCCTCGGATGCAGCGCACGATCTGGTTTACGCCGTGCGATGGAGCGGTTTTGAAGCTGGCGGCGCCGCCGAGCTCGCCGCGCTGGCCCTGGACCGCGCGCAGTCGTGGCCCGAGTTTCGCCAGGCGCTCGCGCGTTGGAAGATGCCCGCTCGGCGGTTCGACTATCAGGATGTCGACGGCAACCGCGGGTTTCAAGTGGCGGCGTTGGTGCCGGTCCGCCGTGGCACGGAGTGGGTGGGATGGCGAACGCTCGACGAGCTGCCGCACGGCTTCACGCCGGCCGCGCGCCGCGGACGCCCCTCGTCCCGGTCGCAAGACCCGCCGCGCGGCGCCGACGCGGCGGCACCGGTGGTCTTCGCGCATCCACTGGGCATCACCGACGCGCTGCGCCGGCGCTTTCAGGTCGGCCCGCTGACGCCGGCCGGCGACGCGCGGCCATTCCGTGTCACCTTCGATGCCGCCGACTGGGATCGGTCGAGCGGGATGAACGCGCCGGGTCAATCGGGATCGCCCGCCAGCCGGCACTTCGCAGATCTCGCACAAGGATGGGCGAGGGGCGAAGCGGTGACGCTGGCGTTCAGCGACGCGGCGGTGCAGGCACAGGCGGAATCGACGCTCATGCTGGTGCCGCTACGATCGCGGCCCTAGAGTCGTTTTCAGTTGCGCCAAGGAAATCTAATAAGAGGTCTGTCCTTTGTGTCCTTCGTGTCCTTGGTGGTGGTTCAACGCGCTATGAGCAAGTGGAAACTGCTCCAGGCTAAGTTGCCTCGCGGCGGCGCTCGAGCAGCGCCTCGATCCGATCGGCAGTCTTCGGCACGAGCTGATCGGATCCTCGCAGATCCGCGATCCGCTTGCCGTCGCTGAAAACAGTGACCGGGCCGTCCGCCGAGACCACGAACGCCAGTACATCGGGGCAGTCGTAGGTGTGCCGCGCGGCCGAGGTGTGGCGCGTGCCCTTCATCGGCGGCACCGCCTCTTCGCTCGCTTTCTCCGATAACAGGATCACGTTCACTGCCAGCAGCTGTCCGCCGTGGCCGACGAGCATCGCACCATCCCGGTATCTCGCCTGGTGCAGCACCAGCGGCTCGTGAGCGGTGTCGAGCACCGAGATCTTCATCGCTTCGACCCGAACGCCATCGTCGCGACGACGGCCGGCCGGCTGCTCGGCGTCGGTCAACAGGTAGATGATCGTCGTGCCGACGCTGCCCGGGCTGATCCGGTGATGGCAGAGCTCGAGCAGACGGCGCACGACCCCGAGGTCGGCGGCCGGCACCACGTGGAGGATGTCCTCGGCCGCCTCGAACACCAGCGCCGTCGCCATCCAGCGACGGCCCTCGACCTTCGTCACGGAGCTGTTGGTGACGATGCGGACGATCCCCTTGTCGTCGTTGCAGATGATGACGCCGTCGACCCACATCGCCCGGGACGCGTAGTCCTGGTCCGTATCGATCCCTTCCTCGAGCAGCAGCAGCCGCGGCGGCTGACCCTTGACCGCCAGCACGAGGCTGTGCCGGCCGTCGGCGAGGCTTTCGATCACGTCTTCCGAGAGCGACGCAGTCTCGACGATTCGTCCCAGCCGCTCCAGTTGCGGCGTTTCGCGGCACACGATCGCGCCGTACGGACGGATGACCTGCTCGTGCACGACGGGGTCGAGGCAGCGCGCCAGCTCGCGGGCCACTTCGCGCTCCAGGTGCCTCACGTATCGCGGCGGGATCGACCCGCGCCGCTGCAACTCGCCCCACGCCAGCGACTCTGGTGTTTCCGGCTCTTTCGTCACCGAAGAAACCCGTGGGTCGCGCGGGCGTCGCCGTCGTTCGTTGCTGGCGTCAACTTCAGCAGCGCGCAGAGAAAATCGTAGACGTGCACGTTCTCGAACGGTTCGGCGACCAGTCCCTGGCGGACCGCCGGCCCGGCGGCGACGAACAGGCCGTGCATCGATCGAAGCGCCGGATCGTAGCCGTGGGTGCCCCTCCGCGCTTCGGCGTCAGGCTTGCGCCTGGCTTCCTGCTCGCGGGTCGTCACGATCCAGCCTTCGTCGACGACACCGATGATCGGGGCGATGTGCGGATGATCCCGGTAGTGGTAGCGGGCGGGAATCTCGTCACGCCTGTAAAACGTCACGTGAGGCAGCCGGCGTACAACGCGCGCGATCGCCTCGATACTCGACAGATCCCCCTCGCGACCCGGCGGCGGCGCGAGTTGAACGAACTCGCCGGAGGCGATCACGTTCACGGTCGCCGGATCGATCGCGGTATCGAGAAACACCATCTGATCGTCGGTGTGTCGTGCCATGCCGTGATCCGAGACGACGACGATGGTGACGCGGTCCGACAGACCGAGCCGGTCGATGCCAGCCACCAGCTGGCCGAGCGCCGCGTCCAGATGGGCCGCCGCTTCCAGCACCTCGGGCGAATCGGGTCCGCTCACATGGCCGATGTGATCGACCTCCTGGAAGTACAGGCTGACGAAGTTGGGCCGCTCGCCCTCGGGCAGCGACAGCCATTCGGTCACGCGCCTGACGCGCTCCTCGTTGGGCACGCTGCTATCGAACGGCCACCAGCGTGTCGGCGAGGTGCCGCCGATAGCCGCTTCGCTGCCCGGCCAGAACATCGACATCGCGCGGCGGTTCTGTCGAATCGCCGTCGCCCAGACTGGCTCGCCGCCCCACCAGGCGGCGTTGCGAACCTCGTTCGACGACATCGAGAATTTCCGCGGCATCGACGGCGTCGCCATCGTGTTCGAGACGATGCCGTGATGTCCGGGGTACAAGCCGGTCACGATGGTGTAGTGGTTGGGAAAGGTCAGCGATGGAAAAGATGGAATGAGCTCTTTCGCGCGGACACCGCGCGCCGCCAGCGCTTTGAGATTCGGGACCCTGGCGCGATCGGTGTAGTCCCATCGCCATCCGTCGAACGAGATGAGGATGACGATCGGATCGCGAGTCTGCGCGTGCGGACCCGCGAGCGTCGCGATCACGGTGGCGAGTACGGCGATCAGAAGGGCAAGGCGTCGGGCGGTCACTTCTTTGCCGGCATGAGCCGCTCGAACTCGTCCGTCCAGTTGAGGACGACGTTCAGTGTAGGAGCGTTCGACGTCTTGTCGTTTTTCGGGAATTTGATCACCAGGAAACGGCCATCCGGCGCGACGTCATAGGTGCGAGCGGTCGCTGTCGGAGTACTCGGCAGCTCGAACAGGGTGGCGGGGTTGCCGCTGTTGAACGTCGCGCCGGCTTGAACCGGCACGGCCACCAGCCGCATCGAATCATTCAGAAAGAAAATCTCCCGCCCGTTTCGCGCCCAGACGGGCCGCGACCCTCCCGCGCTCGAGACCTGCCAGCGCCCGGTATTGATCGATGGGAACGGCCGCACGTAGATTTCGTCCCGCCCCGATTCGTTCGACTGGTATGCGATCCACTTGCCGTCAGGCGACAAGTCGGCGTTGGTCTGGTTCCCCGGCAGCGCGACGAGTGCTGTGATCGCGTCCTTTCCGTCGACGTTGAGGATACCCAGGTCGATGCCGGTCTTGATGTCGTTGACGCGGACGACCAGCGATCGGTTGTCGGGCGTGAACGACCAGGGTAACTGGAAATTCCCCGTCGCAGAGAGGCGCTCGGCGACACCCGTTCCATCGGCGGCCTGCCAATACACACTCGCCGTCCCTTGCCGCATCGTCGAGAACGCGATCCGCTTACCGTCGGCCGTCCACACTGGATTCTCGTCCAGTCCAGGATTGAACGTGAATCGGGAGAGCGTCTGTTTCGGGGTATCCCAAATCCAGATGTCGTTGTCCTGGTCGCGAAGGTCCAGTGCCACACGTTGTCCGTCCGGCGACACTCGGACGTGCGTGTAGGCTCGTGGCGGCGCCGGAATGGCTTCTTCATGCCCCTGGCGGTCGCGCCACGCGATCGTCATGGCGGGCGCCAGCACCGTCCCGCGGATGTAGACCAGCGTGCCATCGCGCGACACGGCAAAATCCGCCGCCCCAGTGGACTTCGTGACCACCTGCTGAAGCACTGGCACAGGATTGCCGGAGACGGTGAGACGGCTGGGATCGAACACGAGAGCGTGGAGTGTCCCGCTGGAGCCATAGATCAGATGCGTGCCCGAGACGCGTCCGTGTACACCGCCGCGTGCAATCAGGCGTCTGGCTCCCGTCTGCAGATCGAACGCCACGATACTCGAATCGTCGGTGTTGAGTCCGCCGGACATCATTGTCATGAGCAGGACGTTGCGCTCCGGGATGAACTCCGGGAAGACGAGTGCTTGTTCACCCTTCGCTCGATCGGCCACTACGAGATCGGTGACTTCGCCACCCTGAGCCGGCACCCGGCGCAGCAAACCGCCGCCCTGCGCCGCAAAGACAATGGTGTCGTCAGCGCCCCAGCTGCCGCCGCGGTTGCCAGGGGAACAATTGGCGCAGACGGTGATCGGCGATCCGCCCTGAACCGACACCTTCTTCAAGTCGGCATCCTGGAAGTACGCAATCCAATGGCCGTCCGGAGAAAAGAACGGCCCGCGCACGTTCGCAACGTTCCCCAGGGGTACTGCATCGTCGCGATCGAGCTCGCGGACGTACAGCTGGAACTGTGTGGTGCCGGTCGTATAGGCGATACGCCGTCCGTCCTGGGAGATGGCGATGTCAGTGGCGAAGGGATCCACCGTCAACGCCAGGTCGCCACCAGGAGTGGCCTGCAGTCTCACGGTGCGTCGCGGGCTGGATTCCTGGCGGTTGAGCCATAGCACTGAGGCGACGAGCGTTGCCGCGACTGCCATCGCCCATGGCAGCGCGCGCCGCCAGGTGGCGACGCGAGGCGGGAGTCCGGATTCGGAAGTCGCGGGTTTGGTCAGACTCGGCGCCTCGTTCATCAGGAACCGGACGACGGAAATATCCGGAATCCGCGCCTTCCGATCCTTCTCGAGGCAACGCTTGACGATGGCACGCACGTGAGATGGCGTGTCTGCGGGCAATGCGCCCCAATCCGGCTCGGCGCGCACAATTGCGGCAATCACCTCGGTGACGTCTTCGCCGTCGAATGCCCGCCTTCCTGCGAGCATTTCGAACAGCACGCAGCCGAACGCCCACACGTCGCACCGCTTGTCCGCGTCGCGTCCCTTCGCCTGTTCCGGCGCCATGTAGGTCGCGGTGCCGAGGATCACTCCCGCGAGCGTGCCGGCAAACGTCAGCGTCG
>Ga0105248_10003343_pt1 | contig 17831 bp, 20 predicted proteins | sample KBSS34metaG_FD_81524 | JGI IMG/M metagenome (GOLD analysis project Ga0105248, IMG submission 81524) | Switchgrass rhizosphere microbial communities from Kellogg Biological Station, Michigan, USA - KBS S3-4 metaG | ecosystem: Host-associated > Plants > Roots > Rhizosphere > Soil | place... | reverse complement strand
TCTGATCGATCGTCTCGGTCAGGACGTTCAGCGACTCCTTGAGCGTCTTGGTGTCGACGCCCGCACCGGACTTGGTAAAGTCGGAGAACGCGTCGTAGATCTGGTACGGCGTGGAGGTCTGCCCCAGCGGCAGCGTCCCATTGGCGCGCAACGGGTCGTCACCGCGCGGCTCGATCTCGATGTTGCGCCGGCCCAGGATGGTGTCGGTGCGGATCGCGGCCCGGCTCTTGGTACCGATCTCGGTGCCGCTCAGGCCGTACCCGATCACGACCTTGTCGCCGGAGATTTCCAGCGACCGCACCACGCCGACGTCGACGCCCGCGATGCGGACGTTGTCGCCGGGGTTGATGCCCGCGGTGTCGGAGAACTGCGCGTAGTAGACGGGCTGCGCGAAGATCATCGGCACGCTGGCGAAGCTCTGCCCCACACCGAGAACGAGAAGAAGGACGATGATGCCCATCAACCCGTTTCGAACGCGGTTCGACCCTTCGAGTGTCCTCATTGCGGCGTGCACCTACCCGACGGCTGGCTGAAGAGCTTGACCGTGCGGACGGGGCCACCCGGCTGCAAGCCGTTGAGCTTCAACGAGATATCGCACGCGTAGAAGTTGAAGAAGTCGCCGTAGATGCCGCCGGCCCGGCCGATGATGTTGAACGCCGTTGGCAGGCGGACCAGGATGTCGTTGACCTGATCCTTCTGATCCACGAGCGGCTGCTGGACCCCTTCGAGATAGCCGACGGTGCTCTGCAGCAGCGGGCGGTTGTCGGCAAGCAGATCGGCGACCGTGCCCGCCGCGTCGCTGATGTTGGCGACCGAGCTTGCGATCGGATCCTCGCGGTCCTTCAGCCCGGTAATGAGTTTCTCGAAATTCTGCAGGGTGTCGTCGAACTGCTGCTGATGCTTGACGGTGGTGTCCAGCACCGTGTTCAGGTTCTTGATCACCTCGCCGATGGCCTGGTCGCGATCCGCCAGCGCCGACGTCAGCGACGCGGTCTGGTCGAGAATGTCGTTGATGGTGCCGCCCTGTCCCTGGAAGATCGTGATGATCGACTGGGCGATGTTGTTCACCTTGTCGGGGTCGAGAGCGCGGAACACGGGGCGGAAGCCACCGATCAACGCGTCGAGATCGACTGCAGGTTCGGTGCGTTCGAGCGGGATGGTGCCGCCGGGCGGCAGGCGCTTGTCGCTGTCGCCGCGCTTGAGCTCCATGTACCGGTCGCCGATCAGGTTCAGATACCGGATGGACGCGGTCGTTCCGTCGAACAGGGGCAGCGAGGGATCCACGTCGAAGTCGACCCGCACTTTGGATCCGCCGTCGATGAGCTGGATCTTGGAGACCTTGCCGACCTCGACGCCGGAGGCCCGCACGAACTGGCCTGTGCGAAGGCCACTGGTATTGGAGAAGATCGCCGAATACCCGGTGGTGCGGTCAAACCGCATCTGACCGAACACCACGATGAGCATCGCGGTGAACAGCAGCAGCACCAGTGAGAAGATGCCGAGCTTGATGGCAGTTCCGGTGATTTTCATGGGTTGATCGTGTTCTCCCCGATCTGGCGTCCCCACACGTACTCGATAAGGAGCGGCTGGCCGAGCTCGATGTGGTTGTACGGCGCGATGGAGGCACCGGTGTCCATCACCAGATAGGGCATCGGCCACAGATCACGCGTGATGGGCTGCCAACAACCCGGCCTGCCCTCGGGGCCGCCCCGCGCGTTCACCCGCGGCAGGTTGTCCGGATACACGTATGGGTTGCCCGCGCCAATCATGAGTTCCGACGTGGTCCGCAGCGAATACCCGTTGCCGCCAAGCGCCGCGGAGGCCTTCGGTTCGATGTCGTGGTAGTTGCGGATCATGCAGAACAGCTCAGGGCTGTAGGTATCGAGTAGTTGTGAGGTGGGCACCAGATCCGCGGTACCACGCACCAGATAGGGAGCACTGCGTTCGAAGATGTCGCCGCCGGTGTTGCCGAATCCGACCGCGGCCATCAACGCCTGATCGATGTTGCCCTGCTGCTCGTTGAGGGTGCGCGCGGTCGTCACCGCGTTCTTCAGACCGTCGAACAGGTCCGGCGCAGCGTTGGCGTACACGTCGCCGAGATCGGCCAACAGCCGGTTGTCCTGCCGGATTTGGGGCATCTGCGGGTTGACGTCGGCCAGGATCTCGTTGCCGTGGACGATCGACTGGCCGAACCGATCACCGAGCCCGCTGAGCGCTTCGGCGGTGGCGGACAACGTCTGGTTGAGCTTGACCGGGTCGACCTGCTGAGCCACGTCCACAACTGTCTCGAACAACGTGTTGAACTCCGTTGTCACCGACGTCACATCGATGATGTCTTTGGGCGTGATGCGTTGCGGCGTGGGATTTTTCGGCGATGTGAACGAGATGTACTTGTTGCCGAAGACCGTGGTGGCGGTGATATCGGCGATGACATTTTGCGGGATGAACTTGAAGTACTTCGGATCCACGTCGAGGGTGATCTTCGCCTGCGGCTGATCGCCGACACTGACCGCCTGCACCTTGCCGACTCTGCCGATCTCCACCCCGTTGTAGGTGACCTTCGCGCCCGGGTCCATAGACAGGCCCGCACGCGACGAAATCATAGTCAGCTGTTCGCGATTCAGGAAATCGCCGCGGAACTGCATGTAGGCCAGCACGACGACGGCGATGGTTATCAACGCCAGGATCAACCCGGCCAATTTGTATGGCGGTTCGCGTCTCGTGTTCAGCGGTGCGGTCATTCGCTACACCGTCAGGTTGAAGTTCGGGTCGACGCCGTAGAGCGCCAACGCAACAAACAGGACCACCAATGCCACCGCCACCAGGGATGCTCGCATGGCCCGGCCGACCGCCTCGCCGACACCGACCGGCCCACCGCTGGCGAAATAGCCGTAGTAGCAATGGTTCAGCATCACGATGATCGAGATGATGATGGCGTCGACGAACGACCAGAACACGTCCCCGGGTCGCAGGAACGTGCTGAAGTAGTGCTGATAGGTGCCCGTCGACTGGCCGTAGAACAGTGTGGTGGTCACCTGACCGGACAGGAACGAAAGGATCATCGCCATCGCGTACAGCGGGATGATCACGACGAAGCCTGCCATGATTCGCGTCGACACCAGGTACGAGATCGACTTGATGCCCATCACCTCGAGGGCGTCGATTTCCTCGCTGATGCGCATGGCGCCAAGCTCGGCGGTGGCGCCGGCGCCGACGACGGCCGCGAGCGCGACACCCGACACCAGTGGGGCGGCAGACCGCACATTGATCATCGCGGCGAAGAAGCCGGTGAAGGCCTCGACACCGATGTTGCCCAGCGACGCGAACCCCTGGATCGCGACCAGCGATGAACCGGACAGGCTGACGAAGCCGACGATCGCGGAGGTGCCCCCGATCACCGCCATCGCGCCTGTCCCCATGCCGATCTCGGCGATCAGCCGCAGCGTCTCCTTGCGGTAGTAACGCAGCGCGTGCCCGATCGAGCCCATCGCGGTGATGACGAACCACGCGACGTGGCCCACGCTGTCGAGGAACCGCCCGGGTGCGCCGACCAATCTGTCGGCACTGGCGGCGCCCCGCGGGAACCGAGAACGCAGGACCTGAGTGCTCGACACGTCAACGCCCCGTTCCGAACCGGACACCGATCGTGGTCAGCACCACGTTGACCGCGAACAGCGCGATAACACACAACACCAGTGTCTCGTTGACCGCGGTGCCGACGCCCTTGGCGCCGCCCGACACCGTGAGACCGCGATAGCAGCCCACCAGCCCGGCAATCAAACCGAAGACGGTGGCCTTGACCACCGAGATCAACACCTCGGGAAGGCCGGTGATCAGCGTCAGCGTCGACACATAGGCGCCCGCCGAGACGTTCTGCAGATACACACCGAAGACGAAGCCACCGACCAGGCCGATGGTGATCACCGCTCCGTTGAGCAGCAATGCGACGAACGTCGAGGCGACCACGCGGGGAACGACAAGGCGGTGGATGGGGTCGATGCCGAGCACCTCGAGCGCGTCGATCTCCTCACGGATGGTGCGGGCACCGAGGTCGGCGCAGATCGCCGTCGACCCGGCGCCTGCCACCACGAGCACTGTCACCAGCGGGCCCAACTGGGTGACGGCACCGATCGCCGCGCCCGCGCCGGACACGTCGGCGGCGCCGAACTCGGCAAGCAGGATGTTCAGAAGGAAGATCAGGAGCACGGTCAGCGGGGCGGAGACCGCGAGGGTGGGCAGGAAGGACACCCGGAACAGAAACCAACTCTGCAGGATGAATTCGCGCCACTGGAACGGCGGCCTGAACAAAGCCTTGGCGGTGAGCACACACATGCGGACGAAGCCGCCGACAGCCGTCAGCGCCGGCCTGGTCTGATCGCGGACGTAGTCGACGACGCCGGGTGACGTTGTCACCGGTGGCCTCCGACGACGAAGCCGCGAGTGTCGCGGCGCAGCGGCAGACCCTGTCGCACGCCTCCTCCTTGCCCCAACCCAGTGTGAGTGGCCACCGTCTCCTTACTCGCGGGTAGTAAGACAGACCACAGGACTGTACCCGATTGATATGCGACATTGCACCGCATCGGCAGGATTGTGACCGTAACCGTTAGCAAACCCACCTCCGTCCGTTAGATGTCTTGTGCCACAGTAGAAACCGTTGGCGGAGTGGAACTTTCGCCAGCGTCAATCAGATTCTGTGCGCCATAACGCGCTCGCAGTTCCGTTTTGAGGACTTTGCCAGCGGGGTTGCGCGGCAGCGCATCGACGATCTCCAGCGCCTTGGGATGTTTGTACCGCGCCAGCCGTTCGGTAAGGAAGCCATCAAGATCTCCGAGGTCAAGATCAGTATGGACCGCGGCGACCGCCACCGGAACCTCACCCCATCGCGCGTCTTGGCGTCCGATCACCGCCACCTCGACGATCGCTGGGTGCTCGGCCAGGGCGTTCTCGACCTCGGCGCAGTAGATGTTCTCTCCGCCCGAGATGATCATGTCCTTCTTGCGGTCGACGACCCAGACGTAGCCCTCCTCGTCCTGGCGGACCAGGTCTCCGGAGTGAAACCAACCGCCGGCGAAGGCCTCGGCGGTGGCCTTCGGGTTGTTCCAATAGCCGGCCATCAGCGTCGGCGCCCGGTAGACGATCTCGCCCACTTGACCGACGGCAACGTCATTCATGTTCTCGTCGACGACCCTTGCGGCCACCGTCGGGATCACCTTGCCGACCGAGCCGAGCTTACGAATTGCATCCTGTGCCAACAACATACAGGTGACTGGTGACATCTCGGTCTGGCCGAACGCGGCGTAGATCTGCGTGCCTGGGAAGGTCTCGGCCATATCGCGCAGCAGCGCGTCCGACGCCGGTGCGGCACCCCATGACAGCACGCGCAGCTGTAGCTTCCGCGGGTTCGCGCGCTGCTCTGCGACCACCGCCTGCCACTGGGCGGGCACCAGGAACATCGACGTCACCTGCTCCGCCTCGAGCACGTCGAGCAGGTGCGCCGGGTCGAATGCCCCGAGCGGGTAGATGACGGTCGGCAGCCCAAGCTGTAGGGGCGTAATCGTGTTGCCGATGCCTGCGATGTGGAACAGCGGCACCCCGATGAAGCCGACGTCGCGGTTGATGTCGGCGCCGATCGTGAACAAGTTGGTCGTCGCCTGGCCGGTGAGGTTCGTGTGCGTGAGCACCGCGCCCTTGGGCCTGCCGGTGGTGCCGGACGTGTACATGATGAGCGCGGGCGAGTCGTTGGGGATGTCCACCGGTTCGGGCGCATCGCCTGGCTCCGCGATCACGTCGTCGTAGCTGAGCACCTCATCATCGGTGGCGCCCCCTGCGACGATCACCGTCTTCAGTGTCGGGTCGATGTCGCGCACTGCCGTCGCCACGTTGGCCAGCACGGCCTCGGTGATCACGATCTGGGCCTGGCAGTCGCTGACGAGGAAGGCGATCTCCGGTGGGGTCATCCGGAAGTTGACCGGTACGGCGATGGCGCCGAGCTTGGTGGCCGCCAGGAACGATTCGATGAACTCGGTGCGATTGAGCATCAGGACCAGCACGCGGTCGCTCGAGCCGACGCCGCGCCGGCTCAACGCACCGGCTAGTGCGGTCACGCGCCGATCGAGTTCACCCCACGTCGTGGTGTGACCGAGGAACCGCAGTGCGGTGGCGTCGGGCTGCATCAACGCATGCCGTGCGAGCTGGTTGGTCCAGTTGTGGCGGCGCGCCAGATACGGCTGCTCGGTAAACGACGGCTCGGTCAACGGCTGGTGCTCCATCGGGGTTGCGCGACGTTGATATTTGATCAAACATGGTGTTGCCCGGTCACACTATGGCCTCGGCGGCTCGGGGACAACCCCTCGCCAGACACACCGGAGACAATCATGAATGCACCCGCCACGCCCCGCGCGCAGCGGCGGCGGGGGGTGCGTCGCGAGCAACTCTCCGACGAGGTCGCCGCCCATTTGCGCACCGACATCATGACCGGCACGCTGCGTCCGGGGACGTTCATCCGACTCGACGAAACCGCCGCTGCGCTGGGGGTCAGCATCACCCCGGTGCGGGAGGCGCTGCGCACCCTGCGCGGCGAGGGCATGGTGCAACTCGAGCCGCACCGCGGACACGTGGTGGTGCCGCTGACACGTGGCGACATCGAGGACATCTTCTGGCTGCAGGCCACGATCGCCAAGGAGCTCGCCGTGACCGCGGCCGAGCGGATCACCGATGCGCAGACGGAGGAGCTGGAACGGCTCAACGACAGCCTCGCGGCGGCCGTCGAACGCGGCGATCCCGAGGAGGTCGTCGCGGCGGAGTTCGCTTTCCATCGGGCGTTCAACCGCTCGACCGGCCGGATCAAGCTGGCCTGGTTCCTGTTGCACGTCGCGCGGTACCTGCCGGGGCAGGTGTATGCCAGCGATGCGGTGTGGGGCGCTGCCGCGGTGGCCAGCCACCGCGAGTTGATCGCGGCGTTGCGCCGCCACGATGTCGACACCGTCGTCAGTCTCACGAACGGGGAGTTCGCGGACGCCGCGGAGCGATTGGTCGAGCGGCTCGACGAGATCGGGTTGTGGAGCTGACGCCGGCGAGGTTGTCGGCATAGCCCGCTCTCACCCCCACTGCTCGCCGTGCCCACCTCTGGCCGACTTTGTCGTTAGTAACGACTCTGTCGCCACGAGCCGGGCACACCACATCTACCCAGGAGGCGACGCCGAAATTGTCGGCAGCCCCTGGCACGGTCGTGCCGTGATCCACAACCGCCAGCTGCGAGGCGTCGAGCTTCGCTATGCGCTCACTATGTATCTGTTCCAGCATGGTCCGCAGACCGTGGCTGACCTGATCGATGCACTGGCGTTCCAGAGCTTCGACATTCCCGGACGAGCGTCGAAAGTAGTGTCGGACGCCTTACGGAGTGAGATCGCCCATGGCAGGGTGTTCCGGCTCAAACGCGGCCGTTACGACCCTGGTGAGATGCCCCGCGCCACGGAGTACCGGATCCACCAGCGCGTTCTCGCGCTCCGTGAAGAAGCGGCTGTGATCGCAAGCCGGAACGACGAATCATTCCGGGACGCGCTCGGCGCGTGACACCTATGGGCTGGCGGCCAACTGCTCGGCGCGGGCCTTGAGGTTGCCCGCCAGATACTCCAGGGTGTCGCCGATCGCCTTCTTCACCATCGCCTTGGGGATCGGCAGCTTGGTCTCGACATCCAGATCCACGGTCAACAACGAGGTCGCCCCTGTCGCCACCACCGAGAACTTCTGCTCCTGCTTCTCGAAGAACTCGCCCTGCTGCATCACGGTGTAGATCTGGTACTCCGCCGGGTAGTAGACGGCGGTGATGAACGTGCCCGACTGGCCCATGACCACGACGTCGAGCCGCAGCTGGCTCGGCCTGCCGTCGTCGTAACGGGCCAGCACCCAGCAGCCCTTGATCTCCTCGTTCCACAGCGGATACGACTCGAAGTCGGCGACGATCGCCATGATCGATTCGGCGGGGGCGGTGACTTCAACTGTCTTGCTCACGAGCGGCATTGGCCGAGCATATCGACTACTCCACGCGCGCCTTTTCCAGCAGCTCGCGGATGGGGTCCGGAATCGGCACCGGCCTGCGGTTGGCGCGGTCGACGTACACATGCACCCAGTGGCCGACGGCGGCGACCGCCTCGTCGGGCTCCTGGAAGATCGCGAGCCGATATGTGACGCTGCTGTTGCCCAGCCGGGTCGCCGCCAGTCCCACGACCAATGGATCGGGAAACTTCAACTCGGACAGGTACTTACAACCCGACTCCGCGACGACCCCCAGCCACGGCACGGTCAGCGGATCGATCCCGCACGAGGTGTTGATCCAAGCGTTGATCGCGGTGTCGAACAGCGCGTAGTACACGGCGTTGTTGAGGTGGCCGAACATGTCGTTGTCGGTCCAGCGGGTATGCACCGACCAGTGCACAGGGAAATCCCGGCTGGTGAGCGATTGCTCGCTTGTCATGGCAGCAGTGTCCCAGTCACGGCAGGCTGGTCACCATGAGGATCCACGGCGCCGTGCTCGAACAGATCGGTCGGCCACGGCCGTACGCCGAATCGCAGCCCATCTCCGTCGGAGAGCTCGAACTCGCACCGCCCGGCGACTCCGAACTGCTGGTCCGCATCGAAGCGGCAGGCCTCTGCCATTCCGATCTGTCGGTGGTCGACGGCAGCCGCGTTCGCCCGGTGCCGATGCTTCTTGGGCACGAGGCAGCAGGAGTCGTCGAGCAGGCCGGGTCCGCCATGGCGGACGTGCCCGTCGCCCAGCGCATCGTGATGACCTTTCTGCCCAGGCGCGGCCAGTGTCCGGCGTGCGCCACCAACGGGCTGACGCCGTGCGAACCCGGTAGTGCCGCCAACGGCGCGGGCACGCTGATGGGCGGTGAACGGCGGCTGTCGCGCGGCGGCGAACCCGTCAACCATCACCTGGGGGTTTCCGGTTTCGCCACCTACGCCGTCGTCGACCGTCGCTCCGTGGTGCCGGTGCCCGCCGACGTGCCGCCCGAGGTCGCCTCGCTGCTCGGTTGCGCCGTCCTCACCGGCGGTGGAGCGGTCATCAACGCCGGACGGCCGCAGTCCGGCCAGACCGTCGTCGTCGTCGGGCTCGGCGGCGTCGGCATGGCCGCGGTGATCACCGCGCTGGCACACCACGACGTCCAGGTCATCGGCGTCGACCAGCTCGCCGACAAGCTCGACCTCGCAATGTCCATGGGCGTCCACGAGGCGTACACACCGGACCAGGCGCGCGAGCAAGGAGTGAAGGCCGCGGTCGTCATCGAGGCGGCAGGCCATCCGCTCGCCCTGCAGACCGCGATCGACCTCACCGCACCCGGCGGCCGAACCGTCACCGTCGGCCTGCCGTCACCGGATGCGCGAATCAGTGTGTCGCCGTTGGGTTTTGTCGCCGAAGGCCGTTCGCTGATCGGCAGCTACCTCGGTTCGGCGGTGCCATCGCATGACATCCCGCACTTCGTCGGGCTGTGGCGGTCAGGCCGGTTGCCGGTCGAAAAGCTTGTCTCGTCGACCATCACCCTCGACCAGATCAACAGCGGCATGGATCAGCTCGCCGACGGGCACGCGGTCCGCCAACTCATCAGTTTTCCGTAGACACCGCACCGGATGTCGCGATGTCGGCGCGACGCAAGGCCGAAACAACGAGCGCCCGCAGCTCACGGCCGACCTCGAACTGCTTACCGGGCAGTGTGCGTGCCACCATCCGCAGGTTCACGGTGTCGACCTCGATGCTTTCGACACCCATCAGCGACGGCTCGTCGAGCAACAGATCCGGCAGGCCGTTGTCCTGCATGGCGGCCTTCGTGACGTCACTCAAGACGTCGTTGACGCGGTTCAGGTCCGCCGCCGTCGGCACGGGAATATCGACGACCGCGCGGGCCCAATCCTTCGACAGGTTGCGCGATTTGACGATCAGCCCGTTGGGCACGGTGTACATCTCGCCGTCGCTGGTGCGGAGTTTGGTGACGCGCAGTGTGACGTCTTCCACAGTGCCGCGAGCCGTGCCCCCGCCGTTGACGGTGAGCTCAACGAGGTCGCCGAAGCCGTACTGCTTCTCAGTGATGAGGAAGAACCCGCTGAGCAGGTCCTGGACAATTCGCTGCGCGCCGAAGCCCAGCGCGGCACCGAGCACAGCCGCGGGCGCCACCAGTGAACCAAGCGGCAGGCCAAGCTGATTGGCGATGTCGACGGCCACCACCACGTAGAGCACGGAGATCGCCACCGACGAGATGACCGACGCGACGGCCTGACCGTGTTTGACGGTCTCCGACCGCACACTCGCGTCGCGTTCGTCCCCCTTGGTGAGCCGGTTGCTGATCCGCCCCGCCAGCCATCTGATGAGCCGTGTGGTGATGACGGTGAAGAGCACCACCAGGACGACGTGCAGGCCCTTGGTCAGGAGCCAGTGGGTGAGGTCTTCAAGTGTTGTAGGCATACGGGCGCGTGGCTTCCCGCTTCACGCGCGGTCAAAACCATTCGTCGCGCATTTCCAATGTGGTCCGGTCCACACTTTCGAGAAGATCGAGTTGGGCCGACGTCTTCGGCAATTCGTACCGGAAGAAGTAGCGCGCAGCCTGACGCTTGCCGTCATAGAAGTCGCCGGTCCGACCGTCGGCGGCAAGCACTTGCTGCAGCCAGATCCACGCGACGACGATGTGCCCGAAGGCTTCTAGATAGACCGCGCTGTTGGCGAGCGCAGCCTCGACATCGCCTGAACCGAACATCGCGCCGGTCACGCCGATGAGGCGCTGCCATGTCGAGTCGAGCTGTCCAGCAAGCTCGGCCGTCTCCCCACCCGCTGCGGTTGCCGTCGCAACCGTCGCGGTCACCGCATCGCCGAGCGCGGCCAGGCTGGCGCCGCCGCGTTGGGTTACCTTGCGGCCCAACAGGTCCAGGCTCTGGATGCCGTGGGTGCCCTCGTGGATCGGGTTGAGCCGGTTGTCGCGGTAGTGCTGTTCGACGTCGTATTCGCGGGTGTAGCCGTACCCACCGTGCACCTGGATGGCGAGATTGTTGGCCTCCAGACACCACTGCGACGGCCAGCTCTTGCCGACGGGCGTCAGGATGTCGAGCAGCAGGCCGACCGAATCCCGTTCCTCGTCGGACTCGGCGCTGTGCTGCAGGTCGACGAGCCTGGCGCAGTACAGCAGCAACGCCATCCCGCCCTCGACATACGCCTTCTGCGCCAACAACATTCGCTTGACATCGGGATGCTCGATGATCGGCACCTGGGGCGTCGACGGGTCCTTGACCAGTACGGGGCGGCCCTGCGGGCGCTCGCGCGCGTATTCCAGCGACTTGAGGTAGCCGGTGTAACCCAGCGACACGGCACCCATCCCGACCCCGAGGCGTGCCTCGTTCATCATCGTGAACATGTAGGCCAGCCCGCGGTGCGGTTCACCGACCAGATACCCCACCGCGCCGGGCTTTCCGCCGGGCGTGAACTTACCTTCGCCGAAGTTCAGCACTGTGTTGGTGATGCCCCGCTGGCCCATCTTGTGGTTCAGCCCGGCCAACACGACGTCGTTGCGCTCACCGACCGAACTGTCGGCGTCGGCGACGAACTTCGGCACGATGAACAGCGAGATGCCCTTCGTGCCGGGCGGCCCGCCCGGGATCTTGGCGAGCACGAGGTTGACGATGTTCTCGGTCAGTTCGTGTTCCGCGCCGGAGATCCACATCTTGGACCCGAACAGCCGGTAGGTGCCGTCGTCCTGTGGTTCGGCACGGGTGAGGATGTCGGCGAGCGACGAGCCCGCCTGGGTCTCCGACAGCGCCATCGTCCCGGAGAATCTGCCCGCGAGCATCGGCTTGAGGTAGGCCTCGATCTGCTCCCGCGTGCCGAACTTGGCCAGCAGGTTGGCATTGGCCATCGTCAGCATGAGGTAGCCCGTCGTGCTGACGTTGGCCGCCGAGAACCAGGCAAAGGCAGCGTCCGCCACCGTGGTGGGCAGCTGTGCACCGCCGAGGTCCTGGTCCATCGACATGGCCATCAGGTCGGCCGCGGCGAACGCGTCCCACGCCTCCTTGACCTCGCCGATCACGGTGACCCGCTCGCCGTCGAAGCTCGGCTCGTTCGCGTCGCTCTTCTTGTTGTGCGGTGCGAAGTACCGGGTGGCCAACTGCTCGCACAGATCGAGGACCCCGTCGAAGGTCTCGCGGGAGTGTTCGGCGAACCGTTCTCGTTTCGTCAGCTCGTCGACGCGCAGCCATTCGTAGAGCAGAAAGTCGAGATCGCGCCGCGACAGCAAGGTGGACTTCATGACCCCATCTTCGCCGAGACCGCTGGCAGATCGCCAAGATGCGCGCGGCGTATAGTTTATTTAGTTTGTACTGAATGTTCTTTGCGGAGGTTCATGTGTCGCCCGAGGAGACGGAGTTCGTCGACCGGTTCGGGTTGTTCATGGAGATGCTCGGCGGCCCGCGCACCATGGGCCGCGTTTACGGCCGGCTGCTCATCTGCGACCCGCCGCAGCAGTCGCTCACCGAGCTGGCGCAGACGCTCTCGGTGAGCAAAGCCTCGGTCAGCACCGTCGCCCGCCAGCTGCAGCAGGCCGGGATGATCGAGCGGCTGCCGAGTTCGAGCCGACAGCACCTGTACCGGGTCACCCCGGGCGGGTTCGCGAGCGTCCTCGGGACGCAGCTGTCGCTGATGAAATTCGGCATCGACGCCGCCGACTTCGGACTCTCGCTGCTGGACAAGAAGCACAGCGAACAACGCGAGCGCCTCGAAGACTTCCGCGACTTCTGCGAGTTCTCCGCACACGACTACCGCGACGAGTTGATGCAGCGGTGGCTGGACTACCGCGCCAAAAGGAGGCCATCGTGAGTACCCGAACCGACAAGGTCGACTTCAGCGGCGTGAAATGGGGTTCAGTGGAGTGGACGAATCTCGTCACCCTCTACCTGCGTGCGTACGAAAGCCGTTCGGCGAAACCGATTTTGGCCGACTATGCGGCCGCCGAGGCGGTGGAACGGATTGACTACGACTTCAAGCGGATGCAGCGGGCCGCCCGACCGGCGTCCAACCAATACCTCGTTGCCCTGCGGGCCAGAAAGCTCGACGACTGGGCCGCCGACTTCCTGACACGCCATCCCGACGCCGTCGTCTTGCACCTCGGCTGCGGCATGGACACCCGAGCGTTCCGGCTTCATCCGCCGGCGACGGTCGAGTGGTTCGACGTCGACCAGCCGGGCGTAATCGAGTTGCGGCGCAAGCTGTACGACGAGCGCGACGGCTACCACATGATCGGCTCGTCGGTGACGGATGCCGGGTGGCTCGACCGCATCCCAACCGGCCGCCCGACGCTCGTCGTCGCAGAGGGCCTCGTCATGTACCTGACCGAACGCCAGGTCAGGGAGCTCTTCCAGAGGTTGACCAACGGATTCCCGGGCGGTGAGATGCTGTTCGACACGCTGTCGCCGATGGGCCCGCGACTGTCGAAGGTGTTTCTGAGGGGCATCGTCAAATGGGGTGTCCGTGACGCCCGTCAGATCGAGGAGTGGAACCCGCGGCTGCGATTCCTCGAGCGGACGTCGGGGCTGACTGGCTACGACAAGATTCCCTCGAGGCCATGGCGGCTGCTCTACCGGCTGACGTACGCGACGCCGTTCCGCAACTACGACGTCGTGAACCGCTTCGCGTTCTAACTCGACTGGGCTGCGCGTTTCGGGTCAATGCCGAGTGGCGACTCGACACGTACCGTCTCGTCGCGGATCAGTCCGCGCAACAGCGCGGTGCTGAACTCCTCGGCGATTTCCTGTGCGGTGCGCCTGCCCTGCGGCCGCAGCCAGCGGTAGGAGCCGAGCGTCATCCCGATGTAACCCAGTGCGAGCACGTGCGAGTCGCAGTCGTAAAACTCGCCGCTGGCGATGCCGCGATCGATGACGTCGCGCACGTGCTCGTAGACCTGGGCTTCCTTCTCGCGGATGTAGGCGACCTGGTCCTCGGTGAACCATTCGGTGATGTAGGGCCCCTCCTGGAAGTACACCGCCGCGCGCTCGACGTCGCTGGCGATGCCGACCAGCAGCCGGCGAGTGAAGTGGTAGATGGTCTCGCGCGCCGACGCCGTCGGGTCGTCATGCAGCGCGTCGACCGTGAAGTCCGCAGCGCCCTTGTAGATGTCGTAGAGGATCAGCGATTTGCTGGCGTAGTAGTGGTAGACCGTCGCCTTGTTCAGGCCGACGGCGTCGGCCACGTCGTCCATCCGCGTGCCGTGATAGCCACGCGCGGCGAACAGCTTGGTGGCGACGGCCAACAGCTCCTCGCGACGGGTCATCCCGTTGGCACTGACTTCGGACATGGCGACTCACTATATGCAGGCCCGGACGCTGTCCGGGGCATCAATCAACTGGTTGGACAGTTTAGGTCTTCGGGCTGTCGCGGCCGTACCTGCGGGTCTAGACTTCAGCGGGAATGAGCCGTGACGCGAGAGGGTGAGCACATGGATCCGAATCCGGACTATGACGCGAGCGACGAGATCGAGTACGGCATCAACTGGTGGGCCTGGATCCTGCGCGGCGTGTATCCACCACCGGCATATCCCCCGGTCTAAACCGCGACGCTAGGCAGCTGCGGCCTTGACGGCCAGGCCCACTTCCGCACGCAGCTTGGTGTATTCGGCCGAGCGACGCAATTCATCGGGGTCGATGCCTGTGCGCGGCAGGTCGACCGGCAGATCCAATGCCACCTGCCCGGGGCGCCGCGTCAGCACGACGATCCGCGAACCGAGAAACGCTGCCTCGTCGGCGCTGTGGGTGACGAACACCGTGGTGCGGCCCGACTCCGCGCTGACCTGACGGACGTCCTCCTGCAGCCGCTCGCGCGTGAGGGCATCGAGCGCCGCGAACGGCTCGTCAAGAAGAAACAGCGGTGTCTCGGCGGCCAGCGCCCTTGCGATCGCGACCCGCTGCTGCTGTCCCCCGCTGATCTCCCAGATCTTGCGGTCGGCGGTGCCCTCCAACCCCACGCGGGCCAACAAGTGATCACGGCGCTCGGCACGCCGCTCCCGTGGCACGTCGGCGTACTTGAGCGCCAGGTCGACGTTGCCGCCGACCGAGCGCCAGGGGAACAACCGGGGCTGCTGGAACACCACGCCCGCCGTCACGCCGGGTGTCGGCGCGGCACCGGAAACCTGTACCGAACCCTCGCTGGGTGACTCGAAGCCGGCCAGCAACCGCAACAGCGTGCTCTTGCCACAGCCGGACGCGCCGACCAGAACCAGAAACGATCCCGGGTCGACGGTCAGATCGACGGGTCCCAGCGCGGTGACCTCACTGCGGCCGCGCCCGTAGCGGTGTGAGACGTTGGTTATCCGAACGGTGCCGTCACTGCGTGATGGCACCTGGCAGGCCCTCGGTGTAGATGGCGTCCTGGAAGGTCTGCAGCGAGGCCGCCGACGGGATCTGCTTCTGGTCGGCAAGGAATTGCGACGCACTCTGCAGATTGACCGCGATGTTGCCCGGCTTGCCTTCGGAGCCAAGCCATTCCGGGGAGGCCACCTCCTCGGGCGTCAGGTAGACCCCCTGCTTCAGCTGACCGGTAACCTCGTCGGGGCTCAGGCCGATCTCGGCGGCGATCGCCTTGGCCGCGGCGGCCGGGTCGTCGTGGATGAGCTTGAGCGCGCGGGCTTCCTGCTGGCGCCAGGTGTCGACGACGTCAGGGTGTGCCTTGGCGAACTCGTCGGACACCGCGCCGAGATCGAGCGTGGGCTTGCCGTCCTTGGCCAGTTGCCGACTGGTGATCAGATCCTTGCCGTTCTTACGCAGCTGGTCGAGCGTCGGCAGCCACGAGTAGCCGGCGTCGATGTCACCTCGGTCGAACGCCGCCAGGATCGCCTGCGGCTGCAGATCGACCAGCTGAACATCGTTGGCGGACAACCCGTTCTGCGACAGTGCGGCCAACAGGCTGTAGTGCGCGGTCGACGCGAACGGCGTGCCGATCCGCTTGCCTTTGAGTTCGGCGATGGTGGTGATGCCACTGCCGTTGCGTGCCACAAGCGCCTCGTTGTCGCCCGCGACGTCAAGCACGAACGCGACCTTGTAGGGGATGTTCAGCGGCGCCGAGAGCCCCCGCGCGACCGGGCTGGAGCCGAGCGCACCGAAATCCAGTTCCTTGGCGATGAAGGCGGTGTTGACGTCGGCGCCGGAGTCGAATTTCGTCCACTTGATGTGGTAGTTCGGCAGCGCTTCCTCCAGCCACCGGCTGTTCTTCACGATCAGGTCGCCAGACGGAAAGCTCTGGTAGCCAATGCGAATCGTCGGTTTGTCGGCTTGGTCCCCTGACCGGTCGACTGAGCAGCCGGCCAGCGCCAACGTAGCCGCCGCGACCGCTGCGAAAAGGGCCTTGAGTTTCATCTAGATCTTTCCTCTCCAGGGGACAGCACGCCGCTCCACGGCGCGAAGCAGACCGTCGATGACAAGGCCGGAGATCCCGATGGCAAAGATGCCGACCAGCACGACGGGGGTGTTGTTGTAGTTGCTTGCGTCCTTGACGAGGCCGCCGATGCCGGGCAGCCCGTTGAACAGTTCGGCGGCGACGACCGAGGAGTAGGCCATGCCAACGGCCAGCCGGATGCCGGTGAACGTCTCCGGCATCGCGGAGGGAACGACGACGTCGCGGATCACCTGGCGGCGCGAGGCGCCGAGCGCGCGAGCCGCTTCCTGCAGCCCGACTGGTGCGGCGACGACCGCGGCGGTCGTGGCGACGGCGGCCGGCGGCAACGCCGCCAATGCCAGCAGCGTGATCTTCGGCGCTTCGTCGATGCCAAGCCAGATCACCAGCAGGAAGAAGTAAGCCAGCGGGGGCAGCGCACGCAGGAATGTCAGCCATGGCTCGAGCACGCTGCGCACCCAGCTGATCGATCCCATCACCAGACCGAGCAGGACGCCGAGGACGACGCCGATCACCACGCCCGCGAACACCCGCCGCAGCGTCATGTAGAGGTGCTCCCACAGTAGGTAGCCGGCGTAGCCGCGAACCCCGTCGTGGGTGGTGGAGATGTCAAGGAAGGCGCGCCACACGGTGCCGGGGTAAGGCACGAACGTCTGGTTCCAGATGCCGCTTACAGCGGCGATCTGCCACACGACGAAGAAGACGACGACCGACAGCAGCGGAAGCGTAACCCGGGTCAGTCGCCCACGCCACTTACCTGACGGCGCGGTGGCGGCAGGCGAGTCGACCTGGGACTCGTCGGGCGCGATATCCACGAAAACGGACACCGCGTATTGCTATCGGCACACGGCCCTCAAATGAAGGTCTGTGCTCAGCGAGAGTGAAACTCCCTGACAGCGCGCTACCAGGTTGGACCGGTGAAGAACCCGTCGTACCGGATTCGGCTCTGGTAAATCGCCTGCACGTCGGCCGGCGCGGGCGGTGGCGGTTGTTCCACGAAGTACGGCCGTTGCTCCACGACCTGATCCGTCGTCGCTTCCATGGATCCATGGTTTCCGGGATTCCCCGGACCGGAGTGAGTAGACGACTACTCGAATTTCCGGCTAGAGCGCCTTGAGTTCGTCGGCGACCTCGGTGACCGACTTCTTGGCATCGCCGAAGAGCATGGTGGTGCCGTCGGCGTAGAACAGGGGGTTGTCGATGCCGGCGAAGCCGGAGTTCATCGAGCGCTTGAGCACGATCACCGACCTGGACTGGTCGACGTTGAGGATCGGCATCCCGTGAATCGGGCTCGACGGGTCGTTGCGCGCCGCCGGGTTGGTGACGTCGTTGGCGCCGATGACGATGGTGACGTCGGTGCGGCCGAATTCGTCGTTGATGTCGTCCATGTCCTTCATGGCGTCGTAGTCGACCTCGG
>Ga0105248_10003342_pt1 | contig 17833 bp, 13 predicted proteins | sample KBSS34metaG_FD_81524 | JGI IMG/M metagenome (GOLD analysis project Ga0105248, IMG submission 81524) | Switchgrass rhizosphere microbial communities from Kellogg Biological Station, Michigan, USA - KBS S3-4 metaG | ecosystem: Host-associated > Plants > Roots > Rhizosphere > Soil | place... | reverse complement strand
ATCGCCGCCTCTTCGGTTGTCACCACTCGGGAGATCCAGGTCGATGCGATCGTCATCACGCGGCCGGCCAAATGTATCGCCGTCTAAATTGATCGTGGGATCCTCACGAGCAAAGATGAAATTGCCTTTAATAGTCAGATGAGCAAGAACGCGATCTGCAATCTGTCGCCCTTGTAACCTCGAGATCATAATGCGCAGGAAGTCATTTGCCGCATTCGATGGAAGCCAAATCAGGTTCCGCTCCGCAATCTCTACATGTCCACTGAGGATCAACGGCTGAAAGCCAACAATTTGACTAAAGTCCCAGACGTTCGTGTCGCCCGCCATCGGATAAGGCAAATCAAGCGTTATAAAACAAGTTGGCTTGGCTGCCGCCCTGTCCGGCGGAAAAATACTTCGCGGATTATCAGGAAAGGTGCCGCCACTATTCGGCGCGAGATTCCGATCGCAAGTGATCGTTATGCCTTTTTGTAGACGGTTCACTGGAACGAGGGTGTCATTTACTAATGGTCCACCATCGTCGGTAGCGATGATTCGCCGCACCACTACGCCCGGCTCTTCCGTCGCACCACCGCCGAAACCGGCATTGAAGTGCAGCGCCGGAGCGAATGGCTGACCACTCTCGTCCAGCAGTGCCGCCTCGACCTGCATACAGCGCTGTCGCTGTGCTGCCGCTCCCAATTCCCAGAAGCACCGCGCTACACCATCGACGTCAGTTTCGACAGTTACTGATGGACCAGAGGTGGTTGCGGAAAACAGCACGCCTGCGCCTGGTCCAACGCGGAATCTCACCTTCGCGCCGGCAACTGGAAGGTGGCCATTAGTAACACCCACTTCGAGCGGGCATGGCAGTCTTGTGCCCGGCGCTCCTTCCTGTCCCGCGCCCCCAACGTGAAAGAAGTTGAGTAGCTCCGTGAGCGGTGGAAAAGTATGGCGACAATCTTTGAGAGTCAGAACACCATTGTTGACCTCGAGCAGTGCGAGCCGGCAGAAATGATGACGCACGCCTCGCGGCGGTTGCGGTTGCGGCTGCGTGTTTGGGGTCTTGAATGGCGGCCATTCGATTTCGCGTGTGATGGTGCGCGCGGGTATCAACCAGTAATCGCCGGCGTGGTAAGTGCCCGCGGAGAATCGCACCTGCACTCCTGATTCGATATCAATCCAGGCATTGGCCGTGGCTTGAAGTCCGTTCTGAGCCGCACTCTTTGACTGATCCCAACGGCGCAATTTAAGTCCGGGTATCAAGTTCGCAAACGATGATAGGGATGTCTTGAAAGTAATCTCATGCGTCGCCGGGTCGACACTGTCGATCTGCACCAGGGCGCGAGGCTTTGCTTTCAATGTCGATTCTTCGTCGACGATCTCGACCCATTGATTATTTGCGAAACTCAACAACTCATCTTTGCCGGTGTCTTTAACGGTGGCGACGTCATTCGCGATGCTCACGACGGAGGTTTCAACCGAGGCGTTGTCACGAGACCATTTGAACGTTACCGGACCACCCACGGCAGTCAACGTACCGCCGTTCTGAATTTCAACTCGGTACAACTGGTTCTCGAGCCCGCTGTAACCGCTTGTAGGCGGCAACAGACACGGGTCTTCCTCAGGCTTCGGAGGCGCAGTCTGCGCGTTCAACGTGCCGGTGCTCGGCGCCGTTATTTGCTGGAACTCGGGAAACGGCGTCTTACAAGTGAATTCATTTAACGGCGGACTACCCGGCGCAGTCGCTACGTTCACGGGCAGAAGTTTAACCTGCCAGATATTTTGAATCCTGGTGGTCGTGTCCGGCCCACCGAGCGCCACTTCACGAATCAATTGATCGTCGAGGGCCGTGCGCTCCTGTTGCCACGCATCGAGGTAAACCACGTACTTTCCATTAGGAAGGTTCAACCTTCGATTCGGACCTGGAGGACTGGTAGGCGGGCTCGTGGTCACGCTCGTCAACTCGGGATTCGGAAGGTAGGGCTGAGTGATGTAAGTGGAGGGTCCCTCCAATTCACATAGCAACCCATCTACATAAATGCGTCCGGCGGAGATCGTAAGATCCTGTCCGCCCGGCCCCGAGCCGATTTGAAAACCACCATTTTTCCGTGGCACGCCGCAACGTCCAATGACGTCAATCGATTCCGTTTCTGTGCGATACAACTGAAGGTCCAACTGTTCATTCCAGTCGGCATCAAGTTGCACGCGTCCCTGTTGCATCAGCACGCCGCTGTAATTTTTGTTCTTGCGAAATAACCTGCGGCTGTAATCACCTGGCATGATGGTCCTCCATCCCCTGAGGGCTAACTGGCGAAGAAAATGCCTGCTTCCAATCCGAAACGCAGAAACTCACTGAGACTGGCGCTGAGGTTGGCTTCGCGTTGTGGTTGATACAGGTCGTGAAATGCGCCCATCTCCGCCTGATCGTCTGCTCCCTGTTGAATCTCCACTGCGCACGACGTGCTGAGTTGGCAGTAACCACCATCGCCGTAACGCAACGAGGTGAATATCGGCCGGACGCGCGCGGCGTCCGCAACATCTGCGGGCTGACAACGAAACAGACGCGGCAAGCGTGATCCCGGCGGCACATACGAGAACCGCACACAACCAGCTTGCAATCGCTCCGCGTGTACCGGCGCCGGCCAAAGATCACCGGGTAGCAAGGCGGCGAAAAAGATCGCGTTCGAAGCCAGCTCCATCGTTAACGTGTTCACTTTCCCGATAATCGTGCTGTTGACAACTTTCAGAGGCGCTCCCGGTTCGGTTGGACCAGGCGGAGACCCACTGCTGAAAGTCAGCACATTAGCGTATGCGACTTCGGTTTCACCGCCGGCGTCCACGATGCTGTTGCGAATCGAAACGTGAGCGCCATCGACGGCGCCGATTGGTCCACTAATGCTCGAAATCAGCTCGATGCTTACATCAGGCGCTTCAACTATCAGACTCTGAGGCGCTGGATTTAGACCGGAAGGCGGACTGGTTACCGGCGTTTGCACAGGACCGGGAACAACGGTGCAGTGGGTCAACCGCAACAGACGCAATTGGCCCCTTGCCGGCACGCGCAAACTCCCGCCAGTGATCACTAATCCGTTCAACAGCAACTGTCCGTCGCCGTTACCGGTGATCCGCAAATCGCCGTTTAGTCTGATTACGGGGCGATGCTGGTCCGCACCGCGCAGCTCGATCACCTTACCGGCCGGTATTGAAATGGTTCCACTCAATTCGTGGTAGATACTGGTCGCGACAGTCTTAGGCTTCTCGATTTCAATCACGCCACCCGGCAGTCGCGGAAACTGAGCGAGCAACGCCGCGATTGCGGCCTGAACTGTAGGTTGGTCACCCGGCACTCTGATCACTCGCGCCAACTTACTGAACGTTGTGCCACGGCCGTACTCGCCACCTCCCATTTCCGTGCTGAAGCCGTAGTTGTAGCTCACATGCACGCGGCGCGGCGGAGGTTCGTTTTCAGGAAAGGCAAGCCGGCCCAGCACGGGATCCAGAGAGATTCGATCCTTTGGCTTGTGCGCCCACCCGATCACGTTGCCGGAAGAGTCAGTAATGTCACTCAGGTCGCAGATATCGATCAGTGGCCGGGCAGGACTGGTATTCGTGCGGTCCGAGAGTGAAACGTCAACGCCGTTGCGATTGATCAAGATACTTCTGAATTCATTGTCCTCTACGCCGTAGTACTTATCGCGATCGCGGGCGAGCACACGGCGAGTGATAGGCATCGGAACATTGATCGGTTCGGCAAGGTGAGTGATTTCGTCCTCGGTCTCCGGTTTGTTGTAGAGCTGTGTGTCCTTGCCCAAAGCGTCAAACAGGTACCGGCGGTCATCCAGTTTGAAAGCAGGCGCCCTCGTTATCGAGTAATTATTGAGGCGCCACAAAAAGATCCCGATGTTCGGTATGTTGTACTTCCCTCGCCGTGAAGCAATGCGACGCACGTCCGCGGTATGAGCCACTTTGTCAAAAGGTGTGGAAATGTACTCGAGCGGTTTCGAATAACGAAGATCGGCAACCGAAAGATTCTCGAGACGAATATGATTCATGTATTGAGTGGTCGCGAGTAATTGGAAAAACTCGACCACGTTCGCGTTCCATCCGGTAACGTCCCTCGCCAATTGCTCCACGACCGCGGCAGTGCCTTTGCGCCGCCGGTAGGCCATCGTATTCGCGACGAACGCGCGCTCAGTAAAGCGTGCTCCGGGAAATACAAATACGCGACGTGCACTGACCAGATCGCCGATGTACGGCACCACCCAGTTGGCACAGGTTTCAATGAACTGATCGTCGTAGAGTTGGTCCAAGTCTTCTTCGAGGACCGTGACCTGTTCTGCGATTACCGTGAGCAGCGCTTTGAGTGGCCCTTCCTGCGGCACACCTTCCACCTGCTCCAATCGCTTCGCAAGCTCTGCGTCGCGAATTCGATAGACCGCCGGAAGCAGTTCGTAAAGCTTGTTAACGTCGACAGTCATTTCCTGTTTGCCTCAAAGCGCCGAAGGCGCGAAATATGAAAGCCAGGGGCAAGCGCAAAGCGCGTCGCCCCTGGGTTAAGGTCCACAAAAGAAGGGTTAAGGCCTGAAAGGCCGAAATAGTCACCATATGACGCCCCTTCAGGGCTGAAAACCTTTTTTAATTTTCTCACCAGGGGCGACGCGCTCCGCTCCGCTTCGCGCTTGCCCCTGGCTTTCATATTTCGCGCCTTCGGCGCTGCAACGACAGTCATTTCAACACCTCGAAGGTCAACGGCTGTGGATCAAGCATCAGGATCTCTGCGGGCGATAACTCTGTTCCTCCAGGTGCTGGGACGGTGGCTACCAGATGCACGTGGACCGTGGGATCTTCATCGGATCGATGGAACGCAGTGACGTTTACCGAAACCACTCCCCTCGCACTCTGAATCAACGCGATGACTTCACTCTGGTGTACAGGCTGGCCAAAGTCGCGAGACTGAAACGAGAAACGATCCCGCAGTTGTTGCTCGACGTCCGCCAACACCTTGTCCGCCAGGAAATCCAGATCGATCTTCACTTGCGCCGACAATCTGAAGAACCTCGGCTGATACGACTTGAGCGTCAACGGCACAGTCTGATCACCTGATTCCTGAATGGCCGTTAGTAGACTGGAAAAAAGTGAGCTATCACTTGTAACTTCAGCTCCGTTAGTACCGGCGACAGTCACGAATACCCAATTCTTTTCACCGATCTGGACCGGAGTCGCGAGGGCTTTATCAATCCCACTGAAAGCGCGAGCAAAATCCTGGTAGTCCTGCAATGAAACGATCCGGCCAAGAGTCAGAATCGTGAGTGGAGCATTGCGACGCGCGTCAGCGAGTTTCTCCGGGTCGGCCGCGCCGTTCGCGGCATTCGGGTTAGTTACACCTTTGAGTCCGAGGGGCCGCGTCATCAGTTGCGTGAGTTGATTAGCGCGCACCAGACCAGCCGCGCCGATTCCCTTGCGATAGGTTGCCTTGACGTTCTCTTGTCCGGTCGGCAGACGTGCCCCAGTCTCTCCGTTGCCGAAGATCACGGTCGTCTTGCCGTCATCATCCAGCCTCGTTATATAAATGCGTTCCGTTGGACCATGACCAAAGAAGTCAGGTACTTCGCGCCAGAGAATGTCGTTGACGCGGATTTCCAGAGTCGATGATGCACCGCTGGGATTGGAGGCGGTGACATAGGTGACGGGCGGCTGCTTGAGGACGAAACGCTGGTACGATTGCGTGGCGTCTCCTCCACCCAGAGTCTCACTTACCGTCTCGCCATGAGTTGAGAGTGCAACATTGGCATTGATGACGACGGTGTTGCGCACGTAGCTGTAGAGCGGCGCCTTGACGAAGGTGATGACGGTGAAGCCAGCTTCAAGGATGACATCTTTGAGGATCAGGGTTTCACTGGCAACGACGCCTTCAAGATCATCACGCTCCCCAGTGATGATTATTCTTTGTCCCGGCTTCAGATCGATATATGGACCATCAAGTGTGATCCCGTCTGCCGCAACCGAAGCGGGATCTAAAGGACCAGGAATCGGTAACTCGGCGAGGACAAGCTGTTCACTCTGTACCAGAACGTTGGTTTTCCGAACGAGGAAGTTCGTAGGTTTATCAGTCGTGTCGCTCGTTAGAGTGGTTCCGTCGGGCTTTGCGAGTCTCAAACCGGTTGACTTCCCACTGATGCCAAAACCAGCGACTGACGCGTCTTTAGTATCGACCACCATGAATGGGCTTGGAGCTCCACTTGAATCCGAACGTTCCAACACCACCAGGCTCTCCTTGGTGATCTCCGAAAAGTTTCGCTCGAGAAAGATATCGGCATCATCGTAATAATCGTTTGTGAGTGAGTCTTTCCAGATCTGGAATCCGCCTGTGTCCCAATCGTGCGGATACAGTTTCCCTCCGTCTGCTTTTAGAAGACTTCCGTAAAACGGTCCGTTGTGTCCGAAGATGCCTGCTTGTTGGCGAAACGCAAAGACGCCCGGATTGTCCAGCAGCGAAGCCACAGAGACCGGCGGCGCCTTCGGCGCAATCTGCTTCGTGATGTTCGCCACAAGAGCGTTGATGTTCCAGCCCTGAATTTGACTCAGAGCAAAAAGATTGCTGGCGCTCCAACTCTGGGAAATGATCTGGGCTGAGTTGTTGTTCGAGAGACTAACCTTGGTTGAAAAATTGCTGATCATGCCGACCGTCAAACCCGGTCTCTTGTAAGCCGGCAAAGCGGGCGGCTTAGTGGCGAAATCTACTCGAGTGGTGCCGGCTGTTTCATCGGCGGTCACTTTCAGAATCTTCTTGAGCTCAAACTTCTTCTCCGGATCGACGATTAGCAGCCGGTCTCCTTTCTTCAAATTGGTCGCAGTGCCCTTGAAGAAGACCGTCATCATGGTGCTGGAGATCGCCTGCGGCTGTGTCAGACGTGGCTTAATCGCGTTCCAGGTAACGCGAGCTTCGATCTCCTCCACGGTCTCAAACGTTTGTGCTTGTTCACCCGGGCCAGGAATACTTTGTACTTTCGTGCCGGGGCCGATGACGATTGGCGGCAACTTCTCGGGTGCGATTTGTGCCGTGGTGCCGACTGCCTGTGCCTGGCCCAACGCGCCCGGAGCGTCTTCGAGCGTGAATGCCAAATACGCACTGGCCGCAACACCAGGCCGCAACTGGTAATTAATCAAGCGAGCCAATTCGAGAACTGACAATCGCTCAGTTGCCGTGCGGAGGTAAGACTCATTAGCGATTCGTTCCTGATAAAAAGTCAGCACATCGCCGACTGTGGCCCACGCGTCGAGCAATGCGATCGTGAAGTCGTCATCGTCGCGCGTCGTCAGCTTGCGCAATGACGGTTCGTTCAAACCCGAGAGCCGAGCTACGAGAGTCTCTTTTAACTGCGCCTGGGTGCCGGCACGATAGGCGATCGCGGATAATCCGGGGCGATTGAGAACAGTGAGTGGCGTTTCGACGGAAATGCCCTCGCAACAACCGCAGTCGTTCAGTTCAGTGATGGCATCAACTGCTGAAATCATTGTCAGCCTCGTTCGAGAGTGAACACTCCTCGCTCTGGAAAATTCCGATCGTTGTCGAGCCGCGCGATCTCCAGCCGGCCGAGGGTCAACTTGCCGGACAGCAACGCTTCGTTGCTGTCAGTTCCCTGCCGTTGAAACTTCTTCACGTTGACGGATTCGACTCCTGTAACCGCCTGTGCCGTCGCGATCAGAGAACTCACGTAAACAGGTTGCCCAAAACTAAAATTGTCCGGATGAAACATGCCCAGACGGCCATCGGGAAGAACGCGATTACTAAAAACCTGCAGCAGCGCCTGCTCGATGTCGCTGAAGAAGTACCCGGGTTTCACACAAACTCCCAACACGATCTCGAGTGACACAGGATGTGGACCATCGACCTCCAGATCCTGACCGGCCATCCGAAAACGTTCGAGACAGGCCCGTAACTTCCGCTCAAAATCCGCGTCAACGTCCCGGCCCTTCAAGCGATCGATGGTGAGAAACATGGTGTACCAGCTGCCGGTCCAACGGAGTGTGGCGGCTGCGCGTTGGACGTCGAGATCGCAGCCCTCGGCGACATCCTCACGTGTGGCAATTTCTTCGTAGTCAGCCGGAGTAACGGCGCGCTCCTTTTGTCGAAAAGCGCTCGGCGCGCGTTGTCGCACCTCTTCGATGGTCTCGGCATTGATTCCTCCCTGCGCCGGCAGGAAGTTTGTGACCCCGTCTTCTTTAACTGCTTCTCCGGTGACGATGTGAGCCAACGTTTTCGCACCGATATTTCCGGCTGGACCATTGCCGACTCGATAGGTGCTGAGTAATTCGGTGCCGGCCGCGGGCTGCAACCCGAGTTGTCCATCTCCAAAACGAAGATAGGCGGTCCCGTCTGCTTCAGTCTCGGTGACGAAAGCTTTATCTGTTGGATTACTGTTGAGGAGATCGCGTCTTGGTAACCAATTGCCCTGTATGTTCGACTCGCGCAACGACACCGCCGGCAGTGGCAATCGTTTCGGATCGCTGATCGACAGACGGGTAGCTGCTGTCGCTGATGGAGGTGGTTTCTCAGAATCGTAAGGAGCGGCCTGTGTTACTGGGGACTGACTCAGCTTCGGTCTGAAGCGTGGCGCCGTTGGCACTATCACTTCTTCCTCACATGGACCACCGGTACGCGCCTGCACTTTTGTCAACGCGGGTTGTGACTTCGGTACTGGAGATAGCTGCTCGTCCGTGATCGTTCGGCCGTGATCCGCCAGCACGATATTTCCGAGGGCGACGCTCACGGGCAGTGTTTGCTCCGGTGAACCGCCAACCCTCACGTCCCATAGACACAACGGAAACGGCAGCGCATCCGCTGCGGCCCATTGAATGTCTACGACTCCCATGTCCTGATTGGTCCCGGGCTCTTTGAATAACGGATCCGTGCCAGGCTTGACGTCCACTAAACGAACTGCGTGCCGGTGCGCCGGATCGGCCTCTTCTTCGACACCGTTGTCAGGGTTTCTCTTCTCGATAAAGATCAGAACATCACCAGCGGCCAGATTGATGAGTCCATTGGCAGTGTTCCACTTCAAGGTGGCCCGCGTCGCGCCCTTTGGCAGGCAACAGCGATCGTCGCCCCACGTGTAAAACTCCATTTCGTTGTTTGACTGATGCAGTGTGGCGTCCGCCATTGTCTCGAACACGGTCGGGTGAGCGTTCATCGCTTCCACGTATTCAGCGGAAGGGACACCGCCCGTAGGCGGGTTAATGCGCGTTCCGAGCTTCGGCACGCGTGTAAAGATCTGGGTTCCCTTTGGCAGTTTTACGACATTTGCTTCTACGGCTACTTGCACCCAGGCGCGTGCATTGCGTCCGTCGTGCATGTAGTAATCAACCAATCGCACATGACGGCGCACCGACGCTCTTCTGCGAGCAGTACCGAGATAAGCTTCGGTTGCAGTTGCATCCTGTTGATAACTGAGATAGTCGCCGACGTAAGCGAGTAACTCCACCAGCACGATACCGAGATCGGCCGGATTGCGTTCCTTCCACTCGGGCGCCAGTACCGCCATTCGATCCAGCATCAACTGGCGAAAGCTCGAATAATCCTTTGCCAGGTAATCGATCTCGGGCGGTTGCTTGCGTTCAGCCAAACAGATCCGCGGAGTCTTGCAATCGAAGTGAGTAGGACAGGCTACTTTGAAAGAGAAACTTACCGCCGACAGGACTGGATCGAGACCTTCCGGTGGTTCGGAGATCTTCGCATCTTTAACGAGACGTAAAGTGTAGGTTGAGAAATCACCTGCTTTGGAAACCTGGACCGTGAGCACATTGTCGGCGCCGGACGGCGGGCTCGATGGTGGTGAAGTAATGTTTGTGGTGATGCTGGTAACCGCGATGTTCCGCGTGCGCTCACCGCCTTCGATGCGTACGTTTGCGGCTGTCAAGCCGGCCAACACGTTAGCCAGGTTTTCTCGTCCTTCAGCAGTGTCCTTCTCGATGAAATGTACCAGGAGAGTCCGCTGGCGCTCGTCGAACGGATCATCATGATCATCGACGACTTCAAGGAAGTCGATGCCGTTGAGTGTCGGATGGGCCTTGACGGCATTGCGACGGCGGTCATCGTCACAGCAGAAGTAAATCATAGCGCTTCACCTCCGCGATTGAACCGGGCCACGTCGCGTTGCTGAGTACGCCGGACGGTGTAGTGAACCTCCACGAACAGACTCGAATCCGAGTTATCAACCTGGACATCATTCACTTCGATCAAATCCCCAAGCCACTGCTGCAACGCTCCCTGCACGAGGAACTGCGTCGCTGCGGCAAGTTCGTCGCTATTCGGTGCAAACACCAGTCGCAGCAAACCGCTGCCAAAGTCCGGGCGATTCACGCGCTCTCCGGGCGCTGTGAAAAGCACCTGTTGGATCAGATCACGGATATGATCGTCGTCGCTGGTGCCCGCGGTTCTGCCGTTAGCGCCAAAGCTGAATGGAAAGTCGACGTTCATTACATTCCTGTCACACGTGTTTGGGTTGCAGCGATGATCAGCGGCGTGCCGGTCGGAACACAGACGGCCTGGCTGTCGAGCAACAACAGCGGTTGTCCGTTTGAGAACACGCGCGTTGCCGAACTGACAAACTGGGCCGTCACGCATGGTCCATTACCGCCCGGAGGCGGCGGCATCGCACAACCAGCCACCACATAAGGAGCGGCAATCGTGACCGTCGGCATACCGCTAACCATCACACGCGGATTCGGCACTGTCGGCTGCGCCTGCCCGCCATGCGCGCAAAGAACTGTCGCTCCCACATGAAGTAAAAATCCCGGCATTGAAGCCTCCTGGTATATGTCCTATTAAAATCACACGATCAGCAGTGCTCCGTTATTCACGAGAATATTCGGTCCCATCATCGAGATGATTGCGCCCTTGCCGTTCGAGATAAATATTCCCGCGTCGTTGACGACGATCGAAGCACCAGTCGTGCTGCGCAGAATGATTCCGCCAGTTGTCGGCGCGGGCGGCATCACCGGTGGCGGTGGCGCCGGGGGCAGATCGCTAATTATCACGGCGTTTTGCAATGTGCTCTGAAGAATCAAACTTGGAGCCGCCGGATTTCCCGCCAACGCTGCAAGCGGCAGCTCAGCAGCAAGGCCGTACCAGCAACCACTCCAGATCGGGTAGTCCGGATTACCCTGCTCGAACTCTACCCACACACCCGTGCCGATCTGCGGAATCATGTAAACGCCCATTTGTTTTCCGGTGATCGGAAAACACGGCATGGCCCAACTCGAAGGAATCAAACCGCCGACATCGGGCACCTGAACCTGGATTCTGCCGAGCTGCATTGGATCCAGATTGTTCAGGACCGTTCCGCGATATTTACCGTAAAATTTTTGGCCGTTGCTCATGTTGGAACCTTGGGCGTAATTGAGATCAGTCCATTCCGTGTTAATTGAAAACTCTGTTTGAGCTCGCCTTGCTTCAGTGTCGTGGTTACGCTCTTCACGTAATACAAACCATCGAACGCGGTCCCCACACCGCGCACTCCGACAAGCTGTCGCGCCTTCAGCAAACGTCCATAGCGCACCACGTCGAGACTTCCATTGCCGGAAACCGAATCCGCGGATTTAGCCGCTTCCGCCAGCCCGACACCGATCGCTGCCATCGGCGAGAGCTTGGCGGTGTCCTTTAACATCTTGAAATTCGTAAGCGGCGCCGATATCACACCCAGCGGCGGCTGGAGTGGATTGATATTTGGAATCGGGATCGGAATGGGGATCTTCGTTAGTGAGTTGTGGATGAAAACGATCGGCATCGTCGCATTCGATCCATCGAAATTGAAGCTCAACGACTCGACATTGGTCATGGCGTCCATGTCGTAGTTGAGCGCGGGCTGGGGCACACCCACTTTTATTTCGGGTCCCCAGTAAGCGACGTTTGTTCCGGGAGCCGGACCGGGATCGATGTAGAAAACGTAACCGACATCATTGGCAAGACTCCGAATGTATTCCAGGTCATTGCCTTGTTGGACGGGTATGCGTTCTACCGGTATCGGAAAATCAGTGAAGAGCGAAGGGATCACCAGGGGAATCATTCCGAACATCGCGTACTTGGCAATGATCAGAGCTATACGCGCTTCCGGTGGCATTGCCGGAAAGGGAATGCCGCTGAAGTCAATCAGTGACATGACCTTCGTCAGGTCTTCGCCCGTGACTGTGAGAGTCGATTCTCCGGGTTTACTACCAGGGCTCACCTGCTGGTTCGTCATCACTCCGTCCATGAGAACGTTTGCCGATCCATTTACCGTCACGACAATGATTACGCGCAGCATTGGTGTTTGCGCGCCGGCAATCAGAAAGAGTGTGTGTAATGGCGAGCGATTATTGAGGGTGAAGGTCAACTGAAATCCGCTCGGGCTTCCAGCCGCAGTTGTGACCTGAACACTGGTGAGCGCATCCAGTACCGGCTTGGGCACGGGAATCGGAACTACCGGCCCAATCATCAACGTCATGTAGATGCCTTTAAGCATTCGGAGTTCCTGGTATTCCTTCGGGCAAAGTAATTCGCAGCCGTCGTCCAACGGTTTCTGTCAGTTCGTCCGGTCGAATAGCACCGTTGGCGTCACACAGGCGCCAGAACTGTTCGGGATCACCGAGGTATTGGGCAGTAATGAGATCCAGGCGCTCACTCTGCGTAACCAGATGCTCGAAGAGAAGTTCGAATCTCTCCGGCGGCGGTACGAAACGACGACGGACATAAACAAACTTCCCGCCATCTTCCGTTTCCAGCGTTGCGGTTGGGATACCGTAATAACGGCTCGTGATCAGAAACATTTCGTCTATCTATCCTTTCTCAGCGGTCTCTGCGTCACTCTGTGCTCTCCGCGTTAAAAAAAACCGCAGAGATCGCTGAGATACGCAGAGATCGCAGAGGTACCTCAAGGGATTCTGGTAATGCCCAAAACATTAAGTGGTCCACTACGTGCTCGACCCGCGAGTGCTTCCTTCTGCTGGTGATACGACATAAAGAGAGCGCTTCCTTTGTGGTCAAACGGCAGATCGTTGACACTCAAAACGCGCATACCCAGACTCACCTTGGCGCGAATCGGATTCAGCGCCGGGTCAAACGCTTCTTCCGTAATGCTGAAATCCGTTAGCCGCACCGGCAAAACGCGATTCTTGCTCCAGATGAAAAGAGTCAGGGGCGACTCCATGGGAATGATCTCCAGCGTGCCGGAACTTGCCAGCCGGTTGTTTGCCTGTATCTGGCTGTTGGCCGGGTAGACGATCGTTTCCAGCGCAGCGAGCTGCGGGAATATCCCGAGCTCACTCGCATTCGGATTTTGATCGGGAAACTCGAGTTGATCGGTGGCATCGATCTCGACTTCCAGCTTTATTGTCTCGACTGGTGGTCCAGTTAAGCGCATCACGTCAGACCGATCTCCTCCTTCAGCAAGCGCCTTGATCTGGAGCGAGCGCGTCAACGTGTCAGGGTTGTATTGCAACGCGATGGTCCGAATCACAGCCGACGTGTTTGGATCGATCAGCACAATGCCGCCTTTAACTAGTTTTGGTGAATTGGGAAACGTGCTCACTTCATACTCCTGTTTTCAGGGCTTAAGAATGTCGCGGATTACTTTTTCGCTCTCCTTCTTACTTTTCTCGGCCTCGGTAAACGCGGCAGTCGCTTCTCTCTGGGTCACGACGAAGCACCTGTACGAGTCGGCGATCTGGATGAAGTCCGCCGGGTCCGTAAGGCCGGGAGCGAATTGCGCCGTCGGATAGACTGGGCAACCGTAATAGCTTGAGGTGCCGATGATGTCAGAAGCGGAGAAATTCTGAAGGTGCGCCACCTCATGCAGGACGGCATCGCCCGGATCAATATCGGTGCCCGTGAAAAATTCCGGACAGAAAAATATCGGCGATGACGGTATTCCCCGCTCTAATATGAACGCGACGGTCGGGCCTTTGAGCATCGTCTCCTTGCACCGGGTGTATTCCGTATCTGCACAACCAAAGCAGGGCGTCCCCAAAGTCAATTGACCCGTGCTGAGGTTGCAACCAGGCGCGCCCGTATAGTTTGGGAGGTCTGCCTCGATCTGTTTAAAGTTTGTGAGGATCGTTTTAGTAGCATCGTGATCACGTGTATCGAGAGTTGCGACTTCAGCGGCGGTAGCAATACCCATTGTCACCCAGTCTGTCTTGTCGAATTCCATATTGAAGCCACGTGCGAGCGCTCGGGCCGCGGACCTCTGTGAAGTTGTAGTCGGCGCCGTACCCCAAATGCTCAAGAGATCCTGTAGACCCTGGACCGCATTAGTCGCTGATACTTTTGCTGCCGCTGCGGCCTTATTGATTTTTGGCATCTCCGTTGTGGTATCGCAGGCATGTAAGTGCGCTGGAGCTTTGGAGGCTGGAGTCTTCGGTTTGCGAAACAGTGCTGGTCCAGCATCACCCGCCGCATTCGATGTGACTGGCTGATGGTCCACTCCGGTCATGACGCGATCCGCCACACGATCAGCTTCGCCTTCTGCCGGATCTCCGCTGGACCCAACTGCTAGAGGAGCGGACGGTAACGGCGCCGAAGTCGCTTGCTGTAGTGTGTGAGCCAGCTCATGCGCGATTAGCCGGCGGCCTTCGTTTGTCTGGGGACTATATTGACCTGCGTCAAATACCACGCTTTGCCCGACGGTATATGCCAGAGCATTGACGGCCTGCGCCGACTTTGCTGCGGTTCCGTCTGTGTACACGCGCACGCGACTGAAGTCGTGTCCAAAACGAGGCTCCATGAATGCACGCGTCTCGTCGTCAAGGGGTCGGCCCGCCGAACGCAGGACCTGTGAGACGAGTGGCGGCGCAGAAATATTTTCTTGCCGATCCGCTCCAACCTTTCGCTGAATCGACTTCGTTTTCTTGCAGTCCTGGCACTCACCAGTAAGCGCGCTCGAGCTGCACGCACACTTTCGCTGGACGAATACGGGCGCCCGCGCCCTGGCCGGAGATTCAACTGTGACTGCCTCTGCTTTCATTACTCTTTAAGATCCATGCTGAACGATGCGGTTTTCGTTTCCGGTAAACTCAGGAGAACGGACAATCACTCAGGTTCTTGTCCGCATGATTGCAGGCTGCTTCACCTTCAATCCTGGCCGTCCTGATGTACCAAACGAGTGCCTTGCAGCACTTCCCGTAACTCTCTTTTTCACAATTTGCTTTCTTGTGCTTTGCATCACCGCAAGAGACGCTCACTGCATAGGCCCGGCATTCGAGGAAAGGTCTGTTTGAAAGCATCCAGTTGTCGAATTTTGTCTGGATGTCGGTTTTGTCACTTTCAGTTGTGGCTGCCTTCGAAGCCACACCGGCTTTGGTGCAACACGGAGCGATGTCGGCGGCGTGCTTGTCTTCGTGTTTTGTCGAACAGTCTTTAGTGCATTCGTTTGTGTTAAGAGTCGCAGTAATGACTTTTCCGGTAGCGGTGTCGCAGCGCGTCGCGCCGGTTTGTGTGCCTCCGGTAACAGTGTCAGACATGGGAACCGCCACATCAGCCGTGTCCAGCGGCACGGCCCCGGACGCATCGTCTACAACTCCGGCTTCCGGTGATGGCTGGCCGTCGAGATTCTCTTCGTAAAGCGCGGCGGGTGATGCTGCCAAACGACTACTGGAATACAGCGTTGAGCGAACTGCTTGCAGAAACGGATTCGGCAGCATCGAAGTGAGTTCGTCACCAACAATGGCAACGCTGCTGAATTGATGACCCGCGTGGGAGCCAATGATTGGCCCAGCGGCCGCATGACTGTTCGCAGAATTGCGGCGGCTGAAGTTGTTGGAATCAGTTCTATACTTGCGCGGCAATACACCCAACGCCGAAGGCTTACGTCGTAATTCTGTAGCGGCAACTTTCCTCATGTCTGCCTAATGGAGACCTACTTCTTCGGCTTAACCGGCGACGGAACTGAGCCGCCGATTTTCTTTTCAGTGACACTCACCGTGTTGACCGGATCACCCTGGCTGAAGTGCGTCTTCTTAACGTCGACGTGATACGCGATGCTCGCCAGGATCTGTTTGGTCGGTGCGTCCCAGGCATATAGAGCGAAGTCGCCCGAGTAGCTGACCGGAAAATCAGTCTCTGTGAGCTTGCTGCACCAGCCAGGCGCGTCGGCAATAACCATCTTGTCTTTCGTGAAACTGTATTCGTGATCCGGAGGCCCGTCGTTTCCTGACTTGGAAAATGTCTGTCCGCGACCCGCAGCAGTTCGGTTGACAATCCGCGCCGCTCGCAAATCACTGGGATTGCCCTGCGACACGTGAAACTGAACCTGATGAACATTCGCGACTGAGCCGCGGAAAGCCATATCGTTGAATGGTCCAGGCTTATTTAGACTGGCGTCACAGGTATCTAACTTTTCGGCAAAACCCTTAACGGCGCCGGCTGACGATGAAACCAGCTCAACCTGGTCTATAACTGGCGCGGTGGTGTTGGGCTTCGCTTCTTCGCCACCCAGATTCAGGTCAGGCGTTGGTGTCTCAGCCGGTGCGGGCGCTGTGCCCTTCGTAAACTCTTCCCCCAGACCACCGGATTGAGTTTGATCACTGACCATGCGTGTCACTGGACTGTCAGAATGGAGTCGTACCTTGCTGAAGTCGTGTCCGAACGAGAGCGTTCCGTTCGACGCGCGATTTTGATAACCACCATACCTGCGTTGCAGAAAGCCATTCATGCTCGAATCCGAAGAAGATTTCGAGTGCCCTCGGACCTCGGCTTGCAATCGTTTCCTCATAACCTCAGATTCAATCCTTAACTTTTCTCGGCAATGTTTGTCTGGACCGCCTCTCTGTATGCAGTAGAGGCAGTCGTGAACAGGGGAACAGAACTACTGCCTCCCTTGTGCACCCTATCCGCATGACCTCTGTTTTTGGACCAGGTAAATGGCCAGGCCTCAGTCGTATTCGCATAGTTGGGTTTGAATGAAATATCCATCAGGTAATTCCAGTAAAAGAAGCGTAACGGTGTCACTCCTGATGGCCCGTCATCGACAAGCGTCGTAACAAAGTGAACGCCCCTCGTGATGTAACTGAGAAAGTTCTGTTTACTGGTCAGCGAATTCGTTCGCACTTTGGGAATGTCCGTGAGAGAGGGATAGTCGTCCATATGCGGCTCGATATGCTCGTTACAAGCAGCCGGTGTTGCGACGTTGTCGGCTCTGTACCACATGGTTCCAGGCTCACCGTCACGGATTGGAAGTGGAGCATCGAAGCTCATCATTGATGAGCCGTCGCCCGGGGATTGGCCCTTGTAATGTACATGGGCCCAGTGGATATGCATCGTTTGTAAAAAACCCAGCGTATGAGTCGTGCAGTCGTCACCCGTACTGCCTGTGACTTCAACGTCCGGAAACACTTCGATGGGCGAGGTGACGCCGAAAGAAAGTGGCCACGTAACTACGCCGTTGGCGTCTGTGGGATTATCGAGTTTCCCTTCTTCAATGTTCATGTTGTGGACCGTGAAACCGACGTCCGGATTACGTTGCAGCATCACTCCCGTTTTTTGGGATGTGATCCTTCCGGGTTGGCCGTGCATCACGTCCTGAGCGATGCGGTCGGCTTCCAGCTCACCTGCATCGCCCGGTTCACTCACCGTTAACTTTTCCTGAAAGCCGCGTTGATCTCCCTGCTGCACGACGTGAGCGAGTTCGTGAGCCAGCAAGAGGCGACCCGATTCGGTCTGTGGTCCATATCGGCCGGCGGCAAAGACGATGTCTGGGCCAACCGTGTAAGCTTTTGCATTGATCTGCCGCGCGGATTTCGCGGCCTGCGCATCCGCATGAATCCGCACTCGGCTGAAGTCATGACCGAAACGTGATTCCATGAAAGCTTGTGTCTGCCT
>Ga0105248_10003338_pt1 | contig 17836 bp, 14 predicted proteins | sample KBSS34metaG_FD_81524 | JGI IMG/M metagenome (GOLD analysis project Ga0105248, IMG submission 81524) | Switchgrass rhizosphere microbial communities from Kellogg Biological Station, Michigan, USA - KBS S3-4 metaG | ecosystem: Host-associated > Plants > Roots > Rhizosphere > Soil | place... | reverse complement strand
TAATCGCGGGCGCGCTTGTCGATCGCGGAGAATTCGGTCACCGTCGCGGATGCCTGGTCAATGGCCGTCAGGGCGGCGGCACCCGCCGTTTCGCGCAGCGCAGTGAGTCCGTCAGTCGCGGACTGAACCGCCGACGCCGTCTTGGCGAACCAGAACGCGACCCCTTGTCCCGTGGCAACATACGCCTGCTGCCCCACCCGCGCGTCGACGAGCGCCGCGCTGGCGTCGCGAGCGTGCTGGTCGAAGGCGCCCAACGCGGATACCTGCCGGTTGATTTGCTGTTCGGAACGGATGAGGAGGAACGCCGCAGTACCAATGACGATCAGGGCAAGAACGCCACACGTCAACCGCAGCGCACGTGAGTACAAAACGTCGCCAGAGTATCACAGCGCGCAACATACTAACGATCGTGGACGACCGAATCCTGACGGCGCAGAGGTCGCGATCTCCGACGAATTCGAGGTGCTTTCCGACCCGCCCGCTGTAACATCCTGACCTGGACATCCTGACAGGAGGGCACATGCGTACGCGACTCCTCGTCGTCGGCGGCCTTCTCCTTCTCGGCGTTTCCGGCACCGCTTACCTGCGCGCGCAGGACCCATCCGACGAAATTCGAACCGGGACGATGCGTCCCGTCATCCGCGGGCGCACACACGCCGCGGCTTCGATGAAGCCCGAGGCGACACGAGCGGCTGAACGCATCCTGCAGTCGGGCGGCAATGCGTTCGACGCCGCCGTCGCGGGCCAGGCTGTCCTCGGCCTTGTCGACGCCGCGTCCAACGGCGTGGGCAGCGACGCCGTGATCCTGGTGTACGACGCCAAAACGAAAACCGTCGTGTCCATCAACGCCGAAGGCACCGCGCCGAGGCTGGCCACCATCGAGTGGTACCAGAAGAACCTCGGCGGCAAGCTCCCTCAGAGCGACACACTGCTCTCGGGAACGGTACCGGGCGTGGTCGACGCCTGGTACACGTTGCTCGACCGTTGGGGAACGATGACCTTCGCCCAGGTGTTGCAGCCGGCCATCGACATGGCCGAGAACGGCTTCCCGATCGGCGAGCGGATGGCCGGGGCGATCGCCGGGACCCGCAAGCTCAAGAAGTACCCGACCACCATGAAGGTCTACTTCCCGGGCGGCATGGCGCCGAAGCCGGGAGACATCTTCAGGAATCCCGATCTGGCGCGCACGCTACGCAAGCTGGTCGACGCGGAAAAGGAAAACGCGGGGAAGGGCCGGCACGAAGCGCTCAAGGCCGCGCGCGACCGCTTCTACAAGGGTGACATCGCGCGGACGCTGGCGAAGTTTTCGGAGGAGCAGGGCGGCCTGTTCCGCTACGAGGACTTCGCGTCCTACACCGACGAAGTCGAGACGCCGGTCTCGGTCGACTATCGCGGCTACCGCGTCTACAAGAACCCGTCGGCAAACCAGGGCCCGACCGAGCTCTTCGCGCTGAACATCCTGGAGGGTTACGATCTCAAGAAGCTCGGCCACAACAGCCCGGACTACATCCACACCAGCATCGAAGCCGTGAAGCTCGCGCTTGGCGATCGCGAGAAGTATCTTGGCGACGCCGATTTCATCCAGATCCCATACGACGGGCTGCTGTCGAAGGATTACGCGCGCGAGCGCCGCGCGCTGATCGATCCGGCACGCGCGTCGTTGGAGCTGCGACCCGGCGTCGCCGAGAAGTTCTCGAAAGCGACCGCGCCGCTCGATCGCCCGGTGCACGTCAACCTCGAGGGTGAAGCCGACCACGAGGGCGACACGAGCTATCTCGCCGTGATCGACAAGGATCGCAACATGGTGAGCTTCGAGCCGAGCCTGCACAGCGGCTTCGGTACGGGCGTCGTCATGGCCGACCTCGGGTTCATCTTCAACTGCCGCGGCGACTACTACTCGCTCGTGGCCGGCGAGGCCAACGCGCTGCTGCCCGGCAAGCGCCCGCGCAGCACGCTGCAGAGCACGCTGGTGATGAAGGGCAACCAGCCGTTCATGATCGTCGGCAGCCCGGGCGGCGACGACCAGGTGTTCCGCACGATTCAGACGCTGCTCAACGTCGTCGACTTCGGGATGAACGTGCAGGAGGCGATCGAGGCGCCGCGCTGGGCGACCCGCAGCTTCCCGGCGTCGCCGTTCCCGCACACGATGTACCCGGGCGAGATGTCGGTCGAAGCGCGCGTGCCCGAAGCCGTCCGCACGGCGCTGATCGCGCGCGGGCACAAGCTCAAGGTCGGCGGGCCCTGGACGATGGGGTCGCTGGCGGCGATCGTGGTCGATCCGAAGACCGGCGTGCTGAGCGCAGGTACGGATCCACGAGTCGACGCGTACGCGATCGCGTGGTGAACCATGAGAGCCATCCTCGCCGCCGTTATTGCGGTCGAGTTGCTGACGCCCGTGCCGATCGCGGGCCAGGCGTCGGCATGGACTCCCTCCCGTACTCCGGACGGCCAACCGGACCTGCAAGGCGTATGGCTGAACAACGACGCCACCCCGCTGGAGCGACCGCGCGAGCTGGCCGGCCGATCGCAGCTGACCGACGCGGAAGTGGGAGAATTCAGGCGTCGCGCCGCTGTGCTGCTCGCCGACAATGACAATGATTTTGCTGCCGGCGACGCGCTCTTCCTTGCGGTGCTGTCGAACGTCGCCCGGTACAAGAGCCGCAACTCGACCGCTGGCACCAGCGAGATGATCGAGCGAGAGTTCGATAACCGAACCTCGCTGATTGTGGATCCACCTGACGGAAGAATTCCCTGGACGACGGCGGGGAAGCGCCGATACGACGCCGACGTCGCGGCCGGGCAGGCCACCGCGCCGGTGGGGCCGGAAGATTTGACCAACGTCATTCGTTGCCTGACCTACGGCGTGCCACGGCTTGGCGTGAACAACGCCACCGCGGCGGGTTCCCTCGGGTATTACCTGATTCTGCAGGCTCCGGGATATGTCGTGCTCATGTACGAGGCGATCCACGAGGCCCGCATCATTCCGCTCGACGGCCGTCCGCATCTGCCCGAGAGCATTCGGCAGTGGAGCGGTGACTCTCGAGGCCGCTGGGAAGGCAATACGCTGGTCGTCGAGACGACCAATTTTTCTCCCAAGGGCAACGTGATGGGAGCCGGCGAGCACCTGTCCCTGGTCGAACGGTTCACTCGCGTGGCCGCAGACAGGATTGACTATGAAATGACGCTAGCCGATCCGACGACCTGGGCGAAGCCCTGGACCGTCGGGATTCGTTTGAAGCAACGTCAAGAGACTCTCTATGAGTACGCGTGTCATGAGGGAAATGTCGCGGTGATGCACGGCGTCCTGTCGGGCGCGCGCGCTGCCGAAATGGCCGCGGCCGCGACCACAGGAACAAGTGGCCAATCGGCGGCTCCCTCAACCGCGCCGGCGCTCGATTTCGAGTTCTTCAAGACGAAGGTGCAGCCGATCTTTCTGGCCAAACGTCCCGGCCACGCACGATGCATTTCGTGTCACACGTCGGGCACGCCGCTGCGATTGCAGCCGCTTTCACCTGGCAGCACGACGTGGAATGACGAGCAGTCGCGCAAGAACTTCGAGGCCGTCCAGCGCGTGGCGGTGGGCAGCACGAGAAGCCTGCTGCTCAGGCACCCGCTGGCCGAGCAGGCGGGCGGTGATTTCTTTCACAGCGGCGGCAAGCACTGGGACTCACAGGACGACCCTGAGTGGCAAATACTGAAGGCATGGGTGACACGATGAAGAACCAGCGCGTGTTTCGCTTCGTCACGACGACGGCCGGGGTCCTCTTGTGCACGCTGTGTCTCAGCGCCGCGGACAACAAGGGCGGGAAGGTCCGGATCGTTCAGACCAACAGCGCCGGCGACAACATCCACGTCATCGATCCCGCCACGAACAAAGTGGTGGGCGTGATCACCGGGATCGAAGTGAACCACGGTGCGGCCGTTGCTCCCGACGGCAGCCGGATTTACGTCAGCGATGAAGCCGAAAGCACACTCGATGTCGTCGACGCCAAGACGCTGAAGGTGACGAATCGAATCCCGTTGAGCGGCCACCCGAACAACATCGCCGTCGGCCGCGACGGGAAGAGGGTTTACGTCGGGATCATCCAGGAGCCCGGCGGAGTGGATGTGATCGACACGGCGTCGCTGAAGAACGTCAAGACCCTCAAGACGAAGGGCAGCATCCACAACGCGTACGTCACGCCGGACGGCAAGTACGTCGTGGCGGGCTCCATTCAGGGCAAGACCGTGAACGTCTTCGACGCGCAGACGGAGCAGCCGGCCTGGACGCTCGACATGGACCTCGGCGTGCGCCCGATGACCTTCAACTCGAACCCTGACGGCTCGACGAAATGGATCTTCGTTCAGCTGAGCGGTTTCAACGGATTTGCGGTCGTCGATTTTGCGACGCGCAAGGAGATTAACCGGATCAAAAACCCCGACCTGCCGACCGGGAAGGCGACGGTGCCCGCGGGATCCGATCCTTCACACGGCATGGCGGTCACCGCGGACGGCAAGACGCTGGTGGTCTGCAGCCGGCTGAACAACTTCCTCTACGCCTACTCGCTGCCCGACCTGAAGCTGCTGGGGGGAGCCGAGCTTGGCGGGAAGGGAGCAGGCTGGGTGACGCTCACGCCAGATGGCAAGAGAGCCTACGTGGCGAACCCCGTGACGAACGACGTCTCGGTCGTCGACATCGCGTCGCTGAAGGAAGTCGCGCGCATCCCGGTCGGGTTCGTGCCGAAACGAAACACCACGGGGATCCTGCAGTAGACGATCGTTCGATCGCAAGAAACCGTGTGGCCATCGACTGTATCCGGTCCGTTGATCGGCCTCGGGTGCATGCGTCTGTCGACGGAGCGCGACCGCGACGATGGGCGCAGTATCGAGGTCCTGCATGCCGCGCTCGACGCAGGCGTCGCGTTCTTCGACACGGCCGACGCGTACTGCTGGGACGAGCACGACGCCGGTCACAACGAGCGGCTCATCGCTCGTGCGCTCGCGACCTGGACCGGTGACCCATCCCGCATCGTCGTCGCGACCAAAGGCGGCCTGACGAGGCCAGACGGACGCTGGGTCGCGAACGGACGCGCCCGTCATCTGCGCGCGGCGGTTGAAGCCAGCCTGCGGGCACTCGGCGCTGGCCGGATTTCCCTGTATCAGTTGCATGCACCGGATCCACGGACGCCGCTGTCCACGAGCGTGCGGGCGCTGGCCTCGCTGCAGCGTGATGGCCTCGTCGAACAGATTGGTCTCTGCAACGTGACCGTTGGACAGATCGAGGAAGCAAGACACATCGCCGACACCGCGGCCGTGCAGGTCGAGTTGAGTGTCTGGAACGACGGCAACATCCTGAGCGGTGTCGCCGATTACTGCACGACGAATGAGATCAGGCTGATAGCACACAGACCGCTGGGCGGGCCGCAGCGCGCGCGGCGGGCCCTGAAGGAACCGGCTCTCGCCGATGTGGCGTCGCGCCATCAGGCCAGCCCCCAGGAGATCGCGCTGGCGTGGCTCATGGATCTGTCCGCGGCCATCGCGCCGATTCCAGGAGCCACGCGTATCGAGACGGCGCGTTCGGTCGCACGAGCTCGCGCGATTCGGCTGACCGACCAGGACCGCGCGTTGCTCCTCGAACGGTTTCCTTCGGGACACGCCCTGCATCGTCGCGTGGGTGCGCGCCCGCCGATTTCGGCAACGACAGATGGCGAGGTCGCGCTGATCATGGGATTGCCGGGTGCCGGCAAGACGACACTCGCGCAAACACTTGTTGCGCAGGGATTCGCGCGCCTGAACCGCGATGAAGAGGGCGGGTCGCTGCGCGATCTTCGTCCGGCATTGAAGCGGCTCGTCGAATCGGGCCGCTCGCGGGTCGTCCTCGACAATACGTACGTGTCGCGAAAGGAGCGAGCTTCGGTCGTCGAGTGGGCGGGCGAGTTGGGATTGCCAATCTCCTGTCGGTGGCTCTCGACCAGCGTCGAGGACGCGCAGGTGAACGCGGTCTGGCGCATGCTGTCGACGTACGGCCGCCTGCTTGGCCCGGAGGAGATGCGGCAGGCTACGAAAAAGGACGTGAACGCGTTTGGTCCCGCGGTGCAGTTCCGGTATCAGCGCGATCTCGAGGCGCCGCATCCTTCGGAAGGGTTTTCACGAATCGATGTCATCCCGTTCACGCGCGGCGCCGATCCGTCGTTCACCAATCGGGCGTTGCTGGTGTGGAGCGACAATGTCGTCGTTCGCAGTCGTAGCGGTCAGCGCGCGCCTCTGATAGCTGACGATATCGAACTCATCGGAGGACGAGCCGCGGTGCTGCGGCGCTACGCTGAAGCCGGTTGGCGCATCCTGGGTCTGTCGTGGCGGCCGGAAGTCGGTGACGAACGGATCACTGCGCAGCAGGCCGATGCAGGATTTGCTCGCATGCGGGAACTGCTCGGCGTTCCCATCGACGTGCAATATTGTCCTCACGGCGGAGGTCCGCCCGTCTGCTGGTGCCGCAAGCCGTTGCCGGGCCTTGCCGTCGCGTTCATCAGGAACTATCAGCTCGACCCCTCGCAGTGCATCTACGTGGGCGCGGGAGCGCAGGATCCCGGTTTCGCGCGCCGCCTCGGCTTTCAGTACCGGGACGCGACTGATTTCTTTGGACACACTGAGTAATATTCAACACAGACCTCAACGTCGCGGCCTTCCGGTCGACGCCCCTCATCACCCGACAATGCGACATACTCCGCGCATGCGGATGACGCCTGTGCAGTGGCTGATCTGCCTTGTCGCGTCGATCGGGTTTGCGTTCGACACCTACGAACTGTTGATGCTGCCGCTCATCGTGCGGCCTGCGCTCGTGGAACTCTCCACCGCCGCGCCAGGCAGCGCAGAGTTCAACCGGTGGGTCGGCATCATGTTCTACGTTCCGGCCATTGCAGGCGGCATCTTCGGGATGCTGGGCGGGTACCTGACCGATCGGCTCGGCCGGCGGCGTGTGCTCGTCTGGGGCATCGTGCTGTACGGCGTCTCCGCGTGCGGCGCGGCATTCACCACGTCTCTCGCCACGCTGCTCGCGTTCCGCTGCGCGACATTCGTCGGAGTATGCGTCGAATTCGTCGCAGCGGTCGCGTGGCTCGCCGAGATCTTTCCCGATCCCGCCCAGCGCGAACGCGTGCTCGGCTACACGCAAGCATGCGCATCGCTAGGCGGGCTGATGGTCAGCGGCGCGTACTACGGGATCGTCACGGTTGCCGGATCGCTGCCGTCCGTGCGCGGGGCTCACGAGCCCTGGCGCTACATGCTCCTCTCGGGGCTGATCCCGGCGGTTCCGCTGATGCTCGCGCGGCCGTTTCTTCCCGAGTCGCCCGTCTGGAGGGCCAGACAGATCGCCGGCACGCTCGATCGCCCCGGCCTCGGCGAGATCTTCCGTCCCCGCTTCCGGCGCACGACCATCGTGACCGCGGTGATGGTGGCGTGCGGATACGCGGCGTCCTTCGGAGCGAATCTCCAGGTGCCGCGGATCGTGCCCGGGCTTCCCGAAGTGCAGGCGATGTCGGCAACCGCGCGGGAGCAGACCATCGGCACCGTGCAACTGCTGCAGGAAGTGGGCGGCCTCGCCGGGCGCCTTGCCCTCGCCGTTCTCGCCGTCCACATCGTCAGCCGCCGGCGGCTGGTTCGCTTGTTCCTGGTGCCTGGCGTCTTCGTGATGCCGATGGTGTTCTTCGTCGCAGCCACGCGGAGCCTGCGCCTGATCGAATTCGGCACGTTCATCGCGGGGTTCGTGACGGTGGCGCAGTTCAGCTTCTGGGGCAACTATCTGCCGCGGATGTACCCCACGCACGTCCGCGGCACGGGGGAAAGCTTCGCGGCGAACATCGGCGGCCGGATGATCGGAACCGGCGGCGCACTCGTCACGGCCGAGCTGACCGCGGGGATGCCGGGCGGGTCGGCGTCAACCCAGCTCGCATTTGCCGCGGGCGCCGTGGGCATCGGCAGTTTCCTGATCGCCCTCGTCGCAAGCGCGTGGCTGCCCGAGCCGGGCGGGAACGAGCTTCCGGACTAGTGCATCCACACCGATGTAGTGCAGGCCTCAGGACTGCCCAAACGGCGGAGCTGAAGAGGTCCGCACTACACACGAGTAAAAACGCTGCAGGGCGTCAGCGCAATTGGAGCAGCGCCAACGCGTTGCCGGCATAGATGCGCGCTCGCTCGTCGTTGGAGATGTCCAGCCCGTCGATGACCTCGATGGTCTCGCGGATGTAAAGACCCCGCTCGGGCTCGAACGGCGTATCCGACGCGAAAAGGACGCGGTCCACTCCGAAGAAGCTCAGCCCGCACGCCGTGCCGGCCGCAGCGCCGAACAGCGCCGTGTCCGCGTAGAAGAGCCGGAAGTAGTCCACCGGCCTGCGCTCCAGCGTGTCGAGCAACGCCTTGTAGTCGACGTCCGAGGACCGCGTCCCCAGTTGATCCCACCCGTGCCCGACGCGTCCCTCGAAGTACGGAATCATGCCGCCCATATGGTGCGTGATGATCTTCAGATTCGGGTGCCTGTCGAACAACCCGGCAAAGACGATGCGCGCCATCGCCACGCTGGTTTCGTAGGGCCAGCCAAACGTCCACCAGATTTCGAACTGCGACGTCTGCTCCGTCCGGTAATCCGCGAAGCTCGCGCCGCGTGCCGGATGAATCCAGATCGGCCGGTCGTACTCGGCCATCAGGTCGAACAGCGGCAGGAGTTCGGGTGACGTCAGCGGCGCGCCATTGACGTTGGTGAAGACCTGCACGCCGCACGCGCCCAGATCGGTGATCGCCCGGCGCGTTTCCGAAAGAACAGCGTCAGGATCGTTCATCGCGAGCGACGCGACGAAACCCGGAAAGCGATCCGGATGGCGCCGGACGAGATCGGCCAGGCCGTCATTCGCGATGCGCGCGAGCTCGGCCGCCTGTTGCGGACCGGCCAGCGCCTCGAGGGGCGGCGACGGCAGCGAGAGAATCTGCTGATAGTCGTCGCCGAACTCGTCCATCACGCGGAAGCGGCCATCGAGATCGTGCAGCAGCGGAATGTTCCTGATCCGCTTGCCCATGTCCTTGTGTGCCGGCGCGACCTCCATCATCGTCTGGTAGAAGCGCTCGGGGAAGAAGTGGTTGAAGATATCGAGTTTTCGCACAGGGCTATGCTACATAATCCGCGGAGGAGACCGCCGAGATGGCCACGAGCGAACGTTCGATCGACACCGTCCCCCAGGTGAACCGCTGGCACCAGCTGCTGGCGGGCATTGTCTGCATGGTGATGATCGCCAACCTGCAGTACGGCTGGACCTACTTCGTCGATCCGATGGACGCCGCGAATCATTGGGGCCGCACGAACATCCAGGTCGCCTTTACGATCTTCATTGCCACCGAGACCTGGCTGGTGCCCGTGGAAGGCTGGTTCGTCGACCAGTTCGGCCCCCGCATCGTCGTCATGCTGGGCGGGATCGTGGTCGCGCTCGCCTGGTCGCTCAATTCAGTCGTCAGCTCTCTGCCGATGCTCTACGTCGCGGCAGCGCTGTCGGGCGTCGGTGCCGGTGCCGTCTATGGCACCTGCGTCGGCAACGCGCTCAAATGGTTCGCCGATCGCCGCGGCCTCGCGGCCGGGCTGACGGCCGCCGGGTTCGGTGCGGGCGCGGCGGCGACCGTGGTCCCGATCATCTATGTCATCAGCACCTACGGCTATCGGAACGCCTTTCTCTGGTTCGGCATCGGTCAGGGGTTGGTCATCCTGGCGCTGTCGCAGTTTCTGAAAGCGCCCAGGCCGGGGGAGGCCCCACCAGCCGCGCGCAAGTTGAGCCAGAGCACTCGCGACTTCAAGCCGATGGAGATGATCGGCACGCCGATCTTCTGGATCCTCTACGTCATGTTCGTACTGGTTGCCGCGAGCGGTCTGGTCGTCACCGCGCAGGTGGCGCCGATCGCCAAGGACTACAAGATTGCGGGGCTGCCGGTGAACTTCCTGTTCATCAGTTCCACCGTCCTCGTGATGGCCGGGATCGTCGACAACATCCTGAACGGATTGGCGCGGCCGACCTTCGGCTGGGTCTCGGACCATTTCGGCCGCGAGAACACGATGGCTGTCGTCTTCACCGTGGGGGCCGGGGCGTATTGGGCACTCGGCACGATCGGCAACACGCCCTGGATGTTCATCGCGACCGCCGGCCTCGTGTACTTCACGTGGGGCGAGATCTACAGCCTGTTCCCGGCCCTGTGCACGGACACGTACGGATCGAAATACGCCGCGACGAATGCGGGTCTGCTGTACACCGCGAAAGGCACCGCGGCGTTCCTGGTGCCGGCGGCGAGCTGGCTGCAAAGCCAGACCGGCAGCTGGCACGCCGTCTTCGTGGTGGCGACGATCGCGAATCTGGCGGTCGCGGCCACCGCGTTTTTCGTGGTCAAGCCGATGCGGGCGGCCCGCCGGGCGGCGGAGCTCTCGGAGGTGGCTACGGCACGATAGAATAGCGACAGCCGGACCACCCTCGCTTCCTTCTTCAAGTTCCCCCGCACCGATGATCGTGTCCGGGACGCAGGCGTTAAGACATTCATGTCCACTGATCCAAAAGCGCTCGCACGAGAGCTGACCGACGCCTACGCGCAGCGGGAAATCCTGTCCGCCCCTTCCACGCGTGATGCCGGGTTCGAGCTGACGACTGCGTATGCGGTGGAAGCCGAGATCGCGCAGGCGCGGCGGGCCAGCGGCCATCAGACCGTGGGCTGGAAAGTCGGGTACGCGAACAGGGCGATGTGGCCCGCGCTGAAGCTCGACACGCTCGTCTGGGCGCACGTCTACGACGATACGGTGCGCTACGCCGACTGGAACGATGCGCAGCTCTCGATCGCGCCGATGTTGTCGCCTCAGATCGAGCCGGAGATCGTCTTCAAGCTGGCGAAGACCCCGGCGTCCGCGGACCCGGTCGCCGTGCTCGAAGCGACGGAGTGGTACGCGCTCGGCTTCGAGATCATCGACTGCGTGTTTCCTGACTGGAAGTTTCAGCCGGCAGACTTCGTCGCCGCGCGCGGGTTGCACGCGGCGCTGGTGATCGGCGAGCCGGTCTACGTCGAGCCGGAAGACATCGCGCAGCTGGTCACCGACATGGCGGCGTTCACGGTGCGGCTGCTCAGGAACAACGAGATGGTCGAGGAAGGCGGAGCGACGAGCGCGCTCGGGAGCCCGGCACTGTGCGTCGGCGAACTGTTCGAAGCGCTCAAACGTCGCGGCGGCGAAACGCTGCACGCGGGAGACGTGATCAGTACCGGCACGCTGACGGCCTCGCTGCCGATGACTGCCGGCGATACCTGGATCGCCTCGCTCTCCGGCATCCCGCCATCGTCGCTCACGCTGCGCATCACGTAACGACTTCCTAATGTTAATTCCGAATTCTTAATTCCGGAGCCTCAGGGATAGCCGCGCCGTCGTGGCGCGGTTCCGAGGCGCCGAAGTGCACGCCCGATCCGTCGCTCATCACCGCCTGCCCGTGCCCGAAGGTGCCGGTGCGCGGCGGGACGACCGTGACCTCGTGACCGAGCGCCGTCAGCTCGTCCCGGACGGACTCGGGCACCAGGCCCTCGACATTGACGTCGGCGCCGTCGAACGTGCCTTTCGTGAAGCGTCCCGCCTCCAGCGCCTGCTGAATGTCCATCCCGTAGTCGACGATGTTCGCGACGAACTGGGCGTGGGCCTGCGCCTGATTGAAGCCGCCCATGATTCCGAAGCCGATGCGGGTGTCGCCGCGCCGCATGAAACCGGGAATGATGGTGTGCAGGGGCCGTTTCCGCGGAGCCAGTGCGTTGGGATGCGTCTCGTCGAGCGTGAACAACGCCCCGCGGTTGTGCAGCGCGAAGCCGGTGCCGGGAGGCACGATGGCGCTGCCGAAGCCCTCGTAGATGCTCTGAATCAGCGAGACGATGTTGCCGTCGCGGTCGATGACCGAGAGGTAGATCGTATCGTTTCCCGACGAGGTCGTCAGGCCGTCGAACGTCGACGGCTGCACCTCGCGGGCCGCATCGCCGGCACCGATGCGCCTGGCCCGACGTTTCGCGTGTGCCTTGTCCAGCATGGCTGGCACCGGAACGGCCGCGAACCGGGTGTCGGCGACGTACCGCAGCATGTCGGCATAGGCGAGCTTCTTCGCCTCGATCATCACGTGCAGCGCGCGGGCGCTGTGGAAACCGTACTCGCCGAGCGGAAACTGCTCCATCAGGTTGAGCATCATCAGCGCGGCAATGCCCTGCGTGTTCGGCGGCAGCTCGTAGACGTCCCATCCGCGATACGTCGTGCAGATGGGATCGACCCACTCGACCTCGAGCTCGCGCAGGTCGGCGGCGGTCATCGTGCCGCCCTTCTCCTTCGAGATGGCGAGGATGGCGTCGGCGGTCGGCCCTTCGTAGAAGCCGGCAGTGCCGGATGTCCCGATGCGGCGGAGTGAATCGGCGAGCTCCGGGTTTCTGAACAGCTCGCCGGAGCGAGGGGCGCGCCCGTTCGGCAGGTAGGTCTTCGCGGCGTTGGGATCGGCGCCGATCTTGTCGGCGAGCACGGCCCAGTGCGCGGCGATCACGTCGGTCACCGGGAAGCTTTCGTCCGCGTAGAAGATCGCCGGCGCGAGCAGTTCGGACAACGGGAGCGAGCCGAGCTTCGCGCGGAGGGCATCCCAGCCGGCGACCGCACCGGGGACGGTCACCGTGTGAATACCGTCCTGCGGCATGGCGGTCATTCCCTGGCCCTTCAACAGCGCCGGCGTCAGGCCGGCCGGTGCCCAGCCGCAGGCGTTGAGGCCGTGCAGGACGCCGCTCTTCGCGTCGTAGACGATCGCGAACAGATCGCCGCCGATGCCGTTCGACTGCGGCTCGACCAGGCCCATCACCGCGTTGGTCGCGATGGCGGCGTCGACCGCGTTCCCGCCACGCTCGAGGATCTGGACGCCCGCGCGCGCGGCGAGTGGCTGACTGGCGGCGACGATGCCGTATTTCGTCGCGACTCGCGATCGGCCGACGATGACGCTCATGAAGGGAGATCCTACCAGCCTTCACTCAGGGACCTGCGGCGGTCAGTCACAATGAGCTGTCACGCTGCGATCGCGTCCACGTTTTTGACGCAGAGCTCGCAAAGCCCGCAGAGCAAGACCTCGATCGAAGCACACGACGATCGTGAACACGGGAATAACACGCACGCGCGACAGCGGGCCGGCGCAGCCGTGGCCCGCTCGCGGGCCTGTCGCGCGGGTACTGTCTGCGTGCTCTGCGGTCTCTGCGTTCACCGTCGTCTTCTTTCGTGCGGTCTTCGTGCCTTCGTGTCTTCGTGGTTGTCTTTGTGGTTAACTGTTCAACGTGAAAAGCGGACGGCACTTTCTTCAGATCCCGGGTCCGACCAATGTCCCCGATCGGATCCTACGCGCGATCGCGCAGCCGACGATCGATCATCGCGGTCCTGCATTTGCGTCGCTTGCCCGCGAGGCGATCGCCGGCCTTCAGCGCGTATTTCAGACCACCGGGACGGTCGTGATCTATGCCTGTTCCGGGACGGGCGCCTGGGAGGCGGCGTTCGCCAATACCCTCTCGCCGGGTGACGCCGTGCTGATGGTCGAGACCGGTCATTTCGCGACGCTCTGGCGCGACATGGCGATCAAGCTGGGGCTGCACGTCGACTTCATTCCCGGCGACTGGCGCCGAGGCGTCGATGCCGCTGCGATCGGGCGAAAGCTCGAGGCCGATCGCGCACGCTCCGTCAAAGCGGTCGCCGTCGTGCACAACGAGACGTCGACAGGCGTGACCAGCGACATTGCCGCCCTTCGGCGCGCGATGGACGAGGCGGGACACCCGGCGCTGCTGCTGGTCGACGCGGTCTCCTCTCTTGGCGCCATTGACTACCGCCACGACGAGTGGCGCGCGGACGTGACCATCAGCAGCTCGCAGAAAGGGATGATGCTGCCGCCCGGCCTCGGATTCAACGCGATCAGCGCGCACGCCCTCGCCGCGTCGGCGGTGGCGCGGATGCCACGCGCGTACTGGGACTGGCAGCCGATGATTCGCGACAACGCCGCCGGCTTCTTCACCACCACCCCGGCGATCAACCTGCTCTACGGCCTGCGCGAAGCCGTTTGCATGATGGAGGAGGAAGGGCTCGCCAGCGTCTTCGCGCGCCACGCGCGCTTCGGCGAAGCGACGCGCCGTGCGGTCAAGGCGTGGGGGCTCGAGCTGCTGTGCGCGCGGCCCGAGGAGTACAGCAGCGCGCTCACCGCCGTCGTCATGCCCGACGGCCACGACGCCGACGCGTTTCGGAAGGTCGTGCTCGAACGTTTCGACATGTCGCTCGGCGCCGGTCTTGGCCGGCTCAAGGGCAACGTGTTTCGCATTGGCCATCTCGGCGACTTCAACGATCTGATGCTGGCGGGCACGTTGAGCGGCGTCGAGATGGGCCTCGCAGCTGCCGGTGTGCCGTTCACACGGGGCGGCGTGACCGCGGCCCTCGAGTACCTCTCGAGTCACATATCTTGAACGCAAAGCACGCACAACACGCAAAGAAGACATGGCCTGGCGGGCTTAGCGGCCTTTGCGTTCTTGCGTCATGACCAGCGACATCTGCTCCACGAGCGCCGTTGAGCTCGCTCGGCTGCTCCGGGCGAAGGAGCTGTCCGCGCGAGATGTCGTCGGCGCGCACCTGACGCAGATCGAGCGCGTGAATCCGGCGGTCAACGCGATTGTCACGCTCGTGGCCGAGCAGGCGATGGAGCGCGCGCGCCTCGCCGACGAGGATCTGGCGCGCGGCCGCAGCGTTGGCCCGCTGCACGGTCTGCCGATCGCGCACAAGGATCTCCAGCCGACCAGCGGAATTCGGACGACGTTCGGATCGCCGATCTACAAGGATTTCGTGCCGTCCGAAGATTCGCTGCTCGTCGACCGCCTCAGGCGGGCGGGCGCGATCGTCGTCGGCAAGACGAACACCCCGGAGTTCGGCGCGGGATCGCAGACATTCAACCCCGTATTCGGGTCCACTCTGAATCCGTACGATCACACCAGGACATGCGGCGGCAGCAGCGGCGGCGCCGCCGTCGCGCTCGCGACCGGGATGCTGCCGATCGCCGACGGTTCGGACATGGGCGGATCGCTCCGTAACCCCGCCAGCTTCTGCAATGTCGTCGGGTTGCGGCCGTCGCCCGGCCGTGTGCCGGTGTGGCCGACGGACACAGCGTGGTCCACGCTCAGCGTCGACGGTCCGATGGCGCGCACTGTGGCCGACGTCGCCCTGATCCTGAGCGCGATCGCCGGTCCGGATCCGAGGTCGCCGATCGCGCTCGACGAACCAGGGAGCCGGTTTGCGGCACCGCTCGATCGCGACCTGACCGGAATCCGCGTCGCGTGGTGGCGGGATCTGGGAGGCCTGCCGGTCGATCGCCGCGTCCGCGACGCGGTGAACGCACGGCGATCCGTCTTCGAGTCGCTCGGATGCATCGTCGAGGAAGCGGAACCAGACTTCACTGACGCCGATGCGGTCTTCAAGACCGTACGCGCGCTCGCATTCCTCACTGGTGTGGCGCCGCGTGTCGCCGGCCGCCGCGAGCTGGTGAAAGACACCATTCTCTGGGAGATCGATCGAGGTGAGCGCCTGACGCCCGCCGAAATCGCGTGGGCCGACACGAAGCGGAGCGAGCTCTATCACCGCATGCGCCGGTTCATGGCACGATACGATTTCTTCGTGTTGCCGACGGTGCAGGTGCCGCCGTTCGACATCGCGCAGCCGTACCCCACCGAGATCGACGGCGTCGCGATGAAGACTTACATCGACTGGATGAAGTCCTGCTACTACATCTCGATCCTCGGAAACCCCGCGATCTCGGTCCCCTGCGGGTTCACCACCGGGGAGGGGCTGCCGATCGGTCTGCAGATCGTGGGACGTCATCGCGACGACTGGGGACTGCTGCAGATCGCCAACGCATTCGAAACCGCGAGGCCATGGTCCGGCTAGCGCCGGACGGTCTGACTAGAACCGGAACGGCCCTCGAAGTTCACGGGGAACCTGGCGTCTGACAATTGTCTGTCGGTCAACGTTGGCAGCACCTGAACCACGTAGTCGAACGACTTGTCGATCCAGTCGAGCACGACGTCCTTCGTGACGTTCTTCGGCAAGGCGTCGTAGACCGGCCTGACACCGCTAATCCTGAAGAACGCGACGAACAACGAAGACGTCAAGTGCATCATCTGCTCGCTGAACGTCATCTCTTCAGGAGTGGCTTTGAAATCATAAGAGGTTGCAGGCATCGCTTGCGCGACGGCCAGCGTGAATCGCTTGGAGATGTGCCAGTCCCTGATGAAATCATCGACCGAGAGCACCGCGGGCTGCGCGCTGACCGGCCGCGCGCACAGCCAAATCAGCAAGATGAAGACGCCTGGCATCGGCCGCGGGCTGGTCATCGTCCAGTTTGGTGTGTCGTTTCCGAGTGAGCAAGAGGAGCGCCTTCGAGACCACTGGGGCCTGCTTCAGTTCTCCCGCGCGTTCGAAGGTGCAGCAGCAGTGCCGGCACGAGGAACACCAGGTTGGAAGCCCAGGCTGCGATGATCGGTGGGATGTGCTCGCTCACCTCGAACGGGGCCTGATACATCACCGCTCTGGAGCAATACAACAGCAAGTAATAGACGAAGCAGGCGGCGAACCCGAGGACGCCGACGGTCAGCAAGCCCGCGGCTCGCCGTCTGACGCCGGAGACTCCGAGGGCGAACAGACCCAGCGCAAGCGGGGCGAAAGCTAAAGCCACGCGGAAATGAAGATCGAACGCCCGGCGACTTGCAATCAACGGGATGACGAATCGATCGCGAGCCAATTGCCGGAGGTCGCCGAGCGCGAGCTCGTTGGTGCCTGGAGCGACCCGCCTGCCGGCGGTCACCTCGCGAAACGCCTGGTTGCTGGCTGGCAGGATCCATCCTAGGTTCACGAACATCGCGAGCGAGCAAACGACGGCCAGCGATACTATCGCCTGTCGAACGCGGCTCGTGGCGACACGGCCGCGAAGGCCGCATAGGACACCGACCACGATACCCATCGGCAAGGCGACCGACATCGCCGAGGGGACCAACGTCAGAAAGATCGCCAGGCGATGGCCGGGGTGCGACAGGAAAGTCCACACGGACGGCCACATGAAGACCAGCGCCAGCGCCGTCGTCGCGAGGCCCGAGAATCGGATGGTGCGGTCAATGGCTCCATCGTGCGGTGTCATCAACGCGCCTGTCGATGCGCGTCCGACTCCGATGACTGCCACCTTCCAGAACGCGACATAGCCGGCCACGCGAATCCAGCGAGCGTGCCAGACGCGGCGGTGCACCACGGCGTCGGCGTGCTCGCACTGGAGGTCCGCGATCACCGGATCAATCAGCCGCTCCATCGTCGCAGGCGTGCAGAAGCGCTGAGCGATCGAGCGGAGCGTCTCGCCCGGCCGCGTCACCGCGCCAGCTCCGGCGTCAGGTGGCGGTGGATCTGCGCGTACGCCTTCAGCACCTTTCGTCCGAATGCGGTCGGTTCGTAGATGCGGCGGGGCAGACCGCCTGCGTCAGCGGGCGCGTCTTCGAGTCGCGACGTGATGAAGCCTTTCTCTTCCATGCGCCCGAGCGTGACGTACACCGTGCCGCGTTTCAGACGCCCTTTCGATGCCGCCACCAGCTGGAGGCCGTACAGCTCCGCCTCCTGGACGAGCAGTTCCAGGATCAGCGCCTCCTTGGGTGGGAGAGAGGGGATGCGTTGGGCTGCCATCGGCACTGATCTTACACAATGTAAGACTGATGTCAAATCAACGACGAAGATCATCCGCGGATTGCACGGATGACACGGATTGAATCTCGGGGCACGGATGCGGGT
>Ga0105248_10003336_pt1 | contig 17837 bp, 20 predicted proteins | sample KBSS34metaG_FD_81524 | JGI IMG/M metagenome (GOLD analysis project Ga0105248, IMG submission 81524) | Switchgrass rhizosphere microbial communities from Kellogg Biological Station, Michigan, USA - KBS S3-4 metaG | ecosystem: Host-associated > Plants > Roots > Rhizosphere > Soil | place... | reverse complement strand
CGCCGGAACCAGCGCGCTGGCCGCATCGGTGACGATCTCCTACACCGTGCCGTCGGTGACGACCGTGACGACGCTGAGCGTCGACTCGGCTTCCGGTGTGGCCGGTTCGCCCGTGACGTTGACCGCGACGGTGTCGCCGGCCGGCACCGGGACAGTGACGTTCCTGGACGGCGCGACTGTGCTTGGTACCGGGGCGGTTTCGGGCGGGGCGGCGTCGCTGACGGTCACGAGCTTGGCCGCGGGGTCGCATTCGTTCACGGCCCAGTTCGCCGGCGCCAGTGGCTTTTCCGATTCGACGACGGCTGTCTTGGCGTTGGAAGTGACAGCACCGCCAGCACCGGTCCCAGCTGCGGTGACCGTGCCGACGCTGCCCAATACCGGCTCGGACACAGCAACTTTGATCGAGCTCGCGCTCGCGCTGATGGTCCTCGGTGGTGCCGCGACGGCCGTGGGTATCCGTCGTAAGTCAGACGCCGAACAGGCCTAGTGCCAGGTTCGGTTCCGAAGGTGCTCGGCCGCAGCCGTCAGGAACGACCTGACGGCTGCCCCGGGCGCTTCGGCCCACGTCGTTTGTGCTGCATCGGCTTTCGCGAGGCCTGAGCCCGTTCGCGCGGTGCTTCCGCGGTGACGATGATCGGCTTTCCCGACGCCGCGATCGCCCGGACTTCGGGGTGACCGACGGCAACATTCGTTGGCGTTACCCGATGCACCGATGCGTCACGGTGGATGCGCTCCATGGATCGCGTCTGGTGCGGCTCAACGAATGACAGCACCGTGCCGGCCGCCCCCGCACGGGCTGTCCGGCCGGAGCGGTGCAGGTAGTCCTTGTGGTCCTGCGGCGGGTCGTAATGCACGACGAGATCGACGTCGTCGACGTGAATACCGCGGGCGGCGACGTCGGTGGCGACGAGCACCCGGGTGCGGCCCGAGGTGAACGCATCAAGGGCGCGTAACCGCTGGTTCTGGTTCAGGTCACCGTGGATCGCAACCGAACTGACGTCCGGCGAATTGAGCTGCCGCGCCAAGCGATCGGCACCCCGCTTCGTACGGACGAAGAACAGCGTGCGCGCAGGGCGGGCGGCGATCTCGGTCGCCACAGCCAGCTTGTCCTCGGCCCGCATGACGAACATGCGGTGGTCCATCTTGGCGGCGGAATCCCGCGCTTCGGCGACGGCGTGGATCGCCGGCTCGTTCAGGAACTGAGTGACCAGCTTGCTGACACCGCGGTCCAGGGTCGCCGAGAACAGCAGACACTGGCGCCCATTCGGGGTGGCGTCGAGGATCTTCGTCACCTGCGGGAGGAAGCCCAGATCGGCCATGTGGTCGGCCTCGTCGAGAACCGCGACCTCGATCGCGTCGAGGTTCACGGCCCGCCGCTCCATGAGGTCGAGCAGCCGGCCCGGCGTCGCGACGATGAGGTCCGTTCCGTTCCGGAGGCGTTCGATCTGACGGCCGATCGGCATCCCGCCGAACACCGTGGTGACGCGAACGTTCACGGCCTTGCCGAGCGGGACGAAGACGTCCGCGACCTGCTGGGCAAGTTCACGAGTCGGTACGAGTACCAGGCCGCGCGGGAAGGAGCCGGCGCGGCCGGGCTTCTCCGCGAGCCGTACGAAGATCGGCAGGCCGAATGCCAGCGTCTTGCCGGAGCCTGTCTGTGCCCGGGCCAGGATGTCCCGGCCGGCGAGGGCATCGGGAAGCGCCCGAGCCTGAATGGCGAAGGGCGCGGATACGCCCGATGCGGCTAGCGCGGTCACCAGCGGGGCCGGCAGGCCCAGGTCAGCGAAGGAAAGCTGCGCTGGCTGTGGCCGACCTTCGGCTTCGGTGAGCGCGGCGTCCAGGCCGGACGTCGGGGACTCGTGTCGTTTGGGCGCCGACTGGGCCGGCCGCCGGGTGCGGGGCCGGTCCGATGGGCGTGGTCGATGGGCGTGGGGGCGTGATGGCACGAAGTTGCTCCAGCAATAAAGGGCCGCGTGCATGTGCAGCTGGCTCGAAAAGCGGAGCAACTAACTTCTGCGACCGGGCGCGGGCGGCTTGCCCGCAAAGAACGCGGCCAATGCCGCTGGGGTCAAGGTTACCAGCTGGGGCTGTTGGGAGCGCCACCCGCCGCGTCGTGCGATTCGACTTAGTGTGAGGATTGCCTTGCTCACTTCGGAGGGAAGCCGTACGCATGAGCCGCAACGTCCCGAACGTCGTCCTCAACAACGGGGTCGAGATGCCGATTCTCGGCTTCGGCGTCTACCAGATCCCGCCGGCAGAAACTGAACGGGCGGTCATCGATGCACTGAGCGTCGGCTATCGCCACCTCGATACGGCGGCCGCGTACGGCAACGAGGAGGCGGTGGGTCGTGCGATCCGTCGTAGCGGTCTTCCGCGGGACCAGGTCTTTGTGACGACCAAGCTCTGGGTTCAGGATCACCCGGCTGAACAGAACACATTGCAAGCGTGTGCGGAATCGCTTCGCAAGCTGGGGCTTGAGTACATCGACCTGTACCTCATCCACCAGCCGTTCGGCGACTGCTACGGGGAATGGCGTGCGATGGAGCAACTTCATCGCCAGGGCTCGGTCCGCGCCATCGGCGTCTCGAACTTCTTTCCGGACCGGGTAGTAGATCTCGCGAACCACAATGAGGTCGTACCTGCCGTGAATCAGATCGAGACGCATCCGTACTACCAGCGCGCCGATGAGCAGGAGCTCTTGGCCGCACTGGGTATTCAGACGGAGTCGTGGGGGCCATTCGCGGAGGGCCGTAACAACCTGTTCCAGGATCCGGTTCTCACGCCTATTGCCGCGGTGCACGACAAGTCTGTGGCGCAGGTCGTCTTGCGTTGGCTAGTCCAGCGCGGCGTGGTGGTCATTCCCAAGTCGGTCCGGCGGGAGCGGATGGAAGAGAACTTCGACATCTTCGACTTCGCACTTAGCGAGGACGAAATGCGAAAGATCGCGACCCTGGACACCGGGAAGTCGTTGTTCTTCAGCCACCGGGACCCCGCGTGGGTAACTCGCCTCGGCGGCCACCGCCTGTCGTAGCGACTCGTTGACGTCGCGGATGGTGGGCTTACGGTGACGTATGGCTGAGTCGACGTTGAGTGCGATCCAAGGACCGCTGAAGCAGAAGTACAGGTTGAACTCGTCGTCCGTCCGACGACCGGACCAGCTACTTCGGAGTTGGACCGGCCTTGGGCCTTGTTTCGACGACGAGCGGGCGGGAAGCCGTAGGGACCTGCTTGCTCTTCGCGGAGGCCTTAGGCTTCTTCGCTTCCCGACCACCCTTGTCTTTGCCTGCCATTGCGGTCTCCTTGGGTTGCGGGTGGGATGAGCATCAGTATGGCGTCAGCGTCAACCGGTTGAGCCGTCGCGGATCGCGGGCTTACCGTGACGTATGGCCGAGTCGACGTTGAGTGCGATCCAAGGACCGCTGAAGCAGAAGTACCGGGAAGACCCAGGCGCTGCCCTGGTGACGTTGCGGGCGACGGGCCATCTCGACGATGGGGTGTCGTGCACGGTTGATACGGGCCGTGCCATCGCGACTGCCGGCCTCCATCCGGCGACCGGGGGAGACGGCTCGCAACTCTGTTCCGGCGACATGCTCCTTGAGGCCCTCGTGGCGTGCGCCGGAGTCACCTTGCGAGCGGTGTCCGCGTCCCTTGGCATCGAAGTCCGGGGTGGGACGGTCCGCGCCGAAGGAGACCTCGATTTCCGCGGGACGCTCGCGGTCGACAAGGCGGCGCCCGTCGGATTCGCCGACATCCGGCTCGCTTTCGAGCTCGACACGGACGCCAACGAAGAGCAACGCGGGACATTGCTCAAGCTGACGGAGCGCTATTGCGTCGTGCTCCAGACCATCCGGACTGCGACCCCTTGCGAGGCCTCGATCTCTCTATTTACGTGATCACGGCGCAGTGGTAGGCATGGCCTCACATCGACTCGCGCGTTGGAGGTGTGAGATGGCTGGAGCTACCAAGAAGAGCTTCGAAAATCCCGATGAACGCCGCGCTCCGGATCGGACCCAGGTTGAAGTCGTCGACCTCGGAGCGGCCAAAGCCGCTCGGATGACACTCCAACCCGGTTGGAAATGGTCCGACTGCATCAAGCCGCTCGTCGGCACCGAAAGTTGCCAGGTGCATCACGTCGGGGCCGTGGTCGCGGGGCAGCTTCGCGTTCGTCATAGCGACGGGACCGAAATCGAAGTTGGTCCAGGCGACGCGTATGTCATCGAACCGGGTCACGACGCATGGGTTTCGGGCAACGATCCCTTTGTCTGCTACGAATTCGACAGTAAAGCAGCGGAGACCTACGCGCAGATCTAATGATCTCCCTGGCCGGCTCGGCCGGTGCCAAACGTAAACTTGATGCGTGGGAGACGGCCTTCAGCGACCTTCCTTGTCGCTGAAGGCCGCTGCTGCCTGGGCGTCGTCGGATTCTTTCTCGCGTTTGTCATCATCGGGCTCATCCCAGCGCTCGTCGCTTTGATCTGCGGCATCATCGGGGTCCGGCCGCGTGAGCCGCGGAGTTGCATCGAACCGAGCGGTTGCGGTCATCGGTCTCGTCTTCGCTCTTCTTGGTGTCGCGATCAGCGGCGCAATTCTGGGATTCGTACTCCACCGCTACAGCAGCTGCCATGACAAGTACGAGACCAGGTCCGGCGATTTTGTGCACTGCGTACGGGGAGATTCGGGCTACTGACGTCGGCGGCCGCACCTGCCGATCACGATGAGGTTGCGCAGTCGGTCGTCGATTCCTTTGGCCTAGGTCTCAAGTGTCCGGCAACTCGGTTCGACGTCATGACCGTGACGTATTCGGGGGACTTCTTCGCGGGCTCATCCGGTTCTCAGAGCGCTCCGGTGCCGGCGTCTGGCCCAGTGCCGCAGCCGACAAGGCCGCGCGGATTCGGATTGTTGATCACCGTTCTGACGGCACTCGTCGTCGTCGCCGGCGTCGCGACGTTCGTCGCCAGCCGTTCTCACAAGGCCGCGCCTCCCGATACGCGGCCGCTTGCCTTCCCCGACACGATCGCCGGGATGTACCACGCGACCGACCCGGATGCGGCGGCCTGGGGTGTGCAAATGGAGCCCATCCTGCAGAAGATGTTCGGCTCGAATGCATCGGTCAGCGCGATGTACGGCGGGTTCCCGCGGATCTATCTGCTCGCTGGACGGGGGTCGATGGATCACGCGAAGGCGGGCGACGTACGTCTGGCTTCCCACACGCATCGAAACTTTGGCGAAGTCACGTGCGCCTACCTAACTTACAAAGGACAAGAACTCACGTCCGTGGATGTGTGCTGGTACTCGTCTGCGGAGTTCAGCGCGTCGCTTACGTTCGTTGACCAGCACGGGGACAGTGCGTTGCACGCGAGGGCGTTAGAGGCGGCTCTCCCTACGATCCGAAATTAGACCTAGATCAAATTGGGCGTCGGGTGTGCGGACGCTTGGACCTACAGGCCACGCCGGCTGAGAAGCCATCGGCCGCCTTTGAGCCCGTCGACGACGACGGTTCTCCTTCGTCACCAGAACTAGTCGATACCGGGCTGGTAGAGCTCTTCGATGAATTGAGAGGCGCGGGTGGGGACCGCCGTCCAGTGATGTACTCAAGATCTTTGCGCGCCAGCATCGTGACGACTCGAGCGTGTTCAATCCAGTCGACGTCCCGGATCGCAAAAAATGGGTCGTATCCAGCCCGAATCTCGAGGCTCGCGCGGGCGACGGCGTGCACGAGCTCTGCTGGGTTGAGAACGGGAAAATCGACCCTGAGTTCTTTTACCGCGGCTTTGAGGAGGGCGTCATATTCGGTTGCGTTGAGCATGAGAGCCTCGGATGCGCATCGGCAGAAGTTTCAGACATCGCGACGGGGCCCAGATCGCACACCTGATGGTGTGGTTATCGTGCGCCGCAGATCACCCGCTCACAACCCCCTGGCGATCGGTGATCGACCGATAGAAGTCTTCCGACGCATCACCCCGAGAACGCAAGGATCATCAAGCAACTCGCCCGAGCCCGAAGATGCCGGTTGTTCGTCGTGACTCGCCGCTTCACCACCGCAGGTGAAGGATTTCTTTGTGAACTGTGCGCGGGGCGGAACGTCGGCGGTCGATGCCGACGGCTGGAGACATTGCGGCGCGGCAGGGGTACAGTTGATGTTGTCGAGATCGCTTTCCGATCGCGGATTCACCGCGCTCCGTTCTCGGTTTGCTACCTATAGGTGCACTCCAGAAAATCGGTGCGTCGGAACGGATGACCCGGATGGGTCTGACCGACGCCTTTTTCGGCGACGACGAGTTCAGAGTCGAACTCGACTGCCAGCAGCGACTGATCCGCATCGTTGGCGAACTCGATTGTGCAACGACGCCGGTCTTTGACAATGCGTCAGCCAAGCTCTATTCGACCGGCCCGGGGTTGGTGTGGCTCGACTTCGAGAAGGTCACCTTCTGCGGCGCGGCAGGCCTGGGGTCTGTTGTGCGGATCCACAATCGTCAGCGTGCCGCAGGGGAACGGCTGAGTTTGACGGATATTCCGCCATTCGTCGAGCGGGTGTTTCGGGCGGGTGGGCTGGAGTCGCTCCTCTTGCTGTCCGGATCTAAAGCCCGCCGGATAGCTGTGTCGTGACAGATGGCGACAGTTTCAACGGGCTGCGCGGTCAGCTTGCTGAGGCGCTGCGGGGCGAAGGTGGCAGTCTCGCGGGAGCGAACAAGTTATGTACGGTGTGTGTCGGGTTACTCGGGGTGGACGGGGCGGCGATCTCGCTGGTGAGTGGTGCGATTCAGGCGACGTACGGATCGTCTAGCCCGCTCAGTAGACGGCTGGATGAGTACCAGTTCACGTTCGGCGAAGGGCCGTGCATGGACGCAGTGACCTCCGGTCGACCAATCGCAGTCGCCGATCTGCACGATCGTCGGGAGCAGAGATGGCCCGCGTACTCGGGAGCGGTGCTCAAAGCCGGAATCCGGGCAGTGTTCGCAATACCGGTCATGCTCGCCGGTTCGCATGTCGGATCGTTGGACCTGTTTCGCGCAGATCCTGGAGCACTGTCGGACTACGAACACGCGGGCGCGTTGCTTGCCGCTGAACTCGCCGCGCTGCCGCTGGTGGATCTTGCCGCCGAACACGCCGGCTACCCACCCGAAGAACAAGAACAAGACGGTTGGTCGCGTCTCGCCGCGCTGCAACGGGTCGAGGTCTATCAAGCGACCGGAATGGTGATGGCGCAGTTGAACCTCGACACGTCAGAAGCGCTAGCCCGGCTACGTGCACACGCTTTCGCGCAGGACCTGACAGCCAGCGAGGTCGCGTGGGCCATCGTGGAACGTCGCCTGACCTTAGTAGCTGATGACGCGTGGGGCGACGACTCAAACAAGAGGGAAGAATCATGACCGGTGCACGCGAACGTTCAGTGACAGAAGCGTTCGTCTCGCTCGCGAACGATCTGGCTAGTGGTCTCGATGCGGTGGAGCTGCTCACCGACTTGACAACGCGCTGTGGCGAGCTGCTCGATGTCGCTTCCGCCGGATTGTTGCTCGCCGATCGGCACGGCGTGCTGCACGTCGCGGCGGCATCCTCGGAAACCACCCGCGACCTCGAGCTCTTCCAGCTTCAAAGCGAGCAAGGTCCCTGCCTTGACTGCTTTCGGTTGGGCACGCCGGTGATCATTCCCGACTTGGCCGCAGAGATCGGCCGGTGGCCCCACTTTGTGACCGCCGCGACAGCCGCTGGCTTCGCGTCCGTGCACGCGCTCCCGATGCGTCTGCGCGACAACGCTTTGGGCACCCTCGGTCTGTTCGGTACGCAGGTCGGCGCGCTCAGCGAAGACGATCTCAGCCTCGGAACTGCACTCGCGCACGTCGCGAGCGTCGCCATCGTGCACAGCAAAGCCTCTGCGGACAAAGACCTCATCGCCGAACAGCTACAAAGTGCCCTCGACAGCCGGGTCACCATTGAACAAGCCAAAGGTTTCATTGCGCAGCAAGGGAACCTCGACATGGCAGCGGCATTCGGTGTCCTACGTCAGTATTCTCGTGATCACAACTTGCCCCTCCGAGAACTCTCCAGAGCCGTAATCACACGGCAGCTCAGTCCAATCGCCGTGCTCGACCACATGGGTACGAGGCCCTCGCCAAAATAGACGACGAAAGACTACGTATCCTGGCTCGCTCAGAGCTGGATGTCGTCATCTGCGGCAATAGTGTTGAGCCATGCCGCGAACGCTACGGGCTCGTCATCGAGTGAGATGGACATCGATTCGCAGTATCGATCGAAATCTTCGGAATCCGGCAAAAATGCATGTCGCTGCTGCGGTTTGCCCACGACAGTTTCCCCGATCTGAAGGTGGTCGTTCTGGATTGCACGACTAGGAGTCGACCGCGTGATCGGCGTTGACTCGACAAGAGTCAGTGGCGCCGACCTCCAGGACGTCGTCGAGCCACCGCGGCGATGGAGATTCCGCCGGCCAAGAGTCCAGTGCTGAGCAAGGCCATCGCAAGTAGCTGGAGACCTGTGAACGGGAGGCCACCAGCTTTCGAGGTCTGGTAGAAGGTTTGGGCAATTACGGACGTCTCGAGCGACGGAGAGATCACGGCGTCGTCCGCAGGTATCGAGGTTTCGATCACGGCGATCTCATCTCCCGGAGGGGTAGGGGGGATTATCGGGATTTGCGGCCGGTCTACGACCGGTGGCCGTGACGCGCTTTGGAGATCGATTGCGATGGAGGGGGGTGCTTCAACCGGCGCCGGAGTATTCGGTGCGTTCTCGGGAGGCGCTGCCGCGCAGCTCTCGGTCCCGCCGTTGTAGGAGGCGATCAACGTTCCATGACGGGTGAAGTAAAGCTCCTGGTGCTGCAGCGTTGTCGGAGCATCTGCTCCGTAGATCAGGTCGACCTGGAAGAAGCACCCAGGGACGAGCACGTTCAGCGTTTGCAGCACCGCTGTCAAATCTGTTGTCGCCAGGTCGAACCGCGTCTCCGTCCCGGCGCTGTTGTAGTCCGGGCCTTCCGTTTGATAGGAAACTAGGCTTACTTGTTGGGTCGCGCAGGCGTTGTCGAGAAGTTTGGCCGTGACCGACGAGGTTTGACCGGTCGGCGCCAGGCTTCCGACACCGCCCAGTGGACCGTTTTCACAGGCCGCGTTAGCAGAAGGCGCTGCTCCTACGTGTGGTGCGAGCACGATCGATAGGAAGAGAAGCGGCATGACGAGGGCGACGACCCGCCCCGCACTCCGTAAGGGCCTAGAACGTGGGCGAACGTTTGCCGAATTATGGTCCATGGTGTCTCCAGCGATGACGTCAATTTGGACAAAGGGTTCGCGGTCAATCGAGGTCGGTGAGCCAGCCCGCCGCCCCCCACTGGGCATCGGAAGGGCGGTGATAATTTCGGCGGTGTTCGATCCGGTGAGCGAGATATTCCAGATCCTCGCTCTCGACGGCGTAGAAAAGTGGGCGTGTTGACCGGTCCGCTACCAGCGCGTCGTATTCGGGAAAATTGAGGTCGAAACCGCTTGCAGCAGCGTAGATCTCATCCATGACGGATCACCCAGCCATTGAGTTATTGGGGCCGGAAATGGGAGCTACGAACTCCTCGGCTCGAGGAGGCGCGAAGACGCGCGCCTCGTACAGCTCCCGGGTCTGGATCTGCGCGCGAGCAACGGTGAACAGCACCCGCTGGGCGGAGTCCAGGAAAAGACGGCCCTGTCGGCAGGACCACCCCGGCGTCACGCGCGGAGGGAGTCGTCTGGTGGGTTAGCCCCACGCAAGAAAGTTGATATGCAGAAGTATCGACACACAGTGCACCCCGAATGCCGTAGGGAATCTTCGAAGCGGCGAGGGGGCGCAGGGTCCGTACGGAGCCAGGCACGCTTAATGCAGTTGGACGAACGCAAACCACATCACGACTTGCTATGTAGATCTGACACTGCCGAAGCAGCAACGTCCTTGTCGGCAGAATTGCGACAGGACTTGAGGGTTGCCGACCTTCAATGGCGCACTGTTGCGGTCACCCGTTCCCAACCGTTGCCTCGATCGGTGCCGGATCAGACGCGTTGAACCGCAGCACCTTTGCGCTCGCTTCGACCCGGAAGTTGACTCCTACTCTTCACGGATCGTCAGGAATTTCTGGCTGAAGCCCTCCGCCCATCCGCCGTCGACATAGACGAAGGTGACGAACTACCGATGGGTGGATCGGTTGCAATCTCGACTTCGACGTTGCTGTCGCTGGTGGTTCGTGGTCCAAGCTCACGGATTCGAGATGCCGGAGGCCAACTCTCGAACTCGTCTCGGATCGCGACCTTCCGCGGTTCTTGAGTGCTCGTCGATTCGCTTCGTCTCCTCTTCGGCTTCGAGCCGGCTGAGGCCGATCGTTGCGACGGTCATGACGGCGAGACAGAACAGTTCGGCCGCGATCGCGCCTGCTCCGTGGTGGATGCGTTCGTCGTAGATCCAGATGCCGATCGCGATGCTCACGAGCGGATCGACGGTCGTTGCTGCCGGGAGGCTTGCGGTGAGGGGGCCGGCTTGGAAAGCGACCTGGTTGAGGACCAATCCCGAGCAGGGTGGCCGCCAATCCGCGCCGAACCAGGCGGCTGACCGCGATCAGGGCGGTGGCGGTGATCAAAGCGAGAAGGCCGGCGACGACGGCCGGGCCGTGGTCCGCCGTTCCAGTCGGGTCGTGCGGCGGCGTACCGGCGATGGAGAGGAAGCCAACCAGCCCCGCCGAAAGCGCCACTGCCATACCGAGTTCGGGTAGCGGACGTGGCCGCCGCTCGTAACGTGGTTCAACGCGAGCGCGAAGAGAAGTCCGATGACGAGCAGTGGTTGGACGACGGCTAAGGCACCTAGATGAAGCGCGTACACCTGAAGGCCCAGGCCGCCGGTGTCGGCAAGGATCCCGGCGAGCCACAGGCGGTGGCTGACCATTCTCACGATGAGCCGCCCGAGTTGGATCGCCCTGAGGCCCTGAGGCCCTGCGGATCCGGGGTCCGGCCCGCGCTTCGGTGCTTCAGCGTTGTTGCCACGGCGTAGAAGGCGGCGGGGACCGCTTGGACCGTATCGAACAGCCGGTCCGTCTTTACCTCGTTCCGAACTCGCGCCTGAACGCTGATCGACTTTTCGGATTCGTACCCCCAGCCGTGAGCGAGGTCGCTACGATCCAGAAACTCATGAGGTAGCGGTCCACTCGACGCCGAGGGGACCGAACGGTGCTGAGGGGATTGTTATGAGAGCAAGGGTGCTCGCCGTCGTGGCGGCGTTGACCGTCGGAGTATTCGGGCTTGTGAGCCCCGCGTCGGCAGTGACGCTTCCCCCTGGCCCCGCGGCCGGGTCTTTGGTGTCCGTGTCTCCGCAGCGGATCATCGATACCCGGACCGGTCTCGGAAACCCCGGAAGCGCTCCTGGCGCGATCCCTGCCGGCGGAACGCTGACCGTTGCGGTCGCGGACTCCAACACCGACGTGTCGGCGGTGGTGGTCAACGTGACGGTGACGCAGCCCGACACGTTCGGCTTCATCACGGCGTTCCCCGGCGGAACAACGCGTCCTCTCGCCTCGAACGTCGACTTTGGGGCCGGTGAGACCGTGCCCAACCTCAGCGTCGTCCCGGTAGGGGCCGACGGCACGATCTCGTTCTACAACGGGTCGGGCGGGAACGTCCATCTCGTCGTCGATATCTCCGGCTACTACCTCGGCGGAACACCGGCCGGCGCCGGGGCTCTGCACCCGCTGACGCCGGCGAGACTGCTCGACACCCGCATCGGAACCGGAGCGCCGCAAGGATTCGTCGCGGCTGGGGACACGCTGTCCCTCGCGGTCGCGGGTAACGGCGGAGTACCGGCTTCCGGCGTTGCGGCCGTCGTCCTGAACCTGACGGTTACGCAGCCACAGGCTCCCGGATTCCTGACCGCGTACGGGGCCGGAACGTCGCAGCCGCTGGCTTCCAACCTGAACTTCCAGCCGGGCCAGACCGTGGCCAACCTCGTCGTCGTGCCGGTCGGCTCCGGTGGGAACGTCGCCCTGTTCAACGGCTCGAGCGGTGGAGTGCACCTGGTCGCCGACGTGTTCGGTTACATCCTGGGTGGCAGCCCTACCGCCGCCGGGGCCATGACGTCGTTGACCCCCACGCGGTTGCTCGACACCCGTAATGGGACGGGCATCGCGGCGGGTCAGATCGCCGCGAACGGGGTTGCGGCGTTGCAGGTCACCGGTCATGCCGGGGTGCCGTTGACGGGGGTTTCCGCGGTCGTACTGAACGTCACCGTGACGAGCCCGGGCACCTTCGGATTCATTACGGCGTACGGTCACGACACCAACCTGCCGCTGGCGTCCAACCTGAACTTCGGACCCAATCAGACTGTGCCGAACCTCGTCGTCGTACCGGTCGGCTCCGATGGAGAGGTCTCCCTCTACAACGGGTCCGCGGCCGGAGTTGACCTGGTCGCCGACATTGCGGGCTACTTCCTGTCCGGTGGTGGCGTCCTCATGTCCTCCGGCACCGGTCTGTCGGGCCAGCTTGGCAACGGGGTGAACGCGGACAATCGCGTGCCGGGCCTCGTGAACGGCTTGACCGGCGTGACCGCCGTTGCCACCAAGGGTGCGTTCGGCCTCGCGTTGGATGCCGACGGATTCGTCTGGGGTTGGGGGAAGAACACCGATGGCGAGTTCGCGAACGGCGCCGCCGGCGACCCGATGAATCGCCCGGTCTTGCTCGACCTATCCATGCCTGCGAAAGCCATCGCTGCCGGCACGCACACCGGCTATGCCCTGGCCACTGACGGAACCGTCTGGGCGTGGGGTCGTGGGACGGACGGCGAGATGGGCAACGGCACCACGCCTGCCATCGGTACGCCCACTCAGGTGACCGGGTTGACGAACGTGACCGCCATCGCGGCCACCGGATTCGCCGCCTTCGCCTTGAAGGCGGACGGGACGGTCTGGTCGTGGGGAGCGAACGGCGCCGGTGAGCTCGGCGGGGGAGCCGTCGGTCCGGACCGGTCGACGGCTCTGCAGATCGCTGGCCTGTCGGGCATCACCGCCATTGCCGGCGGGTTGGGCACGGGCTATGCGCTGAAGTCCGACGGCACGGTGTGGTCATGGGGTGGCGGTGCACACGGTGCGCTCGGAACCGGTGTGACCACCGATGGCGCGTCGCCCACGCAGATCACCGGGCTGACGGGGATCACGGCCATCGCGGCCGCCACGTATAACGGCTACGCCCTGAAGAACGACGGAACCGTTTCGGCATGGGGCTACGGCCCGGACGGAGAACTCGGCGACGGCGTTGCGCTGGACCCGAACCGGGAGTCGGACACACCGGTGCAGGTCCAGGGCGTCACCAACGCAGTGGGCATCGGCGCCGGGCTCTACACCGCCTACGCCATCCTCACGGACAAGACCGTGGTCGGTTGGGGTTACGCCGGCGTGGAAACGCCCATTCTGGGCTCGGACCACACCAGTCCGACCGAGGTTCCGGTTCCGGTGAGCGGGCTGGCGAACGTGTCGGCGATCGTGGCCGGTGAGGCGCTGTACGCACTGGTCGACCTTCCGTAAGGTTCGTGCATCGCGTTGCGGGCGGGCACGGGCGACGCTGCCCGTGATCGCGAAATTCCGCGACCGGAACTCACGCGCGTGTCTGAGGGGGCTCGAGGAAAGACGTCGTTGGGGGGGATCTCGGCGTAGGCGATGCGGGTGTGGTCATCGATCGCGCAGTGCACGAAGTCGAAACCGACCCGGGGCGTGCTGGGCGCGCGCCGGAACTGATCGCTGTCACGGCCGTGCACTCGCCAGCCTCCGCCATCGCGTAGCCGCCCGAGCTTCTTGACATCGACATGGATCAGCTCGCCGGGCCGGGCTCACCCGAGCGGCGGACGAGTTCGCCGCTCGGGCGATCTAGCCACGCGAGTCGGTGCAGTCCACGCCGGGTGAGCACCGCGTGCACGGTCGAGGCCGGGACACCGACCAGCGGCGCGATCCAGGGCTGGCCCGAGCTTGCGGGACTGACGCAGCTCGATGATTCGGGACTCGATCTCGACCGCGGTCTTGCCTGGCAACCGGTGAGCTACCGACGAACGATCACGCGAGCCGTCCGGGCCTTCCCCGCGCCAACGGCGCAGCCACCTGTAACCGGTTGCCCGCGAGCAGTTCAGCTCCGCCGCGACGTGCGCGACCGGCCGGCCATCCTGAACAACACGACGTACCAACTCCAAACGGCCGTGCACCGTCAACCGGGCATTAGCGTGAGACACCGTTCTCTGCAATCAACCAACCACGCCGTCAACAACGGTCACGGGCATTACACCTAGCTACTGGTCTTGAAGTATTTGCCGGTGTCGTCCACACCGATGCAGGCTCGTTCTGTGCTACAGGATACCGAAGTCAAGTTGCCGTCGGGTTCCAACGGATGGGGATCGCTCCATCCCGATTGGTCAAAGGTCATGGCTTTTGCATGGGTTCCTACGGCAATGCAGCGTCCACCTGATCCACATGAGACGGCCGTAGCTTGGAAGATGTCGTTGTCGAGCATGGGGAAAATCGTCCACGATGCTCCGTCGTACAAGTAGCCGTTTCCGATTGCGTCGACAGCGAGACAGGAAGCCATGATTGGACAAGAGACTGCAATGGCCGGCTGACCGGCCGTAAACCCGACGGGATACGTCCAGCTTGCGCCGTTGTATTTCAGGTATTCCCCGCCTATATCCACGGCGATACAGGTCGTAGGGCTCGCACATGACACTGAGGTGATGCTCTGATTGCTCTCTTGATATGCGTGAGTGGCAACCAAGGAGCTCCAGGTGCTGCCGTTGAAAATCGCAGTGTTGGCGCGGTTGTCCGCAGCCATGCAGAAGGTTTCGCTGACGCAGGACACCGTGGTGAAGTAACCGGTCGGGTCACTCGGATCCGGCGTCGCATTCCATGCGGTTCCGTTGTAAACGAACGCGCCGCCGTTCCGGTCGACGGTGAGACAGAAGGTCGAAGACGCGCATGAGATGGCAACAAGCTGCGCGTCGGGCGCCACTTCGCGCGGCACGGTCCAGGTGGTTCCGTCATAGGTAAGGACGTTTCCCGCTAGATCTGAGGCACCGCAGAACATCGACGTCGGACAGGAAACCGAAATGCCCGCACCACCGCCGACGGGGTCAACCCAATCCGGTGGGCTCCACGTGCCGTGGTCGTAGAGAAACGTTCGTCCACTGTTGTCCGCAAGGAAACAGGTGCCCGCCGACGGGCAGGAGAGCTGAGGGGCAAGTTCCTCGTCGATCCCGATCGATGAACTCGTGCTCCATTGCACCCCGTCGAACGTGAACGACTTGCCTTGTGAATCGACGACGAGACAGAACGTGACGGTCGGACACGACACAGCGCTGAGCACGACGGAGCTGCCGTCGCCGTCGATCTGGTCCGGGGCGCTCCAGGAAGATCCGTCGAATACGAAAGCGTTGCCATTCGTGTCCGTGGCGACGCAGAACGAAGCTGATGCGCAACTCAGATCGCCCAAGATTCCGGTGTTAGGCAGGGCGATCGGCGATCCCCACCCCGAAGGTCCCTTGACGAATGTCTGCGCGCTGTACGCCTGTTCTGCGCCCATACAGAACGACGCAGTCGGACAGGAGATCTTGCCCAGGTAGGCGGTGGACCCGAGGTTCACGAAACTGACCCAGCTCATCCCCGAGAACGTCAGTGAGCGATCAGCTGGACCGGTCACATTGCAGAGGGTCGTAGATGTGCAGGAGATTGCGAGCAGCTCAGCACCGAAAGTCGGGGGTGATGGGATCGCTGTGCTCCAAGCCGTACCGTTGAAGACGTATGCCGCACCGTCGCCGATTCCTACGCAGTAGCTATCCGATACGCAGGAGACGGCGCGCAATCCGCCAACCGGCTCGGGTTCCGTCCACGATGTTCCGTTGAAGAGGGTGGCGTAGCCGGATCTGTCGACAGCCACGCAGAACGTCGAACTCGGGCATGAGATGGACTGGAACCCACCTGATGGACGATCGAAGAACCGACCACTACCCCAAGCATCGCGCGCTCTGCTGAGGAGATATCCCGTGACATCCGCTACGAGATGAACGGTCCCGGCCGAGCCGTTGTAAAGCGTCACGACTCCGTCGGGGCCAACCGGAGAGACGACCAGGTTCGGGACGGTCTGCCCCGGAGAGAAATTAAGGTTCGAGGCCAGTGGTGTAGGGGATCCGCTTGCAGAGACTGTGATGTAGCCGAAGCTCGTAGGCTGAGTCACCGTGACGTTGAGGATGACCGCTGCGACGCCCAGTGTCGGAATCCCTGCTGAACCGGCGACAACGAGTGACACGGTGCCTCCCGCCGGCACGACTCCGCTGCCGCCAAGACCGATGCGCGTATCCAAGATCCGTGTCGGCGTCATCGACGTGAACGTTCCTCGTTCGGTCGCCGTCCCAGCCAAGTAGTAGCCGGAGACGTCGGCGACGAGGTGAACGTCGCCGGCGGATCCGTTGAACAGGTCAACTTTGCCGTCAGGTCCGACTGGTGCCATGACGAGGTTCGGCACAGTCTGGCCCGGGCTGAAGTTGAGATTCGACGCAAGAGGTTGAGGGGTTCCGTCGCCGTAGACGGTGATGTAGCCGGGTGCTTGAGGTGCCGTGACCGTGACGTTCAAGATGACGGCGGACACTCCCGACGAGGGAACGCCGCCGCGTCCGGCAACCTGTAACGCGACTGTTCCGTTCGGCGCGACGGCACCTTGGGGTGCACCGGTGCCGTCGCGGGTGTCCAGGAGCCTTGTCGGCGGCACCGGCTCCAAGGTGCCTGGCTGGGTGGGCGCGCCGGCGAGGTAGTAGCCGGACGTGTCGACGACGAGATGGATGGTGCCGGCGGATCCGTTGTAGAACGCCACAGTTCCATCAGCGCCGATGGGCGCGACGACGAGGTTCGGGACTGTCTGGCCGGGCCCGAAGTTCAGGTTCGACGCGAGCGGGCGGGTCGTTCCGCCGGGGTAGACGGTGATGTAGCCGGCTGCGGTTGGCTGCGTCACGGTCACATTCATCACGACTGCGGCGATCCCCGAATCGGCCCCGCCGAAGTCGAACGTCAACGTGTCACCGGGAGCGATCGGCGCAGCAGGAGCACCTGTCCCGTCCCGGGTATCGATAATCCGCTCGGGTGCGATCGACACGAACGACCCGCTATCCGGACCGGCAGGGATCGTTCCCGCTGACGACACCGCAGCGATCGATGCCAGCAGGCCGATCGTCAAAGACGCGACTACGGCCAGTACTCGGAACCGGCGCACTGTTCCCCCAACGCATATACGGCTTGACGGCTCTGTGCCGACGCGAGTCAGATCGAGGTCGCGTCACTTCTGACCACAATATCGAGCGACCCCAATACCTAGCCGAGCCGAACGTGCGATGCACCCGAGTGGCGTACTGGGCCAACTACCTCTTCCGGGGTCGTCGACTCCGCGAAGTGTGGACAGTTCGTGGACTGCCTCTGACCCCGACGGGTAAACGCCGAGGTCAGAGGCCTGTGAGCCCTAGATGTCGTAGTACATCGCGAATTCGTGCGGGTGCGGACGCAGCCGGATCGGGTCGATTTCGTTGCTGCGCTTGTAGTCGATCCAGGTCTCGATCAGGTCGGAGGTGAACACGCCGCCTTCGAGCAGGAAGTCGTGGTCGGCTTCCAGGCTGTCGAGCACCTTGTCGAGGCTCGCCGGTACCTGCGGGACCGTCGCCAGCTCGTCCGGCGGCAGCTCGTAGAGGTCCTTGTCGATTGGGGTCTGCGGCTCGATCTTGTTCTTGATGCCGTCGAGGCCGGCCATCAACATCGCCGAGAACGCGAGGTACGGGTTGCTCGACGGGTCGGGGCAGCGGAACTCGATGCGCTTCGCCTT